>Ga0257110_1000143_pt1 | contig 38191 bp, 52 predicted proteins | sample LP_taG_7_FD_190184 | JGI IMG/M metagenome (GOLD analysis project Ga0257110, IMG submission 190184) | Marine microbial communities from Northeast Subartic Pacific Ocean, Canada - LP_J_2015_P26_10m | ecosystem: Environmental > Aquatic > Marine > Oceanic | place: Canada: Northeast Subartic Pacific...
ACTTTGATCTTCCAATAGTTACTGTTGAAACTAAGACATGTGATACACAGGAAGAACTAGACGAACTGTATTCTCAATATACAGAAGATGGTTACGAAGGACAGATGGTTCGTAACAATACAGTCTACGAAAACAAAAGAAGTAAGAACTTACTGAAAAGAAAAGAGTTCATTACAGAAGAGTTTGATGTTGTAGAAGTATTAGAAGGCTCAGGTAATTGGGCAGGATATGCTAAACACTTTGTTCTTACAGACGGAACAGAAACATTTAAGAGTGGAGTAAGAGGACAGCAAGCAATATTAAAAGAGTTACTTGAACAGGAAGTAAAACCTACTTGGGTTACTTGTAGATACTTTGAAAGATCAGTAGATAATATTCCTAGATTCCCGGTTGTAATTGACTGGGGTGTAGGAGAAAGAAATGACTAAAGATAGATTGATGTTATCATGGTATGAGAAACGAGCTACAGCAAATAAAACCATCAAAAAGTTTTTAATAGACCATATTAAAAAATATAGTAAGGAAGAGTACGATCTCACCGCAAAAGTAGACAATTTGAATTATCTCAACTATGAAGATTTATTGGAACTAGCTATAGCGGTGACAAATAAAAACATAAAAATTACTCTTGGTGCTGGAAAAGATTTTGATAATGGGTGGGATGCAAAGATGTATAGTGTAAGAACACATAGCAGTGGAAAGGCCTATTCAGCCGCACCACATTGTGCTAGTAAAGAAAAACTAGCGATGTGTGTTTTTGAACCTATCCAAGAAAACTTTTTCTTTTTTGCTATTAATGATCTTGATAACAAGAAATATGTTAGTATTCCTTTTGAATTAAATGGTGACCCAAAAAGAGAAAATAAATGGTGGTCTTATGAAAAGGAAAGTTTAAGCCATATGGTAAGTGCATTTAATCAAACTTAGAAAATCTTAGTCTTACAAGAGCTTTTCTTACAATAGCAATACCAGTTAATCCTAAGAAGTTAATAAACGCAGCCATCTCAGCCGAGGTGCCTGCGTAATCAATGCAAGTCTTAATAATGAATACACTTAACGGAAACATTATTACTGCTCCTATTGCTGTATCAACTGTTGCTTCGTGCAGTGCTTTCTTTAATGCTTTATTTTGTGCCAATTGCCATGAACCTATCGAAATGTACCTTGCCGTTCCAATCATAATAGAATTGTTTTGTCTTACCTGAGTATGAGGTATCTACTAGGCCTGCATTTTCTATTAAAGCTTTTTCACTATCAACACAATTTATACCATACATCTCTTCTATAACATTAGAATTCTGTACGGCAAATATAGCATGTTTGTTAGCAGTTCTTAAATCTTTTAATGGATACATCTGTTCTGCTCCCATTGTAATAACTATATCAACCTTAAGTTGATTTAACTCATCAAAGGCAAACGGAATATCCATGTTCCAATGATTTATTTTTATGAACTCTTCGGTGATATAATGCTTATTAAACACCTTAGAGAGCTCTAAAGCTTCTTTATCGATGTCAACTAGGTGCAATTCACCTACGGACAAGTTCTCACATAAGAGTGGAACTAAAGGAACTCCTAACCAGCTGTTTAATACAAGAATGTTAAACTGCTCGTCTTTCATATAATCATCTAGGCTATTCTTTAGTTCTTCTACTAACCAAATAGCACCTTCCATTGTATTAGGATTAAGAGCTTGTCTAAAGTCATCATGTTTATGTTTCATTTCATGTTCGACTTTAGCGAGGCCTTCTCCCCAATGTTGCATACTGTTTAAAAAATTAAAATTTAACATCTTCTTTTCTTCCCATTGAATCAAATAAACAGACATATGGTATTTGTCTGAATACATGTTTTTCTATATCATGTGGATAAATATAGCCTTGGTTATAACTATAAAACCACCCCAGTGGAAAATATTTAATTCTTGCTACACCCTTGTGCATAAAGAAATTATCTATTCCCCTGTAGTACCATAAGATTTTTTCTATGTGTGTTTTAAAATAAAGAGTAATATTTTCTTTATCTAATTTGTCGTTCCATCTCAATACACTAGAGTTTAAGTCTGTATATTTATGAGGAACATGTTCTGTTTCTTTCTTTTGTGTTTCCATATCATGCCAATGTGTCTGTCCAAAACATAAACAGTCTTCAGGATCAAAGTTTACTATGTCATCTATGTTCTTTTGTATAATAACATCTAAGTCTAAAAATAAATTCTCACCTGATTGTCTTACAACATTATCATCAAACAAGTACATCTTATTCCACCACTTCTCTAATTTGTTTTCTTTAGGAAACGGTATAACTTTTATATCTTCATTAAGTCCATTTGAATTTTCTGTTAAACAATGAAATGTAAATGTATCAGATATAGACTCTAAACAAGATTCATATATCTTATTAACATGTTGAGCAGAATATTTACTACCCCACTTTACTGTATAAATGTTTATCGCCAATGGTTTAATAACTCCGGATCTACCAATTCACCTTGTTTCACATGCCCTCTACCTTCAGTCATTTGTTTAGGTAGTAGGTCAATATTAAAGACACAGAGTATTGGTGTTTCCCTATATATTTCTGTGGTTAGATCATCATCTTCCCAGCTACGGCCTCGGTTATACGAGTACGCATAGTCTGAAGGAAAGTGATCCCATAATTTTTTACCCCAATCTCCCCATCGCCAGGAGTGGTAGTTATCTGTTCCGTCTGTATATGTAAACCAAATCTTTTCTTGGTTCTCTAATACATCATGCCATATACATTCTGCTTGATCGTCGGACCATACTTGACAACTGCCATTAGTATATGCTCCGTGTGCTAATTTAAATCTACGAGTCTTCATAGGTCTAGGATCTTGCCACCAAGATTTTAATTTGGTTGGTCTTTCCATGTTGTAGGTAATTAAAGGTTCTATATCATTTTGTATGATAACATCTAAGTCAAAGAATATAAAACGACCTGTAGGTTTATCTTCTGCAAAGTTATGAGTATTGAATACAAATGTCTTAGGCCTATCCCAACATCTTGCCATACCATATTTAAAGTCGTCTTTCTGAAACCAATACTTAGGGTGTATGTTAGGAATGTCTGGAAACTCTATGACTTTCACATCATCATCTAAACCTTCAGCATCATCTGTATAACAATAGAAATGGAAATCATGTTTAGAATTACAATTTCTCTTTGCCATATTTTTTAATTTGTTTACAAACTGAGGACCATATCTTGTGCCCCACTTAGAACAAACGATATTAACTCTCATAATCTCTTCTCGCTCTAGCTATAACATAGTCATCTGCATAGGCCTTTCCGTTCTCTGCCAATGTAGTTACCACTTCGATACATTTATCTTCGAAGTCTTTTATATCTATGTGAATTATTAGTGTTGAAAAATTAGAATTTTTGACTATATCAATATATTCATCACCGAGAAAATGCCCTTCTATCACCGTACCTTCATTTACTTTTAACATATTCCATCCTGTTCATTATGTATTATTATTGGATTTAACTTTAATAAATTATTAAAATATCCTTTAAAGAAATCATTAGTAAATATTTCTTCTAATGTATAATTACTAATATTATTCTTATCCCAACTGTATAACAATTCTGTTTTGTGTTCTGGAGAATTGTTTGCAGTTATTAAATTCAATGCCACATGCTTACAAGGAAACACATTTCCTGTTGAGCTTAAATAAAATTGATTTTTTACTTTGCCTTCACACTTAACATGTGGTGAGAATTTTATTGTTCTCTCTTTATATATGTCATCTTTTTTTCGTGTCTGTAGAGTCTCTAATTCTATAAGTTTATAGTCTGGCATGTCTGGTTTATCTATCTTTTGTATTACAGTTTCCTCTTTAGGAACTTGATTGTCATATATAAAACCATAAAACTTATATCTCTCTGATAGTTCTTTGGCTTTCTGTATATCAGAGTCTAATTGATTTGTATGTATGTAATTCCAAAACACTCTACACCCTGATTCTATTAAAGCCTTAGCATTTTCTAATATTCTTTTATCTGGATTACTAGTATTAATATTAAATGTAATATTACCCGCTTCGAGGAACATTACTCCTAAGTTCTTCCACCAAATAGTTTCATTAGATTTGCCATCTGTAGTTATATCACAACCACCTATACCCCACCTAGACATAAAGAAGTGAGCCATATCAAATAGTTCAGGGTTTAGTGTAGGGTCTGTATTTGTTCCTTTAAAATGTATTCTTTTTATTTTAGATTTTTCTATAAAGTCTTTTGTAAATGTATCCTCTATATTTTCTAGAGTTAGATAATCATCACCATCAATAGGATTAATTTCTACTCTTTCAGGTAAGTATGGATATAGATCTGTTTCTTTATTGTACATCATACCTAATTGTTCTTCAGTAAAATCCTCATACCAAAAAGGTAATGCAACAATATTCTCATCTGTTTTTTCTGGATATGTAGCTGTACTATCTTTTAGAAAAGGTAATGTACCTTCTTCTATTAAAAACTTCTCACTAAAAATATCATAGTTATATAATAGATCGTCTTCATTTTCGTCCCATTCTTTTAATATGGCCTCCACTTTATCATTACGGTATACAAAATAACCTAGGTTACCGTCCTGAAGTCGAATTTTCTTATTGCTCTTATAAATGTCTATGTCCTGTATGTTGTTAATAATACAATTAGGCGTTATAAACAATGTATGTCCACCGGGTTTGGTGTGTTGCATTATATCAATCTCAAGCCAATCTGTTCCATACTTAGGCACATAGAATGTTATTCCATCTATATAGCCTTCTTTCTTTTGTGTAGATTCCAGCAGTTTATACTCATCTTCATTAACAAAGACGTAAAAATCAAAAGGATTTACGCACAGTTTCTTGACCTGCGTATATAATGCGTTTATTTGTACTTGACTGTAATTATTGTCTAGCTGATTTGCTATAATTGTTACCATGCCATAATCTCAATAAGTTCTCATCTTGTAATTCATCTATTTTTATTTGTTTATTCTCAGACTTTAATACGTCTACATTAAATAAACAAAATTTACATTCTTCTCTGTATTTATGCCTTTCCAAATCCTCTGGAAATTGCATTCCTCTATTATAAGAGTACACCCAATCGAAAGGCATGTTACTCCAAAAGTCTCTTTGACGCCAGTAATGATAGTTATCTGTTCCTTTCCAGAATGTTTTAAATATCATTTCATCTTCTGATATAGCCTCCCAAAAGATATGTTCACATTGATCTCTGTTCCATAACATTACACTAGAGTTATAAAATGTTCCTCGAACATCTATAAACTTTCTATCATGTTTATGTTTAGGGTTTTGCCATCTACTATGTATTATTCTAGGCTTCAATGCTAGTTCATATATATCTGTTATATCTGTTTGGATTATTACATCTAGATCTAGATAACACCACTTACCTTCGAAGCCTAAAAAGTTATGAGAATTAAATACTAAAAACTTAGCTCTATCCCAACAATAGTTTTCTTTACCAAACCAAAACTTAGGGTGCAAAGGTTCAACATCAGGTATATCTCTAGCATCACAATTTAATCCTGCGTCATCATCTGTATAACAGGTGAATGTAAAATCATCGTGGTAATGTTCCTGTACCATACGATACAGATTGTTTACATACTCAGGTGAGTATTTAGTCCCCCACTTGATGCATACAAAATTCATCATATTCTTTCTCAATCTCCGGGTGTCTATCCAAGCCGTTTAATAAACATATAGGATACTCTGGTCTGTATTTTCTTCCTGAATACAAATAGGAGTATACCTCATTATGTGGTAAGTGTTCAAATGTAAATCCCTCATGGTAAAGAAATGTATCATCACCATTAGGATACTTAACTATATATTCGTCTAGATTCTCGTTATAATGCTCCCAGATATGCGTAGCATCTTTCCATAACATTACACTAGAGTTATAATTACTTAAAGGAAACCCTGGCTGGTGAGGAAAATCATGTATATCTAATTGTTTATCACCTTTATCTTTCCACCATGTGTATATTATGACAGGATTATCTGTACAATAGTCAAACAAATGATCTATATTACTTTGTATTCTTATATCTAAGTCTAAATATAGTATTGTACCCATGTCTTTTAACTGGAATAACTTTAATTTTTCCATATTACCCTCGGGTTCATGTTCTATATAAATAATCCCGATAGCAGGATGTAATCCTTTAGGGTCATCCGTAACGCAAACATAATTATACTTGCCTTCGGTATGTTCATAGATAGAATTAACAGCATCTGAGCTGTATTTCTCACCATATTTTAATGTTAAAATAGTTTTCATTGTAATCACTTTTATTTATAAATAAGACTATACACGATATTTTAGAGATAGGAATTAATGGCAACCATTTCAAATGTAGTAATAGATCAAGGCACCACATTTTCGTTGGAGTTAAACCTCACGAACGATGATGCCAGCGCTAAAGATTTAACTAATTATACAGTAACTTCACAGATGAGAAAATCTTATGAAGCAACAACTTCTACTGCATTTACTACGGCGAAAGTTAATTCTACAGGTAAGATAACAATTTCTTTAACAGCAGTAGAAACAGCAGCTGTTAAAGCAGGAAGATATGTTTATGATATTGAGATAGCCTCAAGCTCAGAAACATTAAGAGTTTTAGAGGGAATAGTTACGGTAACACCAAATGTTACACGAGCATAGGAGATAAAAGATGGCAGTTAATGTAAACGCTACACAAAATCCAGTATCGGTATCCGTATCGACAGGAAGTACAAGAGTAGTTACAACTACCACATCTCAAAGCCAAATTGCTACTTCAACGACCATAGATAATTTGTCTGGTATTGATACCAGCGCAAAACAAAATGGTTATACTCTCGTTTATGATGGAACCAGTGGTAAATGGGAAGCAGCTCCAGCATCTTCTGTAGCAGCATCCATTACCTCTATTGATGGTGGCACTTTTTAGTATGATATAAAGCTTTATATTATAAAAATTTAAAAGACATTTAAACTAGGAGAAAATAAATGGCAACAACAATTCAAATTAAAAGATCTACAGGATCAGCGGCTCCAGCAGCCTCCGATTTAATAGAAGGTGAATTGGCTTATGCTGAAGATAGATCCGGTTCTGGTGCCTCTGCTAAGTTATATGTTTCATCTATAGATTCAGGTGGTAACGAAGCTATCCAAGCAATTGGTGGTAAGTACTACACAGATCTAGTCGACGCAGCGACGAATGCTAATACAGCATCGACAATCGTCAAAAGAGATGGCTCAGGTAACATTATAGTAGGCGCAGTAACAGGAAATCTAACTGGAGACGTAACAGGTAGCATTGCAGGCGCAACAGCTAACATGACGGGTTTAGTTACTTTTGGATCACTTACTGATGGCACAATTACAGCCACAGCATTCGTTGATGAAGATAACATGGCATCAGATAGTGCTACACTTATCCCAACTCAACAATCAGTTAAAGCCTATGTAGATGCTCAAGCACACATGACAGACGTCGGCATTGCCGGTGACTCTGGTACTGGAGCAATTACAGATGCAGAAACATTCACCCTTGCAGGTGGAACAGGCCTTACAACAGCAGTATCAGGTAACACAGTTACCACAACTCTAGATAACACAGCGGTATCAGCAGGATCATATGGTTCAGCAAGTACTATTCCTGTTATCACAGTTGATGCTCAAGGTAGACTTACAGCAGTATCAACAGCAGCTACTAGCTCAGCATTAACAATCGGTGGAGACTCCGGTTCTGATGATGTTGTAACAGTAGGTACTGACACACTTAATTTTGTGGGTACAGCAAACGAAATCGAAACAACAGTTTCAAATAATCAAATACAAATCGGTTTACCAGACGATGTAACAATTGGCGGAAACGCTACTGTTTCAGGTAACTTAACTGTATCAGGTACTACAACAACTGTTAACTCTACAACACTATCCGTAGCAGATCCTTTGGTCTCATTAGCTACAGGCAATAATACATCTGATGTCGTTGACATTGGTTTGTATGGTTTGTTTGACACTAGTGGTTCACAAGACTTGCACGGTGGTATTTTTAGGGACGCTAACGATTCCGGTAAATGGAAAATATTTAAGGACTTACAAGAAGCACCTACAACTACTGTTAATACCAGTGGTACAGGTTATGCAGTAGGTACTTTAGTAGCAAACATTGAATCATCTTCAGCAACTATCACAGGCGGTACTATAACTGGTATCACTGATTTAGTAGTAGCAGATGGTGGTACTGGTGTTGGTTCATTCACAAGCAAAGGTATTTTGTTTGGTAATGGAACAGGCGTATTACAAGTCACAGCAGCAGGTTCAGAAGGACAAGTTCTTCAAGCAGGCTCAGGCGGAACACCAGAATTCGGTGGTGTAGACGGCGGTACTTACTAACCATATTATAGGAAACTGAAATGGACGAACAACTACTTAATGAATATATTAACAACTTGGCTCAGCAGGTTAATACCCTGACTCAAGAAAACATTTTACTTAAAACTAGACTTAGTCTTTTAGAGAAACGGGAACAAGAGAGGTTGGCGATAGAGGAACAGAAGGCAATTAAAACTTCACCGGCACCAGAGAGTAATTACTCTCAACCGCCAGAGGAGATAAAAGAACCTGCACCGGAGCCACAAGCGGCACCAGTACAGGAACAAAAAATGCCAGAAGTATCACCAGAACCTAAACCTTCACCTAGACAACAGGAGAAGATGATAAGGGCACCAAGACCCAAAGGATATAATCCTTCAGTTGATGGCCCTAGACCTCTAATCCCTGATCCTAAAAACGAGTCGCAAAATACAGAGGACTAATAAATGGCAACAGTTATTAAAATTAAAAAGTCAGAGACGGCTAACGCTGTTCCTACTACCTCGGATTTAGCAGTCGGAGAAGTTGCCCTTAATACAGCAGACAAAGTTGCTTTCGTAAGAGACTCAACAGATAGCATAGTTAAATTTGCAAATTACGCAGAGAAGAACTTAGCATTAGAGTTTCCTACAGGAGATTGGGGTTCAGTAGCATCGGCATTAGCCACAGATGCTTTTGGACAAACCATTGAAGTCATATATGACTTACAAACTAGTATTCAGTATAGGGTTGCGACAGAAGACATGGGTTCAGATTCATCAGTATAAAACAAGGAGACTATAGATGGCAGTTACAGTACAGTTTAGAAGGGGAACAACAGCTCAGAACAATTCGTTCACGGGTTCTGTTGGTGAACTTTCAGTAAACACAACAACCAATACTATTAGGGTCCATGATGGGAGTACAGCAGGCGGACATGAGCTTATGAAAGCAGATGTCACCAACATTGATGGGAATGTTCCAATAAGCAACATTTCCGGAACAATATCAGCTAGTGCATTAGACGATGGATCTAGCATAGACGGCGGAACATATTAAATTAGGAGAAAAAAATGCCAACACAAGTACAATTTAGAAGAGGAACAACATCACAGAATGATGCCTTTACTGGTGCGGTAGGTGAACTTTCCGTAGATACTACGCTAGATACAATCCGAGTACATGATGGTTCAAGCAGCGGCGGCCACAGACTAGCCAAATATTCTGACATAAGTGCAGGAGATATTACGGCGGTGGTTGCAGGCACAGGACTATCAGGCGGAGCAACTAGCGGAAGTGCTACAGTATCACTTTCCCACCTAGGTTTAGAAAACCTAACAGACCCGAATGATGACAGAATTATATTCTGGGATGATTCAGCAAGCGCAACAGCGTTTTTAGATATAGGTACTAATCTATCTTTATCAGGAACAACACTTAGCGCTTCTACACAAACGAGCTTAGCAGATGCAGATGCAGATACTAAGATTCAACTAGAAGAAAGCAGCGACGAAGATACAATTAGATTCGACGCAGCAGGAACAGAAGTTATGAAAGTAACTTCATCAGGTCTATTTCCAAGTGCAGATGATACATTTGCCCTAGGAGCTAGTAACTTACAATGGAGTGATCTATATGTAGGTCCTGGATCGTTATATGTTAATGGACAAAAAGTAATCGAAGACAACTCAGGTACAATTAGTATCTCAGCTGACGCTAACCAAAACGTATCAGTACAAACATCAGGATCAGGTAATGTCGAATTAGACGCTACTGGTTCAGGGCTTGTTTCTGTTAAAACTACATTACAAATTGAGGACGGTAGCAATATCACAAACTCAGCAGGTAATGCAATTACATTTGGTTCAGGCTTAGCTTCGGACTCACTTACATCAAAATCTACAAATACTAATTTAGTATTAGCTGGTAACGGCTCAGGGATTGTACAAGTAAGTGATGCCTTAACAGTAACAGGAAACCTTACAGTACAAGGAACAACCTCAACAGTAGAATCTACAACTTTAACAGTTGCAGATAAAAACATTACCGTAGCTCAAGGTGCAGCGGACGCAGCAGCAGCTAACGGAGCAGGACTTACAGTAGATGGAGCGTCAGCAACATTAACTTATACTTCTGCAGATGATAGATGGAACTTTAACAAATCCTTAAACGCTACCTTAGTTGGTAATGTTACAGGTAATGTTACAGGTAATGTTAGTGGAAGTTCTGGTTCAACAACAGGTAACGCAGCAACTGCTACAACAGCAGCGGCTTTAACTACAGCAAGGACTCTATCATTTACAGGTGATGTAACTGGTACAGGAGACTTTGATGGTTCAGGTAACTTGGCTACTGCATTAACTATTGCAGCCAATAGTGTTGCTTTAGGTACAGATACAACAGGGAATTATATGACGCAAGTAAGTGGAGGAGATGGTGTTACTATTTCTCACACTCCAGGAGAAGGCTCAACAGCTACTATCACTGGTACAGCGATATATAATTCAAGTGGAACAAAATTAAATTAAAGGTAGGCGCAGATGGCTTTAGCAAGTAGAATAGATTTACAGGATTATTGTTTAAGGAGACTTGGACACCCTGTGATTGAAATTAATGTTGACGATGCACAACTCTCAGATCGTTTAGACGATTCTTTGCAGTTTTTTCAGGAGTATCATTTCGATGGTGTTGAGAGAACTTATGTTAAGCATCAGATTACAGGTTCTACTCTAAAGCTAACTGCTAACCTTGGTGCAAACTTTACCAAGGGAGAAACTTTGACGGGTGGAACTTCCGGTGCAATTGCAGAATTTCAAAAGACAGATTCAACACAACAGTTTTTAGAAATCGAGCAAGTTAAAGCCGGAACATTCCTTGCGTCAGAAACTATAACAGGAAGTATATCAAATGCAACAGCAACATTAGGTTCTTCGGACTTCTATACTAAAGGAGATATTGAAAATGGGTATTTACCTGTAAGTAACAATATCATAGGTATAACCCGAGTCTTTAATTTTGGTGGAGCAGCTACAAACAATACAAAAGACGGACAACTGTTTGATCTAATGTATCAGTTTAGAATGAATGATCTATATAATTTAATGGGAGCAGACATGATATATTATTCAGTCGTGCAAACTCATTTATCAACACTAGAACAACTGTTGGTAGGACAACGACAAATTCGTTGGAATAGAAAAACAGATAGACTTTATATAGATACAGATTGGGATAAAACATATAATATAGGCGACTATGTAGTAGCTGAAGCGTATGCAATTCTAGATCCTAATACATATACAGAAGTTTATGATGATATGTTCTTAAAGAAATATACAACAGCATTATTTAAAAAACAATGGGGCGATAATCTGAAGAAATTTGCAGGTATTCAAATGCCAGGTGGGGTTACTTTAAACGGAGAAACCATTTACAACGAGGCAGTACAAGAGATACAAGCAATTGAACAGGAGATGCAACTTAAATACGAATTACCTCCTCAATTTATGATAGGTTAAAACATGGCCACAAATTTCTATTTTCAAAATGGCGGTGGTATAGGACAAACAAGCGAGCAACGCTTAATTGAAGACCTTATTATCGAGAGCCTTAAAATATACGGCCACGATACTTACTACTTACCTAGAACAATAGTCAACAAAGATAGTATCTTTGATGAGGATGCTTTGTCTAGATTTACACAAGCATATCCTTTAGAAATGTACTTAGATAATGTACAAGGCTTTGAAGGACAAGGAGATATATTTACAAGGTTTGGAATGGAAGTTCGAGACCAAGCAACTTTTGTTTTAGCAAAAAGACGTTGGGAGGACATGGTTACAAGACAAGGTCCTACAGTAGCAAGAAAAGCTAGACCAGTGGAAGGAGATTTAATATATTTCGATAAAACAAAATCCTTATTTGAAATTAAATATGTAGATTTTCAAAATCCTTTCTATCAGGCAGGACAAATATATGTATTTAGATTAACATGTGAATTATTTGAATATAGTTCAGAGGATTTGGATACAGGTATTGCAACTATAGACGCAATAGAAACAAAATACTCTCAAGATATGTTAGAGTATCAATTTAAAAAGGAAGATGGGGGGTTATTCTTGAAAGAAGATAGTGGCAGTTTAATTACAGAAGCATATCAGACATCAGTATCAGAACCAATCGACAATGCAGACTTTGATAACTTGCTAACTACTGAGGGAATCCTAGACTTTAGCGAGTCTAATCCATTCGGTGAAATAGGAGGCTCGTAATGTTTAAAGATAAAACATTTTATCACAGTCATATAAGAAAAGCTATTATAGCTTTTGGAACAATATTCAATGATATAAACATTGAAAGAAAGAATTCAGCAGGTGCAATAGCACAAACATTAAGAGTGCCTTTAGCGTACTCTACAAAACAAAAGTTCTTAACTAGGATTGCCAGAGTACCAGATTCAAGTACCCGAGGAGAAGTAGCGCTTACTTTACCTAGAATGGGATTTGAAATAAATGGTATAACCTACGATCCAGGCAGGAAGGTAGCTCCTATAAATAGAACGAGAGTAGTAGGAACAGGCGACGATACGAATACAGTAAGATCTGTATTTGCTTCTGCTCCATGGAACATGGACTTAGCATTATATGTATTTGCTAAGAACCAAAATGATGGATTAAATATAATAGAACAAGTACTTCCTTATTTTAATCCAGACTTTAATGTAACAATAAACGATCTTCCAGAGATGGGGATTAAAAGAGATTTAAAAATAACTTTAGATAATGTTAATTATGAAGATGAATATGAAGGCGAGTTTGCAAACAGACTAAGTGTAATATGGACTTTAAATTTTACCATGAGACTTAATTTCTACAGCCATGTGGCTAATGTAGATATTATTAAACAGGCAGTAATAGATGCCTATAGTGATCCTAACTTAACACTAGATAAAGTAGCACTCTCAGCAGGAAGAGCAAGAGTTAAAGCAACAGTTAACCCATCTTCTGCTACACCAGCCGACGCATATACATTCTTGGAGGAATTTGATGAAGCATTCGAAACATAGCGGTTTTGAAGAATTAGATAAGAGTTTTAATACAAAAGAAATAACAAAAGCTTTAGAAACTAATCTTAAAAAAACTGAAGAAGAAAGACAATTACCAGTAGTAGGCATGTCCGAAGAGGATAAAGATGCACTACACTCTAAGCAACAAGAAGAAGACTTACAATACGCAAGGAGTATGCTTAAACAGGCTGAAGCCTTTAATGCTGAGGCAATAGAAGGCATATTACATATAGCCAGGAACTCGGATCAACCCAGAGCATACGAAGTCGCAGGTGGCTTAATTAAAAATTTACAAGACAATGCTAAAGACATGTTAGATGTACACGAAAAACAAAAAAGAATAACAGCAGATGACAGCAAAGTTAAAGGCAATATAAAAACACAGAACAACATGTTCGTAGGTAGTACAAAAGAATTACTACAAGCATTGAAAGGCGAACAGGCTAAGTTAATAGAAGGTGAAGTAGACGATGGCGAGACCTGAAGTCACATCATATCACGGCAATCCTAATCTTAAACCATTAGCATATCAGCACGACTTTACTCAACAAGAGATAGCGGAGTATGTTAAATGCCAAAACGATCCTAAGTATTTCATAGAAAACTATGTAAAGATAGTTACACTAGACAGAGGATTACAACCTTTTAAATTATTTGATTGTCAGAAAGGCAAAGTAGATCTCATAATGAATGAGAGAAAAGTAATTTTAATGGAAGGTAGACAGCAAGGTAAAACAGTAACAGCAGCTGCGTGTATATTACACTATACAATATTCCAAGAAGATAAGACAGTAGCTATCATGGCTAACAAAGCCTCAGCAGCGAGGGAAGTATTAAACAGATACCAGATAATGTATGAGAACTTACCTTTGTGGATGCAACAAGGTGTTAGAGTATGGAATAAAGGTGATGTAGAATTAGAAAACAATAGTAAAGTACTCTCAGCAGCTACAACAGCATCCGCCATTCGTGGTAAATCAGTTAACTGGTTATACATTGATGAGGCAGCAATCATACCTAACAACATAGCAGACGAATTCTTTACTTCTGTTTATCCTACAATCTCAGCTGGTGAAACAACAAAGATCCTACTTACATCTACACCACTAGGTTACAATCACTTCTGGAAGTTCTGGAATGAGGCAGAGAAAAAACAAAATGGCTTTGAACACATGTTCATACCTTACTATGAGATACCAGGAAGAGATGAGAAGTGGTTAGAAGAACAAAAAGGACTCTTGGGTGAGGTAAAATTCAATCAAGAGGTAATGTGTGAGTTCTTAGGTTCAACAAATACTTTAATAAATGCTACAACAATTGGTAGACTAAGTACAAAAGACGTAGAGTTTACAAATAACGGACTAGACATATACGAAAATCCAGAAGAAGGACATTACTACGCAATGGCATGTGATACTGCCAGAGGTATAGGAGGAGATTACTCTGCCTTTGTAGTCGTAGACATAACAAAAATGCCTTACAAAGTAGTAGCAAAGTATAGAGACAATACAATAGCGCCTATGTTATTTCCAGATGTTATAGGAAAAGTAGGAAGAGACTACAACAACGCATTCATTCTTGTAGAGGTAAACGATATAGGACAACAGGTAGTAGAAATACTACATCAAGAAGTAGAGTATGAAAACATATTAAGTACAGTACAAGAACAAAATAGACAATATGTAAGTCCTGGCTTTGGTAAAGCAACCAAGTTAGGTGTAACTACTTCTAAATCAGTAAAAAGACAAGGGTGTTTTACCTTTAAGTCTTTACTAGAAGAACAAAAATTATTGATATTTGATGAGCATATCATACATGAAATATCAACCTTTATAGAAAAAGGTAGTACATATCAAGCAGACGAAGGCTATCATGATGATCTAGTTATGTGTATGGTATTATTTGGTTGGTTGTCTAGTCAAAATTTCTTTAAAGACATGACAGATGTTAATGTAAGAGAAGGATTATATGGACAACAGATGGGAGAAATAGAATCTAATCTTACACCATTCATTAGAAGAGATGGACAAGAGCCAGAAGTAGAAGTACTAGGTGGCGATGTTTGGTTATTAGAAGATGAATATAACCCAGGCAACTTACAGAAAAAACTCAAAGATTTGATTAACGGATGATGTATTTACAGGAAAAATCGTGTATTTACAAATTACTAAGTCTAACTTTTATCATGTATAAATAGTAGGATGATAATAAAAACTTGTGTCATTCATAAGATAATATAAAACCGAGGAGAAAAACATGGCATTTCAGCTATCACCAGGTGTTCTTGTTAAGGAAACAGATCTTACTTCTGTTATCCCAGCAGTAGCTACTTCTATAGGAGCTTTTGTGGGTAATTTCAGATGGGGACCTGCCGGCGAGATCACAACAATTAGTACAGAAAACGAACTTGCAGCCAAGTTCGGACAGCCAAATGACAGCACAGCAGTTGACTTTTTAACAGCAGCTTCATTTTTGGCATATGGTAATAACCTTCAATTAGTTAGAGCTATTGACGATACCACAGCAACTAATGCTGTAGCATCAGGCTCAGCGACATTAATTAAAAACGCAGACGATTATCAATTGAACCATTCAACTGGTTCAGGAAGTAATGGTATGTGGGCAGCTAAATATCCAGGCACTTTAGGAAACTCTCTTAAAGTAGCTCTTGCAGATTCCAGTAATTTTGACACCAACTCTGTTGCGTCAACTACTGTATCAGCAGGTGGATCTAGCTATAGTAGTGTTCCAACTGTTACATTTTCAGCTCCACCTTCAGGTGTTACCGCTACAGGTACAGCGACAGTGGCGTCAAATGCAGTTACAGCAATTACTATAACAAACCCAGGTAATGGTTATACCAGCGCACCTACAATTACATTCAGTGGCGGAGGCGGAACTGGAGCAGCAGCGACAGCAGCACTCGCAACTGATTGGGCATATAAAAATGAATTTGATAGAGCACCACTTACATCTACAAAAGTAGCAATACAAGGCGGTTCAAACGACGAACTTCACATTGTTGTTATTGACGAAGATGGAGCGATTTCGGGCGTAGTTAATACAGTCCTAGAAAGATTCGCTCATACTTCTAAAGCATCCGATGCTAGAGGACTAGAAGGTGGTTCATTGTTCTATAAAGATGTAATTAATACGCAGTCTAAGTATGTTTACTGGACAGACCATCCTGCAGGAGACTCCACATGGGGTAACGCAGCACAGGGTCAAGCATTTACATCAGGATTCACAACAGCAGAAGCAACAATAAGCCTTTCAGGTGGTGTTGATGATGCACCTGACTCAGGTGACATTCAAACAGCTTGGAGCTTGTTTGCAGATGCAGAACAAACAGACGTAAACCTTCTTATTACTGGAGCAGTAGGTACTACAGACCAAAAGTATGTACAAGATAATATTGCTAAAGTAAGAAAGGATTGTGTTTCATTCCATTCACCAATATTGGCTTCCGTTGTTAACAACGCAGGCTCAGAGGTAGCATCCATTACTACAGATAAAGGGCAGTTAGCTGCTACTTCATATAGTTTTATGGACGGCAACTGGAAATATATGTATGATCGCTATAACGATGTATACAGATGGGTTCCATTAAATGGAGACACAGCAGGTTTATGTGCAAACACAGACGCAGAAGCAGATCCGTGGTTCTCACCAGCAGGATTTAACAGAGGACAAATTAGAAATGCTGTTAAATTAGCATGGAGTCCTACTAAAACTAACAGAGACGAACTATATAAAATTGGTGTAAACCCAATTATTAATAGCCCAGGTAATGGGATTGTATTGTTTGGAGACAAAACTCTATTAGCAGCACCTAGTGCTTTTGATAGAATTAATGTTAGAAGACTGTTTATTGTATTAGAGAAGGCAATTTCTACTTCAGCTAAATTCCAATTATTTGAATTTAACGACGCATTTACTAGAAATCAATTCACATCACTTGTTACACCTTTCTTAAGAAATGTACAAGGCAGACGTGGAATATTTGATTTTAAAGTAGTATGTAACGAAAGTAATAACACAGGCGAAGTAATCGACAGCAACCAGTTTGTTGCAGATATTTTCATTAAGCCTGCTCGTTCTATTAACTTTATTACATTAAACTTTATCGCTACTAGAACAGACGTTAGTTTCGAAGAAATTGGCGGTTAACTGTATAAATAACTTATAAGGACAAAGGAGAAAAAAAATGCCTAATATAACAACATTTAAATCAGCATTAGCTGACGGCGGTGCTCGTCCTAACCAGTTTAAAGTTTTCATTCCGTTTCCAGGCGAAGCAGAAACACCGAATGCACAACAACAACTATTGGTTAGTGGAGCAGCACTACCAGCATCAACTGTCAACCCAGTTATTACACAATACAGAGGTAGGGAAGTTAAATTTGCTGGAGAAAGAATATACGATCCGTGGACAATTACAGTCATTAATAATAGCGAGCAGACACTAAGAAGGCAATTCGAGGCGTGGATGAACTTTATTAATGATAGAGAAACAAATGAAGGCGAGATGGACTGGAGTAAATATCAGACTGATATTACTGTTGAGCATTTACATAGGAATAATAAGGCACTAACAGGTGGTTCTTATATTCTACAACAAGCTTTCCCAATTAATATGTCAGAAATTGCATTACAATATGCACAGAACGACATCATTGAAGAGTATACTGTAACATTCCAGTATCAAGCCTATACTATTACTAACTAGTAATTAAAGAGGATATATAATTATGGACTTATTTGGATTTGAGATCAAGCGGAAGGATAACGCAGCAAACGAGAAATCGTTTGTTGCTCCTTCAGATGACGGAGCTATTGAAAGTATCCGAGCCGGTGGGTATTATGGCACTTACATGGATTTGGAAGGTGTTGCCCACACGGAGTCGGAGCTTATTAAAAGGTATCGAGATATTGCCGGGATGGCAGACGTAGATACAGCGGTAGAAGATATTATTAACGAGTCAATAGCACAGCTGGAGAATGAATCTCCCGTTGAACTTAACCTAGATGATGTAGATTTATCATCTAATGTTAGAAAGATAATTCAAAAGGAATTTGAAGAGATTAAAAATCTCATGGACTTTAAAAATAGAGCTCAAGATTATTATAGACGATGGTATATAGATGGAAAAATATTTTTTCATAAAGTCATCGATATGGAAAAGCCTAAAGAAGGGATCAAGGATATTAGATATATTGATCCAAGAAAGATTAGGAAAGTGCGTGAAGTTAAGAAGGAAAAAAATCCTTCTGGCGTAATGTTTGTTACTAAGGTGGATGAGTTCTTTATCTATAATGATAAAGGAGTTACATCTAAACCAGGCGCATATGTTGCACCTGAAAACCAACAAGGTTTGAAAATAACAAAAGACGCAATAGCATACGCACCAAGTGGTTTGGTAGACCATGATAAGAATATAGCATTATCATATCTACATAAGGCTATTAGGCCAGCAAACCAATTAAGAATGATGGAGAACGCAGTAGTAATTTATAGAATTACAAGGGCTCCAGAAAGAAGAATATTTTATGTAGATGTTGGTAACCTTCCTAAGATGAAGGCAGAACAATATCTAAAAGACATTATGGATCGTTATAGAAACAAGTTAGTATACGATGCTAACACAGGAGAGATTCGTGATGATAAGAAGTTTATGTCTATGTTGGAAGACTTTTGGTTACCCAGAAGAGAAGGCGGAACAGGAACAAGTATTGATACATTGCCAGCAGGTCAAAACCTAGGGCAGATAGAAGATGTAGAATACTTTCAAAGGAAGTTATATCAGTCCTTGAATATACCTGTATCGAGATTAGAACAACAGGCTGGACTTAATTTTGGTAGAGCAGCTGAGATAAACCGAGACGAGATGAAGTTTACAAAATTCATCATCAAGTTAAGGAGAAAGTTCTCGGTAATGTTAAGCGATCTTTTAAAGACGCAGCTCTTACTAAAAGGTGTTATGACGGAAGACGATTGGCATAGTATCAAAGACGATATAGAATTTGAGTTTGCCACAGATGCTTACTACACAGAGTCTAAAGAACAAGAAATTCTTAGAAGTAGAGTAGAAGTATTAAATGGTCTTGCAGCGTACATAGGAACATTTTTCAGTAAGCGTTACATACAAAAGAATGTATTAATGTTAACGGATGAAGAAATAGATACAATCGAAACAGAAATTATGGCAGAGCCACAATATAGTAGACAGTATCAGTGGAGTCCTTTACAGGCAAATAGCCCGGATCAACCGGAACCTGCAGGTAATATAAGTAATGAGGTACCAGGAGAAGGAAACCCTGTCCCTGGACCAGATAATGGAGCATAATATGGCAGAAGATAGAACACAAGAAGTTAAAGACCTGTTAGGTAATATCATAGCTGGCAACAGCTCAGATGCCCAACAACAATTTAACGATCAGATGGCATCTCGCACAGCAGAGGCGTTGGACGATCAAAAGGCAGGAATAGCAGCAGACATATATAATAAACATACTGTTGACCCTGACATGGAACCACAGGGAGTATCATTAGATGATGCTTTGGTGGATATAGACCAAACAACAGGGAGACCTGTAGAAGGAGACACAAATGAGTAAAACATTTAAAGATTTTAGAAGCGGGACACTTACCGAAAGTCCTGTTGACGGTGTAGCTAAAGGCTCACTAGATGGAGATAAACATTTATGTGCATCAAAAATTATGCACAAGGAATGGAACGAAGGCACACCAATACTAGGTGAACATGCCGAACCAAAAGACGGAATAGTCTCTTGGTATAAAGTAATGTTTGAGCACGGTATAGAAACAGTTGAAGTGAATGATCCTAATGTTGAGATTCTCGAAGAGGGTCCACATATGAACCATAAGAAAAAATCATATTAAACTAATTAAAAGGAAATCACATGGCAGTCACAGTAAATAACTTAAAACTAACCCAAGTCCAGGGTGTAGTATCTGTTAGGGGGACTGCAGCAACCGGAACAATTACTTTAGCTACAACACTAAAGAAATCTACTGAGACGCAAAGCTCCCCAGCAGTTAATATAAAAGGACTTCATTGGACTTTATCTAGCGGGGCTAGCGCAAAGGTTCAAAGAAACTCCGTCGTACTTTATGAGCTATCAGAGAATGGCTCTTTAGATATGTACGGATACGCCGATAACTCAGAAAATACATCTAATATAGAAGTAGCAATCGCCGGTGGCGATGGCGGAACTGTTATAGTAGATTGTGCTAAAGTTTCAGGTTACGGTTCACAACAACATCAAGACGCACCACTAGACACAAATGACTCAGGCAATGTCTATAACGGTGGATCTTTAGGTTAAGGAGAAATAGATGAGACTTATTAAAGAATTTAACGAAAGTATTAACTATCTAACAGAAGATAGTAAAGATCCTAAGAAACCTAATGTATTCATAGAAGGTGTATTCTTACAATCAGATTTAAAGAATAAAAACGGTCGTGTATATCCTAAGGAAATTATGCAACGAGAAGTTAACAGATATGTTAACGAATCTGTCAACACTAAAAGAGCTTACGGAGAGCTAGGACACCCTGAAGGCCCTACCGTAAACTTAGACAGAGTATCTCACATGATAGTTTCCCTAAAGGAAGACGGCAGCAATTGGATTGGTAAAGCCAAAATTATGGACACACCAATGGGTAAAATTGTAAAAGAACTTATTAGCGAAGGCGCTCAGCTTGGAGTTAGCTCCAGAGGATTGGGCTCTTTGAAAGAGAGGAATGGCATTAATGAAGTCCAAGATGACTTTATGCTTGCCACAGCAGCGGACATTGTTGCAGATCCTAGCGCTCCAGACGCTTTTGTATCCGGTATTATGGAAGGAAGGGAATGGGTTTTTGTTAATGGTAAATGGACAGAACAAGACATAGAAGAAAGCAAAGCATTTATTAATAGTACTTCTCAGAGAGATCTAGAAGAAGCTAAGTATGCAGTTTTTAGCAATTTTCTAGATAAACTGTCTAAAATATAATAGAAATCTGTATAAATATAAATAGTTTATTAGATTATATTAAAATTAAATAATCCTAAGAGGAGAGTAACATGGGAGTAGAATCCAAAATCAGAGAACTTCTAGAAGGCAAGTTGCAAGACGACGCTGTAGAAGTACTTGACGAACTAGCGGCAAATCGTCCACTAGATAAGTCAAGCAATGGAGATGCTAAACCACCCCTACAAGGTAACTCTAATCCAAACCCAGAACAGCAAGACCTTAGTGGTTCTAGCAACCCTGAAGGCGGATTAACAAGCCCAGTAGGTAAGGAAGCGTCAGCAAAAGCTGGCAGTGCCCCTAGACCTTCAAACTCAGGTGCTGGTAAAGCACCTAATTACAACGACGGCGAGGCAACTCAAAGTGTTGTAAATCAATCTAGCTCTAAAGGCAATGTACATCAAGAAGAAGTCGAAGAGACTGAAGACGAAGTACTAGAAGAGATTGTTGCAGAGGAAGAAGTAGTCGAAGGCGAAGAAGTAGAATATGTTGATGGAGAAGACGATGTTATTTCTGAGGAAGAAGAATCCGAAGTAGAAGCATCTGAAGAAGAGTCAATTGAAGAAACTTTATTCGAAGAGGACATTGCTAACTTGTTCGCGGACGAGGAGCATCTTTCAGAAGAATTTAAAACACAAGCAGCTTCGTTATTTGAAGCATCGGTTGTGGCCAGAGTCAATCAACAAATGGAATCCATTGAGGATGATCTTGTTGAGGAAGCCAATAAGGCTTTTGATGAGGCAAAAGAGAAACTCGTAGAAAATGTAGACAAATACCTCAGTTATGTAACTGAGCAATGGCTCAAAGAAAACGAGTTAGCTGTTGAGAACGGCTTACGCAACGAAATTACTGAATCATTCCTTAACGGTATGAAAGAAGTATTCAAAGAACATTATATTGATGTTCCTGAAGACAAATTCGATGTGTTGGCAGAACAACAGTCTGAAATTGATGAGTTAAAATCTAAGTTAAACGAAGAGATTAACAAGTCAGTTGCAATCAGCGAAGACAGAGAACAACTACAAAAGGAAAAAGTTTTCCGTTCCGTGGTTGACGATCTAGCTGAAACTGAAGTAGAGAAATTTGCAGGTTTAGTCGAAGGAATTAGTTTCGACGGCGAAGACAAGTATGTTTCAAAACTTAATGTTATCAAGGAAAATTATTTTCCTAAAGCGAAAGCTGATGATAGTGATAAGCTAGAAGATAGCGTTGATCAGGGAACTTTAGCAAACAACAATGTAATGAGTAGATATGTACAAGCAGTCTCTCACGCAGCGAAGTTTGACAAGGTTAAAAATTAACATTTTTATAAATAATTTAGTTATAGAAATAACAAACAAAGTAAAACAAGGAGAAACTGATGTATCTTTCAGAAGAACTACAAAATAAGTGGCAACCAGTCCTTGAGCATCCGGAATTACAAGAAATTTCAGATCCTTACAAGAAAGCTGTTACCACAGTAGTACTCGAAAACCAAGAGAAGGCTCTTCGTGAAGAAAAAGAAGCTCTTTTCGAGGCTACACATGCTAACCAAACAGGTGCAAGCGTTGACAACTACGATCCAATATTGATCTCACTAGTTAGACGTGCTTTACCTAACCTTATGGCTTACGATGTTTGTGGAGTACAACCAATGTCTGGACCAACTGGTCTAATCTTTGCAATGAAATCTCATTTCAGTTCACAAACTGGCGCTGAGGCTTTATTCAACGAAGCAGACACTGACTTTTCCGGTGCAGGAACACACGCTGGCGGTAACCCCGTTGACGGTTCTTACACTACAGGAAATGGCGTATCTACAAGCACAGCTGAAGGTTTCGGCGATTCAACTACACTAAATGAAATGGCGTTTTCAATCGAGAAGACTACTGTTACGGCTAAGTCCAGAGCATTAAAAGCTCAGTACACCGTAGAGCTAGCTCAAGATTTAAAAGCTGTTCATGGTTTAGATGCGGAATCCGAACTTTCTAACATTCTTTCTCAAGAAATTCTTGCAGAAATTAATCGTGAAGTTATTAGAACTATCTACAAAGTAGCAAAAACTGGTTCTGCCAGCACAGCTACTGCCGGAACATTTGACTTAGATGTCGACAGTAACGGAAGATGGTCCGTAGAAAGATTTAAAGGTCTTTTATTTAATATCGAACGTGACGCAAACGTAATTGCACAAGACACCAGGCGTGGAAAAGGAAACTTCATCATCTGTTCATCAGATGTTGCAAGTGCTCTTTCAATGTCAGGCGTTTTAGATTACGCACCAGCATTATCAACTAACTTAAATGTTGATGACACAGGTAATACATTTGCTGGCGTACTTAACGGTCGTTATAAAGTATACATAGATCCATATTCTGCTAACACAGGAGCTGCTAGCCAGTTCTATGTTGTTGGTTATAAAGGCACAAGCCCTTATGACGCAGGTATCTTCTACTGTCCGTACGTTCCACTACAAATGGTTAGGGCAATTGACCCTGCTACATTCCAGCCAAAAATTGGTTTCAAAACCAGGTATGGCATGATAGCTAACCCATTCGTAATGCAGTCAGACGGCACTACAGATGCAGACACATTTACAGCAGACAGAAACCAATACTACAGAAGTGTAAAAGTTTCTAACTTAATGTAATTAGGTCTTTTCGGAAACGAATTAAAACGGGCTACTAAGTAGCCCGTTTTTTTGACTAGAATTTATTTTTGATTTACAAATTCATTTAGTTCTTTTGCAACAGCAATAACATCGCTAGCTAAGATACTTTCACTAGGTAGTGGTTTCTTATCGTTAGGATTGTTATCGTTATGTACATGGATAGCGTCCGCTTTCCTATGTAAGTTCTGTTCTAAGATTCCTTGTGCTTGGCCAAGCAAGTCGGCTCGTATTTCAAAGCCTGATTTATTTTCTGACATATTATTCTCCTGTGTGTGTGTCAATCCAAATTATTTTGGACATACTATATATACAAATGGTATTTGTCCTTCTTTACATATGGTTAGACATAAAGTATTATAAATACTAATAAGACGAGGAAACAAGTATGGCATATAGTAAAAAGGTAGTGGATAGATTTCAAGATGTATTAGATAACCCAGCAGCACATGGAGTAGGACGGTTTGATCCAAACGATCCTAACATAGCAACCGGAATGACGGGAGCACCAGCATGTGGAGATGTTATGAAACTAGATTTAAAAGTAGATCCCGATACTGATATTATATTAGATGTAAAATTTAAAACTTACGGTTGTGGTTCAGCTATAGCGAGTTCAACAATGTTTGTGGAAATGTTAAAGGGCATTACAATGCAAAAAGCTTTAGAAATTAAAGACAAAGACATTGCAGCAGCCTTAGAATTACCACCTATTAAATTACATTGTTCTGTATTAGCAGAAGATAGTATTAAACAAGCCCTTAGAAATTGGGACGAGAAAAAAGCACACCGACAACATAACGGAGAACCAATTGAGTCAAGCGGAACAATACAACCCGAACTTAATAGCTAGTTCTAGACCTACAGGTATAGACTTTACTGATACAGCATTAGAAGAGTGTATACGAAAGGTTGAGAAACAAGGTGTGAAAGGCGTAAGGTTTGCATTAACAGGTGGAGGCTGTTCAGGGTTTTCATATGACTTTAGTTATGCAGACGAAGGCCAAGAGACAGACATTCCATTTGATTTTGGAAAGTTTACATTATGGTTAGACCCTATGTCTGAGATGTATCTAGATGGTACACTTATAGGTTGGAAAGTCGAAGGACTTAATGAAGGGTTTGAATTTATCAATCCACAAGAACAATCCTCTTGTGGGTGTGGAGAATCAGTAGGATTTGGATAGGAATATATTATGGCAAAACAATTTAGAAAAGCAATACAAAATAACGCTAGTAGAAAAGCATCAAGCATTGGTGTAGGTGGCAGAGGTAGGAGATGTAAAGTAAGCACATCTACTATGAACAAAGCTAAAAAACGAATGACGAAAAAATATAAAGGACAAGGTAGATGACAACAACCAACATTACGAATGTTTCAGAAGCATCGTGGAGTAATGCTAACCCAAATGAGTTAGATTATTTGCGTCCCAACGCATTTAAATTCCAAATTGCTAACATTCCTAATACAAGTTATTTCTGTAACGCAGCTAATATACCTGAAATGAATTTACCTCCTGCAATGCAACCTACTCCTTTAGTAGATGTAGGACACCCAGGTGATAAAATAGAATTTGGTACTTTAATGATACGATTCCTCATACAAGAGGACATGAAAAATTATAAAGAACTATATGATTGGATGGCAGGCTTAGGTTTTCCTAAAGACAGTAAGCAATTCGTAAATTATACAAAAACACAAAACTATAGGTTCCCTGATATATCACCTGAGACTCAACAAGGCTTAGGACAGTATAGTGATGCAACACTTACCCTATTAGATTCAAACAATAACGCAAAAGTAGTAATTAGTTTCATGGATGCTTTCCCTACAAGTTTACAAGGGTTAGATTTTGAGATAGTAACTGGCGCCACCGATTATATGATGGGTGTTGCTATGTTTAAATACTCTCTCTTTGAAATAGAAGTTTTATAGTACCAATTGGTACAATTAACAGTTGACTCTTACTAGGTAAGGTCGTATAATGTATATATTATGATAACTCTAGAAGAACTACAGAACATGTGGCAGATAGACTGTAAGGTTGATGAACTTAACCTGGGTCAAGAGTCTACACGAATACCAGAACTACATTCCAAGTATCTTAATCACTTATCTACACTAAGACTACAATGTAGAAGAGCCCAAAGCGAATTATTTAAAATGAGAAGGCTGAAGTGGAAGTATTATCGCGGAGAGTTAGATCAAAAGGAATTAAACGAAAAAGGCTGGGATCAGTACTTAGGTAACGCTCCTCTCAATAATCAGATGAATGAGTTCCTGGACACAGACGAAGATGTTATTAAGTTAACCGATAAATTAGAGTATTTAAACACTTGTTTGACCCTATGTGAGAGTGTTATGAAGTCAATTTCTAGTCGTTCTTTTGATATTAAAAACGCTATTGAGTGGACCAAGTTTACAAATGGCTCTTACTAGTGGAAAATATTTGGCCGACATCTAGGAGCAAAAAAAGTTGATAAAGATTTCTAAGAAAGATGAAGTACATATTAATGTGGATACAGATCTAAGTACTGCACAAGAGATATGTGACTTCTTTACTTTTGAAATCCCTGGTGCTAAATTTATGCCTCTATACAAGAAGAAAGTATGGGATGGCAAAGCAAGATTGTTTAATATATACAACCGAGAATTATACATAGGTCTTTTGCCTTACTTAAAAGAGTTTGCAGAGACTTTAGAGTATGATATAGAAGTAAACATGCCTGATATAGGCGAAACCATAGACATAGATAGATTCACTAATGAATTGAGGTTACAAGCAAATGGACAACAAATCGAAATTAGAGAGTATCAGAAAGAGGCAGTTACAAAGGCAATTAATGTGGGGAGAACTCTCCTCTTGTCTCCAACTGCTTCTGGGAAGTCTCTTATTATTTACAGTCTGCTACGCTATCATCAATTAAAAAATAGGAAGCAACTTATAATTGTACCTACTACATCTTTGGTAGAACAAATGTACGGAGACTTTCAAGACTATGCCACAGCAGATACTTGGCAAGTATCAGAAAATTGTCATAGGATATATGGTGGTAAAGAAAAAACAAATGAATATCCTGTTACAATAAGTACATGGCAATCCATATATAAGTATCCTAAAGAATGGTTTTCACAATTTGAGGTAGTATATGGAGACGAGGCGCACTTGTTTAAAGCAAAGTCTTTAACAACACTAATGAATAAGCTCACAGATACACCTTATAGAATAGGAACAACGGGTACATTAGATGGAACTAAGACACATAGACTAGTATTAGAAGGTGTGTTTGGACAAGTACATAAAGTTACCACAACTAAAAAATTAATGGATGATAAACAACTTGCAACATTAAAAATTTTATGTTGTATGATTAATTGGAAAGACGCTCATAGAAAAGAAGTAAAGGGTATGACTTACCAAGAAGAAATAGATTGGATAGTAACACACCCAGATCGTAATGAAATTATAAGAAAATTAACTATTGCACAAGACGGTAATACACTTGTTCTATTTCAATTTGTAGAAAAGCATGGTAAGATATTACATGAAATGATAAGCAAATCAGTTAAGGCAGACAGAAAAGTATTCTTTGTATTTGGTGGCACAGATACAGAGGTAAGAGAAGAAATAAGAGCCATTACAGAAACACAAAACGATGCTATAATCATTGCCTCATACGGCACATTTTCAACAGGTATAAATATAAGGAACCTTCATAATATTGTGTTCGCCTCGCCTAGTAAGAGTAGAATTAGAAACTTACAAAGTATAGGAAGAGGCCTCCGTAAAGGAGACAACAAAGTATCATGTAATCTTTTTGATATTGGAGATGATTTGGCGTGGAAGTCTAAAAAGAACTACACACTTAACCACTTAATAGAGAGGATCAAGATTTATAACGAAGAAGGTTTCGATTATAAACTTGTTAAATTAGATGTCTAACATAAGTATATTAAAATTAATGGACGGTACTACAATAGTAGGTAAGTTAACACAAGACGGAGATCTTGTAGAAATAGAACATCCAATAGAGCTGGTATCTAATATATTACCTATGAATAATCAACTAGGTGAACAGGTTAGTTTAAGACCTTATGTTGCTATAGCACAGGATCACATTTTCTTTATAGAAAGATATAATGTTATTAGTATATCTACTCTACAAGATACCTTTGTAGATGGATATGAAAGAATGGTAGAAAATATTTATTTCAAACCAGCACAATGGGAAGGCGACTTAATGTCAGACGAGCCTGAAGATTTTGATATAGAAACAATGACAGAACTTGCAGATGCAATTATAAAAAAACAAATACATTAGGAGTATATTATGGCGAAAAGACGTGACCCTAACTCGGCACACTACATAGACAACAAGGATTTCCTTGTAAAAATTAGTGCTTACCGAGAGTTAAGGATAGAAGCAGAAGAGAGTGGTGAAGAAAGGCCACGGGTAACAAATTATATAGGCGAGTGCTTTGTTAAAATAGCAAATCATTTAGCATACAAATCTAATTTTGTAAACTATACATTCAGAGATGAAATGATTTTAGATGGTATTGAAAACTGTCTTACATACATGGACAACTTTGATCCAGCAAAATCTAAAAATCCTTTTGCATACTTTACACAAATCACATACTATGCTTTCATTAGGCGTATCCAAAAAGAGAAACGACAAATGGAAACTAAGTTTAAATATATTAAGAGCTTAGACATAGATCAAATCTTAGATCAAAGTGCAGACGGAAGCCAACATTCCAATGATTACCTAAGTTATATGAGAGGTATGATTGAACAGGCAGAGGCAGACAATGCTAAGGCTGACGCAGCTAATAAAGGTAAGAAGATGCCTAAACGTCGTCCTAAATATTTAGATGAAAAAATTAAAGCAGAAGAACTAGCAGCTAAAGAAAAGGCAGAGGCAGAAGCAAATGCGAAAAGCGAGTAAAGATATAAACGGTTTTTATGAGTGGGACTTTACAGACATTGTAAAGACATTACCTCAGAAGTTTACCTCTCCTATTAAACTTATAGAAGTAGGATCTTATGTTGGTAAGTCAGCAGTAGCCTGGGCAGAAGCCTTTGAAGAGGCAGGCAAAGAGTATTCAATACATTGTGTTGAAGTTTTTGTAGGTATAAGTGATAAAGGAAGAGCGTCTGTTATGACTCCTGAACTAGAAGCCTTTTTAAATACTTTGGTTTGTACAGCAGAACAACAAGAAGAAAGGTTCCAGCAAAACACTAAGGGCTGGAATATAACATACGAAAAAACTCACTTCACAGAAGATTTTGAATTAGCAGATGACTATACAGTACTATGGTATGATGCCAACCATTCAGAACAATCTGTAACAACAGCAATTAATTATTGGCAGGACAAAGTACAAACAATGGTTATTGATTGTTATGATACAGTACATCCAGAGACTATGACAGCAATAGATGCTTCTGGTTTAGACTTTAAACTGTTTGAATTTAACAAAGGAACAAAAGGGATAGCGGTATTTGGTTAAAAAGGTCAACCAAAAGCGCTACAAGTAGGTTGATTTCTACTTGGCTCTTATATATAATATCATATAATGAAACTAAGATACAGCGAAGCATTTTATAGCATACAAGGCGAAGGCAGGTTCGTAGGAGTACCTAGTATATTCCTCAGAACTTTTGGTTGTAACTTTGAATGCGCTGGTTTTGGACAACCTAAAGGCAACTACATAGCAACAGATCAGATGCCTTATATGTTAGATCCTAAAGGCGACAAAACACACCCCGAGGCATACAAAGACATTTCAGAACTTCCAGTTACACCTGTAGGGTGTGATAGTTCTGCTAGTTGGGCTATGAAATATAAACATTTACAAATGACTAAGACAGTAGAAGAAGTTTATGAACACATCATAAGCCTTTTACCTAACGGCAAGTTTGATGAGAAAGAAGACATACATTTAGTTATTACAGGTGGCGAACCTTTACTTGGTTGGCAAAAAGTATGGCCTGAACTAATAGAAATGTTAATGTTTAATGGCCTACAAAATGTTACCTTTGAAACTAATGGCACACAAGAAATAAAACCTGAATTAGTAAACTTTTTTAATGCTAATCATAATAGAATACATGTAACATGGAGTACCTCACCTAAGTTAAGTCTTAGTGGTGAGACAAATGAGGATGCTTTAATTCCAGATGCTTTAGTTACAATGAATAGAGTAGCAAATAGTTATCTATATAATAAATTTGTTGTAAGAGATATAGATGACTTCGCAGAAGTAGATAAATTTTATCTTACCTATCAGAAAAGTGGTGTACAAATAGATGCTGTATACTGTATGCCTGAAGGAGCAACATTAGAACAACAAACACTAACTGCTAAAGGCGTAGCAGAAGCTTGTATGAAAACAGGATACAAGTTTAGCCCTCGATTACATATCGATTTATTCGGCAACGCATGGGGTACTTAAATGAAATGGAAAGATATTAAAGAAACACTATGGGGACAGAACCCTAGTAAAGATATAGACACATGGAAAGAACCAGATCCAGATGAGGTAACAATAGATAATGCCTATAAAACTAGATGGATATGGTATCATACAATCCTAGCAGTAGAATTATTCTTAGTAGTAATTATACAACTATTAATATTATTTATCCTGGCGGTTAAACTATGAGCGAAAAGACTTATGTTACATGGGAAGAAATCAACGAACTAGTTTTTAAGTTATATAAAGAACTAAAAGACAAGGACATAGATAAAGTAGTAGGTATATCACGAGGAGGATTAATTCCTGGTGTTATGCTTTCTCATTGGCTTGGAGCTGGCTTTGAACCTCTAGAGTGGCAAACTCGAGACGGGGATTTTAAAGACACTCGTAAGGCAAACGACTTCAACAAAAATTTAAAGGGCACCATTTTTGTTGACGATATATGTGATAGTGCCTTAACAATAAAACAGATCAAGGAAATAATTCCAAACAGCAGGTGGGCTGTATTACACCAAAAAGCAGATATAGAGCTTGACTTTGTAGGTGAAAGACTGCATAATAACGATACTAATTGGATTGTTTACCCTTGGGAAGCTTAATCTCATACAGGAGAAGAAATGAAAGTAAGTGATAAAATAAAACAGAGACTAGAAATAGATGGCAAGAAATACTATGCCTCAGATAATATTTCTAAGTACATACAAGCAGGAGAGACTGCAGAACTAATTGAAGAACTAGAAATAGCCTTTGAACAAGTTCTACAAAGTCTTATTATTGATACGAAGAACGATCCTAATAGCATGGGTACGGCACATCGTTTGGCAAAGATGTATATTAACGAAATTATGGGTGGTAGATATTTACCTGATCCTAGAATAACATCTTTCCCTAATGATGGACAATACGATCAACTAATTGTAGTACGAGCAGACATTAAAAGTATGTGCTCTCATCATCACCAACCAGTGAGTGGTGTATGTTACATAGGTTGCCTTCCAGGCGACGAAGTAATAGGTTTGTCTAAGTACACAAGAGTTGCACAGCATTTATCTAATCGTGGACACCTACAAGAAGAGCTAACAGAAATGATAGCTACAAGAATACAAAAACTTACAAAGAGTAAGGGTGTAGCAGTTTACATTAAGGCAAGACATGGTTGCTGTGAAAACAGAGGCATATTGGCTAGTAATAGTTCTACACAGACAACAGTAGTGAAAGGTGAATTAAAGAGTAACATAAACTTAAAACAAGAGTTTATGGATAATATAAAATTGCAGGAGATAGGAAGTGGATACCTCTAAACAAATAGTCGTTGACTTAGAAACATTAAGCATTAAACCTAATGCGTGTATTGTATCCATTGGTGCAGTACTTATAGAAAATATGGAAATTACAGATACATTTTATATTAATGTTGACGGTAGAACTTGTAAAGAGGCTGGACTAGATATAGATCCTGACACTATTAAATGGTGGGGAGAACAAAGTAAAGAGGCACAACAAGCCTGGCAAAAGAATCCTGTTCCATTACAGGAAGCATTAGATAAATTTACAACCTGGTATGGCAAACAGTCTATTCCTATATGGGGTTACGGTGCCAACTTTGATGTGGTAATTTTAGAGAGTGCTTTACGAGCTATGGAAATGGATATCCCTTGGAAGTTCTGGGACATATCTTGTTTAAGAACATTAATGAATGTCTTAGATAAAAGATTACCTAAGGCAAACAATCACAATGCGTTAGATGATGCTACGGCAGAGGCGAAAGTATTAATTGAGATATTAAAATCATGAGTAGAAAATTAGATTATGTAGTTTCAGGCACAAGTTATATGAGGTTCAGTAATCCTGGTATAGCTAAAGACGAAACGAATTCAAGCATTATTAATATGCTAATAGATAAATTAGTAACTGATGTACATAGTCATAAGTTTTCTATGCTATATAATGGACACACAGAGTCCAGCTTTGGAGAGAGATTCTCAGTATACAAACCTCATGTCAACGAAATACATGCAGACTCAGGTGGACTACAAATTGTTACACAAGGTATGGTTATTACAGATGAATTAAAAGACAAAGTATATGAGAACCAGGCACAATGGGCTGATGTAGGAATGTGCTTTGATGAAATCCCTGTTGTACTTACAGGTGATAGATCTGATAGGAACGATACAAAGGCTAGGTTCTTTGACTTCGAAAACTATGAAGAGCTAGCTCGTAAAACAGGTAGGAATGTTAAAAGACAACTAGAAATATTTGAAAAGAACGATAGTAAATGTAAACCTTTTATTATCTTACAAGGTAACTGTATTGATACATACCTTAGATGGTATGAATGTTTAATGGAAGAAGTTCCTACAGAATGGCATGACAGAATTGGTGGTGTGGCAATGGGAGCAGCAGCTCTAGGCACAGGTCCACTTGAAGATGTTAAACGAGCCTTTATTGCTAGTGAGATTGCTAAAGTATGGCCACAAGAAAGAATGAACTTACATATTCTAGGTGTAGGAAGTATTAGACGTATCATTCCTTATCTAGTCTTTTGTCAGAACGGTTTATACGACAATGTAGATATCTCTTATGACTCTACTACTCATAGCAGGGCGGTTGAGACAGGTTTATACTACATGGGACAAGGCACAACTAAGTTCAGTAGAAAAATGTCTAATTTGTATCGAGAAATGTACGATAATGTGCAGGAAACTATCCAATTAGGCGTAGATTTAGACGAATTCCACACCATTATGAACACACCTAGTATGAAGGCTAAAGAGAAATACGGCAATCTAAACAAGTGGATCTATGTTAGAACAGCATTTATCCTTATGTCCATTAGAAACTTTATGGCTCATCTAGAAACAATGATGAATGACAAAGAAACCTTATTGAAGTTTACGGGTAAGATGAAACTTGACGGACAGTTCAGGAACCTCTATAATGTAACTAATCGTGAAGAATACGATGCCTGGGAAAGTAACCAGTATTTAGGTGGCAGTATGAAGAGCATGGCTGTTGGTACGGAGGCACCTAGTAGTTTAGAGGATTTATTTGAATGAACATATTTTTACTTAATGAAAATCCATTGTTATGTGCAGAACAACATTGTGATAAGCATGTTGTTAAAATGGTAATTGAATATGCACAACTTATGTCTACAGCACATAGGTATTTAGACGGAGAACTATATGGCGAACTTACAGACAAAGGTAGAAAAATTAAAAGATGGAGACACCCAAACAGTAATATGGAGGCTACTTTATACAAGGCAAGCCATGTCAACCATCCAGATGGTTTGTGGGTTAGAAATAGTTCTGCCAATTATGACTATCTATATGATCTATGGCTTAAACTATCTAAAGAATATACTCATAGGTATGGTAGGTTACACTTAACACAGGAAAAATTAGAACATCTTTTGAAATACGCACCAAAAAATATTCCATTTGCTACTGAGGCAGATGTAAAAGGATTACCATTAGCAATGCCTGATGATGTAAAAGGTGAGAGTGTAGTCAACTCTTATCGCAGGTATTATAACAAATATAAAATTGACTTTGCTAAATATACAAACAGAGAGGAACCAGCATGGCTAACGAAGCATATCGTAAACGCTACATAAAAGTAAGCTTTCAGAAAGAAGGAGTACACTTCTTCCCTGGAGCAGATACAAATCCTAAATACGCTACAGGCGATTGGGACGATGTTAGCTTCTTAGGTTATCCTCATAGGCACATGTTCCATTTCTATGTAACACTAGGTGTAGAACATAACGATAGAGATGTAGAGTTCATACAATTTAAACGTGAACTAGAAAGAACATTCGATCAAGGTGTTATTAAACTAGACCACCAATCATGTGAAATGATAGGTGAGAGTCTTATAAATTATATAGAAGAGAAGTATCCTAACAGAGCTGTTAGAGTTGAAGTGTTTGAGGATAATGAGAATGGGGGTATTATAGAAAATGATTTATTTAATTGATTTAGAATATGTTGAAACAAGATATACTTCTCAATGGAAATCAGAATTCCCTCAGCAAATAGCAGACAAAACAGGACAAGACATTGTAGTTATTGAAGGTCCAGAAGGCATAGCAGAATGTACTACACCCGGAGCCTTCTTAAACTTTGCAGGCACAAACATTTATAAGTCTGAACAAGTAAAAATACTAGCAGGATACTTTAATAATAATGAAATACAGAATGGAGATCATTTTGTATTTGCAGATGCTTGGCACCCTGGCATACTTAATCTTAAATACATGTTAGATTTATTTCAGATAGATGCTACAATACATGGCTTATGGCACGCAGGTAGTTACGACCCACAAGACTTTTTAGGAAGAAAGATTGGAGATAAAAGATGGGTAAGGCATACAGAGTATGCTATGTTTGATGCCATAGACAGAAATTATTTTGCAAGTGAATTCCACATTGGATTGTTTGCACAGACTATGTTTCCTAATGAAGAAGATGGAAATTATTTAAACACTAAAATTGTTAGAAGTGGCTGGCCAATGGAGTATCTAAATAAACATATAGAACATGCTCCGTCTTCAGCAAAAGCAGATATTATATTGTTTCCTCACAGGGATGCTCCTGAAAAACAATTAGTTATCTTTAAAGATCTAGCAGAGGCTCTTCCACAATATGATTGGATTAATTGTAATGACTATGATCTTACAAAGCCACAATACAATAAATTATTACAACAATCTAAGATGGTATTCTCAGCAAACTTACAAGAAACATTGGGCATAAGCTGTTATGAGATACTAAGAGCAGGTGGTATTCCATTAGTTCCTAATAGACTATCTTATGTAGAAATGTATGAGGACATATTTAAATACCCTACACAATTTACATTAGATTGGAAAGGTTATCAGGATAATAAGAGTATTCTCATAGGCAAAATAGAAACAATGATGAATAACTTTGATTCCCCAGAAATACAAACAGCAATTGAAAGTAACAGAGACAAATTAGAACAACAATATTTTACAGCAACAAACTTATATCAGGAGTTAATATGAGAGACTTTAAATACTACTCTACAAAAACATACGGACACGAAGAAGGCTTATCCTGTATGTTTAGACAGCCATTAGCAAATCATAGTCATTGTAGTTTACTACATGGTTATGCTTTATCCTTCCACTTTAAATTTGGATGTGATTTTTTAGATGACAAGAACTGGGTAGTAGACTTTGGAGATTTAAAAGACTTAAAGGCATGGTTAAAAGATAACTTTGATCATAAGCATGCAGTGGCAAAAGATGACGAACACTTACCTTATTTCTTAGAAATAGAACTTAAAGGCCTATCAGAAGTAAGAGTAATGAACGGTGTTGGTTGTGAGAAATTCTCAGAACACGCATTCCATTATGCAGATAAACTAGTTAAGAAGAAAACAGAAGGCAGATGTTACGCTGTCTCATGTGAAGTTCGGGAACACGGGGCTAACAGCGCTATATACGAGGGCTAACTTATGAAAGTAGCTCTAGTTACAGACACCCATTTTGGTGCCAGAAGTGATAGTATAGCATTCGATGCTTATTTTGCTAAGTTTTATGACGAAACATTCTTTCCTTACTTAGTTGAACATGATATTAAAACTGTATGCCACTTAGGCGACATATTTGATAGACGAAAGTATATTAACTTTAATACATTAAGGTCTTGTAAAAGATACTTCTTTCAGAAGGCACAAGACTTAGGTATAGACATACACATGATTCCAGGCAATCATGATACCTATTTTAAAAATACAAATGATGTCAACAGCCCTGACTTACTGTTAGGAGAATACAATAACATAACATTATACCAAGAGCCAACGGAAATAATGTTAGATAGAGAGAAGGTGTTATACCTTCCATGGATATGTGGTGAAAATTATGATAGGACTATGGCCAAAGTTAAAGAATCTGACGCAAAGACTTGCTTCGGACATTTCGAGTTCGCAGGTTACTTCCTTCTTCCTGGAATGCCTAATCTCCATGGCATGGATACTGACGCTTTTATTAACTTTGACCTTGTGGTCAGTGGCCATTTCCATCATCGCCATAGCAGAGGGAATATTACATATATGGGCAACCCTTATGAAATCACTTGGTCTGACTATAAGGACCCTAGAGGTTTCGCCATATATGACACGGTTGAGAGAGGTTTGGAATACATCGACAACCCGAATAGAATCTTCCACAAAATTTATTACGACGATTCAGATTTCCAGGGGAGCAATGCCATTGGGAATTTTGATTTTACTAGTGTTGCTGGTACTAATGTTAAATTAATTGTAAATAAAAAAACAGACTTTAAAAAGTTTGATACCTTTGTAGATAAATTATATACATGCAATCTTATTGATCTAAAAATTATTGAGGACTTCTCAGAGTTTGAGGATGAAGCATTAGGTGAGGAAATAGATTTAGAAGATACAATGACACTCTTAAAAGAGTATGTTGATGTAGTGGAAACAGACTTAGACAAACAACGAATTAAAAATTTACTACAAAGCCTATATATTGAGGCACAAGATACTGTATGATACATTTTAATACGATTAAGTGGAAAAACTTTCTTTCCACAGGCAACGCATGGACAGAAGTAAAACTAGATCATTCTCCTAGCACATTAATTGTAGGAGAGAATGGAAGTGGTAAGTCTACATTACTAGATGCTTTAACTTTTGCTTTATTTAATAAGCCTTTTAGATCTGTATCTAAACCTCAGCTTATTAATACTATTAATGGTAAGAATTGTGTAGTAGAAATAAACTTTAATATAGGCAGTAAAAATTACAGTATTAAAAGAGGATTGCAGCCTAGAATATTTGACATTACAATTAACGGAGACATGTTAGATAAGAATGCTAACATAAGAGACTTCCAGAAGTATTTAGAAGAGAACATTCTTAAACTTAATTACAAGTCCTTTACACAAATTGTTATGTTAGGTAGTGCCTCATTTACTCCTTTTATGCAATTACATTTAGGTGCTAGACGAGAGATAATAGAAGACATATTAGACATTAGCATCTTCACAAGCATGAATGCTGTACTTAAAGGTAAACTAACACAGCTTGAGAACGATAAAAGAATTATTGAAGGGGAGATAGATGTTGCTAAACAAAAATGTAATCTCCAAGAAACATATATAAAAACATTGGAGGATGATAAATCATCTAAAGTCACACAGATCTTAAAAGACATTGAGGAGACTGATAATGCGATCGAGACGGCTACTGAGGAGGCTCAGCGATTCGGGAAGGAGAAGCAGGAGGTTGGTCCTGTTAGCGAAAAGAAAAGAAAACTTGAAGAATTTAGAAGTAAGTTCCAAACCCAAATTGCCAACCACAGAAAAGAGTTAGCATTCTTTAGCAACAACGAGGAATGTCCTACATGCCAGCAAGGTATAGAACACGACCATAAAAATTTAATGACGCAGAGAGATGAAGAAAAGATCTCAGAACTTGAAACAGCTCTAGAAGAACTGAATACGAAGTATAGCGAGGTAGAATTATTAGTAAGTAAAGTACAAGAGTTAGACGAACAA
>Ga0257110_1000144_pt1 | contig 37940 bp, 28 predicted proteins | sample LP_taG_7_FD_190184 | JGI IMG/M metagenome (GOLD analysis project Ga0257110, IMG submission 190184) | Marine microbial communities from Northeast Subartic Pacific Ocean, Canada - LP_J_2015_P26_10m | ecosystem: Environmental > Aquatic > Marine > Oceanic | place: Canada: Northeast Subartic Pacific...
AATGCTTCTTCATTTGTATCACTAGTAGTGGTGGTACTAGTACTTCCATCACCATCTGCTCCACCAGCACCACCAGAACCATCTGCTCCACCAGCACCACCAGCACCACCAGCACCACCAGAACCACCAGAACCATCTGGGTCAGTGCCTACATTAATCTTATCACTTTCATCTGTGGCAGCACTAGGTGGTGGTATTACTTCTTCTAACTTCACATCTGTAGATCCATCACCATTACCATTACCATTTTTATCAGGTTGAGCTAGCTCATCTACAACTTTTACAGTTGTTATAGTTTGGTCAAAGTTAACTCTTTCTTTATTGCCATCTGGATTAGATGTAAATGGTACTCTGTTGTCAAAGAAACCCTGCCTCTCCTCTGTGCTTAAGGTTCCATCTTTGTTTAGAACTGCTGCTCTGTCATTATTAAATTTTCTAGCACCGTTTGAAAAGAACTGTTCGTCAAATTCTGGTTGACTTAAAATACTTTGTCCCTTTTTATCTCTTTCTGTATTAATTGCTCTCATATATCTGTCTCTATTGGTTAGAGTCCAATCGCTCTTACCATTTGCTGGCACAGATTCTGCAATCAGCACGCCACCAAGGCCACCTAGTGGTGCAAAACCTTTTTGGTATACTTTGATAGCACCAGTGGTGGTATCAGTATAGGTGTCTACTGCTACTCCATTCCATTCACTACTTTGGAAAATTTCTGCCATTGTGTTTACTGGAGCTCCGTTTAGATATTTAGTTTGAATTTTTGATATGGAATCTGTCTCATAGTCTTAATTTCTGAGGGATATATGATGTAGGGATACCCTACAATCTCCTCCCAAGAATAGTTTCTCCAAGTTCCCCAGTGATAGTTCAATCCTCTGAACCCCCACTTCTCAACTGCCATACAAGCAATCAGAGGGTGTTCATCATACTCAATCCTAGGTGTCTTTGGTTGGTACACATAGGTGTAGAACTTTCCAGGAAGAGGGACAGTATCAACAGACATCTCTCTGTCCCCACTTTCAAGTATTCCAACTATCTCTACCATCATATCATCCACATCTGTTTTGAGAATGATGTCATTGACTACTGACTCTGAGAATCTATCAATAGTGCTATTCTGATATAGTTCTAGTTCTTCATCCACGACTTGCTGGCAGTGCTTTTCTGTTTGCTTGTGGATTTATTTGTGGTCTGGCAGGAGCAGCAGAGATTGCTTTCTTTTCAGGTGCTGCTTTGATAGCAGGTTTCTTTTTGGCACCTGCCATTGCAGTTGATACAGGTCTAGCAGCAACTTGTTTATGTTGAGGTGGTTGCTTAGAAGCAGCAGTTTTCTTTGCCACCATTGAATCCTGAGCAGGTTTCTTCTGTGGTTGTGATGCCTTGGTAATAGCACCACCCTTCTCAGGTTTAGGTGATGCAGTCTTGTTTGCCTGTCTATACTTCTGTGGTTTTCTATCCTTCTGCTTACCAGGACCATCAGGTTTGGTTGCTAATGGTTTCTTCTTAATATCTTGTTGTTCCTTCTCTCTCTTCTCTTTTGCATTCTTTCTCTTACCAATCCAATCAATTGACTTGTTCTCTCCACTGCCATCAATTGTGTTAGCGCTTGATGAACCTTCAAAGGAACCTGATGCAGATATTGCAGCCTTGGTTGCACCTGCTGCATCCTCTTGGAATTGGTAGAAAGACTTCATTATTTTTTTAGTTATTTATTACGCAAATGACCCTGGATTAGGGTTTAATATTGTGGTTGGAGGTTGACCAGGACCTGGGACAGTATCATTCTGACCAAGAGTGGGGTCACCTAAGATTGGTCCACTAGTTACTACACTTACATTTCTCTTCACATATCTTGAGTATCCAAATGATACATCCAAGTTTAAAAATTCTCCAGCAGGACCATAACTCAATTCAATTTGTTGCATTTGTTTGGGGTATGCCTTGATTAGTTTTACTTCAATCTCTGGTTTTTGAATTCTATTTCCCTTATAGGATGTTCCAGTATCTTTCTCAAATTTAGTGATAAAGATGTTGTCAGAAATGTAATCATTATAATAGTTGGGACGATATACAGCACCAGGAGCATAGTAAGATACAGTATTATCTCCTTCACTATTTGCCATACCACTCATATAATCCATCCAAGCTTCAAAGAAATTGATAACCTTATACTCAGTATCTACAATGAATGACATTGTAATTTCTGTATCATAACCTCTTCTATAAGGAATCTCCTCTACTTGTCCTTGAATGTCAGCACTAACTGAGTGCGTCAAAAATGCTGAACCAGGAAGAGTTGTTCTATGACATCTTAGTTCAATATCACGACCATCAACACCATATGGAATGCCTCTTTGTTCTAGTAAAGATGTGACATTACCTGGTGGTTGTATTTTTACTAGGTAGTTATTGGGAGTAGCAATGTTTAGAATCCTACTCTTAATAGCACTTGTTTTAATTGGACCTGGTGCAGGTCCACCAGCAGGGAAAGGCATCTAAATACGTTACTACCATCATTACTATGTATAACTGATGCCAAAGGGAAACAAGTGGCACCAAGGTAGGTTTCACCCACAATTCCCAGAGAAGTATATGGGAGATACTTCTAACATTGTGTATAGAAGTAGTTGGGAACTTCACTTTCTAAGATGGTGTGACAGAAATGATGCTGTGTTGAAGTATGCAGCAGAAGAGTTCAGCATTCCATATGTAAGTCCTGTTGACAACAGAACCCACAGGTATTATCCTGATGGTATTGTGCAAATCAGGCACAAGAATGGTGAGATCAAGAGATATATTATTGAGATCAAACCTGCTAGACAGTGCTCTGAACCAAAGAAACCTGCTAGGATGACCAAGACATTCATTACTGAAGCAAAAACATATGCTGTGAATCAGGCAAAGTGGAGAGCTGCTGATGCCTTTGCCAAAGATAATGGTATTGAGTTCAAGGTCTTGACTGAAAATGATTTAGGAATTGCACCCCCAAAAAAGTCTAAAAAACGCAAATAAATATAACGACTGAAATAATATTATGCCTTTACCAAAAATTGCCACACCAACATATGACTTGGAGTTGCCATCAACAAAACAAAAGATTAAGTTTAGACCTTTCTTAGTTAAGGAAGAGAAGTTACTTGTTCTTGCATTGGAGAGTGAAGATACTAAGCAAATTACTAATGCTATCAAGACAGTAATCAAGTCTTGTATCCCTACAAGAGGAGTGAAGGTTGAAGATCTTCCTACCTTTGATATTGAATTTTTGTTCCTGAATATTAGAGGCAAGTCTGTTGGTGAAGAGGTGGAGATTAGTATTATTGCTCCAGATGATGGTACAACACCCATCCCTGTCAGCATTAATCTTGATGATATTAAAGTTGTTGAGGATGAAAACCACACTAAACAAATTAGACTTGATGATTCATTGATGATGGAGATGAAGTATCCATCTCTTGATCAGTTCATTAAGAATAACTTTGATCAGGTTGATACAAGCAATGTTGACAAGTCATTTGAGTTGATTGCATCTTGTATTGATAAAATCTATAATGAAGATGAAGTTTGGTCTACTGCTGACTGTACAAAGAAAGAAGTGGTTGAGTTCCTTAATCAAATGAGTTCTACTCAATTTAAGGATGTTGAAAAGTTCTTTGAGACTATGCCTAAACTTTCACATACTTTGGAAGTGGTGAATCCAGTCACTGATGTGGCTAGCATTGTTGTACTAGAAGGGTTATCAAGTTTTTTCGGATAGGTCTTTCCCATATGGACCTTGAAAGTTATTACAGGTTAAATTTTGCCTTGATGCAGTACCATAAATATTCATTAACTGAGATTGAAAACATGATGCCGTGGGAGCGTGATGTTTATGTTGGACTTCTACAACAACACCTAGAAGAAGAAGAACAAAAAGCAAAGGCACGTCAGAATGGATAGTAAGGTAGTAAAACTACTAAAAATTTATGAGAACGAGACTGGAAAGGATTTGCTTTCCAAACTTACAGAAGATCGTCTCAAAAAGTTAGGGTTTTACTACGAGAATTTGTCAGAGGATGAGCAGCAGGATATAGATCTTAAAATTATTACTGGTGAAGACAATGACTTCATTGATGTATGCCTAGGACTTTCAGGACACTATGATGAAGTAGAATATAATCAGGGACTAAAAGATTTAACTGAGAATGTTATAGAGGAGGAGGGTGGTGGTTCAACTGCTCTTGCAGTAATTCCTCAAACAACAGATGCAGCAAGTGAAGAGGACTTGGTAGGTGAGGATGTAGATGACGTCATCCTCAGACTACTTGGTCTTGAAGATGTAGTTGATATTGACTATGATACATATAAAACTCTTCTGAAAGAGAAGATGATGGCTGGCAGGATGACTGACAGTCAGATGCCTACTGAGGAAGTAGAACTTCTTACTGATGAATACAAGAGAGTAAAGAGTAAGACTGGTAGATTTAAGGTAAACAAGAAGACTGTCAGTGCAGATAGTTTCTTTGATAGAGGTGAAGCAGCAGATGTAGAGACTGACAAACCTGTTGTAACTCCTGCTGGTTTGTTGCCATCAGCACAGAAGATTAGTAAAACAGTTGAGGAGGAGCAAGAAGCACAGGTTGAAGAGAAGGATGGTTTTAATCAGAAAGTTCTTGCACCTTCTCTTCAAAAAATTGATGAGAACATTCAAAGTATTCTTGACACACTCAGGAAACAATATGATCTTGAGAAGAAAGAGTCTGATAGAGATGAAAGACTTGCCAATAAAGACAAGGCTTCAAAAAGGGAAGCAAAGTTAGAGGGTGGTAAAAGTAAAAGTGGATTTATGTCTGGTGCCTTAAACAGGATTGCCAAACCAGTTAGTGATTTGTTTGGGATGATTGAGAAATTTATTATCAATACACTATTGGGTGGATTGATATTGAGAGTGATGGATATCATCAATGATCCTCACAAGTATCTCAATCCAATCAAACAATTCTTTATTGATATAATTAAGTGGATTGAAAGCACTGTACAGTTTGTTGTAGATATACCTTATAATATGTACAACAGTATTGCTACTGGATTGAATGCTGGTCTTCAGAATATTGAAAATGCAATTAATGATGCCCTTGCATTCTTTAAGCAAGCACCCATGGACCCTGGTCCTAGATTGCCTGCTTTAGAAGCACCACAGATTCAAATTCCAATTCCAGGAATTTTAAAACTAGAACCCACTAATGCACAGCAGCAAGTTCAGCAGCAGACTGGTGGTGGTGAAGTTATGGGTGAATCACCTATGGCAGCACCAGTTCCTATTGATATCAGAGAGGGTGGTAAGATTGAGAGTACTTCATCTAATAAGATAAAAGGATTTGGTGTTGACACCCAACTAGTTGTTGCTGAACCTGGTGAATTCATGCTCCCGCGCAACTTTGTTGAGGAAATTGGTACTGATCGGCTGCTTGCTGCTGTTGGTGGTAATAATACTGCTAAGTATGGGTCAATACAGATGCCAGGTATGGGACTTGGTCTTTCTGAGGATATCCAGACCATGAAAGATGGTGGTGCTGTAAGTAATCTTGTTATCAGTGCTGGTCATGCTCCAACAGAAGAGAATGCACTTAAAGGTATTCCCTTAGGGTCTGATGGTAGGTCAGTACAAGGCACACAAGACTATGGGACAGGTGTTAATGAATGGGAAGCAACCAGACATCTTGTCAAAACAATGCAGCAGATTGTTAGTGCTGATCAAAATCTAAGACAAAGAATTTCATTCCAGAACATCTACTCTTATGGTGGATTGTCTGGTGTGCCAAGAGATGTTGAGAAGAATGGTGGCACACAATTTGTTGACATACACTTTGATGCTAGAAAGAATGGTAGACCTGGTGTCATCTTCCCATCATCAAACAATGTATCAGCAGTTGATAGATCAATGGCTGGTGTCTTTGGCAAGTATCCTGTCAGTCATAAAGATTATGGTGTGACAGCAGCAGGTGGTACTATCCTTGAAGTTGATAGGATTGACAGTCCTGCCATTGCACCATTCTTAGGTGAGGTTAAGAATAAGACTAAGGGGGAACATTCAAAAGCATTGGCAAGAAGGGTATTGAATTCAATGGCATCTGGTTTATCTGGTGCTCCAAGAGCTCATCCTACTTCATCTCAATCTGCTCCTGCTATACAATCTCCACAAATAAGTAGGCAAAAGACACTTCCCCTTCCACCTGGAGCACCAAAACCTCCAACCATTCAACCATTATATGTTTCAGCTAATGGGCAATCATCTCAGGGAGAGTCAAGTAGTTCTGGGGGACTTCAAAAACAAGTTCCATCTATCAATCCAGAAGACCCAAATAATCTTGAGTCACTGGTTGTTAAATCTATCTACAACATAGTAGGATAAGACATGGCATTACCTATGATTGCTGGTGCTATGATGAAAGGACTTCTTGGAGGTAAATCCAAGAAGACTGATGGTGCGCTTGTTAAAACTAAGGATGCAAAGATTAAACAAGCAAGAGATAATCAACCTAGGGTAGAAAATAAGGCAAGTTTTGTTGGCACCAGTGAGGCAATGTACTCAAAGGTAGCGTCACAGAAAAAGATTTCTGCTTCTGATTTTAAATCAGAGAGTCAGCAAGTAAAAGTAGAAACTGAATCCAACCAAGAGTCACTTAAAACTCAATTAGATAATCTTATTCAGAACACATCTAAACTTGATGAAGTTTTAAAGAAAGAGTATAAGGAAGAACTTGCTAATTCAAGGAAGAAGAAATCTGCACTATCAAAAGACAAGGCAGCAAAAAGAGAGAAGAATTTAGAGAAAAAAGGTGGTGGCAATCTCCTTGGCAGTGCCTTAGGTAAGGCATCAAGCTTTAATTTTATGGATATGATTGGTAAGTTCTTGCTCAACACTTTGTTGGGTGGACTTGCTCTTCTTACTTTTAACAATCTTGAACAGATTGGAGGGTTCCTTAACAAATATAGTTCTAATCTTTATCTAATTTTTAGTGGTTTAAGACTTGGGTTAGTTGGTCTCAAGGGATTCTTAAAGGGGACACTTGGTTTAGGTGCCAGACTGTTTAAAACAGCAATCAAAACCACAGGCAAACTGATTCTTAAAACAGCAAGAGGTCTTGGTAGTTTATTTAAGTTTGGATTTACTAGACTTGGTGATGCCATTGTAGATTTTGCTAGAGGTGCCATCAATGCTATCAGATTAAGAGCAGGCAAACCTCCTCTTCCTGGCAAACCTGGTAGAAGAGGTGGTAGAAACTCAACAACACCTGGAATAAGATTAAATCAGAAACAAAGGACTGCTACATCATCTAAGGTAGCAAGGAAAAGATATGCTCAAAGATATGGAGATGAAGCAGCAAAGAGAAGATTTAAAGGTAATGTATCAAAACCAAGTGGGCAAGCTACTAAATTACCAGGCAAACCAAATAAGTTTTTGCAGAAACTTTTTGGTAAGAAAGAAGCAAAAGCTATAGCACAAAATAAAGGATTATTTAAAAATATATTCAAAGGCGTAAAGGGATTTAGAATTCCTATTATAGGTCCTTTTATTGCTGCAATTGGATCAATGCTTTCTGGCGATCCAGTCAAGCAAACATTGTTCAAGTCAGTTGGTACTGGACTTGGCGAAGCACTTGGCACACTCATCCCCATTCCAGTTGTTGGAACTATTCTTGGTGGTTTGATTGGTGAGTATGGTGGTGACTTGCTCTATAGTTTCTTAGAAGGTGGTGGAATAGCAGGAGTACAATCTAAAATGGCTCAGGACTGGAAGAATACTCTTCAATCAGGAGCTAACTTTGCGCAATATATGAAGGACTCATGGACCAGATACTATGCTAGTCTGCCAAAGATGAATTTTGGAATTGGTGCAGTTCCTGATCCAGGGTTCCTCTTCGGAAACATAAAGGAAAACATTGGTCTGATGAAGAATGCATTGTTCCCACCTCAAGATGGAACATCACCACCCACTGTCATATCATATGGTGTAACAGATTCAATTACAGGACAAGCCACTGGTGCTACATCTCCTACTGCCCCTGGTGATGGACCCACTGGTACAGTTACTGGTGGGAATGCAGACTTCTGGACACTGACAGCAGTTGCCTCACTGGAAGATGGTGACGCCCAATCCAGAGCAGACATAGCACAGTCAATCTATAACAGAGCAGCATCTGGTGCCTATAGTAGTTCAAATATAAGGGAACTTATTATTGCTGATGGGCAGTATCAACCCACTTGGGATTATCCAAGGAAGAATCCTAATGGCGAGAAGGCAAACTCTGAGTGGCTTGGTATTGTAGATGCACAGACAGCTGCAGCTGCTACAGGTCGATCTGTTGCATTTGTGGAGCAGGCTGCAAGAGAGATTATGAACCCCACTCTCCAAAAGAATGCAAGAGATTTTGTTGCTGGAAGGACTGACTTTACAAACTATACCAAAACAAATAGAAGGAGTGAGATTTATAGATCAACTGGTGGAAAGAACAATTACTTTGGGTGGGATTGGAATTATAGTGGTAATGTTCAGGGTAATGTTCCTGACTTTGGTGCTCAAGCATCACCTTCATCAGTAACTCCTGTTACACAACCTGTAACTACAAGTGGTATCACCCCAGCACAGATGCAGCAGAAACTGGCAGAACAGAAGGCAGCAACAGAGGCATCTGGTTATTCAGGACAAACACCTGCACAACCAAAGATCACTACAGCACCACAACAACAAGCCCCTTCAGTCGCAAGGTCAGCATCTTATGAGGACCAAGGAGATGTTCAAGTAGTTGTTCCTCTTCCATCTCCCAATCAACAACAAACTCCAGTTATGTCAAATAGGTCTGGTGTTTCTATGGTGGGTGGTTCTACAATTAGTATGGTAAATAGTTACTACAAAGCTCAACTGTTAGCTAACTTATATAAGCAAGGATAATGGCAGAACCAAAGAATGCACCTGAAGGTGCAGCTAACATATCTAAGTTTAAAATATCATCCAACACTAACAACAGAGCAGTTGATTTTGGTGGAGGTGTGGTAGATTTTAGGTACTATGAGAGCGTGTTGTCAAATAATATCACTGCAACTGCTACCATTGTTGAGACTGGATTTGAGGTAGATGGTGAGAAAGTTGAGGGCACTAAGTCAATACTAGACAGTTTACCTATCAGAGGTGGTGAGAGAACTGATATTGTTATTGAAGATAATAAGAATAATAAAATTAGATTTGATGTTAATGGATTGTATGTTAATAGAGTAAGGAATGCATCTCCTGGCACATCAAAGGATGTTTACTTCTTAGACTTTGCTCCTAAAGAATACTTTGCTAATGAGCAAATCAGAGTTATGGCAAGATATGAGGGCAAAATCTCTGAGCATGTTGGTCAAATCTTACAATCAATTGGCGCTAGGATTGAGAAGATTGACGTCACATCATCTACATATAATTTTGTTGGTAATGATAGAAAACCATTTTATACTTGCACTTGGTTAGCAACAAAGGCAATTCCTGATAAGGATATTGGAAGTAGGGCAGCATATCTATTCTATCAGACGAGGAATGGATATAATTTTAGATCTATTGATTCTTTGTTTGAACAGGAACCAGTTAAAAAATTAATCTATAACAATACTGGTATTCTTCCTGAGGGATATGATACAAATATCCTATCCTATACTATAGACCAGGATGTAGAACTCAAACAGAATATGACCTTGGGAACTTACAACAATAGGTCTGTCTACTTTGACTTCTTTGCTATGAATTACTTTGTAAAAGAATATAAGTATGTGCCTGATGAACTGGGCATATCAGGCAAAACATTTGGTGCTGATATGGTGGCAAAGGAATTCACACAGGCACCAACTAGATTGATGACACATGTGTTTGACATTGGAGTTAATCCTAATGGAACAGGTGATGATCAATTAGATGCTTGGAAAGATGCTCCACAAGAACCTAACTATGATGCAGAGAATGCAATGGTTCAACCTGTTATGAGATACAATCAAATGTTCTCTATTAAAGTTAACATTACTATTGGTCTAGACATAAGTATTAAGGCAGGTGATATTGTAATGTGTGACTTTCCAGCAGTGATGGGTGAGAAGAATAAAGAGACAAACAAGCAGACTGGTGGCATATATATGGTAGCAAGTGTGTGTCATAATCTCACCTCAAGAGAAAGTTTCACGTCACTCTCACTTGTAAGAGATTCATTTGGTAAGAAGCAGGGATTCTGATGTTTGATCAAGGACTATTTGAAAAGCATTTTGTTGGAAGAGACGGATTCATTTGGTGGATTGGTCAGATTGCTAGCGAGATATCCTGGAAAGAGAATATTCCTGGTCTTCCTTTAGATGATAATAGTGAGATAAAAGGATTTGGTGAGAGATATAGAGTTAGGATTATGGGTTACCATACTGCTAACATTAATGAAATACCTGATGAAGAATTGCCATGGGCGTATGTAATGTATCCTGTGACAGCAGGTGGTGGAGGTAGAAGTTCATCACAATCTGCTAACTTAACTCAAGGAAACTTTGTATTTGGTTTCTTTTTAGATGGTGAGAATGCACAACTACCAGTTGTCTTTGGTTGTATAGGATACAATGATTACAACGCAGTCAATAAGAACCTTCCACCTGCCAGGTTCTTACCTATCAGTGGTTACACAGAGAATGATTATGTTGCCTGGTATTCACAGAAGGCAAATACAGGTGGTACTCTTGTTCAACAGGATGGAGCACAGAAAAAGGGTGTAGGAAAGGAGACTGAGGCTGCTGGTTCTGTTGCTGGATCATCTATCAATGCTACTAGAACAGAAAGTGTAAATGGTGACAACAGTCAAAATAGTGCTGCTTCTGAATCTTCATATCAAAAAGATAAAAGGAGACAACCAATTTCTCAGTCATCTCAATGTGAGAAGATACCACTTGGTAGAATTCAAAGGCAGATTGCTAATGTTATTGTAGATATTCAACAAGCACAGAAATCTATCTATAAGTATAGAGATGCAGTGCAAAATCAAGTTGGTGACATACAGGCATTTATCAATAAGAAGATAGGAGAAGCATCAAAGTTCATAGCACAATCTATTAAATGGGTCTTTACTGAGGCACAGAAGTTTCTTGTTAGGCAAACTAGTGAGGCAATGAAGAACACATATTATTTGTTGTTCCCTAATGAGAGACCATTATTGCAGCAAAAAGTTGATACTGTTCTTGATTTGATTGCTTGTCTGTTTAGGAAACTGATTGATGGTCTTCTTGGAATGGTTGAATCTTTCCTGACTAGTGCAGTCAATAAAGTTATCAATGCTGCAGAGTGTTTTGTAGAAAACTTTATTGCAGCAACACTTGGTCAAATTATGGCTAAGTTATCTAATGCAGTAGAACAAGCACTATCATCCATCACATCTCTTGTAGGTCAAGCAGCATCAATTGCTGGTGATGTTCTAGGTCTGATCACTGATTTACTTTCATTCCTTTCTTGTGATGATAAACCAGAATGTTCTAAGATTAATGAGTGGAGTATCCTCAGTGGAGGTGCTGCAGTAAGTTTTGGTGACATTGATTCACTGGTTGGAAAGGCAAAGAATTTTGCTGCAGGATTTGAAAATGCAACTGACCTTGATAACTTTGATTTTGATTTAAACTTTGATAATATTTTTGGTGCTGACTCTTGTAATATTGGACCACTTTTATGTGGACCACCAATCCCCAAAATCTCAGGTGGATTTGGAGCAGCAGGTAATTTTGTGATTGGTGCAGCAGGTGAGGTATTGGGAATTGATATGCTCTCATTTGGTGTAGGATATGATGAGGGAGCATTTGCAAGTGTGTATGATGGATGCGGTAAAGGAGTAGGCGCAGTTATTAGACCTGTGGTTTCAGATGTTGAAGTAATAAATCCTAATAATCCTCAACAACGCACCACCAATCTACCAGCAACTATTGATCCAAGGAATGAATTTCCTCCTGGAACAATTACAAAGGGTGTAACTGGTATTGTTGTTGATGAACCAGGTACAGGATACTTGCCTGGACCTGATGGTAGTCAGGGAGGAAATGAATATACTTGGGCAGACCCTGATGATACTGTTGTAAAAGAACCAGATGGAACTTATCTTGTTCCTGCTCCTCCTGGAGAAATTGTCGTTGTCAATCCTGGTGATGTAGTAACACTACCACCCACCACTGTTGTTATAACAGAGCCACAACCTGGTGGTGGTGATCAACCTGGTGGTGGTGATACACCTGGCACTGGTGGTGGTGGAACAGGTGGTGGAGGTGGACCAGGAGGTGGTCCAGGTGATGTAGGTGGGGATGATGGAACCCTTAACCCACTTGACCCCCAACCATTTGATCCTGGCACTGGTGGTGATACACCTGGCACTGGTGGTGGTGGAACAGGTGGTGGTGGAGGCACTGTTACTACTCCTGGACAAGGTGGTGGAGAAGAAATTCCTGGTGGTGTAGATTATGTTGTTCAACTTCCTGGCGTATTCACAGCACCTAGACCTGACTTTGAGAAAATGACTCAGATTTATCCTTCGGATTCATCTGGTTCTTATCCTGTTATCTTGTATCTGTGTGAGATTAGAGTTGTAGAATCTGGTATTGGATACAGAGCAGGAGATGAACTTGTGATTGAACCTGGCATTGGTGCCCAAGGATCATTCTCTGTTGATAAACAAGGTAGAGTTACATCAGTTAAGATTACTGAGAGTGGTGAAGGGTTTACTGAATTCCCTAGAATTTACATTAAGTCAGAGACAGGTTATAATGCTGTATTAAGACCTAAATTGTGTATAGATAGAATTGGTGAAGATAAATTCAAGTCACCAGAACTACAAGATAAGGTAATTACAGTGATAGATTGTGTGGGCAACTTCTAATGGCAGAATTAAAGAATTATCATACTATCAGGTATGGTCAGGCAGATGGTGAAATTAAGTTTGGTCATCTGACATCAGATAATGTTCTGTCATCAGTAATGTTGAGGTCTGGAAGAGATTCTTCTCATTATATTACTCTTGATTCATCAGGTAATAAACATAGGAAGGGTGCAACTATTTGCAGAGGTCCAGGCTCATTTGAGGTAAGAGCAGGTGATAATGTTGAGAAGGATGAATTTGGTGTTTATGTTGAGGCAATAAGTGGTGATCTTATATTAAGAGCACCCAGTGGTAGAGTAATAATTGAGGGAGTAAATATTGACATAAATGCTGGTGGTCATGATGGTAAGACTGGAAGCATTACTATGAGTGCTAATGAAAAAATTATTGGTGATGCGCAATTTATACATATGAATGGCAAAGTTGAGACAAAAATTTTCTCAGAAAAAACCTGCCAGATCATTGGAAATGGTATCTTAAATTGTTATGGTGGTATGTTTGAGTGTATTGATGGTGCCACAAAATTAAATGGATGTAAGGGCATCCCTTCTAATTTTGAAAATCAAAGGAGGTTAGCTTAATGGATACACCAGATTTAAATGTAAGAAAAAGATTATTTTGTGGTCAAGGTAACCCAGAAATTTTGGGCAGAGGACCAGCAGAAGTACGTGGTGCTGCTTATGTTGAGGGACCAGAGATTGTAGGTAATCCAGCTTTATTTACTAACCCAAGTCCTTTTGAATTGGGTGGTACAATGGCAGGTCAGTGTACCAATACTGAGATGAAGCCAATCCCATTTTATGCATTCATCACAAAGTTTTATGCTAGGGTAGTAGGGTTTCTTAAAACTGATGTCCTGTTTATTTCTGAGACAATTAGATGTAAGGTCATCTTTGCAGAGGTAGTCTTAGCAAAGACCAAGAACTTTTGTATCCCACACCCTCAAAAGAAAGGATATGATCTTGTCTATTCTTGTCTTGAAGGAGCAGAGAATGGTGTCTATCATAGAGGAAGATTGAGAGGTGATGATGTAATCACATTGCCTGAGGTGTGGAAGAACTTAGTTGATGAGAGTTCAATCACAGTGTCATTAACTCCAGTTGGTATGGACCAGGGTCTTTATGTAAAAGGAATGCAGCAGTTTCAAATTCTTGTATCTGGAAAACCAGGACTGCCAATTGATTGCTACTATCACGTCTATGCAGAGAGAATTGACGTACCTAAATTAAAAACTGAGAGGCCACATTAATGTTAGAACCAAAAGCTACAGCACCACAACCATTTGTTTTTAAACATTTTGGAACTTTTGCTGGTCCACAACACTTAGATAAATCAGCATACAGTTATGATGCAACTTCAAAGGAAGGTTTGTGGCACACACTAAAACCAATTGATACTTCCTTCAAGAAGTTAGATTTGGGTGCTTATCTTTTTAATAATCAGGCAGACTATGTTGGGTTTCATTGTGACTTTGTAAGCACAGCACAGATGACACTGGAAGCATCTTATGGTAATATTCCTGTGTTCAATGTCCTAGTGGCACAAACCAATGTCACAGGCAACATCAGAACCATTGGTGACATCCATTCAGTAGGAAATCTTACTTGCAATGGATTATTCTCATTCAATGGAACCATGAACCTCACTGGTCTTGGCAATGTAGCAGCAAAAGTCAAAGAAGTTGAGGTAATTGCAAAAATTGGTGCTAGTAAAAAATCATTTGATATTCCTCACCCATCAAAAGATGGTCATAGACTGAGATACACTTGTATTGAAGGACCAGAATCAGAAGTTTATATCAGAGGCAAACTATCAGGTACTAATATCATTCAACTTCCTGATGTATGGAAAGATTTGGTTGACCCTGATAGTATTGGTGTTACTCTCACACCTATGGGTTCATACCAAGAGTTGTTTGTAGAGTCAATCAACTGGGGTTCCAAAATCAATGTAAAGAATGCCTCTTCTGGTCCTATCAACTGTACATATGTTGTGTATGGAACTAGGAAAGACACACAAAGAAACATTCCTGAATATAAAGGCTTGACACCAGAAGACTATCCAGGAGATAATAAAGAATATAATATTAATGGACTGTGATGGGTGTAATTCATGAGGTCTTTCCTTTGGTGGTTTATCAGGGGAAAGTTGATGGTCATGATAAATTTAAAGAGAAATATCTTAATGAGTTAAAAGATTATTGGTTTAATGGATATGAAAATGAGAGTCCAGAATATTCTGGAAGGATATTTGTTCACAGCAAGTATCAATCTTTGTTTCATTCATTAAAAAATAATATTAATGAGTATTTTAATTGTTTAAATGTTGATCATTCACATTTATCTTATCATATTTCAAAGTCTTGGGTAGGATGTCATTATAAAGACACACCAGAATTAAATGCTCATAATCACAATGAAGCTAATATGGGGTTTGTCTACTATCTACAAAGTGACAGTACATCTGATAAATTCTGTGCAGTTCAATTAGAAAATCCTAATGAACTGGTTGGTGGATTATTTGAAACAGGTCAGAGAAATTTGTTGAAAGGATTCAACAAGTACAACTGTAATAGATATACAATCACTCCAAAGGAAGGAACTGTGTTGCTTTTTCCTAGTTCAATGTATCACAAGACATTGAAGGTAACTGAGAGAGTGGCAGACAGAATTGTTATTGCTGGTGATATTAGAATAACATTAAATCAAAATAGCCCTGATTACCATCAAGGATGTACACATCCAAGTCAGTGGTTAGAGATCTAAATATTTAAAAATTTTATTGAAATGTCATCAGGATTCGCAATTACATCATATGAAGGGAAGACACCAGCAATTGGTGTTCTTTCTGCGCAATCAGAATCTATTTCTGAATTTCAAAATCCATCTATTGTAGCACCTAAGACTACATTAGAGGTCAATCAAGATAGGTATAATTTATTTTTAAAACCAGTTCAAAATATTGATGACCAACTTGTTAAGAAGTTGGACTCACTTAATGGAGACAAACAAGTCATTGCAGATACAGCAACTCACTCATACTGGTTGTCAAATAAGCAGACACATGGATCAGAAAGTGCTGCTAGAAGTGCAGCAGAAAGTTTATTTGGTGATACACTTACCTCATCAGAAGGAATGACCAGACTTCTAATGCTTGCTCCTTCTGTTAGTGGTAGTGTTGCTGCTGGTATTGCTCTCACACAAATCAATGGTGCTGCTGGTACTGTTGCTATCACTCAAAGTTATTCAGTAGGTTCACCATTTGAGATTATTGTCAAAAGTGTTTCTGGTGCTTTTGGTATTGGGTCAGTATTTAGTCCTGTTGGCGTGATTACTGACTGCTCATCAACTGATTTTGTGGGCACAGGTCAAATCTATGATGATAATATTATTCTCACATATTATCCTAATTTAGAACCAGCAAATACTGGCACTGAAAATCCATTACAACCTGAGAACTTAATTCCTTTGACTGGTTCTAATGAAGGTCAGGGTGTGGCAAATACATTTTATAAAAATTCTCTCACTAGTCCTGGTAGTGGACCAGTTCCATCAGAAGATCTGCCAAGTGGTGTAGTTCATACTACAAGCAGTGCTCCTAGTAGTAAAGGAACTGTCTTTGCTTATAGTGGTAGTAATTCAACTGTTAATAACCAAATTAGTGATGTTATCAGCAAGAGAAATGATTTATCTGATCCCAATGCATCATCAAATGTCATCAAAGGTGATAAGAAGGGTTATGCTACAAATGTTTGGATGATCAGTAAGAGTGATTCAAATCTGGCACAAAGACAGACAGATATTGCAACAGCAGTTACAATTCTTGAAGATCCCACCTATGGTGGACCATATTAAAAGTGGCACACTGCCCTTGACTCTGCCCTTTCTCTGCTCTATAATTACAAGGTAACCAAGAGGTTTTATGTCCATCCCATCTCCTGAGGATTATTTGATTGAGAATGAAGGTGATGAGTATTTGATGAGGGTTGTTATTGACCCTAGTCTACGTAAGTTCTATCTCTACTCAAATGAAGGTGAGACAAAAACAGTTGACTGTGATAATATAGATGAGTTTATGAATGTCCTTGAACTAGTCAAGGCAGTGGTGCCTGATGAGTACGTTGCTTATGCTGAACCAGCTGTGTCTACTCTTTAACCCCATATATTATTTCAACTTTTATCTCAAAAAAAGTCCAAAAATTTATCTGGGGGAAAAATTCCCCTATTACTTTTTTATGAATATAAACAAAGACTTATCGTACAAAGAAATTCTTAGATGTTATGAGTATGAGACCAGAAACGCGTCAATCTATGGAAATGTTATTTGCAGCGAAATGGAATCTTCCAAAAGCAGCAAAAAATTGCAAGTTAACTGAAAAAGAGATGAAAATCACTTTTAATGAATATTGTAGTTTACATGAATCCACTTGGATAAGTGACGATGAGTAGTAAAATGATGTTCTTGGTTGACACTGGCAATGGCAGGTGTGTCAGTCATGACGGTTACATTCAACTTGGTAGTTTCTCTCACAGTGTAGAGAAACATCTTGAAATGTGCCCTGAACAAGAATGGCAAGTTACTTACTGGATGCCTGATCCATTCCGTATCAGATACCCAAGACCAAACTATCAACATACTATGAAGGCGAATGAAGGTTCTCCTAAAACTGATAATGCTACTGATAGCAGACCAAGAGATTTCCCAGATCAAGCAGAAAATAGATTAGAGAGAACATTATGAAAGCACTGAGAGTTGATGTGAAAACCCAGGTCACTGTCCTGATTAACGAGGATGATGATCACTGGGCAATCAAACACAATGCAATGCAACAGGTGCATGATGACATTCACTGGCACTTAAAAGACAAATTTATTATTGATTATTCGGTATGAAAATGTGGGAGACAAAATGCGTTGTATGTGATAAAATGTTTCCAGCGAATCAATGCCCTCAGGTTGGATGCTATGTCCCGTCCGAGAAAAGATATATAAATTCGTTATGCAAACCTTGTTGGGTAAAAAATAATGGATAAAATTGACACACAGGGAATGAGTCTTCCTGGTAAATCAAAGAAACCAAGTAGTTATGCTCCTATGCCAGTAAAGCATCGTACAATCTTCACACCAGAAGAACGTATTGAGTTGAAACAAATTATCAATGAAGCACTTGATGAGAGGGAAAGGACATTATGAATGATTGAGAATTACTACTATATACTGAAAGTGTAATAAAATATGGTCATTAATCTTTGGTATAATAAGGTAATGAAAGAATGGAGATGGACTTTGACTGAGGATAGTTTATTGGAACAACATTCTGGAACTCAAACAGAACTTCGCAATGCTATGGATGATGTTGCAAATACAGTAGAATATATACTTGACAATGAGTAGTTGATATACTAAGATATACAAGTGTGAAGGAAGTAGCACTCATGTGCTGATCAGGGGACCATAGGTCCCCTTTTTTTACGAATAAATAACTCATAACGGATTATAGTGCGTAAGAAAGATGCCTCTTAGCAGACTTGATAATTTCCTTAAAAACGTACGTGGCAATATTCTATATGTTGACCCCAACAATTTGGATGCTACTGACGGTATTGAGAATCAAGGAAATTCCATTGCTCGTCCATTTAAAACCCTACAAAGGGCATTAATTGAAGCAGCGAGATTCTCTTATCAGAGAGGACAAGATAATGACAGGTTTGAGAAGACAACAGTTATGCTTCTCCCTGGTGAACACTCCATTGATAATAGACCTGGTTGGATACCAACAGGAACCAGTGGAGACCCAAATACATTTTTGCTGAGGAATGGTCAGACAGCTACTGACTTTCCAGCTCTGAGTAATACTACTGATTTTAATATTTTTGCAAAGAATAATATTCTTTATAAGTTTAATAGTATTAGGGGTGGTGTTATCATCCCCAGAGGTGTCTCAATTGTTGGTAGTGACTTAAGAAAGACCAAAATTAGACCACTTTATGTGCCTAATCCAAAGAATGACTCTATTGAAAGATCAGCAATTTTCAGAGTAACTGGTGCCTGCTACTTTTTCCAGTTCTCTATTTTTGATGCAAAAAATACAAGAGGTGTGTATAGAGATTACACAACCAATCTTGCAACACCAACATTCTCACACCATAAACTAACTTGTTTTGAATATGCTGATGGTACAAATCCAGTCAGCATTAATGACGAGTTTAACACATATACCACAAGTCGTACTGACTTGGATATGTACTATGAGAAAGTTGGTAGAGCATATGGTCCTGCTAGTGGTAGAGAAATCTCACCAAATTATCCTGACCCCAATGTAGACATCCAACCTAGAATTGATGAATATAGAATTGTTGGACCTATTGGTGGTGGTGTTGGTATTAGTAGTATTAAGGCAGGAGATGGCAACAACCCATCTGCCATTATTAATGTTAAGACAACAGCAGGTATTGAAGGTCTGAATACTGATACTAATGTTATCATTAATAATGTAACCGATCCAAGATATAATGGCACTTTCCTAGTTAAGGAAGTTATAGACACAAATGCTGAGGGAGTAACTGAGTTTTCCTATGAGGTTCCTGTTGCACCAAGTAATGCATTACCTAACCCATTGGGTTCAAGTATTGACCTGTCTACAGACACAGTAACCAGTGCATCCCCATATGTCTTTAACATCTCACTGAGATCTATTTTTGGTATGTGTGGTATGCACGCTGATGGATCTAAGGCAACTGGATTCAAGTCAATGGTTGTGGCTCAATTCACTGGAATTAGCCTTCAAGTTGATGACAATGCATTTGTAAAATATAACTCATCAAGTGGTACATTTGATGATTCCACAACTGTGCCTAATCTGCATACTGATATTAATGCAGTTTACAAGCCCTCATATGAAAACTTCCACATCAAGGCATCTAATAATGGTTTGATGCAGTTGGTTTCCATCTTTGCTATTGGATTCTCCAACCAGTTTGTTGTAGATAGTGGTGGTGACTTCTCTGTTACCAACTCCAACTCAAACTTTGGTCAAATCGCTCTTAAATCTACTGGATTTAGGAGATCTGCATTCTCACAGGATGATGTTGGATATGTTACTCAAATCATCCCACCAAAGACACTAAAACCAAGTTTCTCAACAATTGAATTCCCATCAGTTGATATCACTAAGACAGTTGGTGTTGGTAATGCATCCAGAATGTATCTTTATCAATATCAGAGTCAGGATGTCAAGCCACCTTCAATTATTCAAGGATATAGATTTGGTGCAAGGCATGATGAGAAACTATATGCTGTAATTCCTGCTGGTGGTGTTCCAACTTCTTTTGAAGCAAGAGTCATCATGGATGATACTGCTACTGCTATTAGCAAACCAACTGGATATAAGAGGTCTGTTGTTGGTAGAAATGTATCTACTGGAAACAGCATTACCAGTTCTACTCTCACATTCCTTGAGAATCATCAGTTTAGTCAAGGTGAGTCAATCAGAGTTATTGCTAACAATGGCAGACTCCCTGATGGTCTTGAATCAAATAAACTGTATTATGCAATTATAGATGGTTTGAATCCTGACCAACTTCGTGTTGCTCAGTCAATTAATGACTCGCAAACTGCTTCTAATGTACAAGTCAATAACTTGGGTGGTACATTATATGTTGAAAGTAGAGTAAGTGATAAAACACCTGGAGACCCTGGACATCCTATTCAGTATGATGATGCTCAGGCACAGTGGTTTGTCAATGTCTCTTCTGCTTCTACTGAGAATTCATTGTATCCAAAACTACAATTAGGTGGTTTAGGTCAATCTTCACCTAGAACATATATTGTCAGACAGATTGATTCTAGGCAGTCAGATGACAGAATTCATAAGCTTAGATATGTTATTCCTGCTAATACAGGTATTACATCAGCAAGACCACCTCTTGATGGTTTCACCATTGAGGAATCAGGTGATGTAAGTGGTGCTAATGATACTGAGGTATCATTTGCATATAATCCAGCATCTGTTGAGTTGAACAATGATGCTCAGATGAGAAACTTTAGCTTCATTGCTAAGACATCATATACTAATGGTATTGCCTTCTATGATACTGAAAGACCTCATGGTTTGTCAATTGGTTCTAGTGTAGAAATTAATGGTGTCAGAAGTACAAACTTCCCAACTGTTGGTGCTGGTCAGTCAGGTTATAATGGTGTATATGAGGTAACAGGCATTACAAGTGAGAAGACATTCTCTGTCAATGACATTCCTTCCTCACCTGGCACCTTTATCAACAATACATCACAGAGAAACACATCTCTGCCTACATTTAGAAGAAAGAACTTTAATAAAAATTACTATGTCTATGATGTAGAAACTGTGAATGAGTATGTCAATGGTGAGCAAGATGGCATTTATTACATCAGCATATTGAATGCTTCTAACATTCCTAATGTTTCGCCATTCAATACACCAGAATATAGTCTTTCTCAACCACTACAAAATTACTATCCTCAGACTGATAGGGACAATTCAAAGTCAACTGCACAATCAACTAAGAGTTATGCACTGCCAACTAATATTGGTAAAGTTGTAGTTAATGATCCTAAGATGAGTATCACACAGGAAACCCTGTTTGATTTCTTTAAAGATTCTGGTGTTGGTGTAGCACTGACTGATATTATATCAAACCCTGTTGGTACTGGTTACACCATCTATACTCAACACGATCATGGTCTGAACAAGATTGCTCGTGCAAACGTAGATAATGGTGGTTCTGGTTATGGTGATGGAACTGCTACTATTCAGTACTATTATAATGCCAGACTTGAGAACACTCAACCTGGTTCTATTGGTAGATTTGCTACTGCCAGAGTCACAGTTGATGGAACATCTGCTGGTGAGATTGTTGAATGTGAGATTATGGATGGTGGTTCAGCATTTGTGAATGGAGATACTTGCAGAATTACTGGTATCACCACTACCACTGGATTCACATTTGCTACAGTTAGTGTTGATAAAATTAGGGAAAATCTTGGTAATACAATTCAGGTAACTGGAATTGGTAATTATACTGGCAGAATGTATAATAAGTTGTATAGAATTAGTGGTGTTACTGGAACCAAGCAACTTGATGTTACACCAGTTAATGAGTCACCTGGTATTGCTACTGAAGGTTTGGGTCGTAATGTGGCACAAGATGGTTCATTTAGTGTAGTTGGACCAACTTATAATGCTCTTAGAGCACCAGTTGATAAAGGATTTGAGTATGACCATATTTCTGGTATTGCCACTATCACTACACAGCAGAACAATGATGTAAGGGTTAATAATACTGTTATTGTCAGTAATGCTGTTTCTGATTTCTACAATGGAGAATATGTTTGTATTGATAAGATAGGTCTTACCACTGTTGTTCTGAATGTAGGTATTCAGACAATGATATTCCCATATAATAATGGCATCCTCCTACATCCAGGTGGTTATGATACCAACTTTGGTGACTTGGTTGTTGAGAATGGTAGATTGCATGGTAGAGAGACACAAATCTATGCTGGTATCTCCACTGTATTGTTCCAACCAGTCAATAGTAAGACTACTGATACTATCAGTATTGAAAATATGGCAGACTTTGACCTTAAGATTGGTGATTATCTGAGAGTCAATGATGAATTGATGAGAATCAAGCAGACTGTTAGTAGAGTTTCAACTGACACCACTGTAAAAGTATTCAGAGGTGTATATGGTAGTGTTGCTAACACACACTCAACAGGTTCTGTTATCAATAGAGTTAAGTTCTATCCTCTTGAATTTAGAAGAAACTCAATTATTAGAGCATCTGGTCACACATTTGAATATATTGGATATGGACCTGGTAACTATTCAACTGCATTCCCAGACAGACAAACTAGACAGTTAACACTGGCAGAGCAAATTAATGTTCAGTCAATGAAAATTGCTGGTGGTGTTGTCAATTATACTGGTATGAATGACAGAGGTGACTTCTTTATTGGTAATAAGAGAATTGCTTCTAACACTGGTAGAGAGCAAGTCTATGATACACCAGTACAAACAGTTTGTGGTGAAGACCCATATTCTAGTGGTTCTGTATCTGATACATCTGACTTTAACTTTGTTGATTCTTCTATATTGAAAGTAGAGAGAAACATGGTTATTGATGGTGGTGATAAAGGAGATATTCTTTCAGAATTTAATGGTCCTGTATCATTCTCTAAGAAGATTGTCAGTACATCACCAGAGGGTGTTGAGGCAAACAGTATCTTCATTCAAGGTAATGCTCAAGTGTCAAGAAAAATGACAGTTGGCATTTCTACACCTACTGAGGCAGGAACACCTGGGGACATTGTTTACAATGCTAACCCAACAAATGGTGGCACTGTTGGTTGGGTATATACAACTGGTAACACTTGGAAGACATTTGGTGCTATTGATAGTTGATAAATAAAATTAACGTTGACCTTAGATAAATGGGTATCGATAAGGATTTTGTCATACGCAATGGCATAGAAGTTAATGAGGACCTACTTTATGCTGATGCTGTTACTGACAGGGTTGGCATTGGTACATCAGTTCCTGAATGTAAATTAGATGTTGTAGGAAATATATGTGGTAGCACCAAGATATCTGCTGGTACAACCATTTACACCACTGACCTTGCAGTCAGTGGTTATGCAACTGTCACAGAAAATCTAGATGTAGGTATTGGTGGCACAGTTCTTAGTGTCAATGTAATTGACAAGAAAGTTGGTGTTAACTCAGCAATTCCTTTCTATACTCATGAAATTATTGGACCTGTATCCACTGGTACAACAGCAGGATACATTTACGGTGATTTATTAGTTACTGGTGATATTACTGCAACTAATCTGAATGGTCAGATTACTGCTGGTGGTACTGTTGTCTTTAATGATGTTACTGTCACCAACAGTTTAGATTCTAATGATAGTAAACTCTACACTTTATTTGATGTAGAAACAGTAGGTCAAGAATTTAACTTTGTTCTTGATGGTGACCCACCTGGTATTGGTTTTACTCAGGCAACTAAAAACCCTGAACTATATCTGCTGAGAGGTAAGAGATATGAGTTCAGAGCAAACACTGGTGGTTTCCCATTCTACATTAAGAAAGAACCAACTGCTAACCTAAATGACCTTTTTGATAATGGTGTCTTTAATAATGGTGCTCAGGTAGGTATTGTAACCTTTGAGGTTCCATACAATGCTCCCAACGTTCTGTACTACCAGGCATCCAACGTGCAGGGTATGGGTGGTACAATCTACCTGAATAATGACTATAAGAGTATTAATGTTGCTTTTGCGACTGTTAGTCAATATCTTGATGCTAGTGAGGCAAACTTTGATTTCCTCAATGTAACTGGATTTGGTACTATTGCCAACATCTCTGATGCTAATGCTGATTTCACTGTCAGTGCTGGTATTGTAACTGCTGTTAAGTTTGTTGGAGTCTCAACTGGATCTGACATGGTCAGTATCCATCAAAAGAATGATAATGTAGCATATCAGGTTACATTTACTGATAAGATTCCTAATGCTACTGGACTTGGGTCTAACTATCAGTTACTACATACTGACACTGATGACCTTGACCTGACTTATAATCCCCTCAATAAAACCCTTACAGCAAGAAACTTTGCTGGTATTGCAACTGGTGGTGAGAGAGTTAAAGTAAGAAAGGACTCATCAAATAATAACTTCCAAGTACAATTCAGTGACAATTCTGCAACTGGATATGAGTTGGTCAGAATTGATAGTGATTCAAATCAACTTACTTATAATCCATCATCCAATACACTGAATGTCCAAAACATTAATGTAACCAAATTTACTGGTGATATTTTTGCAGATAATAATACATCAAAAATTCTGGAAAATGGTACTGATGGTACTGATGCTACCTTCACAGGTCAGGCATCTAATGCTACTAATGTTAATATATTAAATGATGAAAGCACAAATGCTGGTCATTTTGTCAACTTCACCAATACATCTTCTGGTAATCAGAGAATTCAAGCAGACAGTCAATTTAAGTATAATCCCAATACTGGTCACCTTACAGTTCCTGAAGTATTTGCATTCTTACAGGGTACTGCTGACAAATCTAATAGCAGTAAAGTTGATGAGAGAAATAATAATCAGAACTATCAGGTAGGATTTACCACTGCTAATGGAACTGGTTACCAGAGACATTATATTGATTCCGATGATACTCACTTTACTTATAATCCAGCAACTGGCAGATTAATTGCTCCAATCTTTAGGGGAAATGGCAATGAGTTGACCAACATTAGAGTCACAAATATTGTTGGCAATAATTCTACTGAAGTTATTAATATTGACCTTATTCAAGATGCCACATTACTTGTACAAGGTGTTGTTCAATTAAGCAATGCAATTAATGGTACTCGCCAAAACATTGCTGCTACTGAAAAAGCAGTAGGTGACCTTAAGATTCATGCTAACAATGCATCCAATCTTTCTAATGGTACTGTCAATAATGATAGATTGCTTAAAGCATCACTAACTGGTCAAGGTATTGTCTCACTGAGTGACAGTATTGAAGGTACTAGTCAAACTATTGCTGCATCTGAAAGAGCAGTTGGATTGCTGAATGCTCATGCAGGTAATGCATCTAACCTTACTGAGGGTCTGGTCAATATTAACCTCATCCAAGATGCATCTACCACTGTTCAGGGTGTTGTTCAACTGAGTAATGCTATTAATGGGACAAGTCAAACTATTGCTGCATCTGAGAAAGCAGTTGGTGACTTAAAGAATTATGTTGATACTACCCCTATCAATCCTGATTTGCTTCCAAAAGCATCTTATACATTACAAGGTATCACTGATTATACTCAAACATTTAATGTAGATGATGATAACTCTGCATTGACTGGCAGAGGTGCTAATAATCTAAGAAAACATGCTGCAAATGCCACCAACCTAACTTCTGGCACTGTCAATAATGATAGACTGAATAAAGCAAGTCTGACACTACAAGGCATTGTATCATTAAGTCCTTCGATTAATGGGACAAATGCAACAGTTGCTGCATCTGAAAAAGCAGTAGGTGACCTTAAGATTCATGCTGCAAATGCCACCAACCTAACTTCTGGCACTGTTGATAATGCTAGATTGAATAAGGCATCAGACACAAGACAAGGTATTACCTTTCTTAACAACAATTACCCACCAGACAGTTCTAAAGGAGTAGGTGAGACATATTCTGCTAGAGTCATCAAAAAAATCTTTGATCTTGCTGTTAATAGTTTCCCAACAGGGACAACTATGCTGTTCTATCAATCATCAGCACCAGTTGGTTGGACACAACAAACAGGTGGAGCATTTGGTAATGCTACTGTTAGAGTTGTTAACCAGAAAACCGGTGGTGTAACTGGTGGTTCATTGGCATTTACTACTACATTTGCACAGCGAAGTGTTCCCCTGAAAGAACATGAACATAATGGTAAGACTGGAGATCAAAGTGCAAACCATGTCCATGATGCAGGCACAAAGGATGGCGGAGGAAATCACAGGCACAGCGTTCAAGATCCTGGACACGCCCATAATGTTAATGCTGCTAGAGTTGAAAGAGAATCAAGATCAGGAGAGGGTGATGTAGAAGCGTTCGACAAGAAGTTAACAACTTCGAGAGACAGCACAGGCATTAGTCTTTCTAATGCAGATTCACAGCATAATCATAAGATTCAGGTTGGTGGCAACAACTCAAATCATACGCATAGTTTTACTACTAATTCTAGAGGAGAGTCATCAGCTAATATGAACTTTGATATTAAATATATTGCTATGATTCTTTGTACTAAGGATGCAGGTTAATTCGTGGTCCAATCATTGGAGGGTTTATTGGTGTTACTTTTGCAACATCAACCCCCTGCTCTAAGGCATGTACATATAATTGTTGATTTTGATGATTTGCAGTGACAACTTCATTTCTAAATGATTCAATAGCAGCAGCAGTTGAAAGTTGCTTGGATGAATTTTCTACTAGCAGCATTGGAACCCATTCAACTGCACAACCCCATTTGTCCATATTCTCACCAGTTTGTGGGTTTACTCCTTGAATGTGAGTATACCAAGAGCACTTATGTTCTTTACAATCTTTCTGAATTAATGGGCACCACTTATCAGATTTGGCCATATTAAATATCTTTTCCTTTGAAATTATTTATCAAGCATCAAGTGACATTATAAATAAAACTAACGGACTAATCAGTGTAGAGAATGTCATTACTTAGGGCCGACAGAGTAGCCAATAGGTTTAATAATACTGGTCCTGTAATCGTAGGTCCATCAACAGTTCATGGTGATTTTACCATTACTGGTGACTTAATTGTAGCAGGGATTGCAGTCACAAACAGCATACAAGTTAGTGCTGCATTTACTGCCAGAGACCTAACAATCCAACAACAATCAACATTAAATAATCTAACTGTAACTGGTGTTACAACAGTTGGTTTAGTTACTGGAAGCAGTGCCACCTATTTTGGAGATGGTTCTGGTCTTTCTGGTATTGTTACCACTGCTAGTGGTACAAGAGGTATTCAAGTTCTACCAAATACTGGTGCAAATGCTGGTAAAGGTTCTATTACAATTAGAGCTATTGATGTTGTAGAATCAGGATTTGCAAATGTTGCTGCTGGTGCAACAAACTTAATTGGTGGTGATCAGGGCAGAATACCTTATCAGATTAATCCTGGGGAGACAGGATACTCTGCAACTGGCAATACAGGAGAAATTTTACTATCTGGTGGCACTGGTTCACCCACTTGGTCAAGTCTGGCAGCAATTAATGTTGCTTATGCTGACAGTGCAGGTATTTCTACAGACCTTTATGGTGGTTCTGGTGGTAGACTAGTCTATCAGTCTGGTATTGACCAAACAGCATTTGTGCCAACTGGTTTAACTGGCAGAATCCTGATGGCCAAGGGTTCTGGGACACCAGAATGGTTAGATGCAAGAGTAGGTTTAAGTGTATCTTTTGCCAAGTTTGCTGGTGTTTCAACCAATGTAACTGGTGGCATTGCATCAGTCACTCATCTTTCAGTAGGTGAAAATGGAAGTGGTATTGCAACATTCTTTGGACCACTTCAAACAGTTGATATTAATGTATCTGGTCTTACCACCACAAGTAACTTAGAAGTTACTGGTATTGCTACTATTAACCAACTGGAAGTTGGACCTAGAGGCAATACTCTTGTAGGTATTACAACTATTCTTGATGAGGACAACCTTGCATCTGATAGAGCAGATGCTCTTGCTACTCAGCAGTCAATCAAGAAGTATGTTGATGACCTGGTAACAGCACAAGACCTTGATTATGCTGGTGATAATGGTTCAGGTTCTATTGACCTTGACAGTCAAGTATTTAATATTATTGGTGGTGCAAACCAAGTATATACTAATGTTTCTGGTCAAACAATTACAGTTGGTTTTACAACCAATGTCACTATTGCCAATGACCTTACTGTTACTAGTAATGCAAGTCTTGGAAGTCTGAATGTCTCAGGCATTTCTACACTAGAAACTCTTGGTGTTAATGGTGTTCTGACTACACCATTTGCTAATGTAACTGGTGTTGCTACAATCACCAGATTAAATTCAACTCAGAATGAATTTACTGACATTAATCTGACTGGTATTGCCACTGCTAGAACTCTTGATGTAACTGGTGTTACATCTACTGCTAATCTTAGAGTTACTGGAATTTCCACACTCAATAGACTTACAGTTTCTGGCATCACTACATTCCTGAATGATGTAGTCATTGGTGCTGGTAAAACAGTATATAATGGTGATTTCAGCAATACAAACTTCACTGGTATCACAACTGCTCAAAGATTTGAGTTTGATGTAATTGATGGTCCTTATGCCAATGTAACTGGCATTGCAACCATTGCAAACATTCAATCAACCACTGTCAATGTATCTGGTGTATCTACATTCAGTGACAATGTAGGTATTGCAAGTCTGAATGTATCTGGTATCACTACTCTCAGTCATCTGGGTGTTACTGGTGTAACCACCACTGAGAACCTGCAGGTTGCTGGTATTACTACAATCAATGACTTGATTGTTTCTGGTGTTGCCACATTTACAGGGTCACTTGATGTAAGTGGTAACATTGGCATCAATTCTGCTGTACTAACTGGTCTCACAACAATAAGTGAACTGGATGTCACTGGTGATGCATCAGTAACAGGTAATGCTGGTATTGGTAGTCTGAATGTCTCAGGCATCTCTACTCTATCCAATGCCATTGTTACAGGTAATGCTGGTATTGGTAGTCTGAATGTTACTGGTATCTCAACCTTAGAGACACTGGGTGTAACTGGAACTGCAAGTGCTGGTTTCCTTGAAGTTACTGGAGTATCTACATTCTCAAGTGATGTACAGATTAGTCAAGACCTGAGTATTACAGGTAATGCTGGAATTGGTAGTCTGAATGTAACAGGAATCTCTACATTCTCTAACATCACTGTCACAGGCAATGCTGGTATTGGAAGTCTAAATGTCACTGGTGTTACAACTCTTGGAGTAGCATCTGCCACCAGTCTTTCATTAGATGAAGTAATTGTTTCTGGTTTCACCACAACTGCTACACTAAATGTTGGTGATTCATCCTTAAGTATTGGTGCTACAGTCAATTCATATGGTGGTGCAGTATTTGCTGGTATCATTACAGCAGCAGGTATTGATGTAAGTGGTGGAGAAGGTGGAAGTGCTAACTTCTCTGACATCACTGTTGCTGGTAATGCTGGTATTGGTAGTCTCAATGTTACTGGCATCTCCACATTCTCTGACATCAATGTAACAGGCAATGCTGGCATTGGTAGTCTCAATGTTACTGGAATCTCAACATTCTCCAATACAATCACAACTGGTAATGCTGGTATTGGCAGTCTTAATATAACTGGTATTACAACACTTGGTGGATTTACCACAATTAGTGATTCACTTTATGTAAGTGGCATTGCTTCTGTGGGAACAATGATCACAATGTATGGCAACACTGGTGTTGTCAGTGCTACCTCATTCTATGGTGATGGTTCAAACCTGACTGGTGTTGTTGGTCTGGTATCTGTCACCAACATAGTGTTTGTCACACCTGATGGAAATGATAATAATGATGGTTATCTGGTATCAACTGCTAAGAGAACTGTTGGTGCTGCACTTACAATTGCTGAAGCTTCAACAGTTGTTAAGATTTCTGCTGGTGCATATCTAGAGAACAACCCAATCATTCTGCCTGAACAGGTCACTCTTCTTGGTGATAGTTTGAGAGAAGTATCTATTGTTCCACAAAATCCTGACCAAGACCTCATCTATGTTGCTAATGGTAGTTATGTTGAGAATATGTCCTTCAATGGGGCATTGAATGAAGGTAAAGCAATTATTGCATTCAATCCTAACAAACCATCTTATGTAACACAAGGTCCATATATTAGAAACTGCACAAACTTCATCTCCAACAGTATTGGTATGAAGATTGATGGTGCTAATGTAGTTGGTGACACCAGAGCAATGAATGTTGACTCCTATACTCAACTTAATCAGGGTGGTATTGGTGTTTCAATCTCAAATGAAGGTTATGCTCAGTTAGTTTCTATCTTCACCATCTATAATGACCAGAGTATTGTTTGTACTTCTGGTGGTCAATGTGACCTGACTAACTCCAATTCATCATTTGGTAGATTGGGTCTGGTTGCTGATGGTATTGGACCCACTAATTTCATTGGAACCATTGATGAGTTCCAATCTGCCAATCAAAACACATTCCCAATTAATATAAGTGCAGAAACAGTTTCTGTTCAGAATGCATTATATGATGCATCAACTGGTCTCACTACAGTAACCACTCAGAAGGCACATGGTTATACTAAGGGAATGAGTGTTAACCTTGCTGGTCTTGGTTTCACTTGTCCTCCATATCCACATACATTCTCAAGTGGTGTTACTGATGCCATTACAAACACTGGGGTATCAAATAGATTTAGTGCTACAACAGGCACAACATATGACCCTGCAACTGGTCTTTTGGTTCTGAACATTGGTTCAGGTCATGGTCAAACAGCAGATAGTGAATTTACTGCTACCACAGGAACTGCATATAATCCATCAACTGGTATCTTAACTGTTGTCACAACTGGTGTTCATGGTATGACCACTGGTGATTATGTCAAGATTGTTGAGGGTTCATTGAGATTTACTTGTGCTAAGGATGGAAATGCAACTAATCATGACTATCCAAGAGCAACTGACCCTGTAAACAATAAGTGGAAGCAAGTTGTAGTAACAAATACCACTACATTTACCATGAACATTGGTAAGTCATCTGATACTTCCCTTCACACTTGGGTAAGTGCTGTTGCTAGTGGTATTCTGAGAGCAAACAGTCTCATTAGTATTGCAGATGGTGGTGTTACATTCACCTGTGCTCAGGATAGTGATGCAACTAATCATTCATATCCTCGTTCAACTGATCCAGCATCAGGAAAAATCTTTGGTGTTGAAGCAATAGATACTGCAACAATTACACTGAACATTGGTAAGTCACCTTCTGGTGGAACACATGCCTTTGTAAGTGGTGTTACTGATGCTATTGTAGCAAGAACAAAGGCTGCATCATACACTGCTGTTGTTGGAACAACTTATGATGGACCAACTGGTTCTCTTGTCTTAGATGTCAATACAGCACATGGATTGACTGCTGCAACTGCACTTACTGCTGGTTCTGGAACAACTTATGAACCTACAACTGGTCTTCTGACTGTTGTAACCACAGGTGCTCATGGCATGACAACTGGTGATCTTGTTAAGTTTGACAAGCAATCACTCACATTCACTTGCACATCTGATGGCAACAATGCTCAGATTACATATCCTAGAACAACTGACCCAGTATTCAATAAGTGGAAGCAAGTTACTGTAACTAATGCTACCACATTCACTGTCTTTATTGGTGCTACAACTACTGGCAATTATGCACATACTTGGGTTTCTGCTACTGCTGGTGGTGTCAAGAAAGCAGAAAGTTTGATTACTCTTACAGACAATTCTGTAAGTTTGACTTGCACCAAAGATGGCAACACAGTTGTTAAGTCTTATCCTGCATACACTGACCCTGCATCTTGCAGAATTTTAGGTGTTGATGCAGTAACTAGTGATACTATTACTATCAATGTTGGTCCTGCTAACTTAGCAACCTTCCCTGATAACTTTGGTAGAATATTCACAGTCAATAATGTACCAATTACAACATATACCGCCACAACTGGTACAGATTACAATCCTTCAACTGGCATTCTAACAATTGTTACTACAAGTGCAAACGGATTATCCACTGGTGATCAGGTTGTAATTGCAGACAACTCACTGACATTTACCTGTGCCACTGACGCTAATGCTACTAATCACACATATCCAAGAACTACAGACCCTGCTTCTAATAAGTTCTTGACAGTTACTGTCACCAACTCTACTACATTTACTGTAGATGTAGGTGCTTCGTCAGACACATCATTACATAATTTCGTAAGTGCTGTTGCTAACAGTATTTCTAGTGGTAGTAACGAATTTACCACATATGTAGGTGTTTCTACAATCATTCATGGTTATGATAGTGGTGGAAACACTAACAACTATGTAATCAGACCTTATGATGGTCAGGTTGTTTACTTTGATAGCATTTATAACACTATCAAAGGTGTCATAATCACCAATGGTGGTAGTGGATATACACAATCACCAAAAATTACATTCTCTGACCCATCTGAATCTTGGGGTATTAAAGCAACAGGAACAGCACTTATTACTAATGGTATAGTGACTGGTGTTCAGATGATTTCTAATGGTAGAGGTTACACTGGAACACCCACTGTGACCATTGCTGGTGCTGCCACAGGCACACCTGATATCTTACCTACATACTATGTGGTTAGTAGCTCAACCCCTATTTCACAGGGTATATCTACTGTCACATTTACTGATAATGTACCTTATGCACTTGGTGTTGGAAATACAGTTCCATTCTTTAAGCAGAGTAGAGTATTAGCATCCAGTCAAGCATTTGAATATATTGGTTCTGGTAATACATTCCCTGATGCTCTCCCTGCTCGTGGTGGTGTTGCAATCCCAGAAAATGAAATTGTGAATAAGAATGGAGGTCTGGTTATCTTTACTTCAACTGACCAGGCAGGTAACTTCAAAATTGGTGAAGGTGTCATCATCAACCAACTTGAAGGTTCAATTACTGGTGATGCTTACAATAGAAGTCTTTTTGCCAACATTACACCTTACATTCTCGCATTAGGAGGAGATTCATAAAATGGCACTAGCCCTTAACAATTATCAGACAATCACTGGCATTGTCACAGCAAACTCTGAGTCAGTTGGTATTTACACAGCACCAACTGGATATAGTGCTATTGTCCTTTTAGCACAAGCAACTAATATTGGTAGTGACACTAATACTGTTACTTTCTCTCATGTAAGGAACACAGCAGGTATTGCTGTTACCACTGAACTCTTGTTAGGATTTCCAGTTCCTGCAAATGATGCTGCCAATCTCTTGGCAGGTAAACTTGTTCTAGAAACTGGTGATTCTGTTGTTATAAAATCCAGTAGCAATACTGATGTGAAATTTATCTCATCTATCCTAGAGACACTTAATCAGTAATAAAAATGACAAGGTACGCTAGTAAAGATTTCAAGAACCTTAAAGTAGGTATAGCTTCATTTAGTGATGGTAAAACCACACTAGAAGTAACTGGTCGTCTTGGAGTTAATACTTCTACAGCACAGCAAGAGCTGCATGTTGAGGGTTCAGCATATATTTCCAATAGTATTGGCATTGGCACGACAGTGCCAGGTGATGTTGTAGATGTTGCCAATAGAAAGAAGATAAGTGTTGGTATTGTCACCGCTAATGAATACTATGGTTCTGGTCTAGGACTGACTGGAATTACAAGTGCAGGTTCTGCAAGTAATATATTTGGTGGAGCAGCAGGTAGGTTATTATATCAAGAACAAGCTGGTGTTACTACATTCTTTGAGAATGGTTCAACAGGACAAGGTTTATATTCCAGAGGACCAGGACAACCCCCACAATGGTTGCCAGTAGCACCAGTTGGTGCTATTGAAGGTATTACACTGTTTGATGAGGGATCTGTTGTTGGGATGGCAGGAAGTTTTTCTGCCCTTGACATTAGAGGAAATAATATAAATGTAATTGGTGTTGTAACATCTGGTGAGATTGGTATTGGTACAATTACTGTATCAGATAATATTATAGTTGATACACTTGTAATTAATGGTGTATCTACTGCAAGCACAATTACAGGTGCTGATTACTTTGGTACTGGTGATAATATCACTGGTATTGTCACTAGTATTAGTATTGGAGCAGGACTTACATTTACTTCAACTGAAGTATTGGGTGGATTTGCTAAAGGGGCAGTAACACTTACTTCAATTGCTGCTACTAATAATATATTAGCTGATACTCTTACAGTTTCTGGGGTCAGTACTCTCAACAATGTAACACTCTTAGATACTGGATTTGTTGATAATGGCACATTTAGAAACACTAATCTAATTGGTGTCACTAGTGTTGCTAATCTTGATGCAAATACAATTGATGTTACTAATTTAGTTGCACTTGCTGCAACAATAACTGGTAACTTAACAGTTGGTGGTACTCTGTCTTATTCAGATGTATCTAATATTGATGCTGTTGGTCTGATTACAGCAAGAGAAGGCATTCATATTGGTGACCCTGGCAGCAGTGCTGGAATTGCTGCAACTCTTACAAAACAAGGTGGTGCAATATTTACTGGTGTTGTAACTGCCCTTAATTATTTTGGTAATGGTTCTGATATTTCAGGAATTGTAACCTCACTGGTTGCAGGTGAAAACATTTCAGTATCAAGTGCAACAGGCAGAGTAACAATTACTGGACTTGCCAAAACTGATATTATTACTGCAGACCAATTAACTGTAATTGGCGTATCTACACTAGGTGGTGGTGTTAATATTGGTGGTACTACACCTAATGTTGCAATTGGTGTTACACTTGAAAATACTGGTGATGCACAGTTTGCTGGCATCATTACATCTAAGAATCTTGTAGCAACTGAGAGTGTTGGTATTGGTACTGACACTTTAAATCCAAATTTTGCTCTTGAAGTGACAGGTGATACAAATGTAGAAGGCAACCTTACTATTAATGAGAATACAGTTCCAACCTTAGCAATGGTTATTGCTCTTGGTGGACTTTGATAAATAACTAAAAAGTATTGATACGATGGCAGAGTCATTTAACAATTCATTGACATCAGCAGCTGGTATTATAACGAGCAGCACTTCTGGCAGTATTGGTGCTGGTGTTACAATTATCTCAGGTATTTCAACTGGATTGATTCAGGTTGGGGATATGGTAAACACCCAACATTTTAGGGGTGGTGCAAAAGTTGCTTATATTGATGCTAGTCAAGTAAGATGTGATAAGACATCAACAAACACTGCTGCTGCTACTGGACAAAGAGTAGAATTTCTTGGTCCCACAACTGCATATACTGCAACTACTAAGTCTATTCTTGTGGGAGGCACATTTGCCAACCTAACAGACAATAGTATTAATCTTTTTGTTGAGATTGGTGTTGGTAATACTTTTGCAAATATTGCTAATGATATTCCTGTTCCCACTGGTTCATCATTTGTTATCAGTGATGCTGGTAAAACAATCTTAAGACCTAATGAGCAGATTAGAATTTACTGTGATGCAAATCAAGCTGTAGACGCTAGTCTTAGCATTTTAGAAGGAGTAGCTTGATATGCTAGGCAATAATGGTTATCTTGGGCGTTCACCTAGTGATTCAACAGTAATCGTTGCTCGCCAGGTATACCAACCTACTGCCCCACAAACAGTTTTTGACTTTGCTGCAAAGTATCAACCAGGATACTTTGAGGTATATCTTAATGGTACAAAGTTAGTCACAGGTATTGACTATAATGCAACTGATGGAAGTAAGTTCTCATTAGTTGTACCTTGTATTACTGGTGATGTCATTGAGACAATGGCATACAAGGCATTCAATATTGGTAACATTAGAGAAGCACTTGGCAACTTTACAGTTGGTGGTGATGTAGCAGTCACTGGTAGTCTGAATGTTGTTGAAGACCTTGAAGTTCTGGGTGTTACCACAATCAGTGGTATCAGTACTACTTTCATCTCTGCTGTTGGTATTGCATCAGAAGGTGTTCAGGTTGGTCAGGGTATCACCAACATCAACTTTATTGGTACTGGTAATACTTTCTCTGTCAATGGTGGCACTGTTGATGTAAAGATTGAAGGTGGTGCTGGTGTTGGTACTGCTATTAAATATAGAAGTGGTGTAAAGAGTCCATTCAGTTATATTGATGCTGCTACAAAAGTCACTGAGGACATCGTACTTGATGCTAATAGTGCTGGCGCTAATAATTCATATGTTGTAGTTCAAGAACCCACTATCATTGTTGCTACTGGTGTAGGTATGACAGTTGGTCTGGGTAAGACCCTTGTCACTGACCTATATCAACTGGGCGACCTTTGATAAATACCTAAAAAGAAGTAGAAATGTCTAAGATTAATGTAAGCACTATTACTAATAGGACTGGCACTTCTGGTCCAGTGCTTTCTGGTGTGACGACTACTGCTGTAACTCATGCAAATGGTGCTGTTACTAAAGCATTGAAATTGACCACAAATGGGTCTTATTCGTATGGTAATTCACAGGATGCAGGTCCATCTATCTCTTTTGGACAATTTAATGATAATTATCCTACTTGGATAACATCACAAGTAGCAGGTATTAGAGAAGGTGGTAATTGGAATGGAGCGTTAACTTTTTGGACAAACAATGGCACTAGTGAAACAGATATTAGTGAGAAACTTCGTATACATGATAATGGCGATATAGGCATCAACACTTCAGGAGGCACTTATACCGTACAAATGCATGAACCATCAGCAGGTTCATTTACATTACAATTGACTACTGGTGCTATTGGAAGTGCTAGTACTAGTGGTGTAAGACTTACTGCATCATCTAGTCGTAAATTTTATATTGAAAACCAAGAGAACGAAGATACACTTTTTTATAATAATGGTGGTGAAAAACTTGTCATTAAATCTGGTGGTAATGTCAATATTACTAATGGTGACCTTGTAGTTGCAAATGGTCATGGTATTGACTTCTCTGCTACTGGTCATGCCACTGGAATGACTAATGAGTTGCTTGATGAGTATGAAGAAGGAACATATAATCCATCAATTTCTTTTCAGTCTTCCGGTTCTGCTACTTTAAATACATCTTTTAACACACTATCTTATATAAAAATTGGTCGCCTTGTTACTATTAATGGACAACTTAGAATTGCAAGTGTAAGTTCACCTGTTGGTAATATGGCAGTAGGTTTGCCATTTACAGTAACATCAACCACTCAACTAGGTAGAGCTGGAGGGGGACTTTTCTGGTTGGATATCAGTGCTGGAAGTGGTAATTATTATAAAAACATACCTTATATTGTTGAAGAGGGTTCCACTACGCTTAGAGTAGAAAATATACATCATGCAGGAGGAGTCCAATTTGCTGCAAGCGATGAAATATCTTTTGCAGTGACTTACGTATCTACATAATACCCCTAAATAACTAAAAAGAATTGAGATGTCTAAGATTCAAGTCAATGATATAGTCAATCATTATGATACTGGAGCTCCTCAGTTTCCAAAGGGAATTGCAGTAGGTAGCGGAGGAACCCTTGGTCTTAATGTAGGTACTGGTGCTAGCATATATTCACCATCAAATAATGTATTGACACTAGGCACTAATAATTCAGAGAGAGTTCGTATAACTTCTGCTGGTAAAGTTGGTATCAATCAGGTAACGCCAACTGCATTTATGCATGTTAAGTCTGGGGCAAATGATGGAACAGTAATTTCAACGTTTGAAGGAGCAACTAATAACAAGTT
>Ga0257110_1000145_pt1 | contig 37926 bp, 34 predicted proteins | sample LP_taG_7_FD_190184 | JGI IMG/M metagenome (GOLD analysis project Ga0257110, IMG submission 190184) | Marine microbial communities from Northeast Subartic Pacific Ocean, Canada - LP_J_2015_P26_10m | ecosystem: Environmental > Aquatic > Marine > Oceanic | place: Canada: Northeast Subartic Pacific...
GCCTGTCGTTACATAGTTTCATCACAGAACCAATATAAGTATCGGGAACTAAGATATTTGCTCTGGCTATCGGTTCTAGAATAGTTTTAATTTTAGATGTTTCGGGTAAAGCACTTGGATTTTCAACTCTTTTTACTACTCCATCAGTAGAAATCACTTCATAAGCTACAGTTGGTGCTGTTGCAATAAGATCCATTCCATATTCTCTATTGAGTCTTTCTGAAATAATTTCCATATGCAAGGTCCCTAAAAATCCGCACCTAAAACCTGCACCTAATGCTTCTGAATGTTCAGGTTCATATTGCAGTGAAGCATCATTCAAGCATAATTTTTCCAAGGCCTCTCTAAATGCCTCAAAATCATCTGAGCTTTGAGGAAACAATGCAGCATAGACTTGGGGATTGACCTCCTGAAAGCCCTCAAGATTGAGCGTTCCAGAATTAGCCTTTATTATGGTGTCTCCTACAGGAGCGCCTCTTATTTCCTTAATACTGGCACAAATAAATCCAACTTCGCCAGAATACAACACATTAAGATCTTGTATCTTTGGAGTGAAAACACCAATTTTATCTACCGTATGAGTTTCTTGTTTTGAAAATATTTCTATTTTTTCACCCTTTGATATTTTTCCTTTAACAACCCTAACCAAGGACACAACTCCCAAATAATTATCAAACCAAGAATCTATAATAGAAGCCTGTAAAGGCTCTTCGGAGCTTACTTTTGGAGATGGTACCAACTTAACTACTTGCTCAAGAACCTCTTTAATACCTGTACCATTCTTTGCACTAATAGAAGGCGCTTCTGAAGCATCGACGCCAATAATTTCTTCTATTTCTTTTTTTATTCTTTCAGGATCTGATTGAGCCAAATCAATTTTATTTAAAACAGGGATTATGGTTAAACCTTCTTCTACGGCGTTATAGCAAGTAGATAAAGTTTGAGCCTCTACACCTTGAGAAGCATCAACCAGAAGGATTGCACCTTCGCATGCCGAAAGCGACCTTGAAACCTCGTAAGAGAAATCAACATGGCCAGGAGTATCGATCAGATTAAATTGATAAAGCTGGCCATCTTCAGCCTTATATTCTAAGTTAACCGTTTGAGACTTTATGGTAATTCCTCTTTCTTTTTCTAGCTCTAAAGTGTCTAGAACTTGAGAGGTCATTTCTCTGTCAGAAAGCCCACCACAAAGTTCTATGATCCTGTCGGCAAGGGTTGATTTACCATGATCAATATGGGCTATTATTGAGAAATTTCTTATATTCATCGACTAAGTTTTAGCGATTGTTGAGCTAAGAGTGCTATTTTGACAAATTTAAACTAAGAATTCTCTTATTTCCGTTTCTCGAGACACCAATTGTGGTGCTTCTCTCCATATCTAAATTAGATAATACATCTCTAAACTCATTAACATTAGAGGTTCTTGATCTAGCTAATGCATAAATAATATCACCTCGTCTTATTCCTGAGGCATAAGCTATACCTTCTGGATCGACAGACGTAACCTTGACTCCGGCTACAAAAGATCTCTGCCCTTCATCTGTTTGATCTTCCACAGTAATACCTAAGGTATTTTGTTGTGTGTCGTTGAAAGCCATAGAAGGATCTTTGGGTAACTCGCCTACCGTGACCTTTAATGTTTTTTTCTTTCCATCACGCAAGACCATTGCATTCACTTCGGAACCTGGCTTAATCGAACCCACTGTTAGAGGTAAATCTGAAGAATAAAATATTTCCTCTCCATCAAAAAATAAAATTACATCTTCTTCTTTCAAACCTGATTTTTCTGCAGGACTATCGTTGATAATTTGAGATATTAATGCACCTTTAGGCACATCCATTTCAAGCGCCTCAGCAAGTTCGCTGTTTATTTCTTGTATGCTAACTCCTAACCAACCTCTTGCTACATAGCCCTTTTCTTTTAATTGATCTGCAACATCGATTGCATAGTCAATAGGGATGGCAAAAGAAACACCCATATACCCTCCAGATCGAGTATAAATTTGGGAATTGATCCCTACTACTTCACCAGCAAGATTAAATAGAGGCCCGCCAGAGTTACCTGGATTAATGGCAACATCGGTTTGTATGAAAGGTACGTAAGTTGAATCAGAGCCATTAGGAATGCTTCGCCCTTTAGCGCTAACAATTCCTGAAGTAACTGAGAACCTTAATTGAAATGGCGACCCTATAGCCACAACCCATTCTCCAACTTTTAATTGCTTTGAATTACCTATTTTTAAGAAAGGAAGATCATCTGCATCTATTTTTAGAAGAGCTACATCTGATCTTTCATCTGCTCCTATGACTTCAGCCTTAAACTCCCTTCTATCTCCCAAACTGACTGTTATTTCATCAGCATCTTCCACCACATGGTTATTTGTTAGTAAAAAACCGTCTGCCGAAATGAAGAAACCAGAACCTGTAGACACGACAGGCCTTGTATCTTCTCGCGGTGTTGAAGGTCTTGGTTGTTGACCAAAAAATCTTTCTAGAAACTCATCATATCTAGGATCTCCAAGGCCACGGCCATATGAATTTCTATTCTTAACAGTCTTAGTGCTTGTGATATTAACTACACCTGGTGAAGCTTCTTCGGCTAAATTTGCAAAATTTGGTAGGTCTCTAGATTGAGATTGCCCAAAAAAAGACAAAAAGATAATTGCCAAGAATATTTTGTAGTTCGTCATATATTATTTATTTAGTTGATCGGCAAAAAAGTTTGCTCTTTGAAGTATTTGATTCTTTTTATCAGGAGAAAGACTGCCAGTAACAGAAAGAACGTAAATTTTATCTTTAGATTTTATATAAGATATTTTAGTAGCGCCAGTAATGTTCATTTTATTTATTTCTTGAATTGGATACAAGCTTACTTTGAAAGTTTCGCCAGAGCCTGGATCCTTATAACTAGCAAGCGTACCAGTAGCATTACTCTGAAAATCCTGAAGCTCGACATTCAATTCTGATACAGAGCTATTCAAGACTTCCATGGCTTGAGGGCTATCGATAGCCTTAACTATTCGGTCAGTAGCTTTTTCTGAGAAGGTAATTTCAGCCTCAGGAAGAAAGGTGTAAGAAATGACAGCTATAAAACCCAAGCAGGAAGCAGTCATATACTTGGCCATTAGGTACTTTGATTTTGGTTCTTTGAGCTGTTCTTCAGGCTTGGATTTATTGAGTTTATTATAAATTTCTTGCGATAAATCCCTACCAATAATCTCACTATCCTCTTCTTCAAGGGCTAGTTTGGTTAGTTGAATACTTCTCCAAAATTCTCTGTATTCTGGATTTGATGAAATCTCATTCAACACTCTTCTAGTTTCAAAGTCTGAAAGCTCGCCATCAGCAAGAGCAGAAATTTTTTCTTTCATAATCTTATTACCTTTCATGATTTAGCTCCTGTAAGTAGCGATTGATCGTCTGTTTTATATTTCTTTATAGCCTCTTCTAAGACCTCTCTACCTCTAAAAATTCTTGATCTAACAGTCCCTACAGGACAATTAACTATTTCCGATATTTGCTCATAACTCAATCCTTCGAATTCTCTTAAAGTTAAAGCTGTTTTAGTATCTTCTCCAAGCTGGTTCAAAGTAGAAGTTAAAATATCTTTTAGTTCACTAGCCTTTAGAAGGCTTTCCGGATTATCAGTTTCTATTGAATTAAGATCTAAAGATCCATCTTCATGCATATCGGATGCTAGTAATTCGTCTTTTCTTTTCTTTGAAACTAAGAAATTTTTTGAAGTATTTACCGTTATTCTGTAAACCCATGTATAAAAAGAACTATCTTCCCTAAAAGAATGTAAAGATTTAAAAGATTTTATTAACGAGTCTTGAACAATATCCTCTGCTAATTGCAAGTCTTTAGAAAACTTATAAGCTAAAGAGATCAGTCTAGATTGATACTTTACAACCAAGAGATCAAAAGCTCTGCAGTCTCCAGCCTTAGCTCTTTTTACTAAAGCTAAATCTATATCTTTATTGGATTGCTTTTTTTTACTCACTGTTCAATAGACTACTTGATTCATAAAAAGTTCTTTAGTTAATTAACTTTTTTGCTATTTCCATGCCACCTACAAATCCTATATCTTCTAGGGTGACTATAGCTAAAGGAGTAGATTTCAGAACAACGCTCATTGTATCGCTATCTTCAAACGTGCTCCTAAAATCACTATAATCTTCCTGTAGCACAAGGGATTTAACGATAGAGCCTGAAAGAAACACTCCACCAGTTGAACCCCAGACTAAAGTGACATATCTTAAATAAGAGGCCAAAAGGTAATTCAGTAAATTTATAACTTGCAAACAATTATCGTCTTTTCGCCCTAGCAGGATTGCTTCACTTGATAATTCTGTATTTGAAGAACCAAAAAGTGATTCATAAAAATAAATAATACCTTTGCCGGATAGAAAATCTTCATAAGTAGGTGCCCTTGAATTCTCTTTAGAGAACCTGTCTATAATGCTTTTGAGATCTTGATTAACTATTTTATCTGAAATATTAATATGTCCAGCTTCAGTTGCAATGACCGTATCCCTAACAATACCTGCTAATCCCAACCCTGTGCCTGGAGAGACAAGAATCTTGGGCAACTCGTTTAATTTTTTTTCTCCTATATAGGATAAGTTCTTTTCATCAATACCAAATAACGCATTAGCTTGAAGAGCCAGGTCATTCACAACAATCAAGCCGTCAGGGAAAAGTTTATTTCTTAAATTTTGAATACTAAATTCAAGGTTAGTATTAATAAAATTGACAATATCTCCAGTTATAGGAGCTGCTACTCCAATAACAGCTTTTTGGATACCTACGAGGTCTTGGCTAGCAAGATAGGCGTTACAGAGCTTTTCCAGTTCATCAAAAGAATTTATAGGATAACTGGCTTGATTAGAATACGAGTTACCGTCCTCTGTGATGCAAAACCTGGCATTAGTAGCTCCTAAATCAGCTATTAATATCAAACAATGCCTCCAGAACTCGCATTATGAAAGTCTATAATTTTATTTATAATTCCCTTTAAACTATCATCCTCAAAGGGTTTCTTGTTAACAAGAATATCAAACATATCTATATCTTCGTATGATAATAGGTTTCTAAACAGTTCTACTTCTTCGTTTGATAGAGCACTAAAATTCTTTTCTACAAACGGAACTAGGATAGCATCGAGTTCCCAAAGCCCTCTTCTGCATTGCCATAATATTTTTTTCTCTAATTCATTCAAAATTATTCCTTTATAATAGATAGGTGGATGTAAAACGTTTAATAAGACTTGAGTATTTGAGCATACTTGAATTAAATGGTGAAGGATCATTTCAACTTCTTCAAGGTCAAATAACTTCAGACATGGATAAAGTATCAGAAATCAATTCTGAAATTGGTGCCATCTGCGATATTAAAGGAAGGGTTGTGAGTTCCTTTTGCATCATTCCTAAAGCTCAAGACGAAGGATATTACCTAATTGGTGATAAAGAAGTCATGAATACCACAAGTACGATTCTTGGAAAGTATCAACCTTTTTACGACGTTAAGCTGACCTGTAGAGAAGATTTTAAGTTTTATGCTATGGAAGAGAATGAATTATTAGAAAACTTTCCTGAAACAGATTTAAAAAAATCATTACAAAGCTATCAATCCTTTTTAAGAATCCATTACTTGCATAAAAATTACCATTTGCTTGTAGTTGAGGGCGAAGATAATTTTATCGAAGGCTCAACAGATAACATGCAATTATGGAATCTTGATGAAATCAATAATAAAAACTTTGAAGTATCGATGGACACGACGGGTCAATTCACTCCCCATGAGCTTGGTTATCATTTATCTTCAAGAGTAGATTTTGAGAAAGGTTGTTATACAGGTCAGGAAATAGTTGCTCGGATGCACTATAGGGCCAAGAAAATTCCTAAATTACTAGTCAAATCATCCCAAAAACACATACCAACTTCTTCAAAAATTAGTAATTCTAACGATACTACCATAGGACTGATTCTTGCTTCTGTGGAGAATGATGGTCTTTATCACTACCTTCTTTCAATGAATAAAAATTTTAAGGATGAGGAATTTGAAATTTAGTGCATTCAACTAAGTTCTGTCCATTTTATTTTAGTCTTTCCTTGATCTTGAAGGTATTCATTTGTTTTAGAAAAATGCCTACAACCAAAAAAACCTCTATGAGCTGAGAGAGGAGAAGGATGTGGCGCCTTTAAGACCTTATGCCTCTTCTGGTTTATTATTGACCCCTTCTTTTGAGCGTAATTACCCCATAAAAGAAAGACAATATCTTGCTTAACATTTAATATTTCTATGACTTTGTCGGTAAATTTTTCCCATCCTTTATTTGCATGAGACGCGGGCAAGTTCTTTTCTACCGTCAAAACAGAATTAAGCAAAAGAACACCTTGATTAGCCCAGAAAGTAAGATCTCCTTTATTAGGTGTATTAATATTAAGATCGCTTTTAATTTCTTTAAAAATATTACCCAGAGATGGGGGTATTGAAATATCTTTCGCAACAGAAAACGCCAAACCGTTAGCTTGCCCACTTCCGTGATAAGGATCCTGTCCCAGAATCACTACTTTTGTTTTGTCTAAAGGAGTTAGCTTCAACGCAGCAAGAATATTTTCAGTAGATGGATAGATAATCTTATTTGCTGATTTTTCTTCAATTAGATAATCTCGTAGGTTATTCATATAGGGCTTATAGAGTTCAGATTTCAGCTCATTTAGCCATGAAATATCAATATCTAATTGGTTATTTAAAGGAAATGTCATTGAGGATTATTATGAATATATTATGAAAGAATTGGAAAATTTATTTTAAAATTTTATCCACAATTTCTGTGGATAAGTCTTTGGATAACTTAGTGTAATTTTCTTTTATGAGAAGAATAGGCAAGTTTGAGCAGATTGATCAAATTTCAAACACTTTTAAAAAAAATCAATAAAAACAATTACTTACTAAATTTGATAAAAAACTTTAGGAAAATTAGATTGGATAAGCCTTTTATTTGGACTCTAAGACAAAAAGCACAAAAACTGTGCGTAAATATTGAAGATTAATAATATTTTGACTATATAAAATATTTAAATTTCTATAATGAATAGTAGAAACAATAACTTAAACCATTACTTTATCAGTCTAACGCTAATGACATTCTCTATTTCGCCTAACTTGGAAATGGAGTTTTCATCTACAGCATTTTCTATGTCAATTAGATTGTAGGCTATGTCTCCCCTACTTACATTTGTCATCTCTGCAATGTTGAGATTTAAATCACCAAGTGCTGTAGCAATTTGTCCAATCATAGCTGGGACGTTTTTATTAATAATGCTAATCCTATAGTCAGTAGAACTATTGAGTTTAACATTTGGGAAGTTTACAGAGTTCTTTATATTGCCAGTTTCTAGAAAATCAGTTATCTGATTTACGGCCATGACTGCACAGTTCTCTTCAGCTTGTGCTGTACTTGCACCAATATGAGGTAAAAGGATTACATCCTTTTCTTCATTTGCTCTTTGAATAAGCTCAGGAGTTGGAAAGTCAGTTATGAAGTTTCTAAGATTACCTTTCTCTATATACTCCAATACATCATTAGTATTGACGACTTCATGTCGAGCAAAATTTAGCAGAGATAATTGGTTAGCCTCTTTAAATAAATCAGCATTTATAAGGCCTGCTGTACTTGGAAGAGCCGGAATATGGATAGAAACATAATCACTAGCCTTGAATAATTCTTCGATAGAGGAAGCTGGAGTCACTTGACTTGGTAATTTCCAAGCCGCCTCAACGGACAATGCTGGATCGAATCCTATAACATCCATTTCTAAGGCAACTCCCATTCTTGCAACTTTTGAACCTATTGCGCCAAGCCCCACTACACCTAATGTTGAACCAGCTAGCTCGTTGCCTTTAAACTGTTTTTTATTGCTTTCAAGAAAAGGCTCGAGTTCGCTCATTTCCTTTTTATCTGAAAGATTATTCACAAAATCGATACTCGCAAAAACATTTCTTGAAGAAAGCATAAGACCCGCAAGGACCAATTCTTTTACTGCATTTGCATTTGCTCCAGGTGTATTGAACACAACAATACCTTTTTCTGTGCATGAATCCACAGGGATATTATTTACACCTGCTCCGGCTCTTGATATTGCTTTAAGGTTGTCAGAAAGGTGCTCAGAATTAAGCTTAGTGCTTCTTACTAATATTCCATCAGGACTGTCTGTCGCTTCGTCTAAATGACACTGAGTTCCTTCAAGCTTTTCTAGTCCGATTTGGGCAATATTGCTGAACGGCCTGACGTTATATTTTTGCATAGGTTTTGTGAGTTTTTAAGAAGACGAGAAGCTTACCATTAATTGCTTAAATGTACGATAATCTATATAGTCGTGCTCTTTTTTTTAAACGTATGAATAAACACTTCTTAGATATAAACGATCTCAATCTAGATGAGCTAGAAGGTATTATAGAAAATTCGCTTAGCCTCAAAGGTAATAATAAATATTCTGAAATCCTGAAGGGTAAATTTCTTGGGCTAATCTTTGAAAAATCTTCTACAAGAACAAGAGTATCATTTGAAGTTGGTATGACGCATCTAGGAGGAAAAGCTAGCTTTCTTTCTACCAATGATCTGCAATTAGGACGAGGAGAGCCCATCGAAGATACTGCAAAAGTTTTAAGCTCAATGCTAGATGGTTTAGTTCTAAGAACATTAGATCATCAAACTCAACTTGATTTTGCTAAAAACTCTTCGGTCCCGATTATAAACGGACTAAGCAATAAATCTCATCCTTGCCAAATACTGGCGGACTTAATGACTTACTATGAAGAAAAAGGATCTATAAAAGGAAAAAAAGTTGCCTGGTGTGGAGATTTCAACAATGTATGCTTTAGCTATGCTCAAGCTGCTGAATTATTCGATTTCGATCTTTGGATAGCTTGTCCTGATGAATTTAGCCCAAAAGAATCACTTCACTTGCCCAATGTTCATTTCACCAGCTCAGTAGAAGAAGCTGTTGCAGACAGTGATGTTATTTCTACAGATGTTTGGGTGTCTATGGGAGATGAAAACCAAGCCGCTAAAAGACAAGCTGCATTTCTGGATTATCAAGTTAATGAATCCCTACTTGATCAGGCAAAAGAAGACGTAATTTTCTTACATTGTCTTCCTGCTATAAGAGGACAGGAAATTTCTGAAAATATTTTTGAAGATCCTAGAAGCAGAGTATTTACACAAGCCGAAAATAGGCTACATGTCCAAAAAGGGCTTCTGATAGAGTTGCTCAATTAAATTTAAGTTAAAACCTTCTTCACTGCTTCCTTCCACTCCAAGTATCTATGATCTTCTTCTCTTGCAACAAAGGTTTTTTCTATTTTTTTCGATTTATTTAAGGACTCAAAATCCTCAAAAATTCCTGAACTTAATCCGGCTAAAAAAGCGGCACCTAAGGAAGTGGTTTCAATAATTTCAGGTCTTTTTACTTTTACATCAAGCACGTTAGAAAGTTTTTGACAAAACCAATCATTGATTACCATTCCGCCATCTATCATCAAGTTTTGGAAACTAGCATTATCTGCTTTCATTGCTTCCACTAAATCTTTTGATTGAAATACTATAGATTCCAGAGTTGCTTTAGTTATTTCTTCTTTGCCCGTATCTCTTGTTAAACCGAATATTGCGCCTCTTGCTTCTGCATCCCAATAAGGAGCGCCTAGTCCTGTTAATGCTGGAACTACAAGTACTTTTGAGTCTTCATCAGCAGCTTTGGAGAGTGCTTCTGTCTCAAAAGAATCCTCAAACATCCCTAAACCATCCCTTAGCCATTGAACGGCAGATCCTGCTACAAATATACTGCCTTCAAGAGCAAACGTGGTCTTTCCATTGATTTTGTAGCCTATTGTTGTAAGAAGTCTATTTTCTGAATAAATTGCTTCTTCTCCAGTATTAACAATCATAAAACAACCTGTTCCATAAGTACTTTTTACATCGCCTGGATTAAAACAACATTGGCCTATTAATGCAGCTTGCTGGTCTCCTGCCACTCCTCCTATACTGACTTCTCCACCTAATATATTAGTAGACCCAAAATTAGATACATTTTCACAGACTTCAGGGAGGATAATTGGAGGGACATCAAATAACTCTAATAATTGAGGATCCCATCTTTCCTCTTCTATATTGAAAAGCATAGTTCTAGATGCATTTGTAATATCAGTTTTATGACTTCTGCCCTCGGTCATTTTCCAGATTAAAAAAGAATCTATAGTCCCAAATAAAAGATCACCATTTTTAGCTTGTGCTTTAGCCCCTTCAATATTTCTTAATAACCAATTAATTTTTGTAGCGGAGAAATAAGGATCAATCATCAATCCTGTTTTTTGATGAATAAGTTTTTCGTAAGAAGCCAATTCCTCGCAGAATTTTGATGTCCTTCTATCTTGCCAAACAATGGCATTATAAATTGCAAGCCCAGTTTTTTTATTCCATATAACTGTGGTCTCGCGTTGATTAGTTATCCCGATAGAAGCAATTTCTTCAGGATTTAATCCGTTTCTTTTTACTAATGCCTTTAGTGTGGATAAAACAGACTCCCAGATTTCCTCTGGATTATGCTCAACCCATCCATCATGAGGAAAAATTTGTTCAAACTCTTCCTGAACTGCATCAACAAGATGACCATTTTCATTGTACAAAACAGATCGGGTACTAGAAGTACCTTGATCTATAGATATAATTTTATCTTTCTTAATAGCCATAAGAGTGCAGTATACAAAAAACAAAGTTACTAAAAACTTATCCACAGCAAATTAACAGAAAATTTGTATGTTTATAGTATTGTGTTTTGTATAAAAACACAGTATCTTGTGTCTATTATTAAAAACAGACACAATATGTAGGGATATCTTCAAAAACAGAAGAAAACTGAAAAGGGAAGGAAAACATGGAATCGACCTCACAATCACAAGAAAAAACACAAAAAACAACACAAACAGAACAAGAACAGCCTAAACCAGCCATTGCTCCAGGCCAAATGAGAGTCATCAAAAGAAATGGTTCAGTCGTATCTTATGATGCAGAAAAAATAGCAATAGCCATAACAAAAGCTTTCTTGGCAGTAGAAGGAGGAGCGGCAGCAGCCTCAACAAGAATACATAACGAAGTCAATGAATTAGCAAATTTAGTAACAACAACATTTACACGCAGAATGCCTTCAGGAGGCACTCTACATATCGAAGAGATACAAGACCAAGTAGAACTTGAACTTATGAGATCAGGCGAACAAAAGGTCGCTAGATCTTATGTTTTATATAGAGAAGAAAGAAAGCAAGCAAGAAAACAAGAGATAAAAGTAGAGGATAAAGAAGAGAAAGGCTACAAAGTAATACTAGAGGATGGCCAAGAAGACGTGCTCGATATGGACAGAGTCCACAGAATGGTAGGAGAAGCATGTGAAGGACTAGAGGGAACAGACCCTCAAATGATCATAGATGAAGCAAACAAAAATTTATATGACGGAGTATCAATAGAGGATGTAAAAACATCGCTCGTAATGACAGCGAGGACACTAGTAGAAAAAGAACCAAACTATACTTACGTAACAGCTAGAATCCTTCAAGATAATATTAGAACAGAGGCATTAACTTATCTGGGAATGCAACCACAAGCCACACAACAAGAGATGGAATCTCTATATCCTGAGGCTCTTAGAAGATTTATAGCAAAAGGAATAGAGAACGATATCCTGAATAAAGAACTTCTAGAAATGGATATAGAAAAGCTAGGAAACGCAATCAAATCAGAAAGAGATGGTAACTTTACCTACCTTGGCCTTCAGACTCTCTACGATAGATATTTTATTCATGATAATGAACTGAGATATGAACTTCCTCAGGTTTTTTTCATGAGGGTAGCCATGGGGCTGGCCTTAAGAGAAGAACAAAGAGAAGAGAAGGCAATAGAATTCTACAATCTACTATCAAGCTTTGACTATATGAGTTCAACGCCAACACTCTTTAATGCAGGGACAAAACATTCACAACTTTCTTCTTGTTATCTCACTACTGTGCCAGATGACTTACATGGTATCTATGGAGCAATACAAGACAATGCGATGCTATCAAAATGGGCAGGAGGACTCGGAAATGACTGGACACCAGTGCGAGGCCTAGGATCTCAAATCAAAGGCACAAATGGTAAATCTCAAGGTGTAGTGCCGTTCTTGAAAGTAGTGAATGACACAGCAGTAGCAGTAAACCAAGGTGGGAAAAGAAAAGGGGCAGTATGCTCATATTTAGAAACCTGGCATGTTGATATAGAAGAATTTGTTGAGCTCAGAAAGAATACAGGAGACGACAGAAGAAGAACACACGACATGAATACAGCCAACTGGGTACCTGATCTTTTTCTAAAAAGAGTATCAGAAGACAAAGAATGGACCCTCTTTACTCCAAGCGACACTCCTGACCTGCACGATTTATATGGACTAGAGTTCGAAAAGAAATATGAAGAGTATGAAGCTCAAACACAAACAGGAGAAATAGACTTCTATAAAAAAATAGATGCAAAAGAGTTATGGAAAAAGATGCTATCTATGGTCTTTGAGACCGGACATCCTTGGATAACATTTAAAGATGCTTGTAACCTAAGATCACCACAACAACATGTGGGCGTCGTTCACTCGTCTAACCTGTGCACAGAAATAACACTAAATACAAGCCAAGAGGAAATAGCGGTCTGTAATTTAGGGTCTGTTAATTTGACCCACCACCTTAAAGACGGAGCCATAGATGAAGACAAGCTAGAAAGAACAATCAATACCGCCATAAGAATGCTAGATAACGTGATTGATATTAACTACTACGCTGTAAAGGCAGCTGAAACATCAAACATGAAACATAGACCTATAGGATTAGGGATCATGGGCTTTCATGATGCACTCTATATGATTGGAACACCTTATGCCTCTCAGGAAGCGGTGGAGTTCGCTGATAAATCTATGGAAATGGTCAGTTACTACGCAATCAAAGCATCAAGTGATCTAGCTGCAGAAAGAGGTTCTTACAGCTCATTTGAAGGTTCTTTGTGGAGCCAAGGTATCTTGCCTCTGGATTCAATCAAACTGCTTAAAGAAAGCAGAGGTGATGATTATCTAGAACAAGACGAAAGCTCAACAATGGACTGGGATACCTTGAGAGAAACAGTCAAGACTCAAGGTATAAGAAACTCAAATGTCATGGCAATAGCACCTACTGCCACGATAGCTAACATAACAGGGGTTTCTCAATCTATAGAACCAACCTATCAAAATCTTTATGTAAAATCTAACCTCTCCGGAGAATTTACTGTTACCAATATTCCAATGGTAGAAAAACTAAAAGAGTTAGGTCTTTGGGATGCTGTCATGATAAACGATTTAAAATATTACGATGGAAGCTTAGGAGGAATCTCTAGAATTCCAGAAGACGTAAAGGAACTTTATGCTACAGCATTCGAAATAGAACCAAGATGGTTAATAGATGCAGCAAGCAGAAGACAAAAATGGATAGATCAAAGTCAATCTTTGAATCTATATATTAATGAACCTAATGGTAAGAAGTTAGACATCATGTACAGGATGGCATGGCTCAGAGGTCTCAAAACGACTTATTATCTAAGATCAAAAGGTGCAACAACCTCTGAGAAATCAACAATATCAACAGGCGAACTAAATGCAGTTTCTGCAGAACCAGTAGCTCAAGCAACATCGGCAGCACCCCTGCCCTCTGCTTGCTCTATTACAGATCCAGACTGTGATGCCTGCCAATAAACTAAGGAGAAAAAAATGTTAAGTTGGGATGAATTCGAAACAAAAGAAAACAAAGTAAGTCCTGCGACTATACAAAAGGAGCAAGAACTTACTTCATCAGAACCCGTATCAGAAGCCGTGTCAGAACCGACAGAGGCAGTAGAATACGAACAACCAGAAAATAAAGTAAGCCTAGAGACAGGTTCCTTATCTGATAGATTGGAAAGAGCAAAGAAAGCAGTTGCACAATTTGATCAGGTAAGTGGAGAAAAGGCCCTGGAAGGATCTTCTTCACGAGTAAGTGTAGATGAAAAAGCGATGATCAACTGCCAAGCAGATGTAAATCAGCTCGTGCCATTTAAGTATGACTGGGCGTGGCAAAAGTATCTAGACGGGTGCGCTAATCACTGGATGCCACAAGAAGTAAACATGACAGCTGACATAGCACTTTGGAAAAGCGAAGACGGCCTATCAGAAGATGAAAGAAAAATTGTTATGAGAAGTTTGGGATTCTTCTCTACTGCAGATTCATTAGTAGCAAATAATTTGGTCCTCTCAGTTTACAAACATATTACTAACCCAGAATGCAGACAATACCTTTTGAGGCAAAGTTTTGAAGAAGCGATCCACACACACGCTTATCAATATGTTATTCAGTCGCTTGGAATGGATGAAGCAGAATTATTTAATATGTATAGAGAAGTTCCTTCGGTTGCAAGAAAGGCATCTTGGGCACTTGAATTTACAAAAGAGCTTGATGATCCTTCTTTCCAAACAGGGACACCCGAGCAAGATAAAAAACTGCTAAGAAATTTAATAGGATTCTATTGTGTCTTAGAAGGTCTATTCTTCTATTGTGGCTTTACCCAGATTCTCTCTATGGGAAGAAGAAATAAAATGAATGGAACTGCTGAACAATTTCAATATATTCTCAGAGATGAGTCTATGCACCTAAACTTTGGTATAGATGTCATCAATCAGATAAAACTAGAGAATCCTCATTTGTGGGATGAAGAAATGCAAGATCAAGCCGCAAGCATGATATTACAAGGCATGCAGCTAGAAATAGAATACGCAAGAGATACTATGCCGAAAGGTGTCTTGGGAATGAATTCAAGCATGATGGAAGAGTATCTTAACTACATTGCAAATAGGAGATTGGTACAGATTGGTCTTCCCGAGGAATTTCCTAATGCAGAAAATCCTTTCCCTTGGATGTCTGAAATCATGGATTTGAGAAAAGAGAAGAACTTCTTTGAAACAAGAGTAATTGAATATCAAACAGGTGGCGCCTTAACCTGGGATTAAAAACTAAAATTATTGCTCATCGTGGTGCATCTGATGATGCACCCGAAAATACTCTTGCATCTATAAAAGAAGGCTTTTTGCAGAAAGCTGATGGGATTGAAATTGATATCAGGCTTACTTCAGATCATCATATTGTTTGTCATCACGATGAAAGCACCCTACGCACAACAGGCATAGAGAAAGTAATTGGTGAAACAACCCTCAATGAATTAAAAAAATTAGACTGTGGCGGTTGGTTTGGTGCAGCTTGGAAAAATGAGAGAATACCTGAACTGAAAGAAGTATTAAGGCTCCTTCCGATTAATAAAGAGCTCTTTATTGAAGTGAAAACTAAAGAAGCAATTGTTCCTTTTCTATTAAAAGAAATTAATGATAGTCATGTAGACATGAATCAAATTACAGTCATATCCTTTTATTCGAAAGTCATAGAGACTATTAAGAAAAGTGTTCCTCAGATTAAATGTAATTTATTGATAGCCTTTGAGCATAAAAAAATAGATATGGCTAAACTTCCAAATTTAGTAGAAAAGATTAAAGCAGATGGGGTCGGCGCTCAGAATCATCAAGACTTAAATGGAGATCTAATTAAATCTTTAAATAAAATAAATAAAAGTGTCCATGTCTGGACAGTGAATTCAAGAAAACAAGCCGAGTTGTATTTAGAAAAAGGGATAGACTCGATTACTACAAATAAACCAATTTATATAAGAAATCATCTGGAAAAATTAAATTTATCTTAATAGAAAAAAAATATGAAAAATCATGACTTAAATTTTTTAGAACTTGTGGAGTCATCTCTTCAAAAAATAGGAGAATGTGACGTACACCAAGTAAAGGCTATGCAAGAAGAATCTAAGGACTTTTATCTGGTAGATGTAAGAGAAGATAGAGAATGGGTTGATGGGCATATCAGCGGATCCATACATTTAGGGAAAGGTATTATAGAGAGAGATATAGGAAAAGTTATTGATGATAAAAGTAAATTAATTGTGCTTTATTGTCAGGGTGGATTTAGATCAGCCTTAGCTGGGGAGAATATACAAAAAATGGGTTACACGAACATATTGTCTATGAGTGGAGGATTTGGAGACTGGATCAATAATAACTACTCTATCGACAAGCCCCAATAAAAGATAAGATAACCCCGGGGAAAATATACTGGGCAATACATGGAGTCGTCAAAAAAAGTTGGTGTTACTGAAGTCGTTCTAAGAGACGGTATTCAGTCACTCTTAGCAACAAGAGTTCCACTAAGGGACTTGGTATCAATATTGCCAGCTTTGGATAGAGTTGGTTATTGGTCTCTAGAAACATGGGGAGGTGCAACTTATGATGCGTGCATACGTTACCTGAATGAAGATCCCTGGGAAAGATTAAGAACCTTCCAATCCTTGCTCACCAAAACTCCTCAACAGATGCTCATCAGAGGTCAAAATTTAGTTGGGTATAAACATTACTCAAATGCTGTAGTGGCTAAATTCCTTGAAAGATCTGCAGAAAATGGGATAGAAATATTTAGAACTTTTGATGCATTGAACGACTTTAATAATATTGAATTCTCTATTAAAGAAGTAAAAAGAATAGGTAAACACGCACAAGGAACAATTGCGTACACCACTAGTCCTGTTCATGATTTAAATACTTGGTTAGATTTAGCCAGAAAGATAGAAGATGCTGGTGCAGATTCTTTGGCTATTAAAGATATGGCAGGTCTATTGCGACCCTTTGATGCCTTCTCTCTCGTGAAAGAACTTAAAGGATCCTTATCAATCCCTATCCATATGCAAACACATGCCACAACAGGCATGTCAGCGGCAACGAACATGAAAGCTATAGAAGCAGGAATAGATAATATTGATACTTCAATATCTTCTTTAAGTATGACCTATGGTCACTCCGCCACAGAAACTATGTTGGCTATTTTTGAAGACCAAGATAGACATATTGATCTTGATTTAGATGCGTTAGATGAAGTGTCAATTTTCTTTAAGGATATTAGGGAAAAGTATTCAGAATTTGAGGGGGGACTTAAGGGAGTGGACTCTACAATGCTCGTAAAGCAGGTTCCTGGAGGAATGTTATCGAACTTAGAATCTCAGCTTAAAGCAAATAAGCAAGAAGATAAGATTGATCTTGTAAAAGATGAGATACCAAAAGTAAGGAAAGATTTTGGATATCCGCCTCTGGTTACACCTGCATCTCAAATAATAGGAGCTCAAGCGCTTTTAAATGTCATGAGCTCAAGAAGATATGAAAATCTGTCGAACGAATCACTTAATTTGATATTGGGTAGATACGGAAAATTACCTGGAGAAATTGATTCTGCTCTTTTAGCGCAAGCTGAGTCTATAGGTATAGAAGAAATGAATTTAGATGAAAGCGAATTGGATAAAATGGAAGATGAACTAAAGTCTTTATGTAAAGATAATAACCTCCCTGATATTAGCAAAAATCTAGAAATGCTTCTGACTTATATTATGTTTCCAAATATTGCCTTCGCATTCTTTAAAGGGCTGGATATCTAGTTAGAGATAATTAGAAGCAGCTTCAGAAATAGGATCTCCCTCGATTCTTGAGTGGTACATTATCCTGCCTTCGCTTAGATCCCACATACTGGCCTGATGCATTAAACACCTATTATCCCAAATAACGGCATCTCCTTCTTGCCAAGAATGATGATAAACCCATTCTTTGTTGCTGCAGGCAAACTCTTCTAATTCTTGTGCCAAGTTTCGGGCTTCTTGATCACTCATACCTGGTATCTTATAAATGTGTCGGCCGATAGTAAGACACTTTTGACCTGTTTCTGCATGCACTTTAACCAGCGGTCTAAGTGGCTTTGGATCAATGTCAAAACCATAACTATTAAACTCACTTACTTTAGGGTCTTTATGTCCAAATCTCTCCTTTTGACTCCATTCATAAGAATGAAATGCAGATAAATCATTAATTTTTTCTTTCATGGATTGGTTTAAACCCTCGTAAGCAGCTCTCATATCAGCCCAACCAGTCTCTCCTCCCTTGGAGGGGACTTTATGAGCTGTAAAGACAGCTCCTTTTGCCTGAATAGGCATATAAGTACTGTCATGATGCCATTCCATATTACCCCTAAGAGATTTGACGATATCATCATCATTCGCATCTCGTATAGATCCGTCATTTCTTACATTACTGATGGGAGATAATTCAAATTCTAGCGCACCGAAATTTTTAGCAAAAGATATCTGCTGATCTGTTGTTAAGTTCTGATCAGGAAAAACTAAAAGCGCATACTCAAGCCATAAATCATAGAGTTCTCTTATTTGCTCTTGTTCCAAGTCGGGTAAAGATAAATCATATATCTTTGCACCAAAGGATCTTTCTAAAGGCTCTACTTTCACTTACGTTTCTCTTTCTCTATAAATTTGTTAATCTAATATAGAACACTATTGGTAATTTATAAAGATATGCCTTACATAGAAAATAAAATAGTACACGATGCAGATGCCCACACCATGGAACTTCCAAACTGGTTTGATGATTATGGCAGTCAAAAAATTCAAAAAGCTTTCAGACAAAGATTTGATGGGTATAAAGGCTTAAGTCTTGAAAAACAGAATTCTACAGAACTCTATTTTAAAAATATAAATAAAGTTCATAAGTCTGATAAATATAAGGAAAAAAATAAAGAAGAGCTCATGGTTAGGAAGAATTATGATGCTCTTGGCTCTTTTAATAGCCATGATAGATCTGAAGCACTAGATCTTCTTGGTGTAGAAAGTCAGTTAATTTTCCCTACCTCTCCAAATGTATGGCTAGAGAGCCTAGAACATGGAGATGACTTATCAATGCTTTATGAGGTTGCAGAGGTTACTAATAGAATTCAAATTGATTTTTGCTCAAATGATAAAAGGTTACTTCCTGTTACTTACATACCACTAGCAGACATAGACGAAAGTATAAAAATAGCAAAGTCTGCTATTCGTTCTGGATCTAGCGCTTTATTAATTCCGTGGGCATGTCCTAAAAATCACTCTACGAGCCATATAGGTTTTGATCCTATTTGGTCGATGGCTGAAGAAGCAGGAATACCTATACTTTTCCATGTTGGCAGTTCAAGTTTTGTCCTTCCTGAATCACATGCAATGAATGGAATGCCAAAAGTGAAAGACTTTCATGGTGGCGAAGAAAACTTTAGATCAATCTCCTATATGGCAATCTCTTCGGGTCCCATGCAAGCTTTGTCATTATTAATTCTGGATGGAGTTTTAGAAAGACATCCGAATCTCATGTTTGGTGTTATTGAACTTGGTTCTGTTTGGGTTCCGGGATTTATGAGACAACTTGATTCAGCCTTCGAAGCTTTTTCTAGACATGAAGAAAGGCTACAAGATTTATCATTAAAACCTAGTGAATATATCTCAAGACAAGTAAGAGTGACTCCATATCCAACAGAACCAACTGGATGGGTTATTGAACAAGCCGGGAGTGATATCTTTATGTTTTCTTCAGATTATCCTCACCTTGAAGGAGGAAGAAATCCTTTAGCTCGTTTTGAAAAAGCCATTAAAGATATTAATGAAAAAGATCAAAACAAGTTTTATAGGTTAAACTTCGAAAGCTTAATGGGCTCAGCCCTAAAATAATTGAAATTATCTAATTCTTATATCGGGTTACCTGAGGAGTTCTATCAGTTGATAGCCCCTACTCCAGTTAAATCTCCTACCATGCTGGCATTTAATAACTCTTTGGCTGAGGAGCTAGGAATTAAATTAAAAGAACAAGAAAAAATTGATTATTTTTCAGGTAACACATTACCTCTCAAATCAGTTCCAATTGCACTTAATTATGCCGGTCACCAGTTTGGTAACTTTGTACATGAATTAGGAGATGGTAGAGCGGTTCTACTAGGAGAAGTAAGAAGTAAAAACACTAATTATGACCTTCAATTGAAAGGGTCAGGCATAACCCAGTTTTCTAGACAAGGAGATGGCAGATCTGCTCTAGGTCCTGTAATAAGAGAATACATATTGAGTGAAGCAATGCATTGCTTAAATATTCCTACTACCAGGGCACTTGCTGCTATGGCTACCGGAGAACATGTTGCTAGGGATACATTTGAACCTGGTGGCATCCTCACAAGAGTAGCTAAAAGTCACTTAAGAGTAGGCACTTTTGAATATTTTGCCTCAAGACAACAATGGGAAGATGTTAAATTATTGGCTGATTATTCTATCCAGAGGCATTTCCCAGAAATAAGGGAATCAAACAATCATTACTTGGAGCTACTAAAGCAAGTAGCATCCCATCAATCAATTCTAATATCAAAATGGATGAGTGTTGGCTTCGTGCATGGGGTTATGAATACAGATAATTTTACAATATCTGGCGAAACGATTGATTATGGGCCTTGTGCATTTCTAGATGAATACCATCCAGGAAAGGTGTTTAGTTCTATCGATCAAGATGGAAGATATGCCTTTGGAAATCAACCCAGTATCGCTTCGTGGAATCTAGCATCTTTGGCCGGTTGTTTAATCGCCTTTATTGATAAAGATTCAGATAAAGCTAATGAGCTTGCAACAGAAGTCTTGGATAATTTTTCTATAGAAACTAATCAAAGAATACTGGATTTAATGTGTGAAAAGATAAGCCTAGACGGATCTGTAAAAGAAAATCAAAATTTACTGAGACAGCTACTGAAGATAATGATGGAGAGTGGTTCTGATTATACAATCACCTTCCGATCCTTATCTGAAGTGTTATTAGATCAGCCTGGCAAGTTCCTAGAGCAATTTAAAAACAAAGATGAAATTGGGTCTTGGTTGAATGATTGGAAAAAAGCACTAGCTACTGATGAGAAAGATTTGCAACTGATAGTTGATCAAATGAAATCCGTGAATCCCATGTATATCCCAAGGAATCATCAAGTACAACTTGTTATAGATGCAGCTTACAATAATGATTTCTCTAAAATGGCCGAAATGATAGAAGTTATAAGACGCCCATTTGAAGAGATTGACAAAAATTCCTCTTATGCAGAACCCCCTCTCGAAGAGCAAAGAATAAAGAGAACTTTTTGTGGAACTTAGATTTATTCAACCATAGCTTTACGCATAGAATCTGTATCTTCAAATGCTGTAAAGGAAGAGATCTTTCCGTCTCTGATAGTAAACACATGCATAGTTTCTGAATCAAGATTATCGGCTGTCATTTTATTGTGAACAAAAACTTGATTACCGCTAACCACTGTACTGATTGGAGACAATTGAAACTTTGGCCAGTATTTTGGAATCACTTCAAAGACTCCTGTAATTACAGCATCAGTTCCTATCTTAATACCTGATTGAGGCAGATCTCCAAATATAGTGAAGCTTAAATCTGCTGTGTGGAGTTTTGCCCAAGCCGTCGAGTCTCCTGCAGCAAATGTTTCATATGCCTGAGATACAAGTTCTTTCGGACTAGTTTCATTGACTTCGTGATGATAAGCCATAAGTGCAAGAGGCAAGAACAATGCCGTTAATAAGTAAAATTTCTTCATAAGATCTCCTTGTAGGTATAGTTACAGAAAAATTCATGACATTCAAATAAAAAAAAGAGGGCACTAATGCCCTCTTTCCTTTTTATAGATTAACTAAGCTGTTTGTCTGTCATCCATAGCCGCTTTCCATATTACAAGTCCAAATAGGATCTTGTTAACAAAGTCTGCTAAGTTATAGATAAGATTCAAAGTAGAGGAATCTACAGCACCCATTAAGTAACCAGCTACATAGCCAATAGGGTAAATAGCCCAACCAACAACAATGATTAATAACATTGAGTTGTAAGCTGTTTGCACTGAAGCACTCGTAGTTGCCACAGCCGCTTTACCTGCTCCCATATATAGTACATAAATCATATATATCCAAGCTAGCATTCCAATTACGAATGCAGGCATAGCTGCCATTATTCCAGCTTCTCCCATGAAACCAAAAATTAACATTACCAATGAACCAAGAAGCAATTGCCAAAATAGTCCACTAGCAACAGCCGTTACAGCTGCTAATATCAAATAGAATTCAACCATTTGAAGCGGCACTGTTAACAACCAGTCTATATATCTGAATACTGTAGGGGTCTCACCGGTATCAATCCAAACACCTCTCATGTAGAGATAATGCCAGAAAGCTATACCACAAATAAGGCCAGCTACAGTTAGTGAAGTTTTCCATTTGCCTTCCACACTGCTTCTTTCTGCAAAAAAGAACACAGTTGCTGCTGCCATCGCTGCAGTTACAAGCCAGAAAGAAACTCCGACGTAATCATTTGCGTCTAGGTCTCCTCCACTTGCTGCGAACAATGGAGCTGCTAGAAAACTTGAAATAATCATAATCGATTTCATATTTACTCTCCCGTTAAATAATTTAAGATCTTAGATTCATGAGTGAAGCATCTAACTCTAGCTAGACATTTTAAACAAGAATCGTTCTCAATATACCCTCTGTTGGTAAGGATTTCAATTTCTTAGTTAGATAAATTTCATACTTGTCAAATTTTTTTTTAACTTAGTTTGGTTTCAAGGCCGAGTATACAAGTGACCTTAATTCTCTTCTTACTTGATACGTTGAAGAAGGAAGAAGTTGAGTTAAGAAAATAACAAACATATCTTCTTTTGGATTAATAAAAAAGACTGTACTTGCTGCCCCTCCCCAACCATATTCACCAATATCACTGATAGTCTGGGATTTAGCCGGATCAAGCATCACGGAAAAACCAAGTCCAAAACCGACACCTGCATAAGGGGTTTCACTAAAAGCTGACTCACTCATTTCAGTGAGATCCTGATTATCTGGAAGATGATTCACAGTCATAAGCTCTAGTGTTTTTCTACCAATTAAACGTGTGCCATTAAACTCACCCTGGTTTACTAGCATTGAACAGAAATTATGATAATCACTCATAGTGGAAAATAGACCTCCACCTCCTGAAGCCATTTTTGTATTGAGAAATGGAATTTCTAATAATCTTGGTTCACCATTAGGAATATGTTCATACAAAGAAGCAAGACGATCTAGTTTCTCTTCAGGGCAAGAAAAGCTGGTATCCGTCATCTCTAGGGGTTCGAATATGTATTCCTTAAAATATTCTTCAAGCTTCATTCCTGACATTACCTCAACTAAATATCCCAGGACATCTGTAGATACTGAATAATTCCATTTATCGCCTGGAGAAAACTCTAGGGGTAAGGTCGAAAGAATCTCAGCAAACTCTTCAAGACTTCCAGCTTGTTGAACTTTTGTTTTTCGATAAGCAGCATCAACATTTGATTTATACATAAAGTCATAAGTAAGACCTGACATGTGCGTTAGTAAGTCTCTTATCGTCATATGTCTCTTCGGTCTTGAGGTAAGAAAATTTGGATATATTCCCGATTGGTACACCCTTAAATTCTTCCATGAGGGTATATACCAATACACCGGATCATCTAATCTAAATTTACTCTTTTCAAATAACTGCATGATGGCAATACTCGTTATTGCTTTTGACATTGAATAAATTCTAAAAATTGAATCTTCTTGCATAGGTTTTGCATTTTCCCTATCCATAAATCCAATTGAATCCAAATATGCGACTTCACCTTTTCTGGATACGAGAGTCATAGTGCCTACATACTTCCCATCCTCAACATAAGTATCATTTAAATACTTTCTAATATTTTCAAGAACTGTAGGGTCCAATCCTAAACTTTCTGGGTTAACAACTTTCATAAATCCTCCTAGACAATGTACTTTCCTATAAATAAGTTATTTTTATATTTACTATTTAGTTTTGAAGTGTACAAAAAAAATATTAATATGGACAAATAAATTTATTGGGGCAAACGATATGTACGACTTAGTTATAAGAAATGGAAAGATTGTCGATGGAAGCGGTCAAGCTTCTTTCATGGGGGATATCGCCATAACCGGAGATCGAATAGTTAAAATCGGTAAAGTTGAAGAAAATGGAAATAAAGAAATTGATGCAGAAGGAAATCTAGTCACTCCTGGATGGGTTGATATTCATACTCATTATGACGGCCAGGTTTGTTGGGACTCTTATTTAACACCCTCTTGCTGGCACGGGGTAACTACGGTTGTAATGGGAAACTGCGGCGTAGGTTTTGCACCTGTAAAACCTGGGACAGAAGAATTCTTGGTTCAGCTAATGGAGGGAGTAGAAGATATTCCTGGAGTGGCATTGAATGAAGGCGTTAGCTGGGATTGGGAGAGTTTTCCTGAATATCTCGATTCTATAGGAAAGAAGAATTATGCCATGGATATTGGCGCAATGATTGGTCATGGGCCAATTAGATCGTATGTTATGGGAATGGATAGATGCCAAGGCAAAGAAGAAGCCTCAGATGGTGAAATAGCAGAAATGGCAGAAATTACTAAGGAAGCTATAGAAGCTGGAGCTCTCGGTTTCAGCACTTCAAGAACTTATCTCCATAGAGATAAATCTGGTGAGTTTGTTCCGGGAACAGAAGCTAGCGCTAAAGAAATGAGAACGATAGCAAATTCTATTGCTGATCTAGGAAAAGGTACTTTAGAAATAGTTTCCGACTGGATGGACCAAGATATCGAATTAGATTGGGTTAAAGAATTTGTAGAAAAGTCTGATAGAACACTTACTTATGCTCAGACAGGTGGTAATCCTGTTGAAACATGGAAGTATTGTGAAGAAAATTTTTCTAAGGGTGTAAAAATAAGACCCCAATTTCCAGGTAGACCAACTGGAATGTTGTTCAGCTTGGAGTCTACCGTTCATCCCTTTATTGCTCATCCTAGTTACGCGCAAATTTCAGATAAGTCTTTAGAAGAAAAAGTGAGCGCAATGAAAGATCAATCCTTTAAAGAGCAAATTCTCTCTGAGGAACCGGCTGTGGATAAAAATCATATGATCTACACATTAATGACTGGATTTGATAAGCAATTCCCGATGGATGAAATACCTGACTATGAGCCTTCTTATGAAACCAGTATTGCCGGTATAGCAGAAAGCTCAAATAAATCAGTCATGGAAGTAATGTATGAAGAATTGATCAAAAATGAAGGTAAAACATTCGTTTGGGCTCCTTTCTCTCCCTACCCTGATCATAACCTGGATACTTATAAAATGATGATGGAATTTGAAAGCTCAGTTGCAGGGCTTAGTGATGGTGGAGCGCATTGCGGTCTTATATGTGATGCCAGTATGCCAACATGGAATGTAGCTCACTACACTAGAGATAGAGTCAAAGGCGAAAAAATACCTTTAGAGTTTCTTGTTAGAAAACAAACCAAAGAGACTGCAGAAACTTTCGGTTTAATGGACAGAGGTCAAATAAAAGAAGGTTATATGGCAGATATCAATATTATTGATCACGATAATTTATGCGTTTACAAGCCAGAAATGGTTCATGACCTACCAACAGGAAGTAGAAGAATTATACAAAAAGCTGGGGGCTATATAGCTACTATAAAAAGTGGCGTAGTAACGTTCAAAAATGATGAAGCTACGGGCGAACTGCCTGGGACTTTAATCAGAGGAGAACAAACTGCAGCTGCCTAGAGATGGATAAATATCTTCCTCAGCCTACCGAAGATTTAATAGAGGCAAAAAAAGATCTTAAAGATTTTGGATATTGTTATATTGCTAATGCACTCACAAAAGATGAAGTTGTTTCAGTAAAGACAAGACTAACTGAACAAGCTAATGGTGAAAGAAAACATGGTGTAGCTGTTCTGGAATATGAGGGGTCCAATCAAAGGATGTTTGCCCTCGTTAATAAAGGTCAAGTATTCAGAGACCTGATGATGAAATTAGTCGTTGAAGAAATGGCTAGAAGCTGCATTGGAGAAAATTTTATACTATCTAGTCTGACAGCTAATATCGCAGGAAAAGGAGGGAAAAAAATGCCTCTTCACACGGATCAAATGTATCTTGCTCCTGACTTAATAGATACACCCATGGTTGTAAATATGGCATGGCTCTTGGATGACTTCTCTGAGGAAAATGGCGGCACTCAGCTTGTCCCCAAAAGTCACCTATTAGGCAGAAAGAAATTCCTTGGTTTGTTAGGGGAAGCAAAAGAATCTGGAAGTGGAATTAGAAGAACATTTATCGATAATCCAGAATTTAAACATGAAATCATTTCTGCCACCGCCCCAGCCGGAACACTATTAATCTTCGATGGCAGAACCTTTCACGGAACAGGTAAAAATCTTACTGAGAATAAAAGACATGCTATCTTCACCTACTTTTGCAGAACTTATATTCGCCAACAAGAGAATCATTTCCTATCTCTGCCTGAAGAAATAAGAGCAACCTCAAGTGATGAATTTCTTGATCGTTTAGGGTTCGGTACTTTTAGAGGCTTGGGAGCGGTTGAAGGAAATATGGAACATGGCACTAAAGATAAGGAGAGTGTTAGAGGTATAGAAAGAAAAATTCAATCAAGGCCAGAAAATATAATTGGAGAATTGAGTTAAGATGGTTTTTACAACTCCCGATTTATCCGACGACTATCCTGAAGCAAAAGCATTGTCACCAATTTTGACTAACTTTGGTGGAAGAAAATCATTCTTTGGTCCTATTGAGACACTTCAATGCCCTGATGATAACTCTTTTGTTAAGAAGCTTTTGAACTCCAAAGGAGATGGAAAAATACTTGTAGTCGATGCTGGAGGTATAAATACAGTGGCTTTGTTAGGAGATATGATCGCAGAAGCTGGAGTAAAAAATAATTGGTCTGGTGTAATCATAAATGGATATATAAGAGATGTTGATATTATCAATACACTGGACATAGGAGTTCAGGCTCTTGGAACAATGCCTGTTAGAAGTGACAAAAAAAATCAAGGCACCATCGGTGCTGTTATTAAATTTGGAGGTTTAACTTTTGAATCAGGTAATTTTGTTTATGCCGATAACAACGGTTTATTGCTCAGTAAAACAGAAATAACTTTTTCTTAAATCGACCTCAAGGCTTCTGTGATATCTTGTTTGGATGCTTTCCAGGCAGGTAATATTCCCCCAAAAGTTCCTACAACTAAGGCAAGAATTAAACCTTGTCTGATAATGTCGCCAGTCACAGCAAAGGCGAAGGAAGTTTGGGAAAAGGAACCGCCCGCTAATGTTGAAACTGTGTAGCCATTAAAGACCAAATAAGCTATCCCTGAGCCAAGTAATCCTCCAAAAAGAGCTAAGATCATAGACTCTAACATCAAGGCAAAAAGAACTGAGCTGCCCTGAAACCCTATAGCCCTAAGAGTACCTATTTCAACAAGTCTAGTTGATACAGCGCTATACATAGTATTTAAAGCTGCAAACAAAGCGCCTATGGCCATGATAACGGCAACTGTATAACCAAATGCATTGATCACAGAAGAAGCTCCTGATGACTGACTATTGAAGAAATCAGACTCTCTTTCAACTTTCAATTTTAATCTAGGATCGTTCTCTACAAAAATCCCTAACTGATCAAGTGACTCGTTATTCTCAAGCCTAACAATTGCTACTGAAGCACTTGCCCCTCTTCTAAAGGCCCCTTGAGTATAGGTTAAGTCAGCCCACACTTCTGATTCGTGTACATCTCCTTGTGTTGAAAAGATTCCAACTACTTTCCATTTTGAATTTCTAATGTCTATTTCATTTCCAACTTCTAGTCCTTGGTATTGATCAGCGGCTCCTTTACCAACAATAACTTGGCCGGTACCCGGTTGGAAATTCACACCTTCAATTATTTCAAATTCGGGTCGTATTTTGAAACTCATTTCCTCAACCCCTCTTAATGGGAGGTTAGAGGTTTCTTCCGTTCCTTTTTTCTTAAGATCTATTATTGTGAATATCTCTGCTGCAACCATAGGTTCTTCATCAAACTCCAAAATTCCAGGCGAATTCTCAATAATATTTATATCTTGCATTGATATCCCGCTACTTAATTCAGAATCAGAGCCTTCTCTCAGTATTAGAGCTCTGTCATCTTCTCCAGTACTAGCGATTGTAGAATTAAGTCCTTGAGCCATTGCCAAAAGCGACACCATTACCGCAACTGATCCGGCTATACCAATAACTACAACTAGAGAAGAACCTGAACGATCTAATACAGTCCTCAGGTTCATATTAGTAACTGCTATTATCTGATTTAACCAACTCATTTAATTTCTCCTTAATGCGTCAACAACTTTTAATCTCATGGCAAATATAGCCGGGGGCAGACCAGATACGATAGCTGTCAAAATGGCCAGTAACATTGCACTTCCAATAATGGCAGGCTTAAAAGCTATATCTCCAAAAAAACCATATAGGCTGTCTTGTAAACCACCTCCAAAGAAAAGGAATAAAGCCAAACCAATTCCTATTATTGCACCCAGAAGACAAAGAATTGCCGACTCAGCCAATACTAAAAGTAAAATTGTAGAGTCCAAATATCCAATGGTCTTAAAAACTGCTAATTCAGAAGTTCTCTCTCTGATCGCTTGACTCATAGTATTACCAGTCACTAATAGAATAGTAAAAAAGACTGCAGATAGAATTGAATTCATAATAAAACCAACATCACCTATTTGACTTGCAAACATCTTACTAAAAGAGGCTTCAGTGCCTGTTTTAGTCTCATCAGATGAATTGGCGAACATAGTGTCTATTTCTTTTGCTATTCTTTCATTATCAGCCTTATCGTCAACCTGAACGACAAAATTTCCTATGGTGCCTTCACCAAAAGATCTTGCTTCATCAAAATAGTAATAATTTAAAAAAGCCTGGTCTTCGTCATTCAGATTATCAGGATTACTAAAGATACCTACTAAATCAAAAGTCCAAAGCATCTCACCATCTTTTTTGGGATAGATATCGCCCATAATTGGAATCTTATCGCCAATCTTCCAATTGAACCTTTCTGCCAATCTTTGGCCTACGACCATTCCCGTTCTGGTATTTATAAAATCATTTTTTTCTTTCTCGCTGATTATGAGATCAGAATAAACTTCAAAGTATTCTTTTGGAGGTACTGGCCATTTTGGAAAGAAGTTACTTCTATCTTGATACGTCCCACCAAACCATTCTCTATGAGCAACCTGTTTAACACCTTCAATTGACTTTAATCTTTGCCAATAACTAAATGGCAAAGGTTCAATAAAAGATAACTTAGACATAACAACCAATCTATCATCACCCGCTAAATCTACTTCTTCTGTAAAGGCAACTGCAACTGATCTGAGTAATCCAAACAGCAGAAAAGCTATGGCAATGGAAGAAATTGTCAAAACAGTTCTCCACTTTTTTCTAGTAAGGCCGGCATAAACTATTGTCCAGTATTTCATAATTTTTTAGTCTGATCGCAATGCGTCGACTACCTTTAAGTTTAAAGCTTTATAAGCAGGCATTATTGAGGAGACAAAAGAGACAAGAACTCCTATGAAACAAGCCAGCAAAAGTTTCTCAGTTGTTAAAAAAAACAATCCTTCTATTAAACCTCCTGAAGCTGCATTTATTGCAGGGATAGAAAGTAAGGACATACCTAGGCCCGTAAAAACCCCTAATAATATTAAGAATAAGGCTTCCAATAAAACCATTATAAAAATTTGATTATCTTGGTAACCTAATGTTTTTAATACTGCTAAGTCAGTAGTTCTCTCTCTAACAGATTGACTGATAGTATTACCAGTTACCAATAAAATCGTAAAAAAAACAGCAGATAAAATAGCATTAATAATTAATTCTATATCTCCAAATTCTGCCATCATACTTGCGGCTAATTGAGATTCTGGACCAGAGCGTGTTGCCCAAGAGGAATTAGTAAATTCGTCATCTATCTTTTGAGAAATAACGTCTGCAAATTCGGGGTTAGAAACTTTTGAGACTATTACAGCTACTGTTCCTTTGTCACTTATCCGTGAATCTTCAAAATAATCATAATTGACAACTATGCCCATTTCATCGGCTTTGGGGCTCGAGTTATATAAGCCAACTACTTCAAACTCCCAGTCATAGGTACCATCAGCATTCATCGACAAAGATTTCACAAACACCCTATCACCTATCGATATATCTTTTTCTATTGCAAATGCCTCACCAACCAAAGCTCCTATTTTTAAATTTTTAAAAGCCTTGAGATCTTCATTAGAAATTTTAAAACGTTCATAAATTTCGATATCTCCCCCCATAGCAACAGTAATACCATCTAGCATTGAATCCTGCGATACAGAGGTGATGTAGTCCATGTAAAGAACCGATTCAACCTCTTCAATTTCTTTAATAAACTCAACGTGCGAATAAGGTATTTTACCTACCATGCTATAACGACTCATGGTCATAACTAAGTCAGCTCTCAACCCATCCATTTGGCCTGTAAAAATTGGCGATGCGGCTTGTAAGAGCCCAAAAAGCAAGAAAGCAATAGAAACAGACAGAACCGTTAGCACACTTCTAACTTTTTTTCTTAGCACTCCCGCTTTGATTAAGGTCCAATACATACTTAATCAGTCAATTTACCTTTGTCCAGATGAAGGACTCTCTTGGCTGATTCAGCAGCCACAGGATCATGCGTTACCATGATGATAGTCTTGCCGTGATCTTCGTTTAAAATCTTAAGTAACTCTAAAATCTCAGTAGCAGTATTTCTATCCAGATCACCGGTTGGTTCATCACACACTAATATATCCGGATCCGATACTAGCGCTCTCGCTATAGCCACTCTTTGCTGCTGCCCACCTGAAAGTTCATTGGGTTTATGATCTGAACGATCATCTATTCCAACTGCTTTCATAGCCGTCAGTACATGATCCTTTCTTTGAGATTTAGAAAGATTAGTGAGCAATAGTGGTAATTCAACATTCTTATCTGCCGTGAGCACTGGAAGCAAATTGTAGAATTGAAAGATGAAGCCCACATTGCTTGATCGCCAACTACTCAATTGCTTAGCATTCATTTGATCTAACTGCACTCCATTGATTCCTATGCCACCAGAAGTAGGTGTATCCAGACCGCCCATGAGATTTAGTAAAGTTGATTTTCCGGATCCTGAAGGGCCCATAAGCGCTAGGAAATCTTGGTTGGGGACATCTAAGTTTAATCCATCAAGAACGGTTAAGGTCTCCCCTCCTCTTTGATATGTTTTATTTACATTTTCAACTTTTATTAGTGTTTCAGACATAATTTCTCCTTTACTTAATCTTTACTTGTTGGCCTTCATTTAATGCTTCATCGAACTTAGCAAGCACTTTATCTCCCGATTCTAAACCTTTTATAACTCTAGAATAATTAGAAGTTTCTTCAGCTATTTCAATAGCTTGTATATTTATCTTATTATTGACTATTAACATTATATAATCTTGACCACTGGAGGTTTGTATCGATGCATTTGGTACCATAACACCCTCTTTTTCTGGACCTTCATTCTCTTCAATTTTCTTTAAAAATGAAACTCTTGCACCCATATCAGGAAGCACTCTTTCGTCTTTCTCCAGTAATCTTATTCTCACTCTAACGGTAGCTTTATTCCTGTCTGCTGTGGGGATGATGGCGATAACCTCAGAAGCTATATCCCATTTAGGATATGCGTTTAAATTGGCCACAACTGGTTGGCCTGCTTGCACTCTATTAATAAAAGCTTCGTTCACATCGACTTCAATCTCTAAAGAGTCCATATCAACTATTGTTCCAATGCCAGTTCTTATAGAACCGCCACCGGCTGATACAGGAGATATCATTTCTCCTGGTTGAGCTGCCTTATAAACAACTACACCGCTAAAAGGAGCTCTAATTTTCATATCATCGACTACTTGCATCCGAACTGCTAGCAATGCTTCGAGACCGTCCATTTGAGCACCGGCTGCATCCAAAGATGCTTGACTGGCCAAATTACCTTCTATCAACTCTCTTGTTCTGCTATAAATTCGTTTAGCTTCATCAAACTGAGCTGAAGCATAATTGAGTTCTGCTTGAGACGTACTATCATCAAGCTGAGCCAAGACTTGCCCTTTAGCAACATAATCACCCTCTTCTATGAAGACCTCTAAAACCTTTCCAGTAATCTTTGAAGAGACTGTTGCTTTTCTTCTTGCCACAACATATCCAGAAGCATCTAAGAGGCTTACTGAAGATGAGTCTGAGCCATCTAATGATTGAACAGAGAAAGTTGATACCTCAATTATTTCCTCTTCTGAAAAAAAGAATGAGATTCCAAAACCAATTACCGCAACAATGACAAAGGCTATTGCAATATTCTTATAAGGTATTTTGACAGGTTCTGCTTGAGCATTCCTATCTATCTTAAGATTATTTAAAAGATCCTTTTTTTCATTCATGATATTTCTTTGAGTTATATTACAGTGACAAAATCCACTTTTCTATCAATTCAATAGCCTCTGTGTGACTTAAGGACCTTCCAGATTCAGGCATCATGATACCAGGATCTGTTGAGATCATTCTTTGAAGCAGTATTGACTCTTCAGGTTTTCCAGGGACTATTGAATATTTTAAATTTCCACTCGCCCTTCCTGTGGCCACGGGTTTTTTATAGATTCCTATATGTTTTTCTCTTGTTTCAGTAAGGTTTAAATATAGACCAGTTGAATTAGCTGCTCCACTTGAACTATGACAATGACCACAATTAATATCTAAATAGGACCTAGCCCTTTCATCCAACAAATAATTTTTTTCATTCCAATCCACAGGGGTATTTAGTTCTTCGCTCACAGTAGAAATAAAATCTAGTTTCATCCATTTAGTCAGTTGATTGATAGATTCATCTGAGTATTGAAATACTTTATTTAAATTTCTGGCCTTTGGACCTATAGGGCTCATTGCATCATTATTAGCATGACATTCCTTACATTGATTCTTATTAGGAACCCTGTATCGCACTGAGCGAGTATCGCCATTAAAATCAATCCATTCATTCAGGATAGTTTTGCCTGCTTTTTTTATAAAAGCTTCATCTTGAGTATCGTTCCAAGCATAAGATACTGCCTCCCAACCATTTTCCTTCCTCAATAATAATCTTGTTTCCATTAACCTTTGTCCAAGATTTAAGTCTCTTTCGTCTATTGGATAGTAAAAAGTTTTAATCAAGGCAGACCCTACAGGAAAATCAAAGACTTCGTCTTGCCTAAAAGAAGCTTGTACGCCTTTTGGAATATAAACCCATCTTTGTTTATAGGAATAATCAGAAAATAGTGCTGAAATTAGTTCATAGGGAAGGACTCCGTCTGAAGGAAACTGAGCACTATTGTCTTGAAAGAAAGAAAAGCTTGAGAGCTTTTTTGGAAATTTATCTTCTAATATTAAGTCATCATTTACAGCGTAGATAAAATCTATAAAAGATAATATCAGACACGCCAATAATGTTTTTTTCATTCTCTTTAATTCAGAACTACAGGTGGTAAGGGTCTAATCTCTCCATCATATTCAGCAATATCTCTTTCTACAGGATCAAAAAAAGGAAGCATGTATTTAATTGGATTCAGGGTTAAGAAAGTCGCATCACCATTATTAGACATAACAAGTTTCTCGTTATCAGGTTGTCCTAAGATCAGTTGACTTGTGGGTAATATTCCATCCCAAAATATATCAGGCATATCTCCCTCAGAAAGAGCAAATAGAATCGAAGCTAGTTCACCAGTTTCTACATCAGGGTCAAATCCCCCTTCTCCAAATCTATTCCCATGAATTTGGATAGACTTTGGATGAGGATTATAGTTTTCATCTTCTGTCTCATAGCCGTAGGTAACTATTGAAAGGTTTACTGTTCCGTTTCCATAAATGTCGTTGTCAAAAACTTCTACTTCAGAGTTTGCTTGAATAATTATTCCAGTTCCTCTCGGAACCTCCCCAACAATATTTCCTTCAGGAGCAAAGTTATCCGTATCGTTATTGATTGCTTTATTTCTAAAAACCCTTACATGATGACCTCCCTGTTGAGGTAAGTCAGGTAAATCGAATATCAAAATACCTCCAGTATTATGAGAGGCTATATTATCAAACACATCAGCATAGAAAGAGTTTTCAATTTCGATGCCAGCCACATTGTACTGAGCAATGCTATTCTTAACGATTATATGTTGAGACTGACCAACATATATTCCTGCATCTGATGCACCAATAGCCACACACCCATCAATCAAAACATTTTTAGATTCAACGGGATAGAATCCATAAGCTCCGTTTGTTTCTTTAGGGCCTCCTTGCCATTCAGTTCTGAGTCTTACCATGTTGATGCCGTCAGCACCTATGACTTTAATGGCATCACCTTTAGCATCCAGTACTGCAAAATCTCTTATAGTTACTCCATTAGAAGTAACCAGAAGGCCTTGAGCGCCAGAAACTTGGCTACCAAAATTTAAGATAGTCTCATTTATTCCAGATCCTTCAAAAATAACATCATCAACATCAAGAGATATACCATCTTCAAAAAAATATTCTCCTGATTTGAGGGTCAGCACATCACCAGGCTCAAGGTCTATAAGCGCTTCTTGTATTTCTTCTTGAGAATCAGGACTAGGACCTAGAACGACCTGTTTTGATGATAATGAAAGACTAGAGATAACCAGTAAAGTAATTAATAATAAATTTTGCATATTCCCCTTTATTTACACCATTTATGCACTGATTATAGTAGATTTACGGTCTGTATATGAAAACTATTCTTTTTCTGTGTGTTGAGAACTCCTGCAGGAGTCAGATAGCCGAAACATTTGCAAAAAAATATGTGCTAGATGGAATAAAAGCTATGAGCGCAGGTTCAAAACCATCAGGTGAAATAAATCCTCGAGCCATAGAGCTAATGTCTGAAATAGGTTCTGATATGGCAAATCAATTTTCTAAATCAGTAGATGATTTAAAATTGACCCGTGTCGATTATCTTATTTCAATGGGTTGTGGAGATTCATGTCCTTATCTGAAAGCAGAAACAAGAATCGAATGGGATATACCCGATCCTAAAAATTTAACTAAAGCTGAATTTAGAGAAGTTATAGAGCAAATTGAAGAAAAAGTTGAGAATCTTATTCAGAAGCTTATCTGAATCTAATATTGCCTTTGTTAAGTTCAGATACCGAACTAACACCCATCAGCCTCATATCTCTTTCAATTTCGAGCCTCATGAGTTCTAGAGCTCTTTCAACACCTTCTTGACCTGCTGCAGCTAAAGCGAATAGATAGAATCTACCTCCTCCGACTGCCTTTGCTCCAAGCGAGAGAGCCTTGAGAACATGGGTTCCTCTCTGAATGCCGCTATCCATAATTACATCTATATCGTCTCCAACAGCATCAACAATTTCAGAAAGTTGATCAAATGGTGATCTACTGCCATCTAGTTGCCTTCCACCATGATTAGATATCACAATGCCTGTACAACCAATTTCTACAGCTTTTTTTGCATCTTCAACACTCATTACCCCCTTAAGACAAAACTGACCATCCCAATATTCGACCATTTTGGCTACATCATCCCAGTTTAAGCAGGGATCTAACATTTCAGTAAAGTATCTTCCAATAGAAATAGGTCCATCTGACATATCAACATGATCATCTAACTGAGGAAGAGAAAACTTCTCGTGAGTGAGGTAATTGATTGCCCACATTGGTTTGGTTGCGAATTCATAGATTCCATTTAGGCTTAATTTAAAAGGGATAGAGAAGCCTGTCTTTAGGTCTCTTTCTCTATTGCCTCCCGTGATGGTATCAACGGTTAGCATCATGACATCAACATTCGCTTGTTTGGCATTCTCTAGCATGACTTGGTTAAGTGATCTATCTTTATGAAAATAGAATTGATAACACTGTGGCCCATTATATTTTTTTCTTACTTCCGATAGGCTTACTGTTCCAAGTGAAGATACTCCAAATAAAGTGCCATACTTATCTGCTGCAGCAGCAACAGCATACTCCCCTTGATGATGAAAAACTCTTTGAAGAGCAGTTGGAGAACAATAAATGGGCATTTCAAGTTTCTGACCTAAAACTTCAACAGACATGTTTATATCTTCAACCCCTCTTAGGACATTTGGAACTAAATCACAATCTTCGAAACTTTTAGTATTTCTCTCATAAGTAGTTTCATCATCAGCAGCGCCATCAATATAATTAAATATAGGGCTAGGGAGTTTTCTCCTAGCCAATTCTCTGAAATCTCCGAAACTATGGCAGTCTTTTAAATTCATAAGATTTTAATTTAGACGGTCAATAGAACGCTAAGTATGAACTATGTTCTATTTATTGCTTTCTTGTATCAAGCTAAAAACATTCATCGATTGATCACCGCCTTGATACCATAAAGTTGCATTATTCATATCTGAGATCTGATCCCAATTAGATTCTATATTTTCAGCAGTCATGTCATCGCCAGTACCTAAATACACACCTCTTGTTTCATGAATCATAACTCTTGTGAAAACTCCAGCTCCAGCAGCGATTATTACTCCTGTAGGTGCATCTTCTGAAACCATATAAGTTACAGCAGGAGTCACAAATTCAGGTTTTATTTGTTCAATGACTTCTTCTGGCATTAAACTCTCAGTCATTCTAGTTCCTGCTAAGGGAGCCAACGTGTTGCATTTGACATTATATTTAGCACCTTCGAGCTTGAGGGTATTCATCAACCCGACAACACCCATCTTGGCAGCACCGTAATTGGTTTGCCCAAAATTTCCAGCCAACCCGCTAGAAGAAGAAGTCATAATTATTCTTCCATAATTTTGCTCTTTCATTATTTCCCACACAGCTTTTGTGCAATTGACACTGCCCATTAAATGAACCTCTAAAACCATCCTAAAATCTTCATCTTCTACTTTAGAGAAACTCTTATCTCTGAGAATACCGGCATTATTAACAAGGATATCTATGCGACCATATTTATCCATGACTTCAGCAACCATTGCATTTACTTGATCAGGATCAGTAACACTAGCTCCATTTGCCATTGCTTCACCGCCAGCTGCTTTAATCTCTTCAACAACCATTTCTGCTGCTGATGAAGATCCATCGTTAGACCCATCAACATTTCCACCTAAGTCATTTACAACGACTTTAGCGCCTCTTTTAGCTAAATCTAGTGCGTGACATCTCCCAAGACCTCCGCCAGCACCAGTTACAATTGCAACACGATCATTAAAAGTAATAGACATATTATTTCCTCTTTATAAATTTAGGCGGACATATTACCGCAACCTAGATTCTTTGTGAAAAGGCTTTTTTAATTCTTGACAGCGCCTCTTCTAAAACTGACTTTGGACAACCAAAATTTATGCGGACATAATTCTCATCTCCGAACCATGCGCCGTCATATACTCCAACTTTAGCTTGTTCTATAAAGAATTTAGATGGGTTCTCTAAACCGCTTTCTCGGCAATCAATCCATCCAAGAAAACCTGCCTCGGGACCTTTTAAAGACAATCCTTCGATTTCATTAATACCGTCAAGCAACATTAATTTGTTTATCCTCAAATACTTCAATAAATTTGAGTGCCAAATGTCTGCTTTGGAGTATGCAGCTTCAGCTGCAACAAAGGCCATACTATCAATATGAGAAACAATTCCCTTTGTATTTCTTTGGAAATCACTTCTTAATTCCTGATTAGGAATTATTGCAGCTGCAATTGGAAACCCAGCTAGGTTATATGTCTTACAAGGGCCCATAATTGTGATTGAGTTTTCTTGATTAAAATCATTGAAATTTGCAAATGAGATATGCTCAAGATCATCTTCCAGAACTAAGTCTGAATGAATCTCATCGCTACAAACAATAATATTTTTTTCTTTGCATATAGAAGACAGTTCTTCTATTTCATTGGGTCGAAAAACAGTACCTCCAGGATTATGAGGATTACAGAAGGAAAACATTTTAGTGTCGTCT
>Ga0257110_1000146_pt1 | contig 37266 bp, 40 predicted proteins | sample LP_taG_7_FD_190184 | JGI IMG/M metagenome (GOLD analysis project Ga0257110, IMG submission 190184) | Marine microbial communities from Northeast Subartic Pacific Ocean, Canada - LP_J_2015_P26_10m | ecosystem: Environmental > Aquatic > Marine > Oceanic | place: Canada: Northeast Subartic Pacific...
TCATATTAAATCCAAGTATTGATGAAAAGTAACCTGCAGCCCAGATGCACTGAACTTCAAAAGTTTCAGCACCTTCGTCTGTAAAAACTACTTTAAAATATTCATTACCTTTAAGGTAACTAACTATTGTTCCTGAATAGAGTCCACCAGCTCCAGAGCCCAATGCTTTTTGCATCGAACCATCACTCCTTGACTGTTGGAAGTTATTAGGTACTGAGTCGTTGTTTTGAGCCATACTTAAGTAACTAAACTGTTACAAAAATACAGAGCAGTCAATATCTAACTACAAAAAAGCCCGTAGTCAAAAACCACGGGCTTTTAGTTAAACTTAAGTTTAAATTTATTAGGCTTTTTCTAAATTACCCAAACTAAACGTAACGTTATCTTGGATAGCCATGTTACCTACGTTGAAAGAGATAGTAGCATTTTGACAAACTCCATCTCCCTTACAACCACCATTTGCTGTAGTCATACGGATAGGTACATTACAACCTTCTTTACCCTGGGCACCCATTGGGGCTTCCAAACCTTCAAAAACTCCACCACGGACTCCACTTCCAAGTCCTTTTTGTCCTACGAGCTTGTTAAGTGTAAGGGTTCCTTGCGACTGACCGACTGCCCAGTAGATGTTTTCAAAACCACACTCAAACCTAGGCTCGGTTCTTTGTTGGTATTGTACGTTAGCGTCTTGTACCAAACGAATTGGTCCACCGCCTACAACTACTTTTGTTTGTCTGTCGTGAGAGGTAAGCAATCTCTTCTTACCGTTACCACCTTTTTCTAATGCGAATATATCTCCCATAATTTATTTCTCCTTTTGTTGTTTAATTTTTTAATTAACTTTCGCTGCCTACGTATTGTATAGGTAACCCTTCAGTTGTTAACGTTGATTTAAGTTCTTCAGCTAGGTTAGCTGTAGTCTGTCCCACCCTTGATATACCCAAGCTTTCTAGGGTAATCTCTCCTTCGTTAAAGGAAGCGGTAGCATTAAGAGTAACGTCAATCACGTTAAGAGGAAGAGGTACTTCAAGCTTTGCCGAAACATCAATTCTATCCTTAAACGTATCGTTGATCCTAACTACAAGATCAGTAAATCCTATCAAAGCCGGTCCAATTGAATTTCCGAATCCTGGGGCCGTTGTCTTTGAGCTAAGAATTTCAAACATATCGTAGAAGATATCCTGTACAGTTTCAGGATTAACATTCCTACGACCGATGTAAGGTCTGAGCTCAGCTTTAACTTGAAAACTAATTTCATCGATGTTAACACCGCAAGAATCTTCATAGTAAAGATTTCCGGAATCAGTTTTAGTAGTGAGCTGATGTCTGATAAACCTAGGACCGTCTTCAAACTCTTGAGTTATAATAAACGAACCATTGGCTGCAATTTGATCAAGCTGACCCTGAGTGTACTTAGTGTACATAGCAGGAGCGGCAGCTACAAGTGCGATTTCGGTGTTAGTTAAACCTTGCTGTGGAAGAACTGCAGTTCTAAGTCCAGCTATTTCAGCTGCTAGATACATTGGATCCAAGCTAATAAACTCACTGTCGTCAGTAAGATACTGGGCTCCGTCAGCGAACACATTATTTATTCTGCGAGATCCAAGACTGGAGGACCTAGCTGCAATAAAGTCAGCAATGTTCTCAGCATTATCTTTCTTCCATACTTCGTAACGTCTTGGAGTACTAAAAGATTTGGTTGGCCCGGACTTAAGTATCAATGTTTCTTCATCAATAACTCTATGTACAATGTACCCACCGTCTTCATAGTTAGCGTAGACACTGTCACCCCAAACACTTGAAGTAAACTGGATTCTAAATAAGTCTCCATGTTTTACATTAGAAGCAACAAATCTACCGTCTGGGTCAGAGACAACTACGTTTCCGTCTTCGCTAGGACTAATTGTAGCACTACTGTCTCCGCCAATAACTCTGTAGTCTGAAGGAGTATCGGTACTGATGTAAGCTCTTCTCCATTTCTTGTTATACTCTGTAGACATTGAGTCTACGTGAGCTCTAACCTCTAACTGTACATCAAAGTCGCGAGACATTGGTGCATGGGCGTAAAGAGCGTCAATATTTTCTGCTTTTCTAAGAACTTCTTGATAGCCTTTGAGATCATCAGTCTCAACACGAGCTAAGTATATAGCTTTTCCTTGAGAACCGGAGAATGCAGAAGCTGCACCGAATCCAATGGGATTGTCTACATCTTTCTTTCCGAACTGGATAAGGTCACTTGCCTTATTAATTCTGGAAATAGCTTCGTTAGGCATAGCTGGTACAAGTTCTTTATAACTAGCAAACAACTTAGGGCTACCTGCATTAGCAGATGCAAACTTACAAAGTCGGGCTGTAGAATTATCTTGTTCAGAGAAACCATAACAAAGTCCCGCAAGACCATGCTCTAGTAAAACACCGCTAGACTTAGCATTCCATTGCTCTACAGGTGCGTTTGCTCCTCTTCTGCTAATAGCTCCACTGTAAACCTTGCGGACTTCAACGTTAGTGATTCCCAAGTTAGGAAGATCTTCGTCATCAACCAAACTTAAGTCTCCTGCTGGCGCATCAAGAACAAGTACTGAAAATACTCCAGTCTCTCCAGCTGCGGTACACTCTATTGTAAACTCATCTCCGGCAGCTTGTTGTACTTTATCGAGGCTAATAGTTATTCCGGATCCACCATAAGTGTGACCAGCGGAAAGTGCAGAACCAGATACGGTAGCAACATCATCTAGTCCAGAAGAATCTGAAATGTTCCATACTGAGTTTACTCCAGTTGAATCACCAGTTACGCATTCTGCGATGATTGTAGTATTACTTTTGTGGAGGTAGTTACCTACTATACTGACATCACCGGATGCAGAATCACAAGACAGAGCAACGTAAGCTCTTTGTACCGTAAAATCAAAAGAGTCACCTGCGTTAATTTTTCCACTAACCCCACCGAGATCAATGGATACTGACACGCCAACGTTTGGTATGTCAAAGCTAGCTACTCCAGCGTCCCAAGTAACAACTACGTTATCACTTTCAAAGTGGTTAGAAACAGTTCTAATCCTAGCCTTACCATCCTCATCAGAGGAAGCTCCTTGGGTAAATCTTACGTTAAATTTTTCAGCAAGGTTTCCTCCGAAAGCTGCGCCTGCTTGGATAAAAGCATCTGAGGTTGCTGCACTAGCAGTAATAGACACTTGATCCGAACTAACAACGGCTGATATAAACTCCCCTTTAAGGTCTGTAACATCAATTGAGCTTGCTATGTTCTTGCCCCCACATGCTGCATCATCATAAAAAGATACTTCAGTAGAACGTTTGATATCCGTAACTCGCCTTCTGTGAACTTTGTCCCCAGCGCCAGATACAATATTTTCCGTTACAACAATTAAGTCTCCTATGGATATTGGTCTACCATCTAGTCCGTCCGACAAATCAGCACCTTCGGGGTCACCAATATTTACTTCGGGCGATGAAAGTCCAGCGTCTGACCTGCAGATAATCTCATTTGGCCTACGTGCACTGTTAAAAAAGAAAGTATCACTGTCTTCGGTTTCTGCATCAAAACTTGCAAGTGAAAGTTCCATGTCTTCACCGTAAAGCTCTACGTTGCTTAAATCAACTAAATCACCGTCGTCAACACCTTCGTAACTTACAACAAGTTTATCGTCACCAGCTTCATCATTAGTAGCTGCATAGTTTGTACCAAACATAGTGGCTCGCTCTTCCTTTTCGTTGTATCGGTTCAGCTTATACTGAGGCCCATAAATAAAAGCGTTCAAAGTAGGCTCAGAAACTGAGGGTAGTACCTCTAGAAGCTGACGAATAAGCAGTTGCGGTCTTATATAGTTAGTAATCATGATAGAATATTATATGAGTTAATCTGAGAAATATTTGAAGTAAGAATAATTATTTACAACTTAATCCGTTTTGTCAATTAAATAGGACTAAGACCAGTTTTCTAAACCGAAGCCTTCTAGTGTAATCTCCTTAAGACGATGACCCTCTAAATAATTTGTCCAAGCAAACATGTAGCTCATGGAGAAAGTGACATCTACCTTAAATTGACGTTCTCTATCCGGGTCAACTGGTTGGATGTTGCTTATACTAGATATGTGGAAATCTCCTAAGCCAGGAAGGGAGTCTTTCATAAGACCAATCATGCCTAGGTAAAACCCAGAAGTTATGTTGGCAAGTGTATAACACAGATCCGGAGAAGTACTGATGTGCCTAATAATAAGTGATGTGTTACTTATATTAGCAAAATAGCGAGTAGAGTTGTCATCGCTACGTCCTGCAAAATCATCTATAACTTGACGCTCAAACTGTATAGGTCCTAGTCCAACGAATACCCCGGGCCTTACACCTACCTCCTCTGGGTCATATATAAAATCTAAATTTACATCAATTTTTTTCTCATATTTATCGTCAGAATATATAAGTGGTGGATCGTCTTTAATCTCAGCTGCATCTTGGTTATTATAATTTTCAACTTTTGAAAAACATGTCCTGCTAAGTAATAAAAATATTCTACGTAAATCTACCGGACTTAAATCTTCGTAACCTAACTTACTAAGTATATTAGCTTCATCTAGATCACCATCCCGTAGTATAGCTTTGTAAGCTTCCCAGTTCATCTGTTTAAATATTTCTTCTGATCTGGTACTTGGTACTCGTACAAGGGACTACTCCTGTCAATAGCTGTAGCCAGTATCATCTGTACAACATCATGTACACCTTTGAACTGAGGCCTATCAACTTTCTTTACTGCGTAACGTGTGTTAGTAACTACGTCCACAATAATATCGTCATGAGCTATAGTAGGTTCAGCCAACATACGTATAGCGTATGCATACTTGTCAACTTCACCCTCACCAGTCTGAACAGATATAGTTATATCCATGCGTTGTTGTAGTCCCAACATATGTGTATAAATAGGCTCTTCAAATCCACCATTATATTTTTGACCGTAACGACCTTCGCCGAATACATTTACGTCCTGTCCTGTATCCTGATCTAAACCAGCATGTGACAACTCTCCCAACTGCTTGGGCTTTAGTACAACACATGGATTCCCTGTATGAACCATGTTTAACCGCTCAAGCTTCTGTATCTGTCTTACAATCCCATATTCTCTGTTGTAAGGCTTGAGAACTTGTTGTACTTCAACAATTTCCTCTTCTTCAGTTTCTACTTCAATGGGCTCTGGTTGTACTCGCGCTTTGACCTCTAGAACCTCGTCCTGTTGCTCGATAGCTTCTTCTTCTTCAGGCTGATCTGGTTTCTCTTCAGTTTGTGGGGTTACATGTATTTTCCTACCCGAAGCTTCGGTAAAGTTTGAGTAGTAAGCTATTCCGTCATGTCTCAATATTACCTGATAGTAAGTCTTATCGGTTCTACCCCTAGAATAAAATTTGTCATCAGTAAAAGAACGAACTCCCTCGTTTAAACTAGCTTTTACAATTTGTATGTTTCGCTCTCCGTCTGGTGATTTTCTTACAAAAAATTCAGAACCTTCAAAACCTTCTCTATCAATTTCCCAAGTTACAGTACATGCGTTGTTACCGTAGTCAGGACTTACGTTTAATTTTATAAATGGATTCATCCAACTCTCCCAAATGCGCCTTGGTAGTTTGTAGAAACCTTGTCGGCTTGCGCACCTTGTAGAAAGTCTTGCTTAAACATCTGTAAGTAACCTTGAAAGTGCTTTATACGCTTACCAATCAAGTCAACTTGCATACCACCAGCGTTATATGATAGGTCTTCTTTTGCAAGTTGTTGTAGCTTTGAAATATACAAGTAGTAAGCAACTCCATTTAACAAGTATACCTTATACGGTAGTTTGTTATTTTTAACCGAAAGGTTATAGACATAGGGAGTTATTTCGTTAAATGCTTGTGCCGTCCTCCGCATTGCAGCTTGTATTTCTTCGTCAGAAAAATAGTTAACAACAAGATCTATCGCATTATCTTCTACAGCTCTGTCCAATATAAATAATCTGACTTCTTCGAAGTCTATGGCATTGCCCTCAGACATTTGGATTAGCTATAGCTAATAGCTACTGCTTTCTCTACGAGTGTAGCTTTTTCTATAGTCGTTAGGTTATGTGAAGCTGCTTTCTCTACAACTCTACTATCATAAGCAGTTTGAAAATTAGAGTTATCAAAAGCAGAAGCAAGATGAGCAAACTTGTAAAGTGCTCCAGTCTGCTCCTGGTTAAGACCTCTGTTTACACAATGCTGAACAAAACCTTCTTGAAAATTTTCACTATTCATAAGTTATAATTATTACTATATTATGAGAACATGCAACAAAAAAACCCTCCCCGAATACTCAGGGAGGGTTTAAAGTTAAGAACGATCAGTTCTTAGGCGTGTACGAACTTAGTACGTGCAACACCGGAGAGGTTAGCAATCGTTACCGAAAGCGTTTCTCTAGCGGAGAAGCGAAGAATGTCTTTCTTCTTTTCAACGTACATAGTTGGATCCTGAAGGGTGTAGAAACGACCCAAGAACTCAGGCTCTGCGAAGTGGTATACCCAGTTGTTAGGTACCAAATCAGCTTTGATCGTGAAGAGGTGACGAACACCAAACACGGTAGCTTCAGAGAGAGCTTTAAGACCACTGGTGAACAACTCTTGTGAGAGATCACCACCAGCTTCGGAACGATCCATTTTAAGGAATTCCTTAGCGGTCTTACGATTCATCAAGAAAACACCATTGTTCAAGTTGTTGTTCTCGAGGTGAGACAAGCTATGAATGTAGTCTTTTCTTCCGATATCTTTTCCGTTTTGAGTCTGAACAGTGTAGGACTGGTTGTGTCCAGCAGCTCCAGCATATCCAGCGGAAGTTCCTGCTCCGGCTGCTCCGGCCCATGCGCCACCACAAACTGTATTGATGACCTCGATGAAACGAGTATCTTCTTCAGTCTGAATGTCGCGAAGAGCGTTGTCGGTGATAACACGACGAAGATCCATCTTATAAGTACGAAGCTCGTTGATATCCTTAGTGAACTCCGGAGTGGTGATCACGTTGAATACGCAGAGGTACTTCGTTCCATAGTAGAACTCGGTGTCGGCGGAATCGCCAAATGGAATACTTTTAGCACCTTTTGAATCGGGCTCCATGTCTTCGATCATAACCGGGCGGTCATGTTCTGGGACACGGTCAAGCATGTCATTCGTTACAGTTTTAGGAGCGATGATGTTGCGGGCAAAGCCATCTTCTCTAATTCTTCTACGGATCATGTTAGATCCAGCAGTAGAAGCAGATTTGATACTACCCTCTTCAGCGTCGCTTATGGCATCGATAATTTCTCTATTGAGAACATCGACGTTTACGTCTTGAGATTCACTCATTATATATAGTCTCCTGGTTTATAGTTTTATAGTTACGCAATGCTCGTAACAAAGGTTATTACCCAATTGGCAGTAGCAGAGCCACTGTTATAGGGATCAGCAGTAGAATCTTCAGGAATAGTTCCTGGGACACCACCACGTACAATTCCGGATCCACCAATTGCAGTATGTCCAGCGTTGCCAAGATTACGAATACCAGTGCAGTACCCAATGGTAGCTCCACTAGTTGAATCGTCTTGCTTGACAATTGCGCCAGCATCATTAACTCCCAATGCGTTTCCGACAGCAATCGTAACTGTGTCGTCAAACCATGCGGTTTCCAACTCAAACTTACCCAATGAGGAAAAGCCAAGAAGCTTACCACAAGAGGTTACATCCGTGTCAGATGAGTCATGATATGCAAAGAAGATATCAGATGCACTTTGTGCGTCCTCACCATCTAAGGTTCCCCATCCAGTACCGAGCAAGTTGGTGAAATTGCCAGAGGCATTTCTAACAACTGGTTGCCCAGAGTAAATGGTGGATGCACTATCTGCGTTAGTTATTGTAGCATCAACTGGCAATGCAGCTGTGATACTGGTTGGTTCGTTTCCGGGATAACCTCTAAGTACGTTAATCCTGGGACGCGAACGTAGAACTCCTGTTTCATAAGTAGCCATAATTTTTTGTCTCCTTGATATTTAGTTTTTTAACTGAGAGGTTATTGTTTTAGTTTTAACCTAGTACGACGAATCTCGATTTTTCGAATAAAATAATTAAGCGCCAGCGGTTACGAACTTGGCTATCCATCTAGCTGGACCCCTTGTAAACAAAGGACCTGAAAGATTATCAATACTAATTGCTGCAGATGCTCCAGAAGTAGTGCTGTTACCAGCAACTTCTTGAGAGATTGTAACTGTTAATGCAGATGTATCTGCGATAGCAATTACACCATGGTCTGCTCCGTTTATTCCATCAGCAATTCTTGTTGCGGCTGCGGCACCTCCACCATTTGCTGAATCAACGCCAAGCGTTCCTGTTCCTGCTCCTGTACTTGTATAAGCAGTTGCGTCGCCTGTATCTATAGTCCACGTGTGTACTACTCCGGCACCATTGGTAACTGCGAATGTATCCGCATTGGTAAGGGCTCCACTTAAAGATAATACAGTTTGATAGCTACCGTTTGCAGTTGAGTCTTCAGGAATAGTTCCTATAACACCACCACGTGCATTTGCACTGGTATGTCCACCAACACCTAAGTCACGAATTTCACTAACATAACCGACATTCGTTCCTGCTGCACCACCAGAAGTAATTCCAGTAGATTGTAGATTTCCATTAGCACTAACTTTGAGCTGATCACCTACTGACATACCATCAATGTTAATCCAAGGAGTTTCAATTTCAAACTCACCGAGTATAGAAAATCCGAGAAGCTTTTGACAAGACTGTACGTCAGTATCTCCGGAGTCATGGTAAGCAATAAAAATCGAACTGAGGGTAGATGTGTCATCTGCAAGTACCCATTTTCCGCTAGAAGCATCAAGCGATATAGGTTGTCCTGAATAGATAGTTACACCGTCAGTTACGGGTGCTGATTTCGTTATAGATTGTGATTCGTTTCCTGCGTATCCGCGTGTTACGTTTACTCTGGGAAAATCTCTTAGTACTCCATTTGTGTAAGTAGGCATAGTTTGAATTATTTAATAATTAATATCTGTTGTCTCTGAATAATGAACCCCAACCATCAGGGTCTTCGGTAGAAAAAGATTCTTCTTTTTCAATTGAAGTTCCGTAAGTATGAGGCTTGCTCGCAATTTTAGTTAGTAAATCTAAGATTTTGTTTGGAGACTCTTCAACCATTGAAGCTACCTTTTGTACATAATCAGAATCAATAACATTCTGATCTGCCAAAGTCTGAATCGCTTGGTTTAGTTTCTCCGAATCAAAGGTTGACTGAGAAGCTACTTTCTCAAGAATAACTCTCTCTTCTTTTAGCTCAGCCAGTTTGGTTTGGAGTTCACTGTTTCTTTCTTCTAAAGACTTCATAGCCTCAGAAGAAGATTCAATGTAGTCTAAAAACTCTAAATCTTGATCCATTTAAATTAGGATTTTGGTGCGAACAAACTGTCAGAAACTACGCTAGCTGCTTTTTTAATTTCAGCTGAAGCTGCTTTCATTTCTTCCATCATTGCTGGGTCTTCCATCATTGCGGCTTCTTCGCCACCCATCATTGCGGCTTCTTCACCACCCATCATTGCGGCTTCTTCACCACCCATACCTTCACCACCAGCACCTGCGAGTTCTGCAAGAATAGCTTCAGCCATTTGTGGGTCAATCTCACCGGACTCAACCATAGCCATAACAATCTCTGCAATCTCTTCAATACTGATGTCTTCTCCGTCGTTTCCTGGGACCATTCCATCAGCTTCGTCAGCAGCCATAGCACCAGCTTCTGCGCCAGCGTCATATGCAGCCTTTTCAAAGTCATACTGATAACTGTTAATGGCGTTTCTATGAATCGCAGCCATTTTTTCCATGGATTTCACATCATCTTGCGTAGCGGTAGATGCTAGCTTCTGAATGTAAGCTTGCTCCTCAGCTTGTTGCTGGGCAACTGCAGCTTCTTTTTGTCCAAGTTCTTCAGCTTCCATTATAAGTTGTTCGGCAGCTTGCTTACCAAGTTCTTTGTCAGCCAAAGCGTCTAGTAATTCACGACCTTCTTGGTAACCAAGTACAAGGCTTGCAATCTTTTTGTAAGCGTTAGCTTCCATATTGAAATCAGAAGCGACTTCTTCAGCTGACTTTTCAGCTGCTTCCTTCTTTTCAATAATCTTTTCCTTCAGATCGGTAGGAAGTTTGTCTTGCTTACCTTTAAGAACAGCACTGTCATCTTTCTTACCGTCGTTATCAGAATCTTTGTCAGCCTTTTCGTAACCAGCTGATTTACCCATGAGACGTTCTTTGATTCGCTCAGCGAGGGAAAGTCCTTGACCTGCAACCTTAGCAGTAACTGGATCATCAACTGATTCGTCTTGTTTTTGCTGACTCTTGTCTGCAGTAACATCTGTAGACTCAGTCTTTCCGGGTTCTTTACCTGAAGCTTCACCAGAAGACATTCCGGGAATGTTGTTTTCTGCAGACCCATCTGAGTTTTGTGCAGAAACAGCTGCGTCTGGTACTACCATCTTACTGGCGTCATCTCCGTCATCCTTTACAGGAGTTGGTGGCGTGGTTTCTTGGGGATCCTGTTCAGAAGGCATGTCTGCTGCTTTCTTCTCCGTGTAGTACGAAGATATACGATCCTTTAGTTCATCGAGGCTGAGTATGTTATCCATAATTTAAGTTATACTTGTTTGAGTTAGCGCTAATCAAAATAGTCTGTTGTGGCAAGTTAAGATTAATTTATCCTTGTCGTCAATACTAAAATTTCGTTTGTCATCGCACAGACTTCGAATATATGCTATTTTGTAAATACCGTATGAGTCTATAAGTGACCTGGCATATAACTTTTCCGAATCAGATATATCATTGTTACTAGCTGATTTGGTACTATTCTTAGGTGTGGCTGAAATTGTTATCTTAATAATCTTTGTAAGCCCCGGATTCCCATCTGGTTGCTTAAATTTCTGAGTAGCTTTATTCATAAGCTGTTCAATGTCATCAGTAGCTGTTAAGTCTGAGTTACACATAAACATACTTGATGGGTCAAACATCTTGGACAGGTCATCGGGAATATTAGAATCCATTAGACCCCTAAATGTATCACCAGTACAACCACACGCATATTTAATTATTGGATCGTTAGTAACCTCAGACATACTCTTACCTGTAACGTAAGATACAAAAGCAGGGAAAGGCATAATAGCGCGAGCAGATGCTAACTTTCTAAATAAAGTACCTGGCTCTAGTTTACGCATTGCAGTTATCTCTTCGTCAGAAATTTCTTCGTTATTAAATATGTTTTCAGAAGCATACTTTACAAAGTTGTATTTCTCATCTTTAGGTACATCAGCTCCCGTAAAAACAGATTCAACATAAGACTCTTCAGCTGCCAATTTCTCAAGGATGTCCTGACGAAACCTATCTGAAAAACCGGCTACGTTTGGTAGACAAACTCCCTCGGCTGCTGCTAACTCATCACTAAAGATAAGACCCGGAGCAGATGCTGCTTTTTTCAAGTCATCAGAGAAACCATATTCTAGGTAATGTGCAATGCGATCTGCCGGGTTCGCTACTCTTGATATATCAAAAAAAGTTGGCTTGTCGTTTATAGCATATGCAAACTTTTGAAACTCAGGAACGTACTGATTCATACGACCTTTTAAATGCTCACAGTAGTTGGCTGATTTGGTAGCTTTGTTACCACAAACATTACAAACATCGTATGGTACTCTTGCAGACATGCTAAAGCTTAAAGCTTTACCCTCTTTGGCTAATTCATACTCTTCTTCTGCCTTTTTCTTGTCACCGTGTATGACAAGTTCGATACGGGACATCTCGTCATTGTGTGCAGAAGCTTTTACGATACCCAATGCTTCCTTGGGATCTCTGTTGTTATGCTCTCTGAAAAAATGACCCTTTGTGACAAATGTGTCATGATATTTTTGATTAGCTTCTTTCGGCCAGTAATCACCATTTCTGTTTTGACCGTAATTTTCACCATCACCCATGGCTATTAAATGAACCATAAAATGATCGTCGTCAGGCATGTTATCACGTAATAAGTTTTCAGTTACTGCAGAACTGGAAGCTTGTTTTATGTGATGTTCTTTTTCTACAAGAGTTACTATTTTACCTGCAGCTTTTAACAGCTCTTCTTGATCAATTTCTGGATGATGTACTTTTATCATTTTTAGTTTCTCATTTTACTATCTAAAAATTTTTGGTTTAGTATAGAACGTAATCCCTCTATAGAACCTTCGTTAAATTCTTTACCACCACCTAACTCACTTGAGTTATACAAAGCTTTCAACCGTTCTACATCACCAACTTCATTAGCTGAGATTCCAAGTTGATCAGCGTTATTAACTAAAAAGTTTTGAATAGTTGAAACATTGTTACCACTATTTCTTTCTTGCAACTCTTTAATATATGCTAAAACTTTCAACTTACCGTAACGATTTTCTCCACCTTCCCTGTTATTAATTAAAGCACCAGCAGCTTGTGTGCCACCAAATGCAAGTAACGGGTTCCAAAGACGCCTAGCTCCTTGCCCAAGCCTAGCGGCTGTACTAAGAGTAGAACCACCACCTAGTGGATCTCTAATCCCCATATTTTTTAATCGTTGTAGTACTGTACTCGGTGGTGCTTGGCCTGAACTACCACTGTGTAGTTCTTTTATATCTTTACTAGAAAGACCTACCCTACGTAATGCTGCGTACAGAGATTTTTGTGCATCCCCGCCAGCTGGTTGTGAATCTGTAATTCGTTTAACTAGAGCGTCATAAAACTTAGAAGGTGCTTGGATTGGGCCTAGCCTCGTACCAGCCGAGTGATTGGTTTCATAATCCCGTTTCATTTGCTTAATTGAATCTAAAACTGATCTTGGGCCTTGTTTAAGTGATTCCGAAAACTTTTTAGGATTAAAACCGGGAAGTTTAACATTACTACCAACCTGCTTCTTAATCTTGTTAATAAGGTCGTCGTTTATAGTACCACTTAATGTATTTGTCAGAAAATTATTAGCTGGTCTAGTTAAAGCTTTGGCTTTATATTTCTTAAACCAGTCAGAGCCTCGATCTTTCAATGCCATACCCCCGGCACCAAGAAGTGACATAATGTTAGCTCCTTGCGACTGACCTGTGCCTGAGCCAAAGTTTTCGGGATCTAACGGATTCATATTCATGCCAGTGATATTTTTTATACCACCCCATGAATTACCAATTTCGCTTATTGTGTCACTACCACCTTGCATGCCTAAAAATTCGAGCGGATCAGAACCTCCTTCTGGTCGAGTCTCTTGTGATTCGCTAAGCATCTGAAGTATACCAGGTGCTGAACCAACAGTAGCACCAAGTCCTGCTCCTAACAACCCTTGTCGTAATATCCTAGACCTGCGTTGTTCTTTTGTTTCAGTATCATCTTTATTACGAGATGACAGAAACGCACTACCCAACCCACCAATAGCACCTAGCCCAAGACTACCTGCAAGTAATGTGTTCTTTCCGTCTTGGAAAAATCCAGGTTCTAAATCTATACCGCCTTTAGCTTCTTTTTCTATGCTCATCCTACTTGTCTACGTTCGTTAGGATTTGTGTCATATTTTTCAGAACCCACAACATTTGAATTCCATTTAGACTTTTGTATATTTCTCTCAGCTTCTACTAATTGTGCCAAGTCAGGAGCAGCAATACCATCATACTGAGCGCCTTGTCGGAGAACTACACGTACTACGTTCTTATCCTTGGCTAGCTCTGGAGCTACTGACTTTATAGTATTATATAGATCAAGTATCTTGTCTTCGTCTTCCTCACTTAGTATAGGGTCTGTCATTACTAAGTCTTGGATCAGTGCACTGTACTTGGCCTCGTCAAGCTCTCTATCTATAAACTCCTGATCATCCTGCCTTCCCGGGGATATTAAATCTAAAAACTTCTTTGCCTGATTACCAGCGTCACGGAGTGTAGTAGGTAAATTTGAGTTTATACCTAGTGTTTGTGGTACTGCTTTGCCAATTTCACCAACCGCGTCGGCTGTTCCACTTAAAAATCCTTTTACCTTATCATCACCTTTATTTACAAAACTAGTGATGTCATCAATACTGCTATCAGCTCCTTCTGAACCAGTGAAAAGGTCTGCGTTTACTCTGTTTGCATCCTCTATCTTTGCCTTTTCGCTTTTAAACTTTTCTGCAGCTGTTTGCTTAGGAGCTTTATTTACTGGGTTCTTTTGCTTCTTAGTTTGTTTTTTTTTAGGCTGAGGCTTATTCTGCTGCTGAATATGCGGTAGACTAGTAATAGCTTCTTTCCTAAAATTTTCAGCTTGAGCCTTAAGATTCAAGTTGTTCTGAACCATAGCAAATTTCATTAAAAATGTAGTATCAACTATCAATCTTTTCTTTCCAGAGTCAGCTGCTCTCTTTACAGAAAACTTTATACCTTGCATGTAATCGGAAACATAGTCACAAGCTTGCTTAACACAGTCTCCAAAGTAGTATTTGGCATCTTGTTCTAATTCCTCAAAAGATGTTTCATTATAGGAGTCCCGTACAAAATCACTAATTTCAGATGCTAGCTTTCTATTATCTTCATTAGTATCAAAAATTATTTGTTGTGCTTGTCCGTCAGTTGTAACACCTATTGATTCTTTGTTCCAAATATCTCTCTGATCGCTAGCAAGTTTTATCTCCTGATAGTCTTCCGGTTTGTCTAAGTTTTCAAGATCTTCAAAATTTAATTCTTGTTTGAACAAATCCGTAAACCCACCCGCGTCAAAACTAGCAAAATCATTGTCGCTAAACTGCTCGGTATCAGAAGCAGTTTTAGTATATGAATTTAACATATCCGAAACATCTAGTACATTAAATGACTCTGCTCTCTTTTTACTTTCTGAAGCGCATTTATCTAGGTAAGTTACGGTCTTAGCAGTGTTATACACATGACCTAGTTTTTCTAAAAGAGCAGGAGCTAAATTCTTTTTATTTGCGAACTTTAACATTGTGTCTTTAACACTGCCAGATTTCTTAATCTCTGGTATAAGTTCTTCAAACCAACTAACTAGTTTTTCATTCATACTAATATATTATTTATTGTTACTGGTCGAAAGCAAGCCTAAACTCTAGGAGGCCTTTTCTCTTTCAATCTTATCTTCTTCAAGAATCCTACTGTACGCTCTCTGATCTTTACTTACGTCCTGGTTAAATAGTTCGATTTCCTCACTCATAGCATCACCAATACCACCTAGACCTATCAGATCATTTCCTGCCAGTTCTGTATCACCACCATGCTTTGCAGCTGCTAACAAATTCTTAGCGTTAGATATACCAACTTGATTGCGTGTATTTAATAAGCCCATGTCTGAAAGAAATACAGCATTGGCCATAAGTTTGTTTTCAAACTCAGCTACAAGAGCTTGTGTGTTACCACTCTTACTGTAACCACGTACTCCTGCTAGGGACATGACTTCTTCAATGCCATTCCTATAACCTGCTTTTTTTAAAAGCTCCATATAGTTTGTCCGGGCCTGATAGTTAGGGTCTAGTTCTGAAAATACACCTTCGGGGTATACTTGTGACGATATGTATAGTTGGTCCTCTTTCCTATCCCATACATTAAAGAAAAGCTTTTCATATATTTCTACAGATTTTTTAGGTATACCTGTTTTAGCAGCAATCTCCTCTGAACAGATGTCTTCTATTAACAGACAACTTCTAAGTACAGATTTGTAGTAAGGGTCTAACGCTCTATCAATTGAAACTGCAAATAATAATTCTGGAGTGGCTACGCCTTGTCTTTGAAACCAATAAGCGTCCCTCAATATTTCATACTCATCAAGTCTAGAAAGAGTTATACAGTTTCCTATAGGAAATTGTTTATCAGCATCTGAATATAACTTTAGTAGGTGCCATGCAAATGAAGGGTTGCTGTAACACTTTGCAAACTTTTCAGTCGCATAACTTACATCATCTTCCGCAAATATTTGAAACGGAGATCCTGAAAAAAAAGATGTGTCACGCGGTATTAAGCATGACAGGCTGTAAATTTCGTCACGAGTCATTGAGACTTAGCTTGCCGCTAACAGTTTTTCTTTGAGGGAAACTCTTTTTGACTTCTTATCATCGGCCGTATCCCTATCCTTAGTATTTCCTATTAGGTTGTCGAAGTCAGCCCGCGATAGGGGTGATCGACGCGCTATCTCGTCTTTTAGCTCAGAGCCACGGATAGAAGTACCCAAACGTTTCATAGCATTGTATGGGCCTACCCCAGGAATAAGTATATCTTTTAAAACTTGGTTAATCCCGCCCGAATCTCGCTCAGCTTGCTCCCTAAGACTGTGCGTATCAGTTGCCAATGCAGCTCCTCCTCCAAGCATGGCGCCTCCGTAAAAATTAAGAGGATTAATTATCGAACCTATCGTTTCGCTCCAAAATCCAGCGTGTTTTACTAAATATAATTTCTCTTTAGTATTCATGGTCTAGCATATTGTATTTTGTTATTACTTGGTAGGTCAGAGGAGAAGAGACCTCTGTAAGTTCCTGGACCGGTATTCGGCTTTTGTTGGTTACGTGAGTAGAGTTGTTGAGGAGTTATGGCACTTCCGTCGGTATTAGTCTCCCATTGTACAGATGGTGGTTTGGGAGCATTACGCTGTTGTTTTGCTAACCGTCCGTTAGGAAACTTTTGAATACGTTTGTTAGTTTGATCCTGGCTTAAGCTAGGTGTAGGTCCTGCCAGCTTGACCAAATATAATTTTTCTTTGTTGTTCATATTTATTAGCCCATGGATTCTTTAGCTTCCTGAGAATTAAGATACTCTAAGTTAGCTAAATCTTGTTCAGTAAGTTTTCCCTCTTTCTTTTTCTTTTCAAGCTTTTGCTTCTGCTTTTTTAATCTACGAGGCAAGTTGTAAGCTAGTTGACCTCCCGTGAAACCCAACATACTGCCTAACCCACCGCCAACCATCATGCCCGACTGGCCACCCAATGCTGTTCCAGCAATACTTCCGGCAGTACCTCCTAGAAATGTACCTAGCATGGGATACAACATAGATTTGTTGAAAGCCTGCTTGCTCAGATATAATTTCTCTTTATTGTTCATAATAATTAATTAGTTAACTGTTACGTTAAACATATAATTTTTCTTTGTTATTCATTTTGAGTATGGTCTATTATCAAGTTCCGCCGGAAGTCTACCAGCTTTAATTTCTTTCTCCGTCCAAATCCATGCCGTAGCATTCCACATAATAGCTGCTGCATGATCTTCACTATCATCTCCTTCAGCCAATGCCAATATGTGTCGATTCATACTGTCTAATAATCTACCGAGTGGAAAGCCTTGGTGCCAGTTGTTATCACCATATGCATTTGCTCCATCCTCAAACCTTTTAGCTAAAGCACGCAGAGCATCGGGTGGTATCAGATGATACATTCCCCTACCTTCGTCACCGTCCCTCTGGGCTCCGGTGTCAAAGGTCTTTTTCTCACCGCTCTGTGGTAGGTCTGACATTACATTCCGGGAATGTACGGTTCGTGCTTCTGGACAGGCATACCACGTTCCATTCGGTTTTGGGTATTCTTAACTGCATTTGTATCGGGTAAGCCTTGCGTCTGTTTACTAAGAGGATGACTCGGCGGCCTTGGTGGAATATTTTGCAAGCCACCTTTAGCTGTGGGTAATGCTGCATAAGTTTCGGGAGAAGCATTTTGAGGCTCAAAGAATGCACCAACAGAACCGGGAGCATGTGGGCCTGCTAATTTAACTAGATATAATTTTTCTTTGTTATTCATTGTTCATTTTTTGTAGTATGATGCTATTAGTCCTATAAAATAAAAAAACACTAGTATTAACAGGCCAATATGTAAATCATCATTAGTATTAAAGTTCAATACGTCTAGCATTTATTATCCACTCCAAGCACCAGTATAGTAAGGCATCTTAGGTTCTGGTGTATTACCTGTTTGTGGAGCGTTTGGTGGTTGTTGTACGGGAGCAGGAGCAGCAGACTGTTCCTGCTGTTTTTGTTGATAGAATTCAGGTGTTCCAGGCTGAGGTTCATCCGAGAAATTCTGTGTAGGTACAGAACTGGTAGACGTAGTTGGTGCAGGTGGTAATGCGTTAGGTTTAGGGTTTTGTGTAAAAGTTTCAACTTTAGCACCACCTGGTTGAAAAGGATCGTGCGGTGCGTATTTATCTGGTATGGGCCTGCCTGGTAGATTCCCGCTATCCATCATACTTGGTGTAGCATTATGCACTTGTTGACCGACTGGATTACCAGGCAGTGTTCCAGCATACTTTACGAGTAATAATTTTGTTTTGTTATCCATAATTTTTAATCTGCTAAGTGTTCGTCTAACATATCACGCATACGACTGTTTTCCATAGCTTGTGAACCACCAGAAAGTAGACCGCTACCCAATCCAACCCCTGCACCAACCATTCCAGAAAACGCTGGATACTGAAATTTATTAACTGCTGAGTTTATACCGAAACCTAAACCACCCATTAATAATCCAGAACCTACTCCTGTACCCACTGCGCTTGGTAGTGAATCTTTTATTTCCTGTGCTTCTTCTGGAGTTATTTTACCGTCAGCAAGCATTGCTTTCAATTGCTCCTCAGGTTCTAAATCATCAAGCGTCATAGAAGCTGCCAATTTAACTAGTAATAATTTTTCTTTTGTATTCATCAGTATGTCCTCCCGGTACTTTCACTAAAGCTTGAGATTTTTTTAAGAAGTTCCAGTACCAACTCTCCGAATGACTTGAAGTTGGACACCAACATGTTTTCAAGAGAAGATTGATCATCAGAACCGTACAAGTGACTAAAGTCTTCTGGCTTCCAGTAAAATAAGAATACCATCCTGCCAAGTCTGTCTAAAGCTTTCTCAAGATCTGGGAAGTACTTATCAATAAGCATATTCGAATCATATGTATTAGCCAAAGAACCAACTACGCCATGCTCAAATAAGCTAGGCGTACCTAGTTGTTCAGCAAGAGCAGCCAAATCGTTAGGACCCTTGCCTTCAAGTTGAGACGCATCATCAAATTTAATAGAATCACCCAGCCTACTTTCAGGCATGTTTGGTTCATCAGAATCAGACATTAAACTTACACTCTGAGGAGACTGCTGTGCTATGTTAAATATATCATCAACATCTTCTGTAAAATAAGATTCAGGATCTTCCCCGAAACTCATGTTGTATGCAGTCTTGGGCATGAAGAACGATACTCTGCCTTTTGTCTTAGACTTGTCTAGTATATCTGTAGCAAGCTTTTCAGAAAAAGATCCGTACTTCATTAAGTAACATTTAGCTGACAACTCACTCTGTTCACTGGTAGTAGTACTTCCAGATTTGGAAATGTAACTATCACGTCCAGTATAGTGAACAGCTGCTGATTTCATACCACCACCCATTATCAAGTTGTGTAAGTCAGAAGACGATGCCAAGTCTACATCTTGTTTCTTATTAACTTTAACAAATGCAACATCTCCCTTTTTAAATACTTTATCCTTATAGTTGTTACCCTCATAGTCGGGATTCAAAGTCAAAGTAGGTAAGTTGTCATCCGAATCAAAGCTGGAATCAGACCAGTCAATTTTATATTTGTCTACACCGGAACCGGAAGAAACTTTACTCTTCACATAAAAACAATCAGTAACGGTGCTGGCGTTCATACCTTTCGATATATCGAGAAGGACATAGTAGCTCCCGACGGAAGGTGTTTCTGGAAAGCTATCAAGGTCGGAGTCTTCAACTGACCGCTCGGACTCTGTATCTGCAGTAATTATTTTCTTACTAGCTACTGTGCTGGTGGCGTTGGTGTCTAAGTCAACGACCGTGTACCTGGTCTCAGAAGAACCAAATCCTCTACTACCACCACCCAGTTGTGAAGTACCCATATCGTCATCATCGTACCAATAAGACGATGCAAGTGATTTTCCATTAGAAGGAGCTACTAAACAACGCTTATTAGACCCGTCCTTCATCAACAATTTGTGAATACCTGCCTCAGATACTCCACTGTACTCTACCTCACCTTCTTCAAATACTCTGTGTACAAGATTTGTTTCCGATCTATTGTCTTCAAACAGAAAACCATTTGCTGCTAGTTTTTCAGAAGCTTCTTTAACATTACTGTTTAAAAATCCCATGTGTAGGGTGAGTCCACCACTTGCAGACTTAGTTAACTTAGCTGCAAGGGCATTACATTCTTCTTCTGTGTAGTTTGGGTACGCTGTTTTGATTGCATCCTTCATGCCCATACCCTGTGCCATCAACCCCTGTACCTGCTCTACGTTAGCAGACTTAGTTAATTTAGATGCAAGAGCATTACATTCTTCTTCTGTGTAATTTGGATAGGCTGTCTTAATTGCATCTTTCATACCCATGCCCTGTGCCATCAACCCCTGTACCTGCTCTACGTTAGCAGACTTTTCAGTTTTCTTTTTCTTCTTCTTTTTAGAGCCGGCAGGTCTGCAACTGTCATTACTATAAGGCTCCTTACCCGGTACAGGCTCATATCCGTTCCAGCATCTACCTTTAGCTTCTTTTACTTCCTCAAGAAGTACATTGTCCAAACCAATATGAGTTAATATATTTTGTGCAAATGTAGCGTCTTTCTGCATAAGGTCGGTTAGCTGCTTAACTGCATGTGGTCCGACATCTAAAATCATATCTTTAATACTACTTGCTTCTTTAGTCGTAGCTATAGATCCTTCGGTAACTTCAGTTTTGTCACCAATTGATTCAAGAACCTCTGATTGTTTCTTTTTAACTTTTTCAGATTCCTGCTTAGTCGTTTCATTCCCGATTGCATCTGAAAGCTCTTCCTTAGCAGAAATGTCATAAGAACTTTTCTCAATCTCTGAATATACTTCAGCCATGTCTGGCAACCAGTCATTGTGCTCTTTATACTCAGAGTAACTAGCCATCTTGTTCTGAGTCAGATGTTGTGGAGAAATAAGTTTTTGAAGCTCTAAACTGTTTGTGTTACCATCTGTCCCAGCAGCGATAGCTTCTCCACTTTTACTTTCTTGTAGCCCTACCAAGTATGTTGACCACTCATTTGTTAGAGGTACAAAAGTTTTATTCTTATGCCTGTATAGTAAATCAGTTCCTTTAATAGCACCATTAACAAAGAATGCCGGGGCGTATATCAATTCACCACCTACCTTAAATGCGAAAATACCAACCATCTTACTGTTGGCATCATTCTTGTAAACAATCTCGAACCCTAGTCTGTAGGGGTCTTTCATGAGTGGAGTTGCTTTGTTTTGTATAAACATGTACGCTTGATCTAAAAATGCTTTCTCTACATCTTTGTCAGCATAGACTTGTGCTGCGTGTTTTTTCCAATTGGAATCTATTTCTATCATGATGATTATTTGGTTTTGAAAATTATTGAAATGATATACAGATGTAGGATTTAATGCAATACTATTTACCCCCGCCGTACTGATCGCTTTGGTTATTTAACCAATTCCAGTACACGCTATTAGTCATAGGGCTGCCCTCCTTATCCTTATAATCAGATTGTTGCAGTAGCCAGTCGGGCATTGTTCCTTCATCGATAGCCATCTGACGACCAATACCAACACGGTTTAGTTGTTGATTTAACGCGTCAGATCTAGTGCCTTGTTCTTCTTCTTGACGTAGATTCTCCCAGTAAAGATCTTCTTCATTTGGCTTATAGTGCTCAGACCCCGTAACTCTGTCACGCAGTTGACTAACTCTGTTATCATGAATGTCAGTATGCTGAGGACTTATAAAAGTATTAGGATTGGAACCCCCGTTATTAGTATAGTCATTTAGAGCCTGTTGATTTCTTTGAAAGCTGCCTTTACCTAAGGTTGCACTAGCACTGTTAAGGTTTTTGGAAGTACTGGCCATGGTTTTACTCAAAGAACGCATCTTACCCAGTTGTTGTTTAGCGTGAGCCTCTGCCGCTCGTAATTCATTCCATTCCGGAGTTTGCTCTGTACCCTTGGCGGTGCCCGGAGATAATCCAATGGCTCCGCCAACCCCAGCACCTACTGCATCTAGCGCCCCACCTGGAGGTGATTCAAGTGGCAGAGGTTGTTGTGTGTTAGCAACTTTAACTAAATATAATTTTTCTTTATTGTTCATTTTTGTCTAGTTTTACGATGTAGTCTCCGATACGTTTACTCAATAATTTAACTTTTTCCATACCCTCTTTCTTAGCTTTACCTTTTAACTTTCTAACTTCTTCATACAGGTCAAGAACTAGATCACTAGTTATTTGGTATTGAATATCACCTTTATCTACTTTGTCAGATTTTTTAGGCATTACCTACGTCCCCCGGGAGTGAAGTAGAATCCTACTATCATAGGATATACTATGGTTGTGGTGAAGAGTGCAAGATGTCCTGTTGTAATTGCCACAGGGGTTTGGCTTGCTTGAAAATTGACGAGCCCCCAGAGGAATGAGTTTGTACCTTCTCCTGAAATGTTTGTATATGTGAGGAGTGGAACGGATGGGTAGATGGTAGTGAGGATCGTGACCGCTGAGAGTGTACACATCCCAATAAGGGCCAAAATACGACGAGTGACACGAGTGTAGCGACCATCCGAGGGATTGTTGAGTTGTTCTTGAAACTTAAGTGCAAATTCATTTGTACGTATCTCCCTAGCCATTTCTAGTTGATATGTATTTTGTCGGGAATCAACGATGGCTCCAAAGATTCCTTTCAGTAAGCTTCCAAGTACGGCTGAACCGCCGCCTGTCATGAAAAGTGTTATTAATTCAAACATAAGTTATAGTAAACCTGTCTTATCTACACTATCCCCAAAACCCTTACCGTATGCAAGCCTAGGTGCAAAATGATTGTTCTGCTCAATGTTTGTTACAGCACCCGAGTTTGCTGCATTGCTAAGCCTATGTGCCTGGTAACTGGAGTGTAATGAAGCTAACCAATCTTTCTCATTTAATGTAGTCGTACGCATACGAACCATTTCCGGCTCAAACTCTGGAGGAGATCCTGATGATAATATAGAGTCAAACCCCATTTCGGACATGTTCTCTGCCATCTTAGGAGTAATCTTAGTACCTATCGAGTAGTGTAACGCTGGACTGTGTAAGAAGCTACCTACTGCATCGCGTGGACTTTTACTAACAGAATCTTCGGGCGGTGAGTAATCGCCTACAACAGAATTATAAGATGCCAAGTCATCCGGTAGGTATCCAGCAGCACCTTCGTTACCAGTTATACGTACATGATCTAAAGCACCTTTAGCCAGGTATTCGAGATTCTTTCTACTAGCGTAGAGCCCGCTGTTGTCAAAGACTTCTTTTAAATAATCAACGTAGTGATGTCTGCCAGATCCCAAACCACGCAAAGCTATAACATCTTTCACGTCTAGTATACCCTCACTAAGACGATCCCCAGGCTCTACCTCTTGACCTTTTTTTACGTTTAGTTCAAACCCAGGAAGCGTATAATGAACTTTGCCGTTAATAAGTATGTTCTTACCACCTTGCGGTGCATCTTCTATACTCTCAACAATACCCTGAACTTCAGACAAAGCAGCTTTGTTAGGGTATGTTCCCGGGCTTTGCATTATTTGATTTACAACTTTAAATCCGCTAGTAGGTATTTTTGTACCGCCAAACTGACCACCACTATGCTTTACGTTAAGGGCGCCTTGAGTCAGTGGCTCACCTAGAGCGTGAGCAGCAGTTATACCCACTGCAGCTCCAAGCTTTGGGAACTTACCATCATTGTCTAAACCTGCGCACTGCGAGCATACACCAGACTTTGCCTCGCATGTCAAAGGACTGCGTACTAAAACTCGATCTTTACCGGATTTCCTAAGTGCTTTATGTATTAATTTGTCCACTACCTCACCAGCCATAGCGTCCCCATATTTACGCTGAAGTACACGACCCGATAGTTCTTCGACATCATCAAGGCCCATAGCGACACCGTTGTTAGTACCACAATCCTCTGTAGTAGCAGTAAGTCTGGTCACTGACTGCACCATTTGCTTGGCTAAATCACCCGCGTCTGCAGTTGCTTCTTTTGTAGATATTACAGATTTTCTGGTACCAAACGTACTAGATAGATATTCTGCAGGACGTAAACCCTCACCGTAACTGTTCTCAACAAATAGATCTATAACGTCATCCTTGTAGTCAGTATAAATAGCGGGAGTGGTAACCATAGATTTTAACTGACCTTTATTACCGCGAGCACCCGAGATTACAGAGTTTCCTAAATTGTGAGAAGTGTCACGTATAGAATCTATTGTCATTTTTTCAAGCAAATCAGAATACTTTGCGTAAATCTTTATCCGTGTTTTCTTCTTATCCTTAGATCCTATTTCAGCAGCAGCTATCTCTTGCTTCATCCTAGCTATGACTGAATCCTTATCAAATGTCGGGCGCATGTCAGCAAGAGTTATGGTCTCAGCTTGATTAAAAGAAGCTTCACGACCTACATCTGAAAGCTCTTTAGATACCTCTCTATATTTATCGGGATGTTTAGTAGCTAGTTCTGACATCAAATTCCCTATACCCTTCTTATCAAAGCTAACACCATCCAAGTCAATATCATCAGGTATTAAGTCACGAATTATAAGTTCTACAGCTTTCATTTAGATAAGTACATCAAGAATCTTCTAGTAGTTCAACCCTATTAACTAAAGCACTAAACTGCGTAAGGGTTGTAAACCCACCGACAATAGCCATAACTTGCTCGTGACTAAATGTTATACCTAAGTCTTCGGGAGAAGCATTTGCCTTTGATATACACGACACAAATGCTTCAGAGTCACAGTCTGCTGGAAAAGCAGGCTTAGGTAGTTCTAAAAATCCAGACAAAGAAGCTGTACAGTTCCTAGAGTCCATCTCTAGAGCTATAGAATGTGCTGGTTGTCCAGAGTAGCCGTTGGGTGCTGTTATATGTAAATCGTTTACTACATTTGTTATACCATCTGGACACCAAAAACAATCTCTTACATCCTCACAATCTATTATAGATCCGGGGCCACCACTGCTAACAGAATTAACATTCTCACTAAAATTTTCAGGAACCCTGACAACTTTGTGAAGCATTAACTGGGTTGTGAAAGAACCCTCTATCCTACCACCAATTGCATCTTGAGATATTACTATGGATATACAGTCACCCTCCTCTAGCATTAACTCTTTAACCCCGGTACTTATAGCTACAGTTTTTCCCGGCACTACTCCGGTTTTTTCGTAAAGATCTAAGTTGTAAACGTCTCCGTCTAAACGTTCTATCTTAGCAGAAACTTTTAACGTAGTAGTTACAGGTTGTGGACTGTGTGTAAACTTAAGCTCTAAACCTAGTCCGTACAGAGCAGTATCAGGTACACAAAACTTGTAACCTCCGGGGGGAGATTTTTGGTTACCTATGTATGTACCGTACTCGTAAACTTTTTGATCAAATGGAACGTACTGGTACTCGTCTTTCTTTGTTAGTACAGTATTTGATATTGCAGCAATCTTAGCCCCACTAAACCCACGCTCTGCTATTAGCGTGTCGGGGAGATTGGTTATATCTATTTTGTTATCTAGACCTATAGGAACTCGGGCATCGAGTAGTTCCTTTAGTGTAGCTTCTTCGCCATTAAAGTAGACAGTGGTAGTGTCCGGGAATACTGAATTCCCAGTAATTTCAATATTAGAAATCTTTGTTTCACTATCCACGACATTTTAACTATAATATTTTTACGGACTAAATATAGTAATTAACTTACCTAATCCAACCTTGTCAGCTACACCAATATATACTGGATAAGCTACAAGCAGTAGAAGACCAATACAGTATCGTTTCCAAAGTTTGCTACCCTCCCGCTTAGCTTTTTCAAGATTTTGATCAGTCCTAAAACCTTCTAACTCTAAAACTTTACCGTTAATGTTTCGACAGTAATCATGCACATCCGACATGTGCTCCATTTGCCAACGTTGCTGCTGTATTAGTACCGATATACGCTCAAGTATAAATTTGTCGTGATCATCGCAGTCTTCAATTAAATGACTAGGTATAGAAGGATTAAACTCTGGAGCATCAAATTCTTTTTTAGTACGTCTAATCGCATGATTCTTTTCTTTATTGTCTGACATTTTAAAGTTTAAAATATAGTTAACGAAAATGCATTATCAACAGTAAACGGAGCTAGTTCTTCCGTAACAACTTGACCAACTGCTGGGTCTTGCATTATTGGCTTGTTAGCTGTATTACCCGCTAGGATACTGATTACACAGTTACCACCTAACTGTGTAGTTATAGAATATGTAGATGCAGAGTATAGAATGCTGTTTTTTATACGACAACCAGCGCTCCCTGGGTAAACATATACGGCACCACACTCAATGTCTACACACTCAGTCTCTAGTTGACAGTTGTCTATAAATGCCGACAAGGTAGTACCCATGGTAGCTACCGCACTTCCCAATGCAGACTTAACGTAACTGTTCTTTAGAATTAATACACCATCTGCAGAACGTATACCCCTGCCAGATGATATAATTTTCCTAAAACTAAGCTCTAAGTTACCGTTGTTATGCAATACTATAGGATCCACAGAGGTTGCCGTAGTACTCTCCAGTAAGTTACCAGATATAGTAACTTTACTGGAAGCGTCAGCAATTCTAATTAAATTTTTTGATAAAGTGTTATTGCATATAAATGAGCCCTGACCGTAGACATTGGAAACTCGGTCGCCTGCTGAATCACCATCCGCATAAGTTGGATCTCTGAAAAGAACGCTACCATTTGTTAGTGCAGTTGTCTGTACTACACTAGCGCCAGCCTGAAAGTTATAGTCTACTCCATTTTTTAGTATGTCGTACTCATCCTCATATACTCCGGGCCAAATAATAATAGTGTCTCCAGAAACTGCAGCGTTTTTAGCTGCTCTTATAGTTAGGAAAGGTGTTGAAAAATCATAGTTTGAAATACCATCTCTAGTATCAGTTCCTGACTTACTTACATGTAGTGTACTATTTACTGTAAGCATAGCTCCCACCTTATTAGCTACACGATCTTCTGTATAGTATAAATTGTTAGATCCCTCGTTAACGGTATCTGTTGTCAAACTCCCTTCACTAAACAAAGCGTCAAATGCTTCAGGTGTTAAATTTAAATTACCGTTTACAGTTAGGTTACCTTTAGCTGTCCAGTTACCTACTAAGTTTTTCTCTTCCCAATTTAAAGTAATTTGGTTAGCTGAATTTATTAATAACCGTGAGCTAAATCGTGTTGCATCTCTATCGGATGCATCTATGGTTGTAATGTCTTTAAATAAACCACCTGTTATCAAATTAGATTTATTTTGTGACGTAAGTAAACCTGACAAAACAACGTCATTACTATCGAGTATATATTTTTGAGAAGTAGACATATTATATACCGTGTAAGTAGTAAGAAAATTCTACACCCTGAGCCACGGTTGATGGTGATGTAGTTTGAGTACATTTAATGTGATAGGTTTGATTGTAATCTAAACCAGTTACAAGTGGTAAAGCAACGCCATCATTAATAGTTGCCGAACTTGCCCCAGCACTCAACGTGAAACTTATGTCGTTAACGTGTGTAGCCCCTTGGTATAGTTTAAGAATTATGTCAGTATTACTCGGACTTTGTACACGCACACCCATACCATATATTGAAAATGTATTTAGACCTTGATTATCTATGGGACTGAAATAAGCAAATTCATAAGAATCGTAAACAGTAGGAGAACTATAATTTACTATGTTACGTATAGGTAGATCACTAAAGGACGGTATGTCGTAATTAAGTGCAACAGCCATTGTTTTAGAGAATTGACGATACGTACTCATAACTTATTTAACATTAACCTCTAGTGACCCAGCTTTTGGCCAGTCACCTGTAACAGAATCCGAAAGATTAATAGAGTACATCTTGGAGTAGGTTTTTGCTTCTTCCATGTCTGGTGTTATAACTGTTACGGCTTGTGTGTCGCCTACGTCTTCCCTGTATAGCACCATAGCTACGTTGCCAGATTTATCCAAAACCTCTACGTATTTGAGGGGCTCGTCAACAACTATTGTTTTACCAGACTGTGCTCTTACTCGTAACATTTAATCAAATTTTTAATATCCAGAAGTTTCGTCTAGCAAACTCATCGCTTTATCAACCTGTGCTGCTAAACCTTGTATCTGACCTTCAATATTCATAAACTGCTGAGTGAGTTGTTGGTTTTCAGACTGCATTTGCTGCACAACTTGCATCATTTGCTCCATACCTGCATACAACTCCTGAACTTCTGGGCCAGGTGCTTGGGCTTGTTGTGGTGGCGGCTGTCCACCTGGTGGAGGCTGTCCACCAGCGGCTTGCATCTCTTGCTGTAACATTTGCATTAATTGATTAGGATCTACCTGTAACTGTTGAGCAACCTGTTGTGCCATGTTTGGATCTTGCATCAACATATTAGGATCAACACCCATTTGCGCTAGAGCGTCGAGCAACCCACCACCCTGTCCTTGCGGTGGTTGTCCCCCTGGAGGTGGTGGTTGTCCCCCTGGAGGTGGTGGTTGACCCCCTGCAGCTGGTGGTTGACCACCTTGCTGAGCAGCTGGATCTGCAGGCATTGGAGAGAACGCAGACTTCTCCAGTTCTTTCTTTATGTTTTTTATTGCGGAGATTGTGTCTTCAAAACTCATAATCTTAGAAGTTTATAGAAATTTTTAAAATATACCAAGCTTTTTATCCTATTACTATTTCGTCACTCATATTAACCTGTCCAGATTTGATTGCTTTTAGCGCAGTTTCTCTGTCCGGGAATCTATATGAATTTTTAGATTTAGATTTCTGAGCAGTATATAATCCTAGAATAAATTCTTGAGTTGGTGTAGGTACGACAGTGTTTTGTTTCTTTATAGAAAATAGCATCTTAGAAGGAAGTAATTTATTTTTAGCATCATCAACAGCCTCGGGAAGTGCTGGTAATTGAACATTCATAGCGTCCCCGTCAAAATCAGCGTTGTGTCCGTTAGTAACTAATGGGGAAATCATTATAGTGTTACCTTCAATAAGCTTAGGAAAACCAGCAACAACATTGTACCTGTGCCATGCAGGAGATCTAGAATATATAACAGGACGTTCTTTTGTCTCTAACTCTAGTGCATGACGTGCATGATCTGTCTTGTCTCGGATAGCAACAATAGAATCTGCTGCTGATCTACCCGACCTGACTAAACGACGCTGTATGTAAGGTGCGTATATTTTCCATGCCATCTCCTCCGGTATACCAACTTGATCTAAATCTAGATCTGGATCTACACCAATAACACCACGTGCTGAAGAGTCTACAGGCTTAGAAAGTAGTCTACGTTGGAAATAACCAAACTTTGCAGTGTTACCTACCAACTTATTAAGAAATCCAGAAACTCCACGGGACTTAGTCTTAGGTTGTACAGGGTCACCATAACCATAAACTGCTTTAACAGAATCATATAAATTTAAACGACCTGAGCTTGAAGCTTCATCACCTATTTCCCCCTTTAGTTCTTCATAAGAATCTCTTATTTCAAAAAGATCTTTATAAAGCTCATTAGCATCACCGGGTACAAAAGAATCGCCTATAATGTTAAACGGCCTGAACTTAGGTGGTATGACAGGAACTCTATTGATCAAGTAATCTGCAGGAGTTATATCGTTAGTACGCATACCGTGTGCGTAGCGCATCAGTTTTACAGATGGATTCCTGTCAGACTTACGTTTAGAGTTAAGCCCGTCCTTTGACATCTTCTCAACATCTTCTACAGAAAACGTTCTAAGCGCCGCACCTATAGCCTCGGGACCAGTGTGACGCATGTCTGGTATGTCAGTAGTACTTGCTTGCTTTTCTTCCTCAGGTTGTACACCAGACATGTTGTCCAAAAGCGCATCCCTGTGAGAACGAAGTTGGTGTATCATCTTTACACGCTCTAACAAAGCCGACCTAAGCTCATCCTCATTATAGTCATTGGCGAACTCTAGATCTACAGCACTTGCCTGCTTACTAAGTACGTCACCATCTATACCCCAGTTCCTAAGTGCAGCTCTTCTTCTGTCAGTTGGTTTCTTGAGGTATTGAGAACCATGCCTGGCTTTGAAACTTCTCCAGCGTTTCATCTGACGATCATCGTCATCAGTACGCCTACCACCTGAGTATCGTTGGTACCATTGTAACCAACCCAATGGATCTTGTGGGTTTACCCAATGTTCAGGCCACTTCTCCATAGATGCTTCACTCTCTTCATCACCATATACTTGGTCATACACACCCATCTCATCCAACTGCTCAGGAGTGTAGTCAGGCTCAAATGGAAGTACAGAGGCTTCCTTTACATATTTCTTCATCCGCTTAACCAACCCAGGTGGAAGCTCTTCATCTCCCGACATAATTGCTCTAAACTGCTTTTCGGTTAGTCCTAGTATCTTACGAACCGGCTCTTCAAATGCTGGATTAGGAACCTCAAAAGGAAGCCTTATATATCCATACTTATTTGTGTGTGCAAGTGCATCATCAAACAAACCACCCTTAATAGGAACCACTGCACCCTTACCTAGTTGGCGCATGTCTAACAATCCCGGATTTTTGATTTCAACTGGATCAAAATCACTAAGCACCTTCTCAGTCATAGGTCCTAACCTAAGCTCTCCTTTTTTGTTTATCTTACGTGCATGATACCCTGAGCCCTGTAACAATGTCTTGAACTTATTAAACACCATGGGTGTGTCAGGCATTTTAGGATCATAACCGCTCCTAAGTTGCTGCCAATAGTCATCATTTTTAGCACCACGTACTAACGCCATATCCTTTAATACACCATAAGCTCCTGAAGATAAAAGTCCATGGGTTTCCAAACCACTGAGCCGCTTACTTTGTGCTAATTCGTCACCACCCTTTAGAGGTTGTTCGTTAACGTCGTAAGCACCTTGATTTCTAGCTGAAAAACCTTTTGTAGCAGTATGATGTAGTTTAAGTACGTGAGCGTCACCAACTGTCGCTGGATTTTGCAATTTCTTATCTGATTGCGGATCAAATATTTCCTCTACATCAGTCAATCCAGCAGAATCCAACTCGCCCTGTACATAGTCATACCATTTAGTTCCAGGTTTTGTAAATGAGTTAACCTTGTAAGCCTTCCCCCTAGCCTTGGCGGCTTTACCGAGTAGCAGTTCATATATCATTGAATTGTTTACTCGAGAGGGAATACCTAGCGGGTTTAATAAAAGTTCTAAAGGTTTACCGTCAACCGTTCTAGGCATGTGATCATTAGGAACAATCTTACTTATAGTACCCTTTTGTCCTGACCTGAATACAACTTTATCTCCGGGCATTGCAGGTTCATTAGATTTAACCGTAACCTTAACTCCGCTCCGTGTATTAACAACATCAGTTACAACACCTGGATTTTCGTGCTGCCAAGTTAAACTAGCATCATTACGTGCGTTTTTCATGTAAGACGAAAGCTTGCCCAACTTTTGTGAAGCTGAAGAAACTACCCTAGGTTTGGAAGCTAAAGCTATTGGGTCACCGAACTCGATTACTTGACCTGGTTTAATCACACCTTTGTCGTCTAACTTATCTAATTGTGGTATCTTGTATTTCTTAGGGAATAAACTAACGTAATGATTTTTACCACCCTTTATACCACGTTTATATTCTAAGTCGTCAGAATACATGTGGTCACTTGTTAAACGTTTAGCAAAGTTTTCAGAAACAACAACAGCGTCCTCAAAGGAATGTCCTTTATAAGGTAGAATACCTATGCGTGCGTTTAGGCCTAGAGCAAGCGTACCTGTATCGTCCGTATAGTTTGATTTGGCTAATATATCCCCGGATTTAACAACAGAACCTTTCCTAACTAGTGGTGTGTTATGTATACTAGTCTTTCTATTAAACGGGAAATTATTATATAAGTTTTTCTTAATAACCTCTCCGTCCTTAGTCTTAATAGTTATGTTATCTTTACCTACAGCTTGTACAACACCTTCGTTGTCAGAAAAAACAGCACCTGCATCTCTACCCATAGCTTGATCAAAACTCCTACCGCCTGGATCTAAATCGTCAATGTTCTGAACTAGTGGAGCTTCCGGGGACAGGACGGGTAAAGCTTGGTTTACAAACTTTGATCCGTAAAATAAACGCTGCCCTTGTACAGATGACTGTAGGGGGACTAAGTTAAGATGACTTCCAAAAAATTGGTTGGCTGAAGGGAGTTCGTAATCTACCTCACTGTCATCTACCTCTGTGATAGAATCGTTCTTTATAACATTACGCTTCATGCTTTAAGCAATTGCTGCCTGTTCTTTATTATTTTCTAAAGATAGTTGTTTCTTACTAGGTTTTTTCTTTGGATCTTTAAATAACATATTTCTACTTAAGTTTGTGTAAAATCTGTCCCGAACTTCTCCCTCTGGTATTTCAACAGTCATAACTCCCGGCTTTGGTTTGTTTGGTTTCTTCAAAGCATTGTATAAATAAGCTCCAAGTACACTCGCTCCTATACCGCCTCCTACTATTCCTGTCTTCCATGGATTTTCCTTGGCATAGTCTTTTATGTCTTTCCAAGGGTTACCTTCTAAACGTATTTTCTCAGACTCCCGTTTTAGCTGTGCAGCTTCTAGTTCTGTCTGAACATTTTCAGTAATCTTATTTGTATAGTCAGTTTGTGCTCCGGCTAAATTAGTTAGACCACTAGTTCCAAATAAAGCCATTTGTTTAGCAGGCCAGTGGGCTTTACCGAGAGCGCCCATGAAACTTGTTTTATCTTTTGGTGCTAAAAATTTATTCTTAAAAAGTTTACCACCTACATGTCCGCCTGTGATAGCTCCTAGTACAAGATTAATTTTACGAATAGCTGGATCTGCATCTGCCAATAGTAATTCATTTTCACCAGCAGCTGCACCTGCACCTAATGTAGATCCCAAAAATTTTTGAGGTGCTCCTACTTTGTTACCTGCTTGTACCAACCTATCAAGTCCAGATGGATCAAAACCGCCTCCTGATATATGTGGAGTCCGACGGAAAAATTTCATCAGACTACTGAGTGGATTAATTCTAGCTGATTTAACTCTATGTACCCCTTTATGTATATGGGTGTTACAAGTTTGTATCGCTTTCGGCAATTTCTGTGACAAATTTGTATCGGAAGCTGACTTCAGTTTTTCAGCTTCAGCACGACTAACTACCTTTGCATCCTCAGGTTCGCCCCTATCTTTACTGTAGTATACAGTAACACCATTCTTATCTTTAGTAACTTTCTTCACGGGGGCACCTTCAGAAACTCCCTTGTCAATAATCACAGCTTCGTCATTAGAAGCTGACTTAGTAACCTCGGTTGTTACGCCATCTAAAACTCTAGCGAGCCCAATAGAAGGTTTGTTTGAATCTTCTACTAAAGCTTTTACGATATCTACAGTAGCAGATTTTTCTGCTATTAATTTTGTTACAGCTTCTTTTGCGAAACCAACACGTCTAAATTTCGGTAGTATTCCTACACTGTAGTATCCTACTTTTTGCATCCCGTCATTTCGCTCCTGCCAACCAACAAAACCTACAGGTTGTTGACTAGCACTTTTTCTAACTAGATACAAGCCACCATCAAAATGTTCTGCACTCAATCCGTTTGGCCAATGGCTGGGATTTTCTTGGTAGATACTGGACATTATGTCCTTTGCTTCGTTTATAGCCGATGCTGATTTAACAAAATCTGTGTAGTGTTCCATAATTTTATAACTATATTTATATCTCAGTATTATCAACGACTATTGTGTAAGTGTCAATGGGATATCTAATAGCTAAAAAAAGGGGGCCCAAATGGGCCCCACAGGAAAAGATTTTGTTGTTGTTAAGCTATAGCATTATCTTTTCTTTTTTTAGGATGTCGTTCGAACCTGGGCAGTAGTTCTCCTTCGTAGGACGATCCTCCATGTTGCCCGTCAATTTGTAACCGTTCTGATAAGTATAATTGAAGTTCATTTTGATGATTCTCTCTTATGAATGTAAAACGAGGAAGTTTACCGCTGCTCCAATCAAAGAATGTAATTCTTGTAGGAACATGTGAAACTTTCACGTTGAAGTTTATATTGTCTTTTCTTATTTCAAACATTAGCAGCATAGACGAGTTACCATCTATAGGGTGTCCGAGTCCTTTGTAGTTAGCCCAAGCTTTTGAGTAAGTTTGCCCTCTGTTATCTAGTGGGTTTGGTATATTCATAGCTTGGACAATATATTTGTCTAGGCCATGCATCCATTCTACCATTACAGTAGCTGATTGGTATATACCATCTTTCTTAGCTTCTAACGCGTAACTAGGTGAGTATCTGTATTCACCACGCTCTGCTTTAATGAGTGACTTTATTAGTTTTTTTCTGGGGTTCAATAGCTGATAGCACATTTGCATTCGGCCTGGAACCACTGTTCTTTTTTGTTGAGGTAATTTATTATAATTTATTTTATTCATCCACCGGTTTCCTTTCTACAACGTTTTTTGTCTTTCTTGTGAGAGTATTCTAACTTCCTCTCTTATACAATAATCTCGAGATTCATTTTCACATAGAATCTTTCCATTATCTAACCTTTTGGCTATCCACAATTCCCTATCTGAATCATAGGTTACAGTAGATGCCCGTTCAATTACAGGCTTGCCTAGTAATGGACGCAGAGAGTTGAGACCATCTGAATAGATGGCCTCAACTTTACTCCCGTCTCCGGATATGCAGATGGAAACTCCTTTACTCATCTGAGTCTGTCCCCGAGATATCTACCTCTCCACATATTTCCGGTTCTTGAGATGACTCCAAATATTTTGGTGTCAACTCAAAGGAGCTTTGATCTTGCTCCCCTAGTCCGCCGAAGACTGCACCCCAACTCGCCGCGCATTGCGTTGAGTCAGAAGTACAAGCATCGTTAACTTTAAAAGAATTGCCGTCACCAGCAATTGTCATTGATATTCCTGCCATATTATTTTTTCTCCTTAGTAATCAGCTTGCGCTATTGGGTCGTCCATAGTGTGAAGTAGCAAGTTCTCTTGATCCTTCAACTCATCTTTCGACATCTTTTTTCCGTCTGGTCCGGTTACGTATTGCTCGATAAAGGATTCGAAGTCATACATACCACGGACAGTTTCATTATGTCCAAGGCGTACAGCTTCGATTATTACTTCCTTTTTAAGCTGGATACAATTTTTACCCCACTCTTTTTCTACGTGACCTTGATAGGAGTCATAGGTGATTTCAGAAGTTTCACTTTCTTTACCATCTTTACCCCGAACAGTTGTAATGTTGGCCCCGATGTCATAGGCGTTGTACTCTTTTGACGGAGACTTTATGATGAGGTCATAGATATTTCTATTTTCCGCACCATGTGCTCTAACCATTTCTGGCTGGAGTCCTTGGTCTACTCGAGCTTTATTATCTATAACTTCCCATCCGTGTGATTCTGCTCTAGCAGTTAGAGCTTCCCGGACTTTACCATCTTCTGCGGCAATATTGACGCTTTCGTATTTTGATGTGAACGACATTTTATTTATATTATGTTGGCGAAGAATTCGCCTGTTTCTGGGTTGATTGAACTATCGTCAAGTGACAGTTCAATGATTCTATCTATATTGGATGACAATCTTTGACGATCTTCAGTGTCGCTAAGATTAACGTCTTCCATGTTTAAGGATCTCCTAAACTCTGTAATTGCTTGGTAGAACTCATCTGAACTATCAAACTCACCGAGTTCGGTGGTTAGTTCATCGATTGATTCTGTAAGCTGTGCTACTGAATTTGGAGTTATTCGAGCTGGGTCTACAACTCGTTTAGCCCCGCTTTCGCGACGCTCTTCTATCTCAGTATCAGACATTGGAGTCTTGTCTAACTTTTCCTTAAGACGATTAACTCTTTCGGCTATCATTCTTCGGACTCCAACTTGAATGTCTGACACAGTGTCTTCTGTTAGCGACTTCCAGTTTTCTATGTCTTGACGCATGATAGCTTCAGATTGTCTTCTCATTTGAGAATCGAATTCTTTGGCTTCAATCAGTTGACCTACTGATGCTTCACGTTCCATGTAGCATTCTGGTACTCCAATAGCAGAGCGGTACCACTCGCAACGAATACGTCGCGGGTTTCTAAGCGCTTCTTTACCGGGAATGTAGGATACGATTATATCTACCAAATCTTCTGTGAATAGCCTACGATATTGAGCTATGATTTCAGCTCTAAGTATATCGTACCGTTCATAGACGTATTCTACATAATCATTGTAGGTTACCGGTGCTTGGTTTTGTACCTCCCACTCATCTCGCCTGTCTAATTTATTTTGTATGATTAAACGGGCTTCATCTATTACATGTGGAGTGTCTGCATATATCTCTAGATCTTTTTCTGTGATACCCCTGCATGCAATAAGGTTGGATTCTACTTCTTCAAATTTACTACGCCTAACCATATACCCGAATCGGGTGTCGGTATTAGACGAGTATTTTTTCAGAACGGAAACAATCTGAGACCGTATACTTGCACCTATTTTCTTAATCCAGGTGGGCATAGTGTCCATCTTACCTAACCTCAGCTTTTCGTCTGCATATTTTTCCTGCATATCGGAAGGTAGCAAAGCTGGTGTTATAGTTGCTTCCATAGAAGATGGGAAACACACTGAGTATTTGTAACCGATATACTCGGATGACAAACGTTTGTGTTTCTTCATTGCTTCTTCCAGAGCGCCGTTGAGATCAAATGATTCTACGGGCTCGTTACGTACAGGTGTTACTTCTCCACTCCCAACCTGCAGTTGTGCAGGCTGGGAGTTATTTTGAATGATATCAGTCATTATTTTTTAGTCTTTTTTTTGGTGATTTTTGTTTCTCCAACTTTTGTCATAACAGGACCAGCATCAATGTTTTTGTGGTCTGTAGATGAGTCTATAATCAGATCTTTTTGATCTTCGTATTCTTCCATGTAGCCGGCTTCTCTAGCCCACTTTACTTGCTTCTCAAACGCACTGTCTGGTTTAGAAGCAGCTGCAGTCTTTTGACTAACCAACCTTAGTAGTAATTCAGGCTCGTTAGCCATGTCCCTACCCAACCAGTTCTGACGATTTATACTTGTTTTTACACACTTTCTAATCTCAGATCCAGTGAACTGTGAAGATGCTGCTACAAGTGCAGCCATATCATAGTTGTCCGGGTTCCTGGGTATAGCTGCTGACTCCAAATGGATTCGGAAGATTTGCTCACGAGCTTCGTCTTCGGGTAGACCGATCCAAAGCTTGGTATCGAATCGA
>Ga0257110_1000147_pt1 | contig 36959 bp, 39 predicted proteins | sample LP_taG_7_FD_190184 | JGI IMG/M metagenome (GOLD analysis project Ga0257110, IMG submission 190184) | Marine microbial communities from Northeast Subartic Pacific Ocean, Canada - LP_J_2015_P26_10m | ecosystem: Environmental > Aquatic > Marine > Oceanic | place: Canada: Northeast Subartic Pacific...
TTTTTAGAGCAAGACTCATTAGCCGAAACAACAGAAGATTTAGAATTTACAGAATTAGATATGGACTTACTTGATGTAGATTTTTTAGAAGATTTACTAGACATTGTACAAACAGAAGTAGATGGATTAGCAGAACAAAGCCAGTCTGGTACTGATAGAATACAAGGTACTAGAATAGGATTAGATCCTACTACACAAATAAATACATTTGATAACTTTGATGGCAAAATTTACATGACCAAACAAGTTGCAAACAGACAAGATATAAAATTAGACTCGGGTAGTAATGCAAGAATAGTTTTAGAAGATGGTAAACTTATAGAATTATGTATTAACCAGTGTACAGAAATAGAAATAGAGATTATACAACAATGAGTATAGACGAAAAATTAAATAACATGGAACCAAAAGATACTCCTTTATTAGTAATAGGTTATATAATATTGAGCATGTTTTTATTAATACCTTTGTCAGCAACAGCAGACGATAATGTTATTTCCTTAGATCAGGAAGGTGCAGAACTATTTTTAAGAATAGGACAACAAGGCGATGGTAATGATATTAATCTAGACTTAGGATTAAATTATGCTAAAGCAGATAATTTAAATTTAGGTATAGTACAAAAAGGTGACTTTAATGAAGTTTACTTTAGCATGGACGGAGACGGGAATACAGTTAATGTAAGTCAGTTTGGTGACAGAAATAAATTTGGTTATACCACATTATGGGGAGCGGTTAATTGTACCAATACTACATTCTGTGGAGACATTGACGGCAACAATAACGAAATAACTACCTTCCAAGTTAATGACGGACCTAATAACGAAAGTAACACAATAGGATTACATGTTTGGGGAAACGATAATCAAATTACAATATCACAAGGTTGCCATTTAATAAATCTTAATGATACAAGTTGTGCCACCGCAGGTGATTACAACGATGGCGGCCATTTAATAAATTTAGACCAACATGCTGATAATGGAGAAGTAACACTTAGCCAAGTATCAGGTCAACTTTATACAAACCATACAATGGATGTACGTTTATATAATGCAGACTATAGTGATGTATTTTGGAGACAACGTGGTAATGGTGTAAAAAATGTTTACCTAAATGCCAATACAGGTCAGCCAATAAATGTAAATGGAGAGCAAAAAGGAGACGGCGCCCATACAGCCACAATTAATTTATCCGGAAGTCAGCCTTCCGCAGTAACACTATTACAGCAAGGCTCCACAAATCAAAGTTACACACTTAGTCAAACATGTGTAACATCAGGAGGCTGTTCAGTAACAGTCACACAAGGCACCCAATAGGACTTGACAAATAATTTTTTTTCTGCTATAATTACTAGTAATGAAACATATGATCAAGTGGTTGAAGATAACAGCCGGAATAAATTTATACCTTTCTGTAATTATGACACTAGTCCTAATTGCTCTTGTGGCAGATATTGTGTTAGACACATATTGGCATAGCAATGCCTATTTAGAACAATTTAAAAGCAATGATGACTAATTGGTTAGCATCATATAGAACTTATTGTTTATCCATTGCTTTTGCACACTTCATAATATTTACATGTTTCTTTCCGTACTTTGTATTTTGTACTGTCTTTATATTTGTTATATTTGTAGTTTCTTGGATGTGGTGTGATTTAGTTCACCATATAGAACAAGCAAACAGACAAGAAATATTAAACCTACTAGATACATGTACTAGCGACCAAACCAGGATTATTCTTGCTCATCAACTTTTTTTACATGATAAAAATAGTGTGTTTGGTGACCCATATCAGTTATATGGATGATAAAAATTAGATAAATATATATTGTTATAATAACAGATGGTTTTATAACACTTATATATAAGGAGAAAACTATGAATAATTTTAAGAATGCATTTCTAGGAATCTTTTTTGTAATCTTTGCTCAAGGTTGTGCGTCTGTAGGTACAGTAATCGACGGCGGCAAAGAACTAGTAGTCAACACAGTTGACACAGTAGTAGGGACAGCATCAGGAGTAGCGATAGCCGTTGCATCAGATGTTTCAGATATTTCTACAACTGCTCTAGAAGTTGGTGCAGGTATTGTTGAAACAGTTTCAGATGAAATTGATAAGCAAACTGACGAACTACAAGAAGAAGAGCCAAAAGAAGAGCCAAAAAAGTAACACGCTCATTCTTTAAACCTTTTACGTTTTTGGAAAAAAACGATAAGGTACAAGCAAAACCCTCGAAAGAGGATGAGCAGGTGACTGACGAGGAGGTCCGAGAGTTTATACGTCAACTTAAGATGTATCAGAAACTAATGGAATACTGCTCTAAGAATCCTAAAGAGTGCGAGTAATATTTTTTACTTATTCTAACACTTCCTCTGTTTTAAAAGGCAGAGGAACGTGTTTATTTAATCCCAATCCAATAAGATCCGATAAACGTATTATCTAAAAAAAGCATATTATAAATATGTAATATGAATAACGATCCAAATTTAGAAATTATCCATGGCAGTGAACCTGCTAAAAATCTAAATCGCATACAAGATATGAATAAGAATATAGAGGCTGTTAGAGCAGAATTTATAGGAAAGCCAGAAGTATGTCATATGCTTGTTGCAGAAATAATCAAATTGAGAAGAGACTCTGATGATCAACAATCAAGAGATGCATTTTGGGTCTTGCTAAATGATTATTTAGATGTTATACTAGAACATTATGATATTCGTTGGATATTATCTATTTGCGACACAATAGTTGATATAGGCAATAATGTACAAAGTGCTATAGCAATGAACATGGTTCAATGTATTAATGGTACAAATATACATCATTCTATATTAGTTAATGTTGTTAACGGAGATATAGATGGCAACAAATTAAGACACGAATTAAAAGTGCCTACATGGGGCGGAATGATAACAGCAGATATACCTAATGGTGATATGATACATAATATGATGAACCGATTAGATAATGTTATTAAACAAGACAAGCAACTTAATGCTATATGGAATACAATTAAAGATAAAGGCAGAGAAGAACCTAATTTAGTAATGAATCATATTTGTAGTGCTAGTAATCAGGAACACCAAAGGACATATTTTAAATGATGACATTAGTAGAAACAGGCGACAATTATAGAATATTTAAAGATAAGATATTAGGTCTTATTCCGTACTATGTTTTAGAAAACACTAGTAATGCTGTTCAAAAGCAAGGAGTGTGGTATGATGTTAAACACACTACACACTATTTCAAATCACTTAAACAAGTTAAGGCAAACTTATGATAGACATAGTATGTTTTAAATGGGGTCCTAAATTTGGTCCTGAGTATGTAAATAACTTATATCATGCAATACAAAAATATGTAACTGTTCCGCATAGATTTATCTGTTATACAGACGATCCTACCGATGTTGAATGTGAGACCAGAGAGTTTTTAGTAGACTTACCAGTATGGTGGTATATTATAGGACTTACTAATCCAGAGCATGAACATAATGATAAATTGGTATATATGGATTTAGATACTATTATTACAGGAAACATAGATCATATTATAGGTTTAGATAAACCGTTTGCAACTATTAGTGACTTTGGTTGGCTATCAGGATTGCAAACTGCATATATTATGTGGAATAAAGAAATTAGAGATGCAGTATGGAAATACTTTACATCTAAATATGAACCTAAGGACTATCCCAACTTAGATTGCGATTATACACAATGGGGCGGAACAAATCAATTTTTAGAAGAGTGCATGGGTGTTGTTAGAATTAATAAAAACCCAAGACCTGCATTAACAGATTTTATAGAACCTCCTGAGGTTATTAGATTACAAGATGAATTTCCTAATGAGTGCGTAAGTTATAAAGCACAATCATTAGCAACTGTACGCACACTACCAGATACAGTTAATATGGTATTTTTTCACGGCAAGCCACAACCACACGAAGTTGATCATACATGGCCTGCAGATAACTGGATAAAGGAGCATTGGTGCTAGTAGCAAGTTATACTAAAAGTGGAGGCAGTTGGTTAGTATGGATGGCAATTGAATTACTACATAAGCCAGACTATTTCTGCGACTTAACAGATAAAACAATTTTAGATGAACTTGTTCTAAAGATAGAATATCCAATTAGTATTCGTCCAGATATACATGTTTTTAGGCATCCATTAGATGTCGTATGTAGTGCATGGAACTATACGCAGTTAGTCCAAGACGAAGAATGCGAATTAACAGAATCAGAATACTACGATCATTTTTTAGAGGAAGGAGCATTATTTAATTTTATACCTAAGATACAGTATGAGGATTCATTTGTATATGGATTACAAGCACCAATACAAATAGGATATGAAGATATGCTTGACAATCCTGCTAGAGAATTAATAAAGATAGTAAGTTATAATCCAAAAGCAGAATTAAAAAATATAAATTCAGCAGTAGAAAAATATACATTACAAAATTGTAAAGCACGAGAACATGATGCAGTAAATACATTAACAAGAAGAACAAACCCCGGACATAGTTTCTTTTTTAAAGCAAAGAAATACTATTATAAGGAAAAATTAAACACAATACAGTTACAGAAAGGTCATGCTGTTTTTAGTGATATAATAAAAGAATATTGGCCAGATTCAATTTAGGAGAATAGAATGAAAGTATTAGTAACAGGCGGAGCAGGATTTATCGGTTCCTATGTAGTAGAAAAATTAAAAGAAAGAGGACACGAACCTGTAATCTTTGATCATTATGACAGAGGAAATTATTCTTGCCCAGTAATACTAGGAGATGTAAGAGATGAAGTTGCTGTTACTGAAGCAATGGCACATGTAGACAGTTGGATACATTTAGCCGCAGTATTAGGCACACAAGAAACAATCGCAAATCCAAGACCAGCCGCGTTAAGTAATTTAATGGGTGGACTTAATATGCTAGAAGCCGCGTCACAATACAACTTGCCCGGCACTTATATTGGCGTAGGTAATCACTGGATGAATAATCCTTATTCTATAACAAAAACAATGATTGAACGTTTTATTGATATGTATAATAATGATAGAGGCACACAGGTTAATATTGTTAGAGCCATGAATGCATATGGCCCTAGACAAAGAGCAGTACCGCCATGGGGTGATTCTAAAGTGAGAAAAATTACACCTTCGTTTGCCTGCAGAGCATTAGATAACATGGATATAGAAGTATATGGTGATGGTTCACAAGTTAGTGATATGTGTTGGGTCGGCGATGTAGCACATGCATTAGTTATTGCTACAGAAAAAGCATTCGTAGGAAACGTATTTCCAGAAGCAGTAGAAGTTGGCCCTAAGGATAATAAAACAGTCCAAGAAATTGCAGAACTTATAATAAAATTAAGTGGTAGCAGTAGCAAAGTAATTAACTTACCAATGAGACCAGGCGAAATTGCAGGTGCTACAGTTAGTGCAAATGTTGAATCTTTAAAGCATGTCGATATGTCAGATGAAACACTTATGCCTCTAGAAGAAGGTATGCAACTGACTATTGATCACTTTAGAGAACTAGTAAAAGGGTAGTTTTTCCGATAAATATAACTATGAAATGGTTATATAGCGGGTACGCAGTAGCAGTATCGATTCTTCTATTACTCGCACTTAGGGTATTTGACCCTACTCCATTACAATCCTTACGTGGTCAAGTATTTGACAGTTATCAACAATTAGATGAAATAGTACAAAGTGAAGATATTGTACTAATAAACATTGGCGAAAAAAGTTTAGCAAAATACGGCCAATATCCTTTCCCTAGACAATACTATGCACAAATGGTTGTAGACGTTGCTATGAAAAATGGTGGCGTACTTGGATGGACTATTATGTTTCCTGAAGCAGATAGATTTGGAGGAGATGATAGTTTTGCAGGTATGATGACTCAGAACGTAATGAATGTTCCGGGTGCTAGACGTAATCCTGTAAACTATAATGTTATAAGTCAAACACCAAGTGTTAAAGGTATAAAGTCATCAGGACCACATATAGGCACAGGCACAATAGGGCCTGTTCCAGCAAAAGATTATTTGTTAAAGTGGCCTAATTTAGTTACCAATATAGACACTTTAGAATCAGCAAGTAACGGTAAAGGTGTTAATGCATCAGCACCACAACCAGACAACCAAACAAGAACATACCCATTAGCAATTACAGTAGGTGAGAAAATTTATCCCTCTTTTGCTGTAGAGATGTTGAGAGTTAAAACAGGTAATAAAAGTTATATAGTTAAAACAAATGAAATAGGCATACAAGAAATTGCTGTCAAAGGGTACCAGCCTATTGTAACACAACCAAACGGTACGGCATATATACGTTTTAATAACAAGTTTACAGAGATAGAATACGAGGGTGCAGAAAGCATACCAGACCTTGCAGGCAAGTATGTGATAGTAGGTGTTACAGCAGAAGGTATTGCTAATCCAGTTCCTACTCCAAGAGGCAACCTCTATCCACAGCATATACAAGCACACATGCTACAAAACTTTATAAGTGGATCAAATATACAGCGGAGTCAGTTATCGTCGCTTATAGAGGTTCTTATTGCGTCTGTGACTATGTTATTAGTGGCACTAGCAGTATATAGATTACCTTTGCTACTTACAGCACCTATTAGTTTAACTATATTAGGCGGAATAGCATACTTTAGTGTTTACAAATACACAAATGGATTAGTATTATTAGATGCTACATTCCCTGTAATTAGTGGGTTCCTAGTGTTTACACAGGCGGCATTTAACAACTTCTATAAACAATTTAAATTACGTGAACAAATCAAGAAGCAATTTGAACACTATCTTGCTCCAGCAATGGTTAAGAAGTTACAGAAAGATCCAAGCCTATTACGTTTAGGTGGAGATACAAGAACAATGACTTATTTGTTTTCAGACATACGTGGCTTTACTCCTATATCAGAACAGTTTAAAACAGACCCACAAGGTTTAGGCAAACTTATAAACAGGTACATGACACCAATGACTGATTTAGTTATGCGTAAAGAAGGAACAATAGACAAGTATATAGGCGATGCCTTAATGGCAATATGGAATGCTCCACTAGATGTTGATAATCATGCTCAGTTGGCAATAGAGACAGCACAGGAAATGGAAGTTGAACTTAAAGATCTTAATAAAGAACTTAAAGCAGACGGACTTATGGAGTTAGGTGTTGGCATAGGAATAAACACAGGTGACGCAGTAGTAGGTAATATGGGCTCTAATCAACGTTTCGATTATACTGTTTTAGGTGATAGTGTAAACTTAGCGGCACGTTTAGAAGCACAAACCAAAGAGTATGGTGTGTTCTTTATGTTTACTGAGCATACACTAAAACAAATTAACACTCCGGAAAATTTAACTATCTTAGATAAAATTGCAGTTAAAGGCCAAACAGCACCTGTAACAATATATACTATACTAAATGATCATAAATATGCAAGAGTAGTAAATAGAATGATAGATGCATATCAAAATAGAGAATGGGCAACTTGTTCACACCAGATAGAAATTATAAAAGAACATAACTGGAATAATACACTAGCAGAGTTATATGCAGAAAGAATTAAAAAACCAATGCCTATAGGTGATTGGGACGGAGTTGAAAGAAAAACATCAAAATGATAAACTTAGATGCAATACATAAAGATAATATAAAATACGAGCCTTTTGAACATCTACTTATAGATTTTATAGATGCTGACTTTGTTAAATCAGCATACAAAGAATATAAAGAATCAAGCACAGTATTAACAAAATTCGACGAGTTCAACAACATGTTTCCGCATCCTGCACAAGATCTACTAGATGAACATCGAGACGAAATTGTTAGAAAAGTAAATGAGTTATGGGATTTAGATATTGTTACAGTTACAATGGGCACGTCTATGTTTGATAGAACTTCAAAACTTGATGTACACAACGATTACAATTACGATGGGGACTTTTATATACCTGCAAGAGGTATAATATACTTAAATGATGAAAAAGTATTTGGAACAAATGTGCATGAAGATGAACGCGGTCCTGGAAAAGAAATAGGCGGAATGCCTGGACAATTACTTTTATTTAAAGTTACTGAAAATAGTTGGCATAGTGCAGGAGTAGACATTAAGTCTGATTTTAGAATTACAATTAACTGGCTTCTAAATAGAGAAGGTTCGCCTCATCAGTGAGCATCGTAAAATTCTTTATCCCAATCTTTAGTAGAACGAAAGAACAAATAATATGCTCTAAAATCTCTTAGTTGTTGTTTAGCATGAAACAGTTCTAAAGGTACATCAGCACTAACTTCTGTAATAGGAAAGTAATATCTTTTTATAATACGTTCTAATTTCTTAACATCTCTATGTAACGAGTCTAATAAAATATTATTAAACTCTTTATCTGTTATAAGATCTTTAAGCCAATAGTGATGCGGGTCCTCAGGATTATAACTCCTGGTAACTTCTCGTGTTTGATAATACAAAGCACGAACTGGATTCATACCCGGTCGATACAAATTCATTATTTCTTTAAACCAAAAACTATCATGTGCAGTTGCAAGGTTCTTCATAATGGATGTGTAATCTTTAGATAAGGCACTCCTTAGACTTTGTATGTTACTTTTCAAATGACCGTAGTATTCTGTATACAGCCTTTTGGCTATATCCCTATATTCTGGTGCCAATTTGTCTAAGTATAATTCACTAATTTCTGATATACTGTATGTCCCTTCGAGTAGTGAATGTGGCAAAGTCTTAGTTCGCTCGTATCTGTCTAGTTCGCTCTGTATTCGCAAAACATTAAAATCAATGATTTCTCCGTTGCTCATATGTATATTTATGTAGTATGGATATCTAGAATAGTATGTAGTTTGTCAGTTCCACCATTTTTAAGTAACGTTACTTTTGCACCATTGTGCAATGGCTGTGGCCAATTACCTATATTAACCCATGCATAGCCGCAACTTTCACCATTAAGTTTAGGTGGTAAAAATTCTTCTTCTACAAGATATACAAAACTATAGTAATAGAATTTTTTATCTTTGCTTTGGAATACGTCTATTGGATTAAGTTTAAGTGGCTCTGGAATAAAACCTATCTCTTCTTCTAATTCTCGTTGAATGCATTCATACGGTGTTTCGGTGCCTTCTATAATGCCACCCCAAAAACCCCATGTATGTTTAAATCGTTTGTCTGAGTTTCTTAACTGTAATAAACACCTACCGGTGTCCTTAGCAAGAAATACGACGCCTGCCGCTGTAGTTTTCATTTATAATACTAAACTCCAATAACCTGGGTTATAAATTCCTTCATAACTACTTATCCAGGAGTTATTATGCCACTTGTATTGTTTGGTAGTATTTGTATTGGTTACATAAGCAACATCGCTTATTGTTGAAGCATCAAATACAACAGTCCAGTTGGTTCCGTCATATTGTATAATATCATTTGCACTTGCATCGACGCCCCAATTAGGATATGCTACATCATCTATATCTTCTGTAATAAGATATCGTTGCCCAGTTGCCGCGGCAATCAATGTGCCATCGCCTGGATAGTTTCCTCTAGCATCTATAATTTTGTCTACATTAGTTAATGTACTAGATGGCAAAGTATCAGTGTCTAATGTAAACACTAATGTTGTGTCGTTGCCAGGTAATGCCGCAATAGTTCCAGTTATCATGTTTAACGTGGAATCTGTATCGTTTGATATGTTAAGTTTTAATTTACTAGTCGATGAAAGTTCGCCTTGCATTTCAATTAGGTCCAACCATTTCTTTGTTACACTTGCATTATCTATTAGTATAGCAGTTGCGCCTGTTATTTGAACATAAAAATCGTTTGGTGTAACAACAACTTCTGCTGTATCGGCAATGTCTTTAAAGAAGTCATAATATCCTTCGTTAAATCCTAGTTCTTCTAGATTGTCAACTGAATGTATATCAGCAGTAACTTGTTGTATAATACTTTGACGTTTTACTTTTGCTGGAGGACTTAGCCAAATAGGAACTGCAAAACTTAATGTTGCAATATCTAACTGCTCATCTACTCCTGCAGGTATAGATCTGTTAGTCCAATTTATGTCTAAAAGTTCTAATTCAAATATATTAGTCCAATCCAACGGATTGTCATTTTGTGATAACTGTAGTGATGGATTAAACAGTATTAATATTTGTTCCATTATCTGCATTTTTGTATCAGTGTTAGTAGTCCATATATCAACATTAATAGTTAGATTATAAGGAACAGGCATATACTTTTGTGTTGTATACAAGTTGCCTTGAACTGTACCATATGCATTTTCGTCTTGCTTGAACTCACGTTCTGCAACTTGATCTGTTTGAACTAAGTAAGGATCAAATGTTCTGTCCCTAGCAATTTGCAAACTGCCAATTGTTACAGTTATAAAAGGTGCACTATTAATAACATTTTCTGAATTGTTACGCAAAATACTAGCAACCATTCTGCTCATGTCACCGTAACGTGCAGGAACTCTATTATAGTGTTTGCCTTTTTCCGTGTTTTCTTCTACTTTAAAATTAGAGAATACTCTAATAAGTTGAATCAAATATCTTTTCAACTGCTCATCATACCACCAATCTAAATTCTTGCCAGCCATTAGTTATCCGTTTTAGGCTTTACAGCCTTGCTTAAATTTGTTTTTTCTGCCGCTCTTTCACCATCACTATATGTTACAAATGTATCATTATTAACAAATGTTTCTAACAGCCTATTAGCCGCTGACCAACTGCCTGAATAGTCTGAGCCTACATTTAGCCAACGTGTTCCGTCTTTTTTAAATAATCTGTTTGGTGAAAAATCTGTTCTTAAGAAATAGTCGCCATTGCTAACGCCACTTGCAGGAAAAGATGTTCCACTACCAACAACACTAACGCCGTTGGGTACTTGACCTGAACTAAAACCTACACCAGGCTTACCTGTGGACTCCTCAATATATAAATGATCTGAATTAAGTTTAAATGCATTAGGTATATCTTTTTCTGCTTGTTCTAGTATTTTATCATTGATAATAATTTCATCTTTATACTTACTGATAAGATTTCTAAGATCACTTTCTTCTTCACCAGTACCAAGTATATCTCTGTACTCTTGTGAATCTGTTATAGGACCAACTTTACATCTCCATAAATGTGACCACCATCTAGCATCATAGCCTTCTGCAGGCCTAGTTGCATCAGTTATTACAAAATATCTGTTTATAGCATCATCACTACCAAGTAATAAGTCGTCTCTGAGATGAGGTATTTCTAATACATCACCTGGCATTAATCTTCTGCCTATTGCTTCTACCATACTTTCTGTATGGAAATTAAAGTATAACGTATCATTGGCTAAGAACATACCAAATTGTGTTAAATCAAACGAATCATTATCGCCTAAGTTATATTGTGCTCTTAGTTCAAAAATATCTTTGCTGTATTTTCTATCTCTATTTTCTAAAAATAATAAATCTTGTATAAAAACTTCTGAATTATTGCCGGATCCTCCTGGTCTAGTAGGATCACCTGATGCAGGTGAATCTTGTACTCCTAAGTATTTGTGGATGTGAACTCCTGTTCCACCCGCATGGATATGCTCTCCGACTATTCTATCAATGAATTCGAAGTCTTTGGTTTTCGTTGGATTCCATAAACTTAATCTAGGCATACTACTATTTATCGGTTTACGATTCTTTCATATGAGAAAGTTCCATCTTCATGCCACAGCAGTCTACACATGTTAAACAATGATTTGTTTTTCCTTGTATAGTTAGGTTAGCATCAGTAAACTTACCTGATATGCCATCTGGTACAGTTTTTATAAAGTATCTAGATTTTAGTATGTCGTGTATTGTGTTATTTGGTGATAGAACAATATTCTCGTCTTTTAACATAGCCTCTAGTTGATCTTCACCATAGTTCAATCTTGATCCTATAAAACAACAAGGATAAACACTACCGTCGCAGTCTAAAAATATTTCGTAATGGTCGTTATCTGGTTGATTAGCAACACAACTAATAGCGGTGTCGCTGTATTTAAATAATTCATCATAGTTGTAATCATAGAATACTTCTTTTTGATTAACATCTTCTTCGGCCATAGGCATATATGCAGGGTCTTCATACTCTACATCACCATGTGGCTTAATAGTGTATAACGGATTATACTTTCCTTGCCAGTCTGGATTTCTATCGTATACCGGTATAGTTTTAACTTTTCCGTTTGGCAGTTTAGCAAAGCCATATGGTTCTTTAAAATTAGTCCAAAAGCCAAATCTTTTTGAAAGTGCTTCTATTTCTTCCCACTGATGTTCATTGTGACCAAATTTTAGTGTGTCGAACCACCCTTGCCTATAGCCACCATTCTTACAATATGCTTTTATATTTCTATACAGGTTAGACCATTTAACATTTTTTCTATAAATGTGATTGGTATCTTCTAAACCATCTACTGCAAAAACTACACTACATTTTGTATCTTTAAAAAGTTTTCCTATACTTGCCCAAAACTTTTCACTTCTTGCACCACCGTTAGTTCTCATATCTATTTTTGTTTCAGGATTACATTTTAAAATATATTCAAATATCTCAACAAGTTCTAAAGCACTAGCAGGGTCGCCTTTATTACCACAAAAGTTCCAAGTAGCAACTTTAGAACAAAAGTCCTCTCCTAGGTACTCTTTAAAATGTGCTAAGCCTAATTCACTATCAGTAACAACATTATTTACAGGACCACCTTGGTACGAACGTATACACACAGGGCATTGTGCATTACATCTATCTGTTGCTTCAACATGTACTGCCGTAATGTGATGATTATACATATTACATACTTATCATTAATTTTGATAATTAAACTTTTTTACCGATAAATATCAAAACAGGAGAGTTGGCTGAGTGGCTTAAAGCACTTCCCTGCTAAGGAAGAGTACGGGTAACTGTACCGAGAGTTCGAATCTCTCACTCTCCGCCAGGATAAAAATATGTTTAGGTTTATATACAAATACAACAACACGAATACACCAGAGATCCCTCTGTCACAAGATCATTATCCGCTGGAAGAAATAACACAATTATTTGAATGGCGAGACCACCTTTCAGAAAAATATAAATCTGTTATGGTTAGTAAGCAATATGAACCTGTAGGTGAAAACGAAATATGTGTATTTCCAATTGATTTTCAAAGTACACCTATAGATGCTATACTGTATCCAATTGAAAAAATCTGTGGTGATGCTGAAACTTATTATCCAGACAATAAAAAAATAATTTTAATATATACAACAACTGAGCCTTTTTTCTTTAGTCAAAATGATGAAGCACTTTTAGGCTTAGTAACAAAATTTAAAAACTTAACATTTGTACTAAGCGGTTCCGGACATACACATATTACGCCTACAGCAGAAGCAATAATGAATATGCCTAATGTAAAGTTTGTTACAAAACTTTGGTACTTTGATAGAGTGCATTATAATAAAACTATTAGGAAAATGAGTCAATGGCATTTTAGAGATGACTTAGCAGAAGCACCCGACCATATACAAGACTATGTTACATGTCCTAATAAGTTTATGCTCACAATGAGGAATCCCAGACCACATAGACTTATTATGTCGTCATTAGTAGAAAACAGTAAAACATTAGATTCAATTAGATATAGCAGGAATTGGTCTTTAAAAGCATTGCATATAGAAGGCATGTTACAAGACCAAAACATAGGTTCAGAAGAATCAATATACCAGACACATTTAATATTACATAGTTTAGATGTATTAAGAAAACAGGTTGGAGAATCACAGTACAGAAGCATTATAGATACTGCATTTGGTCATTCACATATTTTAGATATGCCAAGTGTCCATGAAAGAGGTGTTCCTGCAAAATGGTTATACGATGATATTAATATTGCAATTATAGCCGGAGGCGAAGGAGAAGGATACGGGTATGCAGATGAAAAGCAAATGATACCTATGTACTACAGAAAGCCATTTATAAGTTTTGGTTGCAAAGGCATAAACGAAGAAATGGAAACAATTGGATTTAAAGTTTTTAGAGATTGCTGGGACCTAAGTTGGAGTAATGCAGATACCCTATGGGAAAGAGTAAATGGATGTCATGAACTTATAAAAGATTTACAAGCAATGTCGGATGATGACTTGCTTCAAGTATTAACAAACACACAAGAACAAATAAACTCAAATTATTATCATATAACAAAAGGTATATTTAGAGTGCAAAGTAATGAAAACTTTTTAGGGAGCCTAGAAGATGCCTGCAGTTAGAGGAGCAAGACCTATTAGAAATAGTGAGGTGTTAGAATTTCATAATAATATTACAAAACTAGAATCAGTTAGTTTAGAACATTATGCATCTGTATGGAAAGAGTGGATGAACTACGGTTCATTAAACAGCATAGAAGGATTGCACCATTTTAGATTCGCTGATTACACACAAGGAACAAGTCAAACGTTTGATCAGTTTATTTTAAGACACAGCAAAGATAGAGAAATAATTGTGCTGAAAGGAGATTTTCAATATCATGCATGTTTAGGCAAACATGTAGAATTTAAGTATGTAGATTCTCCACATCACCTAGAAGGTATATTAAGAGGTCCAGGATTACATGCTTTGCTAATTAGTGCACCTTTTAGTGACTTTGGCTGTATGCATCCAGAGTTTGAGCAATTAATGAAAATATGTAATGTTATGGATATACCTGTATGTTTAGATTTAGCATATTGGGGAATAAGCAAAAACTGCCATTTAAATTTAAATGACTATCCTGCAATTAAAGAAGTAACTTGCAGTTTGAGTAAGCCATTTTTTACATTAGAAAATCATAGGGTAGGAATACGTTGGACAAAAGAGTATGCAGACGATGGCGTGAGCATGTTAAATGAAGTAGAAATGCAAAATAAACACAGCATGGCATTAGGTGTTGAGTACATGAGACATTTTAGTCCTGACTATAATTGGAGTAAGTATGCACAAGATTATGGGGATGTATGTGATAAAGAAGATCTTGTTTGGAGTGATACTGTGATATTTGCTTTAGGCGATGATGTTAGACATAGCGAATTCAATAGGGGTGTCCACGGTAATTATAGAGTATGTATAAGTGAGTGGCTAGCCGATGCCTGACTTAGATTTATTTTCAATCGGCGAGCAATGGGATTGGGATAGATATATCAATCTTCAGTTAGGGCATAATTATTTTGAACAAGTTGCAAAAGAATGCTTTGAAAAAGAATACAACAAAGTTACACATCATAAAGGTATAGAAAATTTATATCGACATATTCCTAATAATGATATAGCAATAAGATTTGATAATTGCTTTGCTCCAGTAAATCTAGAAACAATTTTTAATTCAGACATATTGCAAATTATAGAAAGAACAGTTTTACAAGGCCATGAAGTGCTACTTTATACTCCCACTGAACCTTTTACTAAACAAGATCTTAGAGCATGTAGTAAATATCTGAGAAATAATGTAAGAAACAAAATACATTATGCTAACTGCAATCCTAATATATTTAATTACAGTAATTTTGATATGAAACTGCATTACATAGATTACTTTTCTGTATGGTCAGTAACAGGAAACATACATTGGACTAGTCAAGTAAACTACAAAAAAGATTCTAAAGATTTTTTAGCATTAGCATTTACTGTTAGACCTGGCAAAAAAATAATGCTAGACGCCCTTAAAGAAAACGGACTATACAATAAAGGATATATTACTGATAGTGATAATATTATAGATAATTTAGATGATTCAAAAGGTAGATATAACATAAGAAGTATGACAGATGAATATGAAAAACACCCTAACTTTATGAATATTACACCTTGGACTAAAGCAGTACACTTTGAATTAGTAATAGAAGATACAGAATCAAATGTTCCGTTATACGCATCAGAAAAGATCTATAGAGCAATGTATAATAAAATGCCTTTTATTGTGCATGGCAAAAAAGGTTACTTGCAACTTTTAAAAGACTTAGGCTATAAGACGTTTGATACAATATTTGATGAGTCTTATGATGAGTTAGGAAATAGAGAAGACAAAGCAATGCTTATTGCAAAAGAGATTAGTAATTTTTGTAATTTAGAACAAGCAAAAAAACAAGATTTAATAAAAAGTGTTAATGATATTGTAGAACATAATTATGAGATTTTAACTAATCCGAATAATGTAGGGAAGTTATTTCATAATCCAATAAATAGTAGGTAATAACAATATCACACAGGAGACATTATGATAGTAAATTCCCACAACGATTGGGATCCATTGGAGGAGATAATCGTTGGTCATGCCCACCACAGCAGAATAGCAACTGACATTTCAGCAAGAAGTTTTAGTTATGCAAACTTTCCAAAAGAAGACGTAGTAAAATTAGAAGGCACTTACCCACAATGGGTAATTGATGAAGCCAATGAAGATGCAGATGGACTTGCAGATGCACTTACAAAAATGGGTGTAAAAGTACACCGGCCTAAAATAATAGACTGGGACCAAAAAGAATACGACATTGGACAAGGATGGAAAAGTAAAGGCTGGTATAGTTGGTGTCCAAGGGATTTAATTTTGCCATTAGGCGATATGCTTATTGAAACACCTACTCCTGTAAGAGCAAGGTACTTTGAAACAAAATTATACGAAGACATAATGTATGAAGCATTTGAAGATGGTGCATTATGGTTATCAGCACCTAAACCTAATTTACATGATGACATGTATACATTTAAAGACATAGAAGACAAACCGACACTACTTAATCATGAAATTTGTTTTGATGCACCAAACATAGTAAGAGTTGGAAAAGATTTATTATATCAAGTTTCTAATTCAGGAAACATGAAAGGATACCAGTGGTTAAAAAGATTAGTTGAACCTATGGGTTACAAAATGCATTACAGCGAACTATATAGTTTTGCACATTTTGATAGCACTATTGTTCCACTAAGACCAGGACTAGTATTAATGAACAGTAGCAGGGTAACACCTGATAACTGTCCTGAGATGTTTAAGAAGTGGGATAAGATATGGTTTGATGATTGCGTAGTGCAAGGAAGTAAATTAGCAGAGCAAGGCTACATACCACCCTGTTCACCTTACATTGGTATGAACTTACTCAGTGTAGATGAGAATACAGTAGTCTTAGACTCAGCACAAGAGCCTCTAATGCGTGAACTAGACAAGTATGGTATCAATAGTGTACCTGTGCAGTTTAGACACTCTATGACGCTCTCAGGCGGTATACATTGTGCTACTTTAGATCTTAGACGTAAAGGCACATTAGAGAGTTACTGTGATTAAATATGGTCATATAGATAACTTTGGTGTTACTCATGATCAAATGAGTCAATTAAACTTTGACGACTATTTCCAATGTTATCAACAAACACCTGCAATAGAACAATACTATACAGAACATAATAGTAGCATATGGCAAATGTTTGAAACATCTCCACAATGGGTGCATGACTTAGCATTAAAAATACCGCAAGGTCATGATCATCATGTTGTAAGTGTTATTAATATCCCACCAGGGCAAACAATACCACATCATGTAGATAAACATTTTAAACTTAAACAAGAACATGGCGAAGGCGAAAGTTATCGTTACTTAATATTTTTAGAAGATTGGAAACGTGGACACTATTATGAAGTACACGATCAACCTTTTACAAAATGGAAAGCAGGTGATTGGGTAAAGTTTGGAATAGATGATTGGCACATAGCAGGTAATATGGGAGAACAACCATTTTACTCAGCACAGGTAACGGTATTAACAAATGCATAAAGGCCGCGTAGATTTAAGTCATGTTACAGGCGAAATGCTGTATCGATTAAAATTTACAGAACATACACATACAGTATACAGTGGAGGCTTTTGGGATAGAATGGGAGTTCCGGTTCCTGACTATCCTTATGATGCTCCTTGGGTTTGGCAAGTTTTTGAAGATGATTGCCCACCATGGGTTAAACATACCAAGACACTTTTTCCATGGTTAAACCATGGATTAGTAACTGTTAATAAACTTATGCCAGGGAGATTTATTGCTCCTCACCAAGATACACTTTACAAACTAAGAAAAAAAGTAGAACAAGACGGATTAGATATAGAAGGCATGGAGCCTCAGAGAATAAATTTATTTTTACAAGATAGATTAATGGGACATTATTTTGAAATGGAAGATAGTGCATGGGTAGATTATGTCAAAGGCGATTACACAGTAATCAAACAAAACACAACGCATCTGGTTGCTAACTTAGGGTATCAGCCAAGATTCACAATGCAAATTACAGGCTTTGCAAAAACAGAGGATATAAAATGAGAATATTTATAACAGGAGCAGACGGTTTTATAGGTCAGCATATGGTCGAAAGGCTAAAAGACAAACATGAATTAGAATTTCTAACAGAAGATTTAAGAGATCATGCCAAAGTTGCTATGCAAATATCAACATTTGATCCTGAAATTATTGTGCATTTAGCGGCAAGAACAGAAGTAGAGGATAGTTTTTACGAACAAATTACATTCAGTGAAATAAACTATGTAGGAACTGTAAACTTAATCGAAACAGCGGCTAAATTACCTAACTTAAAAAACTTTGTGTTTGCAAGTACAATGGAAGTATATGGCTGGCAACCTATTAGTGATCTAATTAGAGACGGCAAAGAGGAAGGCATCATTGCATTCAATGAAAGCACTCCGCCTAATCCAAATGCCCCATACGCCGTTGCAAAATATGGTTGTGAAAAGTATTTAGAATATGCACACAGAAGTTATGGATTACCATTTACTGCAATCAGGCAAACTAATGCATACGGTAGAAAGGATAACGACTTCTTTGTAACAGAACAAATTATAACACAAATGCTTAAAAATCCAAATGAGATTAATTTAGGCTATGGCGAGCCATACAGAAACTTTATCCACATCGATGATTTACTTGATGCATGGGAAACAGTGATAACAAATCCAGACAAATGCCAAGGAGAAATCTTTTGCATAGGACCTGACAATGCAATTAAAATTAAAGACTATGTTACAATGATTGCAGACAAGTTAGGTTGGAACGGGCATGTAAATTGGAACACTAAACCAGCAAGACCAGGTGAAATTTATTTGCTTAACAGTACCAATCATAAAATCACAACACGTTTAGGTTGGACTCCTAAAGTAGAACTAAGCGAAGGCCTAGATCGAACTATTGCAACGTGGAAAGAAATATTCGAAAAAGAACTCCCTTATAATCAGGACCGTAAATTTTCTAAAGGAAAATAGTTCTTGACAATCTAAGATTACCTGCTATACTAATATTTTTATTGGAGTGTAGTCTTATGAGTTTTGAATTTATAATTTCGTTTTTGCTATTCATAGTTGCTAATTCTTACTTTATGTTTAAAGCAGGCGAACGAGAAGGCAAATTCGCCGGAATGATTCAAATTACCCGCTTTTACCATGATGAACACGCTCTTATTGATAAGTCGAATATAAACAGGTTTAAAAAATGGCCTGTAGCAATTCAGGTTTTATATAATGATCCTGATGTTAAACACTTTGACGATTAGAGAGAATTTATGGCTAAGAGAAAAACAAAAACACGTTCACTATACATAACAACAGAACCCAAATGGAAAGAGTTAAAACTACTGACCGATCAAGCGGAACAAGAAAAAGCATTTAAGAGTTGCGAATACTTTGTCCGCACAGAAATTAATAAAGCAAAATATATGCCCGTTGTTAAAAAATGGGTTAAAGAGCAATCAGGCTGGAGCAAGGAAGATGCAAAAATAATTTTAGCAAATCCAGACTGGGCATTTAGCGGTTCATCTATTTCAATCTACATACATCATAAATTAGGTTATATGCCTGAAGGTGTAATGAAGCATTATGAAAAAAGAAAAGAAGAGTGGATATCACGTGGTAAGAAAATTCTATCAGAGAAAAAAGAAGCAATAGCAGAAAAGAGTTTAAAGCCTGTTATTAGTATCCAAGAAAGAATGAAAATGCAGGTAGAGGAGTTGTGTGCTAATTGGGAACACAATATGGACAAATTAGTAGACGGTGATTTTGATATTAAATCTTTTGACCCGTATCACGAAATGATAATTTATAGTCCTGAGATTAAAGGCCCACATGCTAAACTTATTAAAGACGACTTTGAACCAAACTATAACGAAGCATTAGAAGTAAAAGCATGGGACGATCCTGATATAAAAGAAGGGTATGGACACTTTACTCCTAAAATGCGTAAGGACTTCGTAGAACTATTTGAAAAGATTAATACAGCATGTGATACAATTATTGCCACAAAAGCCAATACACGACGTGCTCGTAAGCCTAAGGCACGGTCTAAAGACGTTATAGTGAAGAGAATGAAGTTCCAAGTTAATTGTAGTGACTTAGGCATAGCAAGTATACCAGCAACAGAAATTGTATATGCTAATGAACTTTGGGTGTATAATACTAAAACTAGAAAGATTGGTGTGTACCATGCATCAAACAAAGATCCACGTAATATGGCTAGACCCGGTGCCGGCTTAATGATTAAAGGAACAACAATACAAGACTACTGTGAAAAAACAAGTACACAAAAAACACTTAGAAAGCCTAAAGAACAAATTAATAACTGGACTGGCTCAGCAAAAACAAAGTTTGCTAAGTCGTTTGATGAATTAACAACATCAGGAATCAAAATGAATGGTAGAATCAATGACAACACAATTATACTCCAAGTTTTCTGATAAATACTAGTATGCCAAAAGATCAAATAGGATATAAAAGTAGAGAACAATTAATCACTGAGACACAACTACGTCTTGCTGATGGCATAGTGGATGTCGAATTAGACAGAGAACACTATGACGTTGCAATAGATAAATCACTTGCTAGGTACAGACAGTTAAGTGCAGGTAGTGTTGAAGAAAGTATTATCTTTATTCAAACAGTAGAAAACCAAACAGAGTACCAATTGCCCGATGAGGTAATGGAAGTTAGACGTTTATACCGTAGAGGTATAGGTACTAACAGCGGAGGTGGAACAAACTTTGATCCATTTGACGTTGCATTCAATAATATGTATATGCTACAAGCAGGACAAATAGGTGGACTTGCAGTATTTGATGCATTTGCACAATACAAAGAAACTATTGGTCGTGTATTTGGTAGCGAATACAACTTTTTATGGAATAGAAATACTAAAAAACTTAAAATTTTAAGAAACGTTAGACACGAAGAAGAAGTTGCAGTAGGCGTATATAACTATATTCCAGAAAGCATATTGTTAGTCGACGTTTATGCAAGTAATTGGCTCTCACAATATACACTTTCATTATCTAAAATGATGTTAGGTGAAGCAAGAAGTAAGTACACATCAGGACTACCAGGAGCCGGAGGTGCTATCCAGTTAAATGGTGACGCACTTAAAGGAGAAGCACAGGTTGAACTTGATAAATTGCAAGAAGCAGTTCATAATTATGAAGAAGGCAATCAACCATTAGGATTTGTAATAGGCTAAATGAATTTAATAGGCATAGTAGGATTTATAGGATCAGGCAAAGACACAGTTGCTAACAAATTTGTAGAAGCCGGTTGCGTTCATGATAGTTTTGCAAACCCATTAAAAGACGTATGTGCATCAACATTTGGTTGGGATAGAAACTTGCTTGAAGGCGATTCAACTGAAAGCAGAGAGTTTCGTGAAACACCTGATATATTTTGGACTCGCAAAACAGGTATACCCAACTTTACACCTAGACTAGCACTTCAATTGCTTGGAACTGATGTAATGCGTAATCATTTTCATCAAGATATTTGGATAGATAGTTTAGAATATAGACTAAGACGTAAAGGTAACGCCAAATGCGTAGTAATAAGTGATGCTAGATTTAGAAATGAATTAGATCTTATTAAGAACTTAGATGGAAAAATCATATGGGTGCAACGAGAAGAACTTCCAGAATGGTACGAAACCGCCAAAACAGCACATAGCAACGCAATTTCACGCAAGATTATGGAAACAAAGTACAAAGATGTTCATGAAAGTGAGTGGAATTGGGCAGGATACGACGTGGATTACGTCATTAAAAACGTCGGAACACTGGAAGACCTGTATAAAGATGTACTTCAAATCCAGCAAGATATCTTTAAATCAGCATTAAAACTAGTATAATATCGCCTAATATCGGGCAATTTCTCTAATACACCTAAATATCACTAAATAGATAAATAAGTACATACGCGAACGTATTAATTAATATTAGGAGATTTAATATGGCAACTTTAGTCAGTCCTGGTGTAAGTATAAGTGTTTCAGACGAAAGTTTTTACTCACCAGCAGGTTCCGGAACTGTTCCTTTGATCGTTATTGCAACGGCTCAAGATAAAAAAGGTCCAGACGGAAGTACAACTGCTAGTTATACAACATCAGCAACAGCAAACAAACTATATCAAATCACTTCACAAAGAGAATTATTACAAACTTACGGTAATCCAAGTTTCAAAACATCAGGCGGTTCACCCGTCCACGGTGACGAAACAAATGAATATGGATTAATGGCCGCATACAGTTTCTTAGGAATTGCCAATAGAGCATACGTCCTAAGAGCCGATGTTGATCTAGCAGAATTAGGAAGTAGTGCAACTGCTCCTAGTTCTTCACCAGCAGACGGCACATACTGGTTAGACTCAGCATCTACAGTATGGGGACTTAAAAAGTATGATGGTACAAACTGGATTTCCGAATCAAGTAATGTAAAAGTTTCTTCAGCAAGTGATTTACAATCAGGAGGCGTTCCAAAAGCGGCCTTCGGAAAAAACAACGAAATATGTGTAAGATATCTAGACGCAGATGGCACACAATCAGATAACATTTCTTTTTATCAGAAATTATCTAATGTGTGGCAACTACTAGGAGCAACAGCATGGCAATCAGCAAGTTCGAAAGACTTTCAATTTGCAAGCCATTTAGGTGTTCCTTCAACCAGAAGTGATGCATCAGCATTACAGTCAGGTGATTTTTACATGCAAACAACAACACCAAATAGTGGTTCAACTGTTTCTTTAAAAGAATACAGCACTACAACCTCACAATTTGTAACAGAAAGTGTACTTCTAAGACAGTTTTCTAGAACAGCATACGCAGTTTACGGAACAAGCCTTGTAAAAGGTAGTGTTTGGGGTGATCACGATGGTGAGAATGGCGAAGCAGAAATTATTCTGAAAGCACACAATGGTGGCACTACAGTTACTATGGTATCAAGTGCGGCAATTACAGATACTGCTATTGCAAATACTAAAGCAAGTTCTTCGGACATTGCATTTAACATTTACGCAAACGCATCAACTACTGCTATTCCAGTTTTCTTAACTAGTGAAACAGCAGGAAAACTATCAATAGACAATATTGTTACTGATATTCAAGCGGCATTATCAGGTGCTAACGTTACTACAACGTATGCAAATGAAGTTACTGCAAGTAATAATGCAGGTAAAGTACAATTAGTAAACTCAAATGGTAAAGATATCAGAGTAGCAGAAGGACCTTCCAGTTTTTCACTAACTGACATTAACTTTACGGCGACAACAGCAAGTAACTTTAAGGCAATAGCCTATACTGCAAGTGCAACTGCACCAGTGGGTACTACTGCTAATGGTCAACTATGGTATGATGCTGATATCAGCACTACTAATGTTGATTTACTAGAGCATAATGGATCTACTTGGGTAACACTAACAAAAGATTTCCAAACTAAAGCAACTGAGCCAACTGTCCAAAGCGACGCAACGGCATTGGTTACTGGAGATATTTGGTTAAACTCAGGTGATACAGAAAACCTTAAACTTTACAGATACAACACAACTTCAAGCAAGTGGGTATTGATTGATCTTACAGATCAAAGTTCAGCAGACGGTGTACTATTTGCAGACTTTAGAGGTTCAGCAACTGGATCATTAGATGCAGATGCGCCGAGTTCAGCACTTTATCCAAGTGGCATCTTAGGATGGAACTATAGAGCAAGTGGTGGTAATGTTAAGAAGTATATGGCATCATATGATTATGGTGGCGCTTCTCCATTAACAAATGTTTGGGTTAGTGAGTCAGGTAACAAGTCAGACGGTTCACCACACTTACTAAGAAAAGCACAGAGAAAAGCAGTTACTAAGGCTTTACAGTCAGCAGTAACTAGCAACCAAGAAATAAGAAATGAAACAAATAGATTTAACATTGCGGCAGTTCCAGGTTATCCTGAACTATCAGATGAACTATTAACTTTAGGTGTAGACAGAAAGAATACTGTATTCAGTATTGCAGATGCTCCATTTAGATTAGCAGATGATTCTACAAGTGTTAAAAACTGGATTAACAATACAGGAAATGCAGTAGAGAATGGCGAAGATGGTATGCTAACAAAATCATCAGAAATGGCTGTTTACTACCCACATGGTTTAACAACAAACCTAGATGGCACGAATGTAATGGTTCCAGGATCACATATGGCATTAAGAACTTTTGCATTTAATGATCAGGTATCATTCCCATGGTTTGCTCCAGCAGGATTCCAAAGAGGTGTTGTTAATAACGCATCCTCAGTTGGTTACTTGAAAGCAAAAGAAGGCGAATTTACACCAGTAGCATTGAATGAAGGACAAAGAGATAGTTATTACTTGAATAAAGTAAATCCAATTTCAAACTTCCCAGGAAGAGGAATTTCAATCTTTGGACAGAAAACACTTAATGCAAGTGCAAGTGCTTTAGATAGAGTAAACGTTTCACGTTTAGTTATATATCTAAGAGAGCAACTTGATGATGCTGTTAAGCCTTTCTTGTTTGAACAAAACGATAAAATTACAAGAAACAATGCATTTAGTGTTGTGTCAAGATTACTTGACGGTCTTATAAGTCAAAGAGGTCTTTTTGACTTCCTAGTAGTGTGTGATGATACTAACAACACACCTGCAAGAATTGATCGTAATGAGTTACACATAGATGTAGCAGTTCAACCAATAAAAGCAGTAGAATTTATCTACATACCAATTAGAATCCAAAACACTTTGGGAACTTCAGGTAATAGTTAAGTTTAAACTAAACTTTAAAGGGGTCTTTTTAGGCCCCTTTTTTTTGTGATATTAAAACTAGAGTTAATGTTTTTATGCTGAATGTGATAAATAAAAGTATATTATAGCATAGGAGAGCAAATATGGCAACACAAGTACCCCCAACAAAATCAAAGTTTGGTGTTCCGATAGATGGTTCAACACCTTTGGGTATCTTACAACCTAAATTAAAATTTAGATTTAGGATAACCTTTGATAATAACTTTGGTGGCGGACAAGATTTATTCTCTCTCACGCAAAATGTTCAGAATGTTACAAGACCTAAATTAACACATGAGGAAGTAGTAATTGACTCATATAATTCTAAAGTATATGTGGCAGGCAAACATGTGTGGGATCCAGTAACAATCATTATTAGAGACGACATTACTAACAAAGTTACTAAGAAAGTTGGTGAACAACTTCAAAGACAACTTAACCATTTCGACCAGACATCATTCTCAGCAGGCGGAGACTACAAATTCGATTGCTACATAGAGATACTAGATGGTAAGAGTGCTGACGCAACAGAAAGTTGGAAGTTAGAAGGCGCATTTATTCAGAACGTTGATTACAGCGATACTGATTATACTGCTAACGACCCAGTTACAATTTCAATGACATTACGTTACGATAACGCATTGCACGTTGATGATGCATCTACTGTTGACGCAAGAAAAGAGGGCGGTGATCCGTTCCCATCGACAGCACCGTCAAGAAATACAAATGATCCTACCCAGGGTTAATAACTAACAGTAGTTCGTCTGAAAAGAATCTGAACAGGAGTTTTTTTACTCCTGTTCTTATCATACAGGACATTAAAGCATGAGAAAGAATTTTGGAGAAAAAGGCACTGGACTATATTTTAGTGATGTGTTCAACGCAAAGCACCTTTCAATAGGGTACTTTCCTCCTAGATTAAAATTTAATGGCTTTGCAGAATTTTATATTAATCCTGCATTAAAGGCCGAAGCAATTAATATCGGCATACCTAATATGCGTAACGATTTAGCAGGTTTCACTCGAGAAGCCACAATGCCTAAATTAGCATTTAAAACAGAAGTAATGAATCAATATAACATTAAACGTGTTGTTCAAACTGGCGTAGAATTACAACCTGTAACAATGCAGATGTATGATACAGTTACAAATGACTGGTATGAAATGTTAATGACTTATTATGCATACAACTACATGAATCCTAGACAGACTGGTAAGACTGGTACTATTTTAGATGAGAAAGCAATACCTACTTCTTCAGATACATGGACAAGAAACTCAAAATTTATGGCTGACACATTCCCAAGCGGAGCATCAGGCTTTGATGCAAACGATACGCCTCATCTTTTTGATGCTATTAGAATGGTCGTTGTAAACGGTCAACAAGGCAGAGAAATTACTTTGCACAGACCTACTATTGTTTCAATGGACTTTGGTGAGATGGATCATAGTGCAAACGAAGTAAACACTTTCTCAGTAGAATTTGATTATGAAAACTTCACAGTAGGTAAAGTAATAGAAGAGCCCCTAGATGAAATAGATATCGAGAAGTTTAGTATATACGGAACAGGAAATGCTACAGATAATCTTGCTAAAAATTCATTTGTTGATTCTCAAAATGACCGAGCACCATTTAGACAAGTAGCAGGCCAACCTATGAGAGCCGCTGATCTATTAGATGCAGAAAGAAGAAGCCAACCTCAACCTCAACCACCAAAAGAAAAGAAAGATGAAGATCCTACAGAAACGCCTAAGCAACGAGATAGGATAGGAAGAGAGATATAATGAGTGCTTCACTATACGATACTTTTGGAAATGAAATATCTTATCAAGTTAAAAGAGGTATTTTAACAGCATACATAGATAATTCTACTATTGAATTTCCTTTACCACAAGCCTCAGCAGAATTACTAGAAAAGTATTCAAACCCAGTTGACACAATGAATCAACAGCATTTGGATATGATAAAAAGTAAATTAGAAAAGATTGGTTTTAAAAAATCAAATGCAAAAGCATTAGCACCAGTGCTAATTACAGTTGCTATAGAACTTAATACAGACGTATTAGAATTTTTTAAAGACTCAGATGCTTCATTACAATTAACAACAGACGCCTATAACGCCATTAATTTACAAAGGCCTGCAGGTAGCAGAGTAAGTATATCAACACCAACTGTTAATTCCAGAAGCAAAGCATCCGCTTTAATACAACCTTAAATTAATAAATACTATTATGCCAAAGTTTGCACAAGGTAACTATACCGTTGAGAATCGCCAAAAGTATGCAGGGAATAAAAATCCTTTCTACAGAAGTAGTTGGGAGTTAGCATTCATGAGAATGTGCGATGCTCATCCTAATATTACTAAATGGGCAAGTGAGAATGTAAAAATTCCATATCTTAATCCAGCAACTGGCAAATATTCAAACTATGTTCCAGACTTTATGATTCAGTATACTGATAAAAACGGTAATCATAATGTAGAACTTATCGAAATTAAACCTGCTAATCAAACTACATTAGAGAATGCTCGTAGCAGAGGACAAGCCATACAAACGCATATAAACGCCGCTAAGTGGACTGCGGCACAAGAATGGTGCAAACGTAAAGGAATACGTTTTAAAGTCATTAACGAAGACCAAATATTCCAAAATAATAAACCTCGAAAGCCAAAAAGAATTGCTAAACGTAAATAAATACTGATATGAAGTTATTAGTAGGTGGCGACAGTTTTGCAGAATTTCCTAAACAATCTTATGGTTATGTTGATGAACGTGAGTTTATAGATTGGCCATCATCTGGTAAAGGAACAGGATTTAGACAATATCTTAATTATAAACACTGGTGCCAACATTTTGACAATGATGCTGTATCAGTAGGCATAGGTGGTGCTGACACTAGTATTACCACATTTGTAACATTACAAGAATTAATGGCCGGCAACTATACACATTGTATATTTTTTGTTACAGACTTTTACAGAGACGTAGTAGAAATCAATAAAAAACAACCAATAGACTCGGCACACTTTGCACAAAATACAGACTTTGATGCATTATATAAAAATACAGAATATATAAAAAATATAACGTGGTCAAGCCAATCAGACGATCTAGCAGATGATACTGATGAAAAAGTCTATAAAAAGATAAGAAGTAGTATTTGGTATGATACTGATGAGATAATAGGAAAGCATAAACAGGGCGTAATGCAATATTTAAGGTATCATGCTGACTTCAAATATATACATGATCGTTTATCCAATTTAATGTTTTTAAAAAAATACTGTGATGATCATAATATAAATTTATGCCTTGTTTTGCCATTTTGGCCAATATCATCTGCACAAGGCATAATAGATTATATACCTTGTGACTCAACTACAGTCCATTATCATTATGAACATCAAGACTTTACCTCAGAATTTTTTAAATGGGCACGTTCACATCACTCAGAAGAAGAACATAAGGATATTGCACACCGCTTCAGGAGAGAATATAAAGAATGGTTAAATAAATAGTAGCATGACTAAGAAATTAGAAGAAGAATTTAACCTACCGCCGTTACAAGAGGCTCTCGATAAAGAAGAACAGGCGCCTACTATAGAAGAAACACAAAATGAGATTGTTGAGATAGCAGATGCATTAAGTGTTAGCGAAAAAATTAATATGGCGTTCAAAGACGTACAGGGTTTAGAAGAACACGAACTCGAAATGAATGACATCGCCAAAGAGGCATTAAGTAGTTATAAGCAACTAATGAGCCTAGGCATGAATGTTAGTGATATGGCGGCTGGTAAAGTATTTGCAGAAGCAAGTACCATGTTAAGAATAGCCTTAGATGCTAGTGACACTAAAACAAAAGCAAAGTTACAACAAATAGATTTAATGATCAAGAAAGCAAGATTAGACAGCAATACTGGAAATGGAAAAAATAATGATGCCGCTGGTAATATTCTATATGACCGAAACGAACTTTTGAAAATTATTAATAAAAATGATAAATAAGTGTGTAAAGGAGTTATACAATGGAATTTAAAGATTATTTAACAGAATCATTTAACAAAGAATACGGTTACAGAGTCAAGTTGGCTTGTAATTGTACTAACGAACACATGGATATCATAGAGGCTTGTCTTGCAAAATACAATGTTGTAAGCATCTCAGATTTCAAAAGAAAACCAATAGAAGAGAATCCAATGGAGTTTTTAAAAGCCAAAGGTGTTCAAATGGTTTCAGAAGTTAGTAGCACAGATATTGTATTAAAGTATCCTGTACAAGATAGAATTTTAGAAGTTTGGCTAGCAGTAAATTTAGGCTTAGATCACGAAAAAGTATTATGCTACGGTGTAAACGATCCAAGAAGAATTGAAAGCGATATGGCTGAAGCAAGACATGAAGCAGATAAAGATAGACAAGTTTCAATGGAAGATGCAGAACTTAATAAAGAAGAACAAGCACATTATGAAAACGAAAACCAAGACGTAGACTTTAATGTTGCATTATTTGGCGAAGAGCACAATAAAAAATTCTTAGAAGAACTACAAAAAATTAAAGATGAAAAAGGTGCAGACTATTTCCGTAACTATCCTAGCAAGGACGAGTTAATGGGAGATGCACTAAGACCTACATACGATAACATAGTAGGCACACCAAATATGGGTAAAGGCACAGAGAATTCTAAAACAGTTTCAACTGTAACTCAAAGTGCAGGTGCCAGGAGAGCAGGATAATGTCAAATAACGAGATAACTGAAAACCCAGCAATGGGAGACTTACAGAAAGTTAAGTCACAAGGTAGAGTAGCAGATGATAGCCTAGGCGGCATTAATCTTCCTATCTTAATGCAGGCATTACAGTCTGCGGCACAAGGCGAACAACTAGCAGGTAATAAATCTCAACAGTTAGGTCTTTTTCTAAAATTAGTTAATCCTATTATAGAAGCAGGAATGATCCAACAACTTATCCAACTAACAAAAAGAGCAGTAACATCTCAGAAACAACAACAAGCACCAGCACAAGATACAGGAATGTATAATCAAGTTGAGGCAGTAGATCTTAATGCATTAAGAGAAGACGAAGCAGTTCAAATGTTTATGACTGAGAATCCAATCAGCATGGCAATATTAGGTCAATATTTAGAACCTAAAGATGCAAGTTTAGTTCAACAAGCACTAAACCGTATGAAAGCAGGAGAAGGTATTCCTTCCAACCTTACTGGTGCATTAGAAAAATATATGGCCGTTGTTAATGATTTCTTAGCAATGGGCGGAGCAGGCCTGGCTAAATTAAAGTCAACTGCTAAATCATTCTTAGGTAAAGACATTGGTAAAGATGCTCAACCAGAGCCAGAGATGGAACCAGAGATGGAAAAAGAATCAGTTGATCTAAGCGAACTTTTAAAGTTAGCAGGACTTTACGAAGAAGCAAAAGGCAAAATGCCTTCAAAATCAGAAGTAATGAAATGCTGTAAAGACGATATGAGTGTTGCAGAAATTTGTAAAAAATATCCAGATTGTGATCAGGATAAACTAAAAGAAATGTGCAAAGACTGTAAAGATGCATTAAAGCAAAAAGAAAAAATAGAAATGAGTGAAGACTTAGGCTACATGCAACCAGAGTCACAAGAAACAGACGGTTCAGTAGAATTCAAACAACACAAGAGCACTGACAAAGGTTCAGTAAGTGTTGAAGCAAGTGCAGATGATATGGAAGAACTTGCTAGAGTTATGAAATTAGCAGGATTAGAACTTCCTACTATGCAGGCATCAGCAGATGACGAAGAACCAGAGCAAGAAGAACTTTTACTTCCACAAGAAGAAGAAAAATGTGATACCTGCGGCGAAGATGCAGACGACTGTGAATGCCCAGGACATGATCATGATGAAGAAGAAGATGACGCACCATGCGGTGATGATATGCCACGAAGCACACCAAAGATGATAATGGTTACTCCGGATATGGATAAGAATGCAATCTTTAACAGCCTCAAAGCAAAATTACAAGACAAACTTTCCTCGTAACAAATAAATACTTTTTATGATAAATCATTTATACATAAATGGATGTAGTCACGCCAGTGGCTGGGGCAAAGGCCACGAATTATCACTTACTAAAGACAAAGGCATGCAAAGTTGGGTAGACCATTTTGCAGAAAAGTCATCAGTATCAGAACTTTGGAATCACTCTCTTATTGGTAAACCAATCGGAATGTCTACTATAGATACTTATGGGTTCTGTGAAGAATACTATCAAAAATATAAAACATTCAAAGACCTTTTTATTTGTGTTGAATATACAATACCAACATACAAACTATTTGAACCTGTTGAGATTACAACTGGAGAATTTAAAGGCGAATATGTAATTCCTGTGTCATTTATGAGTGGGAGCGGTATAGACAATTTTGCTACAGCAAACTATGTAACAATGTGGGTTAGAAAAAATAGAGAGTATCTAACACCACAAGAACCTAATTTTATGTTTGTAGAAAAAGATAATATTAGCGAACAAGATATTAAAAGCCATGATATAAACTTATCTGAATGGTTAAAAGATAGGCACAATAATATAATGCCTTTCTTAAGTTATGCGTATTCAGAGATAGAAAAAACGCAACGATACCTTGAACAAAGAAATATTAAATATCTAATGTATTGGATAGGTGGCACAAAAGAAGACTTTACAAGTTTTGTAGATCAGAAGTATAAAAAACTATATAATAACAAACGTTTTATACCTATGACTACATATACAGGAACAAAAGCATCGAACGAATGGTCTGAAAAACCTTTTATGAATCACCCAGATGCAATAGGACATAAACGTATAGCAGACTATCTTTTTGATTGGGTAGTAAAGAATAATCTACATAAAACATCAGATATTATACAGTTAGGCAACTAAATACTTATATGGCTAGAGGAACAGCAGATACCAGTTTAATAAAGCAAGGCTTTAAAAAAGTACCTATGACTAAAGAACAGTTATTGGACTTTGAGGCCTGCTGTAGTGAAGAAACAGGTGCTATGCATTTTATGACAGAGCACATGCAAATACAACATCCTACAAAAGGTGGTATAAAATTTGAACCTTTTGATTATCAAAAAGGGTTAGTTCAAAATTACAATCATTATAGATACAGTATTAATATGCTGGGCAGACAGATGGGTAAAACCACTGTAGCGGCAGGTTACTTGCTGTGGTATGCTATGTTCAAGCCAGACAGTACAATTCTAGTAGCGGCTCATAAACAAGCAGGTGCAAGTGAAATTATGCAACGTATACGTTATGCATATGAAAGTGTACCTAATCATATTAGAGCAGGTGTTACAGAATATAACAAGGGCTCTATGACTATGGACAATGGTAGTAGAATTATAAGTGCTACAACTACAGAGAACACTGGTAGAGGTATGTCACTTTCATTAGTATACTTAGATGAGTTTGCGTTCGTACCACCCAGAATAGCCAAAGAGTTTTGGACTTCACTATCACCAACATTAGCAACAGGTGGTAAGTGTATTATTACATCAACACCAAACAGTGATGATGATACTTTTGCTATGATTTGGAATCAAGCAAATAAAATGTTCGATGAACATGGTAACGAACAAGAAGTAGGAGTCAACGGTTTTAAACCAATGATTGCTAAATGGGAAGAACATCCAGACAGAGATCCTGCATGGGCAACAGAAGAAAGAGGAAGGATTGGAGAAGAACGTTTTAGACGTGAACACGAATGTGAGTTTGTTATATATGACGAAACACTTATAGATTCTCTAAAACTATTAGAGATAAAAGGTGTAGAACCCAGTCTTAGAATGGGACAAACACGTTGGTATAAACAACCAGATCCAGACTCAATGTTTGTTGTAGCACTAGATCCTAGTTCAGGAACTGGAGGAGATAATGCGGCAATACAAGTATTAGAACTTTCGAGTATGACACAAATAGCAGAATGGTGTCATAATAAGACCCCTGTAGAAGGCCAAATGAAAGCAATGCTGGACATACTCATGTACCTTAAAGAGTGCAAATGCGACCAGTTGTATTGGTCTGTAGAGAACAATAGTATTGGAGAAGCGGCACTTGTAGTAATTAGAGACACCGGTGAGGAAACATTTCCGGGTGATTTCTTACATGAACCTAAAAGAATACAAGGTAAGAAAGGTAGGAAAGGTTTCCATACTACACATAAAAGTAAAATTGAAGGCTGTTTATTTCTTAAACGATTAGTAGAACAAGATAAAATTAAACTTAAAAGTAAAATGCTTGTATCAGAACTTAAAAACTTTGTATCAAGAGCAAATAGTTTTGCCGCTAAACCAGGTGAATTTGATGACTTAGTAATGTCTTTAGTTATTGCTGTTAGAATGATTCAATACATAGGCACGTTTGAAGAGCAAGTTTATGATCAAATAAACAGTGGTTTAGGATCTGATGGATTCGAAGATGACTACGACGATTCCGATGGGCCGATGCCTGTTGGGATAATTTAGATAAATAGTTGTATGGCAACTAATAAAAAACAAGTTTCAGAAAAAGTATTCAATTTATTAAAAGGTTTTGGCTATGAAGTTAAAACATTTAATGCTGAAGGCACTAGTACAGTTAATCCACAAGAAAGCACAAGATTTGTTGTTGAAGAACCAAATATACTAGTTAGAATAGATCTTAATAAGAATTCAGTTATTTTAAATACTAGCGAAGATTTATCAGATCACAAAATAAGACCAATGTTAAAAGAATTAAGTAGAGATTACTTAATGAACTTTGATTACAATATTTTTGGTAAGAGACTTAAAGCAAAAGGCGAGTTGCAAGACGCAACAAAAAATTCGGAGAAAGATATGGCAGACGTAATGGAGGCTAGTCTAGGCAAACTGTCAGGTTCTACTAAAACAAGTTATCAACCTTTAGAGAACGTAAAGATAGTTTTAAAGCATAAAAAAGCAGTAGACGAAGAAGTAAGAGGTTCACGTAGTAGAAATATACAAAATGTGTTTATACAACGTGGCGATGAAAGATTTAAACTACCTGAGAATAACTTAGCAATGGCTAGAGCGATGGCAAGACATGTTCAACAAGGTGGAGAAGTATATGATAGCATTGGCGAATCAATAATAAACATGGCACAAGATTTAACTAGATTACGTGAGTTTATTGTTTATGTTAGAAGATCCAACATTGTTAATGAAGCAAACGCAGAGTATGTAGACTTAGCAATAGAGAACATCAATAACATTAGAGAAACATTTAAAAAATTACAAGGTGCAAAAACATACGCAACAGCAATTGAATCTATTTCAGCACAAGAAAAAGTTAATCTAGAGGAAGATGATTCCGACATCCAATCTCTATTTACAGAAACACATTTTGATAGCAAAGTTGCAAACGTAATGGATAACTTACGAACACTAAATTTAAAAAAGAAAGCATTTGAATCACACATTATGAAAGCAATACAAAGTGAAAACTTTAGTAATGCAGTTGACATGCTTAAAGAAACAGAATTATTACAGTTTGATAATCCTCATGCCAAATTAGGGCATCAGGTAAGTCAATTAGGCTTCAGTGCAACAGACGAAAGATTAGGTGGTTACTTACGTGACTGCGGTAAACGTCTTAGCAGTGGAGGCAGAATGAGCAATTTTGATTACACAGCAATCAAAAGTTCATTATTAAGTGCAGGCAATACACCTGCTGTACAAGGCAGTCCAATAACTCATATGGAATCATTTGAGAAGTATATGGACCGTTTTTCAGTAGATTTTTAAAAGTATTTAATAAATAAAGTTGTAATTTAAAAATTGTCCTAGGACAATTAGAGAGTTACATTATTGTAATTTTGGTAATTTATTTACAAAAATAGGTTGACAAGATTACATTTTGGCATTAATATAAGAAAGTAATATGAAAATATTACGCACATGGCATACATTATAGGAGAAAACATCATGGCATCTTTAGCAGAAATCAGAGCAAAACTACAATCAATGGAATCAAAACCTGGTAGTTCACCCGCTCAAAGCGACAAAGCAATATACCCTTTTTGGAATATCGACGAAGGAACAAGCACCGTTCTTAGGTTCTTACCTGACTCAGATCCAAACAACACGTTCTTTTGGGTAGAACGACAAATGATCAGACTTACATTCCCAGGAGTGGCTGGCGGAGAACAGAAACCTGTTACCGTCCAAGTTCCTTGCATGGAAATGTGGGGTGATACATGCCCTGTATTGACTGAGGTTCGTCCTTGGTTTAAAGACGCAAGTCTTGAAGATATGGGTAGAAAGTATTGGAAAAAACGTTCATACATTTTCCAAGGCTTTGTAAACGAAAATCCCCTCAACGAAGATTCACCAGAGAATCCAATTAGACGTTTCGTCATTGGGCCTCAAATCTTTAACATTATTAAATCAGCATTGATGGACCCAGAAATGGAAAACCTTCCAACTGATTATGTAGCAGGAACAGATTTCCGTTTATCAAAAACCACTAAAGGTCAATACGCAGATTATTCTACAAGTAAATGGGCAAGGAAAGAAAGTTCACTTACTGAGGAAAACTTAGGCGCAATTGATACTCACGGACTATTTAATCTTAATGATTTTTTACCCGCTAAGCCAGCCGCAGAAGGCGTACAGGCTATTGCAGAAATGTTCCAAGCATCAGTAGATGGGGAGTTATATGATCCTGCTAAATGGGGTCAGTTTTACAAACCCTATGGACTTGATGTTCCTAAAGTATCTGGAACCCAAACACAATCAACGGTTGCACCGGCTCAAACTGCTCCAGCAGTACCACAGCCTGCAACAGAGAGTGTGGCACCTGTAACAGCACCTGCACCAGCAGTAGCAGAAACAACTGCACCAGCAGTAGCAACTGCACCTGTAACAGCACCTGTAACAGCACCTGCAACAGCAGAGGCTAGTGAAGACGTTGGCAAGAAGTCGGCTGATGATATTCTAAATATGATCAGAAACAGACAGTCGTCTTAAGGAGTAAATTATGCAGAAACCTTTTGACCTAACAAAGTTCAGAACTGGAATCACTAAAAGCATATCCGGTATTAGTGCTGGCTTCCATGACCCTAGAGATTGGATCAGCACTGGTAACCACACACTCGACTATTTAATTAGTGGAGACTTTGCAGGGGGTGTACCCCTCGGCAAAGTAACTGTGTTTGCAGGTGAGTCAGGATCTGGTAAATCATTTATATGTTCTGGAAACATTGTAAAAAATGCACAAGATAAAGGATGTCAAGTAGTATTATTTGACTCTGAAAATGCATTGGATGAACAATGGTTACAAGCATTAGATGTTGATACAACACCTGAAAAACTATTAAAAGTTAGTGTTTCAATGATTGACGATGTTGCTAAAGCAATTAGTGAATTTATGAAAGACTACAAAGCAAACTATGGCGACATGGAGTATGATGAAATGCCCAAGTTGTTATTTGTTATTGATAGTTTAGGAATGTTATTAACACCAACAGACGTAGCACAATTTGAAAAAGGTGATATGAAAGGTGATATGGGTAGAAAGCCAAAGGCATTAGCGTCTTTAGTCAGAAACACCGTAAACCAAATAGCACCATATCCAATTGGAATAGTAGCAACAAACCACACATACGCATCGCAAGACATGTTTGACCCTGATGATAAAATCAGTGGAGGACAAGGTTTTATATATGCGTCAAGTATTGTAGTAGCAATTAAAAAACTTAAACTCAAAGAAGATGAGGATGGTAATAAAGTTTCTACAGTACAAGGTATAAGAGCCGCTTGTAAAGTAGTGAAATCAAGATACAGTAAACCTTTTGAAGGTGT
>Ga0257110_1000148_pt1 | contig 36949 bp, 37 predicted proteins | sample LP_taG_7_FD_190184 | JGI IMG/M metagenome (GOLD analysis project Ga0257110, IMG submission 190184) | Marine microbial communities from Northeast Subartic Pacific Ocean, Canada - LP_J_2015_P26_10m | ecosystem: Environmental > Aquatic > Marine > Oceanic | place: Canada: Northeast Subartic Pacific...
TCATTTTGCAGTGTAGTTACGTTTGCACTAGTAACTTGTGGGAAAGCAATAGATTCAAGCGTTCCACTCATAGTTACATGAATGATTCTCTTAAAAGTATTAGTATCATTATTTGTAGCAATGCCAACCTTGACACAATCTAATTGCCTATCATAGAATAATGCTCCAGGAACTTGTTTTCCAGTATTAGCTGCAGCAAGTGGATCATCAATAGTGTTATCACTTGGATCTGTTATAAGATTATTCAATGCTGTGGTTGACATTGATGGTAAAATCAATGGACTTGATGATCCACCAAGATCTAAACAAGATCTAGGAACATGAGTGTTAATGCCAACACTATATTGGTATTTGTGATTTTCACTAACTTGTGTTCTTTGATATTTGACATAATTAACAGATTGATCATTTAGATCAGAAACAAAAATTGTACTTCCTTTAAGATCTGATAAGAACGAAGTAGCTCCTTGTATATGGAATTTTCCATAGTCAATTGGAGGTTGATTGTTTATATTTGATCTTCCATCTTCTGGAATTGAAGTTGTTCCAAGACCAACAGATGCACCGACATCCCAAATTCTAAGTCCTTTTTGAATACCAGCAAATCCATGAATTGATGTAGTAAACTCGTTGTATACTTCGGTGTAGTCTGGTGCTGTCACTGTTCCAATATTTGCACCAGTAATAAATGTTGATATACCAACTGTAACAATAGAATCTGCATCAATAGTGTCAGTCGTTTGAATCCTATTGAATGTGCTAATTCCAGTAGAATTGACATCTCCCTGAAAAGTTGGTGAAGCACCAGCACCAAAAGTGACTTGATTTGTACCTTGACCAACTGTTAGAACACCAACGATGGAAGCGTTACCAGAAACTGCTAAACCACCATTTACATCTAAATGTATTGTTGGTATTTGTTTATTAATTCCAATATATCCTTCATGAGATGCTACAAAAATATCAGATCCTTTATGAGAAATTTTGAAGTCAGAAATAGTATTAATTCCTGATCCTGCAGAAAGGTTTACAGTAACACTACCACCAGCATCTTTATTCGATAGTGCTAAATTTGTTCCATCATAAGCAATAGTTGCTGTATCATCTGTTGAACCGGTGAGATCTCTAGAAAGTGTAATACTTGATGTAGCATTTTCTGAGATTAATCTCAATTCATTGTCAGTATATTTTACAATTTGAATTGAAGATGTTGGTGCAGAAGTTCCAATTCCAATATTTTGTGAGGAACCTAGAAGGGCAACACCAGTTGAACCAGAACCAACAAATTGATTAGTGCTGGCAGATAAACTACCAGTAACACTAGCATCACCAGTTATTATGAGATTGTCATTAACGTTTGTATTTCCTGAAGCAGAATTTAGATTAAGATCACCAGTTCTAGTATCTAAAGTATTTGCAACAACACCCAATCTTAATTCTTCGGCATGAACTTGTGCAAATGCTGCTGTTGCCGAACCAAGATCTCTAGTCTTATCACCATCGGGAAGAATATCTCCACCAACAGTAACGATACCAACAGGTTCGAGATTTGTAATTCTTACATTACCAGTTGGTGCTTTAAGTTCTAGGTTTCCAGTTGTAGCAACGATCTCTTGGTCAGATCCAACACCAACACGAATATTATCAACATACAGTTCACTATATCTTAATGATGATGTTCCGAGGGGAACTGTCTGATCTGCTGTTGGATTCAGTGCTGTTGAAACATTTTCAGTTGCAACATTTATAGTGGTTGAATTTAATGTTGGTGCTGTTGTAACACCAGTTACATTTAAATCATCTTCAACAATAACAGTTCCTTGAGTAGAGTCTAACTTCAGTGGATGTCCATTTCTGGTTGAAATCTTCTCAGAACTAGCAGCACCTATAGTAACTTCAGAAATGAATGCACCACTAAGTGCTCCACCAACGGTTCCTAAACCACTATTCTTATCGGATGATACAACCACATTTGAGGATAGGGTTAAATTGCCTGTAAGTGCTGTTACTCCACTTACAGATAGATCGTCATTAATAGTTGTTGTTCCACCTGCAGAATCGATTGTGAGATTACCTGAGGTAGTATTAATCTCGTTACCATCAATGCTTACATTATCTACAGTTGCACTACCATTAACATCGAGAACACCATCGACAGTAGCATCATCGAGAGTTGTATTGCCATCAACATCAATAGTTCCAGTAACTACTAAGTTATCATCAACAGTTGTTGTTCCACCTGCAGAATCGATTATGAGATTACCTGAGGTAGTATTAATCTCGTTACCATCAATGCTTACATTATCTACAGTTGCACTACCATTAACATCGAGAACACCATCAATTGTGGTTCCGTCTAATGTTGTGGTCCCATCAACATCAATAGTTCCAGTAACTACTAAGTTATCATCAACAGTTGTTGTTCCACCTGCAGAATCGATTGTGAGATTTCCTGATGCAGTATCAATCTCATTGTTATCAGATACACCAATCTGGACGTTATCGATGGTTGCACCACCGTTTGCATCAACAGCACCAGTGAATGTTGTTACACCAGATACTACAACGTTAGTAAGATTAGATTCTGTTACATTGAATGTACTAACAGTCGCAACACCAATGGTTGCTTCAGTAGAGGAAATAGTTGTTAATGTTGAAACACCAAGAATTGTTGCGTTGTTAGAAACTTTTAGATCACCAATTACTGTTGCACCAATACCAAGAGTTTCAAATCTCTTTACATTGTCATAGTAAAGTTCTACTGCACCATCAGTAATAAATTTTGCAAGATCTTCAGATTCATTCTTTGTAAAAACAATGGCAGAACCATTGGTATCAAGATTAAGATTACCTGTGCCAACATCTTTGATAAAACTGGTGGTTCCACTATGGAAAAATCTTAAATCACCACCAGTTTCACTACCAATTCTTAGATTAATATTATCTCCAAATACGAGATCTGATCCGAATTCTACTGCACCAGTAAATGATGTAACACCAAGTGTAGAAACACCAGATACATTCAGAGCAGAAACCGTAGCATCTCCAGATACTAGAGTTCCAGTAACAGTAAGAGCACCACCAACTGTAGTATTATTAGTTACAGCAAGAGATCCAGAGGATAATGTCGTAACACCAAGAGTTCCAGCAGTTGCTACACCAACTACTAGATTTGTTGTATTTACTTCTGTTAAACCGGAGAATATTAATGGTAGTCTTGCTGCATCTAATGTGCCTTCACTAATATTACTTGCACTAATCGCAGTGATACCTGCACCAGATCCAACAAAAGATCCTGCAGTTACAATACCAGATAGTCTAATATGTCCAGCAGAGTTGATTCCAACTCCATTACCACCATTATTTACATCCGCACCAATTTGTAGGGAATGGACTGGATTTGTGGTGCCCACACCAACAGGACCAACATTGTAGATACTGGTATATCCAAGACCAGGATCCACATCAACCCATTGTGAAGTGGGAAGATTATTTAACTGTGATGCATCTCCCCTAAAGAAAGTTGCACTAATAATTCCCGATTGTGGGGATATTGTAATTCCGGTTCCAATACGTAATTCATCAGTAAAGGTAGAAATGCCACTAACAAACAAATTAGTAGTAGTAACAATACCTGTTACATCAAGAGTTCCACGAACATCTAAGTCTGCTCGCGGAATTGTTGTTCCAATACCAACCAGATTGCCCCTGACGATCAGGTCATCAACATCAACCTGAACGCCATTACGAAAGTTAAATGACTTATTATAATTGGGCATTTCCCTACTTTTTTAGTTATTTATCTGATAATTTATCCTCAAGGTCTTCAACTTTTGCATTTAGTTCCTTGATCGCTTCGATTAGTAGAGGAACTAGTTTTTCATATTGAACAGCAATGTAATCCTTACTTACAGGTGCTGGGCGAACTGCCTCTGGAAGAACCTTTTGAACATCCTGTGCAGAAACACCAGCATATGTAATCTCCGTGTCAAGACCAAATTCTCCTGCAATTTCATTCCAGTTATAGGTAAATCCATTCAAGGACAGCGTCTTATTAAGAGCACCTGTGATTTGAAGTTTATTGGTTTTCAGGCGATCATCAGAAGCAAATGCCGTAAGATCCCCCGTAAATGAACCACCACCAGTAATTACTAAGTTACCACCCGAATATGTTAGATGGCTACCAGTTTTAAGTGTTTGGGTGCTAGTTCCAGCATTATTACCGTCTGCAAATACTAAGAATCCATCAGCATCATTGGCTTGAGTTGTTTTAACTTGAGACGCACCACCAACTAAATTTCCATGGAATTCAACACCGTAAATATCTTGCCAACGTTTTGATGGAGATCCAAGATCACGAGTATTATCACCATCAGGAAGAATCAACTGAGTTGTGGCAGTGCCGTTCATAGTGAGCGTGCCATCAATTAAGGTGTCATCTAATGCAGATAAACCATCAACATCGATCAAACCAGTAACAACCAGATTATGTGATATAGTTGCAGAACCATTAAGATCAAGATCACCATCAATTGTGGTTCCGTCTAATGTTGTGGTCCCATCAACATTCAAGTTGTGATTCATATCAACGTTGCCGTTGAATGTATGAGAATCACCTGAAGAATCACCTATTGTAGCGTTGCCACTAACATTAAGAGTTCCATTCAGATCAACGTTATCGTTGATTTCAACTTCACCAGAACTAGAATCAAGAATTAACTTACTCGAAGTTGTGGTAACAGTGTTGCCATCAATTCTTACATTATCAATATCTGCACTACCATTAACATCGAGAACACCATCAACAGTAGTATTATCTAATGTAGTAGCACCATCAACATCGAGATTACCAGAGATATCAACATTATCATTAATATCAATTAGTCCACCAATAGAATCAAGAACGAGATTGCCTGAGGTAGTCTGGATCACGTTACCATCAATGCTTACATTATCTACAGTTGCACTACCATTAACATCGAGAACACCATCAACAGTAGTATTATCTAATGTAGTAGCACCATCAACATCAAAATTGCCAATTACTTGTCCATTTCCATCAACATCTAATGTGTCAATATGAGCAGTTCCATCAAGGAATAGATCTTTCCATTCACGTGAAGATGTACCCAAATCTCTTGCGCCAGAAGGAGTAGGAATCAGATGACTATCAAATCTAGCAGTAACGGTAATACTATCACCAGATGAATTACCAAGATCTATATTACCATTAACATCGAGATTACCAGAGATATCAACATTATCATTAATATCAATTAGTCCACCAATAGAATCAAGAACGAGATTGCCTGAAGTTGTATCAATGGTATTATCATTAGTGCCGGCAATTCGAATATTACCAAAATCACCACGACCAGCAATAATAGTATTGTTACCAATATTAATATCATTATTAACCGTGAGAGGTGCGTTAACTGTAACAGTATCACTATTTGGATCATCACCTAGTGTGGTGCTACCTTTAACGTTCAGATCACCACCAACTGTTAAGTTCTTAGCAATACCAACACCACCATCAAACTGAGCAGCACCTGTGTTTACATTACCAAGTGTATTCTGAGTTGTATCAGTGAAGAAAACATTATCTCCAGCAGCATCAATAGTCAGATCACCTGAAGTTGTGGAAACGGTGTTGCCATCAATTCTTACATTATCAATATCTGCTTTACCGTTAATGTCAACATCATTAGCAAATGTTGAGATGCCAGTTGCACTAGTAACATTTAAGTTACGTTCTAGTGTGGTATCACCCTCAACCTTAAAGTGATCATCAACAATAATAAATCCATCATCTGCTGTAGTTCCGAGGAGAAGATCACCCGTGATACCACGGATTGTTCTGTCTTCAACCTCTGTTCCGCCAGCAACACCTTCGGTTGCAATACCAATACCACCAATCCATGCTCCAGACCACTCATTATCATCACGTCCCAAGAACGCTTCTTCACTACCTTTAGAGAATAATCCAGTATTAATCTGAACTCCACCATTAAAGGTTGAGATACCAGCAACATTAAGATCACCACAGATGTTCACGTTCTTAGCAACACCAATACCACCAAGAGTTCTGATAGCACCAGTTGTGCAAGAATTTGATTGAGTATTATTCTTGGAGATAATTTCACCACCAATGATAAAGTTATCTTCTAATTTTAATTCATCATTAAAGATAACCTTACCATTGAATGTGACAGGACCATCAAACTGCGAAAGAATTTGATTAGATGATCCACCTTCAACCAAAATTCTTTCTTTAACAATAACTTCGTCAAATACAACAGAAAGTCTAGAAGGATCCTGACCAGCAACAGTTGGAATTGGAATATCAAATGTTTGTTGCTTACCAGAAGATGCAGAATACTTGGTATTACCGATGAAGAAGTCTCCATCACTGTTCATACCAGTATAAACAACCTGACCACCAGATTTTTCTTGTGCTTGTGCTAAGAAGTCTTCTCTCTCTGTTAGAGTTCTTACCTGAACCTGTGGTAAACCAGTTGAGTAGTTACCAGGTCCATAACCAAGATATTCAAACGTATGACCCGAAGCACGAAGAATTGAAGGTCTACGAAGTTCAATAGCAATTGGTTTAATCTTTTTGATTAATGAACTTGCAGGATGATCCTGTTTCGTAGTTCCAAGAGATCCACGAAGAACAGTGATTTCATTGGAACCAGAACCAGTGAGAGTGCTACTTGCAACTCTCATAATTTCTTCATTGACCTCAATGAAACTTCCTAGTGGGAGTCTTGCAGTGGTTCCAACACCAACACTACCCTGAACAGAGTTTGTTACAATGGCGAATGAAGATTTACCACCAGAAGAGGCTGTTGTTAGATCATTAACAAGTGAACCAAACTGATTATCGTAGAATGGAATACCTCTAGAACCTAAGTTCTCTGCATCAACACCAGATGTAAAATCATTGGCATTAAATCCATGCTTTAGAACACGATTTGCTGTAGATGCAACTTCCTTAGCAACCGTAAATGTGGTGATTCCTGCAGAATCCTTAACAATAAAGTCACCGAGATTGTTATTGGAAGAGTCAAGAATTCTTAATTGGTTACCAGCAACTAATCCGTGTGCAGTGCTTGTAGTAATTGTTGTGATTCCTACAAGTGCATCAAATACACGAGTGCTTACACTTGCTGATGGTCCAATATTAAATACAACTTGATTTTCAAAAATCTCTGGATCACCAGATGTTTTTGCAATTGCAATTTCATTTCTGGAAGGAATAGAAGAAATTCTATAAAGACCATCAGTAACAGTTCCAAGACCAGTTACTTGAAGAGCATTATTATCTGGAGATGATAAACAATCAGCATTAATTGCAATACTTGCTCCAGCAAATCCTTGGAAATATAATGTGTTTCCAGCAGAGTATCCAGAACCAGATGATGCAATCATCACAGATGTGATTGAACCACCTGTTACAGTGACATCAGCAGTGGCACCTTGCCAAATTGTAAAGGTATTATCACTGTAAAGTCTTACACTGAAGTAAGACCCATTAGAGAATCCACTACCACCTGTTAGAACACTAAAATCAATAATACCGTTTAATCCATGATCCTGTTTTGTTGTGATCGTTGCAACACCAACAGATACTGGAGAAGTTCTCAATACCTTAGGTGTTATACCAAATTTAGTAAAAGCAATATCTACAGTTTCTCTAGTGATACTCTTTTGAAGGTCATTAGTTTGAACTTCACCTAGAGGGAATCTTTGTGCAAATGATTTCGATGCTCCAGGGTTATCAAGTTTATTGTCACGATCTAACTGCGGATATAGATTAGTTACATTCTGTTCATATTCATAATTGGTAAATTCTTCAGTAACTTGGTTGGATGAATTGAGGACATATAGGTGATAGATACCATCAGAAATATTCTCTACATATGGAGAAATGATATCTCTTCTGTAGATAAAGAGATTTGATTCTAAGTCATTTCTTTCAAATCTTGGCAGATTTGTGTCTCTTGCTGCAGAAGAGGATCCAGTGTAATCACCAACATTATGAGTAACACCACCTCTATCAGTTGTTGAATGTGTGAAGGTCATAGTGTCAACAACACTATCAACCACAAAATCACCGTTATATCCACTTACACCAACACCAGTTGGATTTCCAGTTGATTTAACATTCTTGATAAGAACACGATCACCAATATCCAATTTATGTGGTTGTTCTGTAATAATTGTGACGTCATTGGTCGCTACAGAACAAGTGCTGATAAATCCTGGATTTCTCTTAAATCTAACATTATCTGCATCGATTGTCGATAATGAAAGTTCAGCATCTGTGAGTGCTCCAGTAATACTAGATTCCTGAAGAACAAATCCTTCTTGTGGATCTTTTGCTCCTGTTGTTTCTTTTGGAATTACAAATCTAACTTTATAAATCTTGTCATCAATACTTCTATTATCAGGTATTCTCTTGAAGAAAGTAACGTCCGTTCTATCTTCAGCGAAACCAACAACACCTAAAGTGGTTAACTGATCATAGATGTCATTACCTTGATTTACATAAACAAACCAGTTACTGTTATTGGGGTCATACTGAATTGGAGATCCAATTTCTCCAGAATCTCTATCAGTAACTCTACTAATGATTCTCAGATTAGATCCACCATACAACTTTAATGGGAGATCATTTGATGCATTTGCAGGCGTAGACGCCAATTTAATTTGATTTGCATTCTGTGTTGTGATTACGTAATAAGGTCTATTTGGGTTAAGACCTTCAGGAAGATCAGAATCATCACTTACGACAATAACCTTTTCACCTGTTCTGAGATTATGATTGCTATCTAAAACTAAGAAATTAAAGTCTGGTGATTGTGTTCCTCTAACAACGATAAATTCTTTTTTAGATGAAGTAGATCCAGTTGGAGTAATTTGAGATCCAGATATATCAGTATCAGTCATAAAGACTGAACAACTTGCAACAGGAACTGAAGCTGTTTGAGGAAGATCTAAAAATAATTTTTCATCCTGTCTTGCACCAACTCTATAACCAGAGATTAAATTTGGTGGAACATTATCTTTAGTATTAAATCCAAAGAGATATAAGTGACTTGTAATACCAACGGCAGTAGTTAGACCAACGTCAATAGGAATCCAATCAACGTTTACTGATCTGTCTTGAATAGATTTTGGTGAGATGACATGAGTAATGTATCCATGATCATCCTTATCGAATGCTTTTTTCTTAAATCCATCTGCAACCAGTGCGGTTTGACCGAAGTTGGAGTTGGAGTTTGTAATCGATGCATCAGCACCAGATTCTGCACTGAAGTGTCTATTAAAACCAATTGCGAAGACCGAAACAATCTGTAGAATAGAATCGTTTCTTTGTTGAACATGTCCAGACTCCCATCCCCTCCTATAAACTGCCTGTTGATCAAGGTGATAAACAGTATCACTATTTGTCGATGCCGAACCAGAAGATAGTGCAGAACCAGTTACTTTAGTGACACTGATGCCATCATAAGTTCTTGTCTGGGGATTATACTTAACAAATGCACGGTCATCTTTCTGCAAGGAGACTGCCGTGAATTGAGCCAGGACCATAGAACGGAAACCATCCGCTTTCGCACCATCAGCAGTCAGACCATTCATACCCCATACAGAACGGAGTGAACAGTTGAATATGTATGGTGATGCGCCCTTAACAGTATCGGTTTCAATTGTTACCGTGCCAGATCCAGATGGATCTGCAGGAAGATTACTCCTTACGGATGGTAATATATACGTGAAAGTTTTTTCCCCAGTAACAGACGCAACTGTTGTCGAAATATTATAATCATCAACATCAATACCACGAATCTTAATTGGTGTTCCAACATTTAATTCATGATCTTCTACTGTGGTAACAGTAATAACTGGATCTGGAGTTGCACCGTCACCAGAAATAATGTCTGAAATGGTGATTGGGTCAGCAGCAAATGCACCAACAATTTCCCATTCTGGTCTTTCTTTTGCAAAAGCATCTGGAGCAAGTGGGAATTTCTGTGCAGAAGGAATTTGTCTACCAGAACCTTCATTAAATGCATTGGATAATTTTGCATAATACATATCCAAGTCGGTTGTTTCAAAACCGCCAGGAATATTCACACCATCAGCATACTCAAAACACGTAAGTTTGTGGTGAGAGAATGTTGGTGTTGAAAGATTACCAGATCCAGGAGTAAAGATCCTGTTGTTTGTATATACTAATCCGCTTTCATCAGCATCAAAAAAACTAAACTGCCAGAAATAACAGAGACCAGTTACCCTAAAGACAGCAGTTGATGGAACATCTAGATCAGTTGGGTTTGGAACATACTTAGGTCTAATTCTAGTTTTTCTTAAATCAAGACCAACAATAGACGTACCACGAGGAATGATGACACCACCCTCAACACTATTAAACTTGTAAAGGATATTATCTTCTTGATTAATATCAAAGTTTGACTCAAGATTCAAACTAAACACATCCGATGCTGGAGATGTGGCATTTCCATTTGGTGCAACTGCTTGTGCAAGCGCAGTTCCAATCTTCTTAATACCAAAACCAGGTCTGTTATCAATGGTGTGATCACCAGGGAAAACAAGAATAGTTGTTCTTGCGTTATTATCGTTATTGTTACCAACTAAGAACGAAAATCTAGAAGCTTCAATTAATGCTCTTTGAATTGTTTTGAAGGGTTTTGTTAGGGAGTTGCCTTGATTAGTAATGCTATCAGTAGCATCAAGGTCATTCGAGTTTACATATAGAATTCTACCTTCATAGTTTTTGATAAAATTCTCTAGCTTATTGAGAGGCATCGGATTATATGGCTCAGATTATTTTCTATGATTTATTTATCCTAGTAAATCTTCCTTAGTAAAGTAAGGAATTAAATCTTCTGGGAGTATTTTTGGATTTTTTATTGGAATATCATCAAAACAAGGATGTGCTTGTTCTAAAATTAAATAGTTTGATCCGGCATATACATCATCTACTTCTAAAGATTGATTTTTATTTGCTTCTTCTATCAATGATCTATCATAAAGATGACCATCTGGAAGTTCATCAAAAGTAAATGGGACACCTTCCAGAAAATACATTCTTACAATTATTCTCTGGTCGTTATACCAACAATGTGATGTGCTTACGGTATACGACATATCATGTTATTTTTTTATATTTAGTAGTGCGAGTAGGGAGACTTGAACTCCCACGAGATTGCTCTCAACAGATTTTAAGTCTGGTGCGTCTACCGATTCCGCCATACTCGCGGATGCTTCCTGAGAGGATCGAACTCTCCTTAGGCAAATTATGAGTTTGCTGCATTCACCAGATTGCTAAGGAAGCAAATACTCGTGGATGGATTCGAACCATCTCAAAGGCACTAATCGGGTGCAAAGAGTTTATAAAACTCCCCTGACTACCAAGTCTCACGAGCAGATGATGAACTACTGAGCTTCGTTATTGTTCTCAATGTGTATTCGTATCAGTTCATCATCGGCAGGCATCATTACTGCTGCCTTACCATCTTCTCTCACAATACCTATAGTCTCGCCTTTTTCAACTCTTTCTAAGAGTTCGTCAAAATTGTCTTCCCATTCTTTTAGAGTAAAAACTTCCATTAATTCACCTTTCCATAAACTGCAAGATCTGTATACTCAATTTGATCATCATTAAGGTGGGAAGTACAACACTCCATCACATTCATAAATTGTTCGGCAGTTTCACATTCTATAATCTTTTCATCTCCTTGATCACTGAAAAGAAGGAACGTGCGGGTGCAAATATCAATCACTACGCCTTGAACAAAAGTTTCAGTGTTCATTCGGGGGTGTTTCCTTGATTACCCTATAATTATAGAGCATCTCCCCCCAGAATGTCAACCGTATCAATTGATGAACCGTCCACCGACAGCATCATAACGCTCCGTGACCTCTTCTTGCGTTAATGACTTATTATAGACACGGAACAACGAGATTTCCATCGGTATTCTATACAGGGTGTCGAATCTTCTTCCAGAAATTCTTCCCTGCCCATAGTTTGCAGGATTAAAATTTCTTTCCGCAGAATCTTCACCATTACCAACACGAACTACTTCTAATGCTGATTGAAGATTCCCATTAATGTATATCTTGTTATTTGTGTAAGAAACATCCTTTCTCATTTCAAAAATATAATGTGTCCATTGCCCGGGTAATGCATCGTGATCTAGGTCTGTTGGACCATCATCTTTATTGATACCTAATTGCTCAACTCTTGATGATGATAATCCATATAAATCACCATTTCCAGTGTTAAATCCAAGTGCTATTTGCGTTCCGTTACCAATAACAGGTCCTGTCCATACACTATACTCATCCCAACCAAAGATCATATAACCATTAGTATCTTCAATTTGAGTATCAATATGCACTTGTGCCAGCACTTCAACCGTTACTGTTGTAGTATTTGCATCGATATTTGGTGCTTCAAAATTCGCGTGATCGTTATCCCCATCAAATTGAAAATAATTTTGTAAAACTGTAACAGTGCTTTCAATAAAAGTTGAAATACCTACAAGATCTGCATCATTACCAGCAACATCCGGGCTTTCTGCCAGATCATACCAAATAGTTCCAGTTCCAAAATAAGAAGAATTGTTTGATGCATCTAAATCAAGCATAAGACCTTCTGGTAATGCAGTAGCATCTTCCTCAACATCCAGGGCTATAAGAGATGCAATAGCACTCCTATTTGAAGTTTTTCTCCTGGTAGATTCTGTTTTTGTATTTTGCATCCCCCAATGGGTTAATTCTTTCTCAGACTTATTCTTTTTAACCCCATTCAATGCTCCACGGAGAGAATCTCTATCTTTCCTTAGTTGGATAATTTCTTGATAGATTGTATCAATACTTGATACAATAGCAACACATCTAGCAGGAGTTACACTGGTATCAGTTGCTGGAGCAACTCCTGCACCATTATAGGTATAACCAACTAATGGAACTCCTGCTTGGTGTGATGCTATTGTATTTGTGAGATCAAATCTACCATTTCCGATAAAAGAACCACTACCATCAGTTTTTATACCAGTTGCAACATTAGAAGTATTTTTAACTTCTTTATTATCTCTTACATTTTGATACCCAAATCCAGAGTATGATGAATTTAAATGGATAGTTCTGTCAGGATCAAATGGATTTTGTGCTCCAGAATCATATCCAGGACCTGCCATTTTATCATATATCTTTACAAATTCAACATCATTATTGACAGTTGTGTTACTTACAAATGATGTTGAATAACCAACTTCTCCAGGAGTTCCTGTAGTACTTTGGGCAATACCTGGATTACAGTTTCCATTTGTTGCTTCTGTTGATAAATTAACAATTTGTTGCTTTTTAACATTAATTTGACTATTGAAGTTCATCACTTTATTATCAACTTCTTTACAGAGACGTTGAAGCACATCTGCTTTATTTTCTATCTCTTTTTCTTTTTGAGGAACAACATCCTCATCATAAAATGTTTCTTTTGGTGTATACTTAGATTTTGACCATTTTCCACTTTCCGTTTGTTCAATTTTATCAAATTCTAACGCAGTTGGTGCGCTTTCTGTAGATTGTTTTTCAAAAGCACCATCCAACTCTACCTGCTCTGCTTCTAATATATCAATGCCTTGTCTTCTTAGTGCATCATCAATTGACATTTATGAATCCTCCAATACTGTAATTCTTTCTTTCAAACTTTTAATTTCTTTTTGATGCTCCTGAACTGCACCAATTAATAAAGTCGTTAGTCTACCATAATCAACACCTTTATATATTTTATCATATAATGGTTCATCTTTCACTACCGATGGTACATATTTACCAACTTCCTGTGCAATTAAACCAATTTGTCTACCCTCGGGGTAATTTTTGGTAAGAGATGTCGGAATATCTTCTTTCCAATCATATGAAACGGGATTAAGTTTCATCAATAAATTCAAAGATTCTAAATCATCTAATCTCTTAATATTTTTCTTCAATCTGATATCGGAGTGAATATGTAATAGATCTAGAGGTTTACCATTATACTTCCAAAAACCAGCTAAATCTCCTAAGGGTGCAATATTAGTTGATGATGGTGTTACTTCTTTGACTGCTGGAACAATTTTTGAGAATAATCCTGTAATTTTTTGAGAAATTGCATTGTATGATGCTTCTAAAGCACCTAAAGATAAATTTGCTCCAATCTTAATGTGTGATCCAGTTACATTGTAAATTCCAACGTGATTGTTCAAACCAATGGAATTAAAAGTTAGCGGACTTGTAATAGAAGGTCCAGCAACTAATGATCCAGTGAATGGAATTGCAGTAGCACCTGCACCAAAGTGTCCCTTATGTGCAGAGAGTGATCCTGGTTCCCACAAACCAATAGGTAGTTGCAATGCACCACCACCAAGTGGTGACATTATATCAATTGAACCAAGAGATAGACTGTCAATCATTTTATTTCTCCTTATTTACAAGTTTGACTAATTGCTGTAATCAATGATGCCCAATTACCCGATAAGATACTCTTAAGAAATCCTGCACTTGAAACAGCACTTCCTTTGTTAAAATTTCCAGACAACATCATATCACCCACAAAATTCATATTTCCCTCACTCACAATACACATTCTTGCTGCAGCTAATCTATATTCACTACCTGTGGTAACTTGATAGAATCCATTACACTTGGACATTATATTACCATGCCCAGATTCTCCAGATGCGTTGAAGAAGATGTTTCTAGCATTAATATAAACATCACCATTTTCAGCATTCAGAACAATATCACCAGATTTTGCAATAATTGCCTTACCAACTCCACCATGTTGTGATGGATCACCACTGATTGCAACTACTTCTGCACTAAATCCCTGGATTCTCTCATTCTTGTTTCCACTCTTTGAGTGAATTATAGAATTATTTGCTGACGTAATAATAGTCAGATCTCTTTTATCATCAATTCCTTCATGTGCCATAGGTCCACAGTGCATAAAAGCATGTGGGTTACAAGTGACAGTATAAGATGGTGCGTCTGACATTGGATATCAAATTTTTAAGTATTTATTATCAATATCCAGATGAACCACTAGATCCAGATGAACCACTAGATCCACTACTAGAACTACTAGAAGAAGTAGATGTAGATGTTGTTGTAGTGGTTGTGCTGGTGCTGGTGCTGGTGGTAGTAGTATTACTAGATGTGGATGTTGGGGTAGTAGTCGTAGAAGTAGTAGTTGTAGATTGTTGTGGTTGAACAATTCTTTGATTTACTTGTCCCAAACTTTCCTCAATTGTATCATAGATGGTTTCGTGGAATTCGCTAATGTGGTTAACACCAACCATCCTTACAGTTGTTCCATCTGATCGCGTATGAATATGGAAAGGACCCGAATATGGAGAACCATTAACATATCCAATATTAGGTCTAGTATTTCCAATACAATCAATTACTTGAACCAATTTATTTGGATCAATAACTTGTCCCGTTTTAATGAAATCATTAAGTGGTGTAAACTTTAGATTTACTCTAAATCTAGCACCGAGACCTGCTGCACTGGAAATATTTGCATTTGGAATCTTTGTATAACCATATCCAGTTTCTAGAACTTTAAAATCAACTATTTGTCCTAGATCATTGACGTCAATCACAAATGTTCCACCATCCCCATCATCTAAAGATATAGTATCTCCATCTTCATATCCAATTCCTGTGTCAATAATATCAACAGTATCAATTGTAGCAACAGCATCAGTATTTCCTGTTCCACTTGTCCCACCAGTTCCATCACCACCATCACCACCAGGTGTAATTGTTGTATCACTACCTGTGGTGGTTCCGCCATCGTCTAAAACATTTCCTCCACCAGGACTAGTTCCACCACCACCAGTAGTATCATCAGCAGTATTTCCACCATCACCATCATCACCACCAGGTCCTCCTCCTCCATCACCACCAGGTCCTCCTCCTCCATCACCACCAGGTCCTCCTCCTCCATCACCATCAGGTGGATTTACACCATCTTCTTCAGGTGGATTTACACCAGGTATCGAAGTTGATGGAGTTCCTTGAGATACTGTTAAAGTAATTGATTGTGTTGTCGATTGAATGATAGAACCATTATTTTGTGATGCTATACCATTATCATTTTGAGCAGTTAGATTATATGTCAGCAAAACACCAGATCCATCTGACGGAAAATTCAGATTCTTTGGTATTACTGTGGTTATTGCCCCATTAAATGGTAAAGAACTATTTTCATCTGCACCAGATAATGAAACTGTCTCTGCATTCTCTGTTTGCCATTTCAGTAAAACAAGTTCTCCAGTAACAACACTTGTATTTGATGCTGTGAAAGAACTGATTATTGGTGCTTCAGTGTTTATATTCTCCGAGGATTCTCCCTCTTGATTAACTGTAAGAATAAAAGTTTGTTCTACTACTTGAGGAGAAGAACCTTTATTTATCTTAGTTGCTTTTAATGTAAATGTTTTTGTTGTTTGAGTTTCATTTGGTCCAAAAATAACATCATCTTCCATAACAGGAAGAGTTACACTTCCATTTAAAGGTAAATTAGTATATCCTTCAAGTTGTAATGAGACTTCATCAGCATTAACAACATTCCATTTCAAAGTTACAGAGTTATTAACTGTTAATGGATTAGGTGCTCCATAGAATGACGTAACGGCAGGAGCACCTCCATTATAATTATTATCATAACCAATTCCAGGGTGTGCTATTGTAATTTTTTCTATCTCACCAGTATCATATCCATCGTCATCCGTTTTCATAATAACAAAACCACTGGCATCTGATCCACATCCTGCTGGATCAACAACCTGAACAAACGGTGGTGACTTATAACCAGATCCACCATTTAGTAAGTTAGTTCCAATAACTTGTCCAACTTTATTAACAACTGCCTGTGCAACAGCACCAGATCCACCACCGCCAAAAATTTTAACCTGGGGTATTCCACACTCAAAGTTACCTGTATAGCATTCACCTGGTGATTGTGCTTGATTGCCATCCTCACCAAAGAAGTTATCCATCCATGCATCAGCACCAGCTGAAATTTCTCCAGGGAAATTTGGTGAAATACCAAAATTAAAGTTTGCCCAATTATCTTTTTCTGCTTTAGATGGTCCACCCCATCCTTGTAATGAAAACTCTTTTACCTCTGGGCATTCTGGACCACCACATAAGAAACCTTGGAATCCAAGAATAAAATCAATAGCAGAAGAAACAGAACCATATATTTTACCAACTCCTCCAAGAATATCACCAATATTATCAAAAATTGGTCCTAGAGCATTATCAATATCATTTGTAAGACGGTTAATGAGCGCATTTGTCCATTTTTCTGCAGCACAGAATGGTGCTTGAATAACTTGCCCAATCATTGAGTATAAGAAATCACCAACTAATTCAAATAATCCAGCAATAATTTTCTCAAAAGAACAGAAGATTTGATCAATAACAGCAGCAACAATTGATTCCTTGATTGTTTTTAAGAAATTAGTCATAATCATTTCAAGTGCTTCAGTAATAAGAGCTTTCAACTTATTCAAGACCCAGTTTCTTAATCTTTGAACCAAAGATTTGAGAACACCTGAAATTGCACTAGTGATAGCACTAATCGTATTTTTTATATTTTGAACTTTATTAATCGCACCATTAATATACAAATCACCATATTTTTGAACCCCACGCAAAAATACAAACAGTTTTTGTAAATTTCTGTTTATCTCAGATAATCCACCTTTACTATCACAAGGATCACCTTTGCCATAAATTTCCGTTTTAGAAGCAATTAGAGCCGCTTCGGATGACGTCTCCCATAGACCGATACCAGTGTATTCAGGAGATTTTTTACCGGAATGATCACCCTCGAAAATTACTGCTCCTGGATTAATTGGATTACTAGTCATAATTATTAATTTACCTCCTCATGTTTATATTTATCAACCATATTATGGTCCTTTAAATTTGATTAAAAATCTGGATCATTTTGGCCTGGATAAGGAGTATCACCCACGGATGCTTGTATTTTTGCAATCTCCGCATCCGACGCACCCTGTGACCTGTAACCCCTAATTTCTTTTCTGGAAAGGGTTCTTCCTCCAGTAATACTTTGACCTGTACCTGATCCAAAATTTGCATCTGCTTCTACCTGTGCTGCTTGGGCAGCTGCTGCTGATGCTTTTGCTTCTGTATCTGGATTCTTCTTGTGGAAATCATTTTTTGGTAACTGAGCAGGTTGTTGTGAACCTGATCCTTCTCCACCTAAAATTTGGAATACAGATGGTTGCACTGATCCAAAAAATGGAATAATTTTTTTGAATTCTGTGCTTTGTTGTTGTATTACTTCATCATTAGAAATGTCAGCTGAAGCAATGGTTCTTGCCAAAACACCCAGTATAGCTGGTTCAGTACATTCTTCGTCTAAAAAGAGTCCAAATACCGTTTCACCACCAACAATACCCATTCCAAACGACCTATTCAAAGATCCAGTCGTAGTTGGGCGAATAATAACTGCCCAAGGAAGTTTACTGTCAGGTAACTTCGTTCCTTCTGCAGGGTGATATCCCATGATTCTTACTTTAACACGATCACCCCATCTATTGGCATCAGTTTTATTTGTAGTTTGAAATGGTGGAACTTGCCCCATCCAGAATTTAGTATTCTTTCCAAAGAAACCTTTACTCATCTATTAATCCTCCTCTATGGTATATACACCATCAGTATCACGAACGATTGTCAAATGTGTTAATGATCCAGTTTGACCATCAGAAGTAAATTCATGTGCCAAGTTAACAATTAAATATTTACCACTGACCTTTTCATCAGATACACCCTCTTGTGGTGTATCTGTTAATGCAGGGAATTCACATTTTATAATCATACCTGCTCTCAACTCAAGATTACATGGAACAACCATATCAATCATTCTTGAGAAGATAAGATTATATCTCATTCTTCCCGCAGCAAACCAGAATAAAGGGTCGTTATTGATCGCAGTTTCAATACCACTAGAAAAATTACCTGGATTTTTTACAAGGAAATTAGTTACGGAAAAATCACCTTTATTTTCATCTTCATAGATATTATTTAACTCTTGAGAACCCATTATTTTAAAAATTTTTTCCTCTGCTTTGATATTGATCTGAGTTGCTGTCAAATCCAATGGATTGAAAAAAACATTCTTAGAGTTTATTCCAGCACCTTGTTGCGAATACAAATTACCTGAAGGTTTACGGACTTCATACTTTAATATTCTGAAATTACTTTGTTCACAAAAAGTTGCAACATCCCTATAAACATATACAATTGGATATGGTGTTGAAGATATTAAAGAATCTATTCCTCTAAAATAAAATCCATCCTGTGTTTCAAAAATAAAGAATCCAGGAGCAGCATTAGTTGGTAATACAGGAACTGCTTTAGGGCACAGATCTAATAAAAACTCAAATGGTGATCTACCATTACCATATTCTGCAGATGGAACTTTTGTTGGTGTAAAATGCACAGCATTATCGGGTGCTTTCTCAGCAGGAACTATTAATCCACCATTTTCAATTGTATCTATTAAGACTGTTCTTGCCGTCTCAGAAATTTTGCCATCATATTTTTTATCAACTCTAATTGTTGCATCTCTTGCACCTGGTTCGGAACACAAATTAATTGATAAAATCTGCTTCTTATCTTTTGTTATAACATCCGAAACTGATGTTACTTCTAATGGATAATTTGCATCAAATTTTAATTGTGCATATTCCTCTGGTTCTAAATCATCAAAACTAGAATCTGCATTAAAAATGTTTCCAGATCCATTTTCTAGAGTTATATTTAATTTATTACCAACTATTTCTTCTGCAAGAGAAAATAAATTCAATGATCTTTCACCAGCACCAGCAGTTACAGAATATCCAGTATCAATTACTATCAATTTTGCAGTAATATGTGGTGATAATAAGGATTCAAAATATTTAAATCCTAGAAAACCACCAGAAAGATTTATGGATTGACCATCGGTTATATTATTAACACCTAGTGATAATTCAGTTATTGATGCGGGTCTTGACCAGTTCCTTACCATTTATGCCTCCGTAATAAAGGTATTTTGTTTGGCAAAAACAACTAATGTATTAGTAGAAGAAGAAACATCATTAGGAGATTGCATTGATAATATACTTGATCTATCTATATTAGGATTATTCACTTTAAGACCTGGCAGTGGTGCTACATTTGATTTTTTTTCTATTAATTTTGGAACAGAACCAGCATCTCTATCTCTTTTTAATGATTCGATTATTTCTTCTGGACTGATAGAAGCAGCATTGTCAGCAGTACCAGCATATCTAGATGAACCTCTTACATTTCCATTCTCTGCGTATTGAAGACCAACTGAAGCAAACTCTCTTGCCAGTGCCTGTCCTGCTTCAGTGGGATCATTAGTTTCTCCTCTTAAATATTTACCTACCGAAGGTCTTTTCACATTAATAACATAATCTTTAAACATATCTTGAGTTTGCTCAGTAAATAGCATATCCCTAGTAACATCACTATTTTGAACAAACCCTCTCATTGTGCCTGGAATGATTTGATATTTACCAACGGCAGACACTTCTCCTCTTGCTTGAGCATCCATAATCTCACCAACAGTCATCTCAGTGAGATTCTTACCAAAGATAGATTTTGCACCACCAGGAGTATCACCAGCAGTTCCACGGTTTACAGAGTTTACACCACCCTCACCACCAGAAATAGTCTCAAATGTAGCAGCACCACCGCCTGCCATGTTACTCCTAGGTCTGCGGGCACCGTCTCCGTTACCACCATCACCTTCTTTATCATCTTTATCATCTTTATCTTCAAATCCAAATAATTTTTTAACATTATCTACAAGATCTTCTAAAAGATTATTTGACTTAGTTTTTTCACCTAAATTATTTGCTTGTGCTATGGTTGTTTTTTTGAAAACAGAAAAAGACTCAACACCAGAACCAGTTCTTACTGGTTTACTATCAAGCGTTAACTTTCCAATATCATATGAGGTTCCTTTAACAGTACCACCTTTAGAATAACCTTTAATATTTTCTTCAACCTTTCTCGATTCAGTAAAAAACTCATCCTTTGTCATTGGTGTTCCAACTGGACCTTCAAATTTAGGAGATGAAGATCCCAATGCAGTTGGACTTCTATAGGCATATCCAACACCAGGTAGAAAAACTTTCGTATTTGTTGGTGAATTATTATTATTCACAATCTCAATAACTTTTTTTGCTGCACTATTAAATTCCGCAACCTGAACTGGTTTATTAGATTCAGAATTTATTGGTGCTTCTAGTCTTTGATCAGGGGGAATTGGATTTGGATTAATTGGAAGAGATCCTGGTGTTTCTGTTGGAGTACCCAATTCTTTTTCAATATCCTTTAACTCTTTGAGGGATTCATCGACTTCACTTCCATCCGTTTTACCTAAAAACTTACTCAATTCATCTAAATCTTTTTTTATTTGTTCTTCCTTTCCTGGAGTTAATTTTTGAGTAAGTTCAATAAACATTATCGAGAGTTTACCAATCTCACCAACTATAAATTTTATATTATCAATAAGACCTTTGTTATCTTCAGTAAACTTCTCTATACTTGCAATGATGGCAGGCAAACTATTAACTAAAATACCAGCACCAAGTAAAATGAAAAAATCTTTTAATTTATCAATAAAACTTCTTGCTGGTTGAATAACTTTCTTTGCAATTCCAGATCCAAATTTTTGTTTTTTCTTACCTTCAATAAGATCCTCTCTTTGCTTTAACTTTATCTTATTTTGCTGAACTCTAAACAATGTCTGTTCTTCAGCACGAAGTTTCTTCATACTCTTGTTCCCTTCGGCAAGAGTCTTATTAATCTTTATTGCATTTATTTTTAGAGTTTTTATTCCAGTTTCAATCATAATTCAACTCCATATGCAGAAAATGATCTACCGAAGAATGGATTGTCTGAATCCATCGGTGCAATCAAAATATCAGAAGATGAAGATTCTCTTGGTTGTTCTTGTGGTTGTACCTGTTGCTGTTGTTTAGGTGTCTGTATTACCGTTGGTGGTAAATTGAGATTCATCGTTTCAATAGAACCTTCACCAGATGATTGTTGTGATCCTTTTCTAAGATCATAAGTTTGAAGTTTTTTGGGGTCAAAAGGAACAACTTCTAATTTAATAGGTTGTTTTTCAACTGGTTCTAATTTAATAGGTTGTTTTTCAACTGGTTCTAATTTAGGTTTAGGTGTCTTGGGTTTATTATTCGCATTTTCTTCAGATATCTTTCCAAGTACCTGCACAAACATATCAGATTCTGGCGTAAATATTGATGTAGTATTACTCATAAGAGACGCTTGAGGTTGAGCACTACTACTATTAACACTAGCAAGAGATGTTTGAGTTTCTCGTTCAGATTGACCTCCTTGCATTCTGTTTAAAAGATCAATAATTCCTCCAGGTTTTTCATATTCTTCCATTTCTAATTTTCTAACTCGTTTTTCTACAAGATCAGAAAATTCTTTGAATAGTGAAATAGTTCTATTAGTTTCTTCTTGCTGCAATGTAAAGTTTCTTGCCTGCTGTTCTACACCACTCTTAAATGATAGGAACATTCTCCCATAATTATTATTAATATCTTTCAATACAGGACGGAACCTATTTGCAGCTGATGCCTGAATAACTTCTTCCTTAGGTGCAAGGATTGCTGGAACACTATCAACGTTTGTTGGTCCTTCTCCAGGTATCGTTCCACCTTTAGAATAACCTACAGGTGGTTTTAGATTATATTTATTTAATGGGTCGGGATTGTCATAGAATCTTTCTGTTGATGGATACTTTGCTATAATACTTTGCTTTTGTTCAAGATATTTTTTTGGATCTGCTACCCGACGTTCAGCAAGTATACGTCTATTTCTGTTGTCATTATTTTTCCAAGAGATAATCTCACTAGTTCCCTCTCTCATGGTATTAATATCACCACGGGGTTCCGTCAAACTTTTTTCAAAAGGATCTGATTTAAACGCATTCGAGGTGACTGAACCAAGATCCATGAGATTGGTAATTATATTATCATTAGGATTAACTATTTCTTTAGCTGTTAGAAACCCATCTAATAAAAGTAATGGACCAAGCGCCTTACCAAGCAGACGACCAGCACCCCCAAGCATTCCCCCAGCTCGTCCTAATCCTGGTGGTGGTTTTGGAATACCTTGTCCTGGTTTTGGAACAAATGGTGCCCTGGCATTAGTGGTCCCTGGTAATTGAGTTGGAACAGGTTTACCCTTAGGACCAAGAATTGGTGATCCGGGACCTCCCGGAGATACCGGATTTACAGGACGAGGAGCAGATCTTGGTGATGGGGTTGAAGGTTTTGTGCCACCTGGTGGTGGTGTTGGTGGTTTTGGTGGTACTGGTGGTTTCTTTCCAGATAGAGATCTTATTCTTCTAGTTAAACTACGAACAAGAGAGAATAAACCTTTTAATTTTAATAAAAGACCTAATATCTTACCACCAATTGCGATGGCAAGCAGTGTTTTCCAGTGATCTCGTAAAAAATTAAATACTCTAACTAACTTTTCTTGATTTTCCCCATCTTGTAACCATTCAAAAGCAGCATTAAGGGCAATACCAGTTCCAACTATAGTTAAAAACTCAATAATCTTATCAAAAATACCTTTAACTGGTGATAATACCTTTTTACCAAAATCTTTTATATTTCCAGCTAAACCCTTTCCTCTTTCTACAAAATCTTCTTTTGCTGCAAGTTTCTTCTTTCTTACTTGTTTTCTAGAAAGTTTTAAAGTTTGTTTCTTTTCTGCAATTCTATTAGCAAAATCAATTGCTAACTGATTTTGAATTTCTACAAGAATTTTATTAGTTTCTGTTAAAGTTGTTGCTAAAGATCCTGTAGATACTGTTTCTGGTCCTTTTAAATCTTCTGCTTTTATTGTTTGCGATTTCTTTACTCTTACAAAAGACATTTTGGATGTCTTTAGTTTTGGTTTTGCAAACGAAAAACCAATAGTTTTCACACTCTTCATCAATGGGGACGAATCCTTCCCCATTTTTGGTAATGATGGTGCTTGGAATAATTGTTGGTTTTCTAATGTCACTACTGATTCTGCTGTGCCTTAAGGTTTTCTTCTTCAATGTGTTGGGAAAGCATCGTTACATATACTTCTCTCTCCCAAGGTATCATATTTTCAAGTTCTGTTAATGAATATTTATGATATTGAATCAAGGAAAAATTCGTCTTGTAATACACCTCAAGACTAGTATGTGACATGACTAGCTGAAAAAAGATGCTAATCCCTCAAGCACAATCTCATTATCTTCTTTGGTATTGGGATTCTTTACAACAATAGTATGTGTAAGTTTTGGCATCGTTTCAAAGAACTTCTCAATTTCTTTGAATTGCTTAGTATTCATCTGTTCAATGAATTCCATCATTTCTTTCTTAGTTGAATCTTTTGCAGACCAACACTCATCAGCATTATAAATCATCTCAATACAAGAAGAAATCATTTCAAGAGATTGATCAACACCTTCACCACCACCTTGAACTTCAAAGTTATTTTCAACAAATTGATCAATTGTTGGATACTTCAACTTCATTGAGAGAGTATCATCCAACTTTATAATATTAGTATGCTCTTTGTTTTTTTGAACTTTGATTGTATCAATATCAATCTCAGTTTGAACCTGTGTCTCACCATCATCTTGACAGGTTACGTTAACCTCAATTTGTTCACCAACAGACTTGGCACGAATATTGAGAAACAAATATTCAATATCAAATGTTGCAAGTTCTTCTACCTTAACACCACGAGTGCTAATACAATCTGACAAGATTTGAATAATGGCATTAGTAATCTGTCCCATGTCTTCAGATTCTAGTGCCATTACTAGAATTTTTTCTTCTCTTACCAGAAAGGGGCGATACTTTACTTTCTTTCCAGTAGAAGGAATCTCTAATTCATATGTTGGAGTACTAATTTTTGGTAAAGGCATAATCTGCAATACAATTCAGTTATTTTTATTTATTACTACACTGGAGCAGTTACTGTCCCAGGTGTTGGTGGTCCAAAGAAACCAGTCACTTCATTTCCTGGAGCAGATACGTTCCCAAAACCATCTGTAAATACAATAGGATTTACATTCTTTCTCATCAATCTATAGCGATCATAATACATTGTAATTGTAACACGCATTACTTCCGAATTACCATACTGAACTGGAACAGCATTAACTGCTTTAGGAAATGCATTGACTAATTGATATGTAATATCTGTTGCTTTAGGGACATTATAATTCTTTTCAAATTTGGTGATGTATATTCCACCAGAATTCTTATAGAATTTAGGATAGTTAAAACGCCTATAATAATTACCATCAATATTTTGATCATATGCACCAGGTTCACCCAACAGGTTACTATTACCACCAGCAATATAATTCATCCACGCTTCAAAGAACATGAGAATAGTATAATCTCTATCAACATAGAAAGAGAAATCAATATCAGTATTAATTCTGGTATGAGCATATTCTTGAACAACACCCTGAAACTGATCCTTCATCTCACCAGTTGCATTTGTGGATGATGGAAGAGTTGCAGAAAAGCAATTAATTGCTAACTTTCTTTGAAAAGTCTGATTCCAGTCAAATCCATAAATGGGTTTCAAACTGGCATTGTTTAAATGGTCAAGAAAGGGTGTCAACGATCCACTAGTTCCCCATCCATTACCAATGAATACTTGGAACTGATTTGACCTCGCAAATCCACCGCTTGTAGCAGTATCTTGATGTAAATCACCTACAATTGTCTGGATATTGGGGATATTAGGCATCTCTAAATATTAATACAGCCTTTGTTATTAGTTATTTAGATGTCATATAAGGGAAAATTTCAACCATCATATTCAAAAAAATATAAGGGTGACCCAACAAATATCATTTATAGATCACTATGGGAAAGAAAGTTTATGATGTATTGTGATTTAAATGACAATATTATTGAATGGGGATCTGAAGAAATTGCTCTACCATATCGTTCTCCACTAGATAATCGAGTTCATCGTTACTTCCCAGACTTCTATATTAAGGTTAGAGAAAATAATGGATCTCTCAAAAAATATTTGATTGAGATCAAACCAAAGAAACAAACAGTGGAACCAAAAATTAAAAAAAGAAAAACAAAAGCATATATTTACGAAGTCACTGAGTATGCCAAAAATATGGCAAAATGGAAAGCAGCAGAAGAATTCTGTAAAGATCGTATGTGGGAATTTAAAGTTCTAACAGAAGATGAACTAGGTATTCGCTGATGGCATATCCAACAGACGATAAAGAAAATCGAATTCGTTCTGTAATGAATAATCTTGTCGGGATTGAAGATCCTGATGATTTAATGATTGAATTGTTAGGTGTATTGGAAGAAGGCGGTAAAGTTCCAGAGTCTGGTAGATATTATGTCTTCGTATATAATCCCAAAACTCCTAACATCAGATATGATCAAAATCCTCTCGTAGCAGTAAGTGATATATTCACCTGGGGATTTAGAGGAATCAACTTACACTGGGGTGAAGTGAGGCAATATACCTGGAATGAAATTGTTGGGCAAATCTATGAAATCTATTCATATGAACTTGCAGATGTTCAAGAGATCCCTTTTGCAAAATACCGTCTAAATAGTTAATAATAGATATGTTGGAAATATAATGCCTGCACAACCTTCAGGTCTTTTAAGATATCCATACGAAGCAATAACTCAGAATACTGATTACTTACAGATCAGAATCTTTAAGTATAAAAGAGCCAATATAACTGGTGGTCCTACTCCTTCTGAAGGACAAGCATTTGATGTATCAAATTATGTTTCAAATAAAGCAAAAGTTTTGAGTGAAGATGGTGTAATTATTCTTCCAATGCCATCCAATATTCAAGATTCTAATGTTGTTTCTTATGACAATGATTCTATGAATGCATTTGCAGCAGCAGGTGTTTCAGCAGTTCAAAAAGTAATGAGTGGGGGTGTTGAACAATTTATTACTAAAACGGGAGATGTAGGTGATAAGGAAATTAACTATGGTGCTGATAATAAAACTGGTACGCCGATAGATAAAATAAAAAAGGCTGTGGACACCTTCTTGAGCCCTCAAGCAAAAAGAGCTGCAACGGCACAACTTGCAGTGAATGCAGCTAATGTTTTTGGTGCCAATGTATCTTTTAATTCTTTACTTGCCAGGACTGGTAGTAAGATTCTAAATCCAAATATGGAGTTACTCTTCAACAATGTAACTCTCAGAACATTTAGATTTTCTTTTAAATTTGCTCCACGAGATCCAAACGAAGCAACTGCCGTTAAGTCTATTATAAGATCTTTTAAGAAAAATATGGCGGCACAAAGAACTGGTGACGCGGATATATTTTTACAGACACCAAACATATTCAAACTAACTTACAGAAAAGGAAATCAAAATCATCCTTTTTTACATAGATTCAAAGATTGTGCTTTGAGTGATATGAGTGTTCAATATACTGGTGATAATGTTTATGCAACATATTCAGATGGAACACCAATTTCTATGATTATGAATTTGACTTTCAAAGAAATGGTTCCTATCTATTCTAGTGATTATGATAAGGATGATGGTGGTGGAGATATGATTGAAAATCAAAATCAATTAATTTATGGTGCAGGTCAAAATAGTTCTACAGACGTAGAAGGAGTAGGATTCTAAAATGGGATACTTTAGAGAACTATCTAATTTTGAATATATTTCACCTTTATCTGATCGCAATAAAGATAACGAATATATTCTAGCAAAGAATTTATTCAGAAGAATCAAACTAGTAGATGACTTTCAAAACTCAACTACTAACTTTCAAAAATATTATATCAGAGATGGTATGAGACCAGATCAAGTTGCAGTTCAACTGTATGGTCTTTCAACTCACGATTGGGTGGTGCTTATCTCTGCTGGAATCACTAATGTAAGAAATCAATGGCCATTATCTGATCGTGATATCTACGATTATGCTCAGGCAAAATATGGTGTTGATGTTAATATGACTCGCTTCTATGAAACTAAAGAAGTAAAAGATAGTAAAGGTAGATTGATTATGCCAAAGGGGCAAATTGTTGATGCATATTTCAAATCACCAAAACCAAAAGTAGATACTGCACCAACATCATCATATGTTCAATTTTGGGACAGTGGTCTCGATACAATGATAACAAAAACTGATATTACATCTCCAGTTACTAACTTTGAATATGAAACTAGACTGAATGATGAGAAGAGAGGAATATTTGTATTAAGACCATCTTATCTACAGCAGTTCTTGGCCAATAATAGAACTCTTATGTTGTATGGAAGTTCTACACAAACAATAAGTAGAAAAATTAAGAGAGGAGAAAATATTAGACTTTGATCACCACAATAGATCTAGTTTCTTATCAAAGATCATAACATATCGGTGTTTTTGACTTCTATCTTTCCATTCACCTTCTTCTCCTTTAACACTTCCTCTGGAGTGTTTAGTTCCGTCTGCAAAGTAAAAATCTTTTTTTCTGTCTGATAGACCGCAATACTTAAAATTGCAAGCACGATAAATTGTGCCGACATGAAAATTACTATCAGCATACGAAATGATAGATCGGACTTTAGTGTCTTTTCTAAGTTGTTTAATCGCCCCAGCAACGAACCAAGAAGTAATGTTATACTCTTCTTGTTGAGTGTTGGGGTGGATACAGAGTCTTGAGAGTTCAAAGAGTCCTTGCTGCTCATTTCTTTCTAATCCGAAAGCGCCTTTTGCTATTTCAGGAACAGGGAGACCTGTAAAAATACAGACTCCCTGGATACCTCCAATATTTAGAGGACAAAATTCATTATTTTTATATAGACCATAATTATAACCAGACTTGAAAGTTTTAGAAATATCCTTCAAATAATGAAACCGCAAAAGTAACTCTGCGGCTTCGGATTTGGTTACACGTTCTATAGTGTAATCAGACTTCACTCTTCGGCAAGTTTGGCGAAGTATGAGAGGGCATCGTCATCTTCATCAGAAGAACTGGAAGTAACGATGTCTTCTGCATTGAAATCACCAGGTGTAGAAGTTACCTGAGGAGCAGGACCACGGTTAGAAGAGCGGAAATCTTCCTCTGCATCAACAGTTTCCTGATCTTGGAAACGAGGGGTGCCCTTGTTGCCCAGAACATAATCAAGACGCTTCTTCAGTACGCCATAGTCCTTGAACTGATCGGGAGCAGTGAACTCAGCGAGAGAGTTCTCTTTCTTCCAGATTGCTTCCATAGCATCATCATCGTCCAGCAGAGCAGACTGTGCAGCAAACTCAGAGGAGTCGTAGTTACGATAACCAGCAACGTTCTTTGCCTTCAGTTTAAAGTTAGCACCCTGCCAGAAGTCGAACGGATCGATTGCTTCCTCATCCTCAAACTCAGGTTGCATAGCAGCAGTGAGTTTATCAAAGATCTTCTTACCATACTTATAGAGCATCACTCTACCCTCGTTCTGAGGATTGGTAGGATCCTTTACAACATAGATGTTGCTGATGTAGGTGAGTTTACGCTTCTGCTTACGAGCAGCATCTTTACCCGCATCGGTGCCGTTGTTCCACAGCAAAGAATTACATTCAGACACAGGATCTTTCTGACCCAAACTAGTCAGAGAGTTTTCAATATACCAACCACCAGGACCTTGAAAGGCGTGGGAGTAGAGTTTTACAAACGGTAGATCCTCACCGTTGGGAGCAGGCAGGAAACGGATAACGGCATAACCATTGCCACTCTTATCACATTCCAGTTTCCAGAGACGGTCATCACCAGAACCGCCAGTATTATTCATTTTTTCAACTTCCTTAACCAGTTTTTGGGTAAGGGAGCCCAGTTTAGATTGCTTCTTAAGGTCAGCAAAAGACATTTGGATTTCCTCGGATTTTTTGGATTTGGGGGATTTACTTGGATAGTATAACAAAGTTTTGCTCAGGTGTCAATATAGTCCTTGAGCGATTCAATGGTCTTATCCATACTATCGAACAGTAGATTCAGATCGGTCTCGGGGGGAAACCCCATCATAGCAACCGACTTACGTAGGTTCTCTTTCATCTCAACCGCTTTGGGGTCGTCCGAAAGAGATAACCTAGTATACATCACTCTCTGCTTTTCTAGCAACTTTGCTAGTTTTTCAACTTTATCTATCCTTGCATCACGGTCCATAGAATTGAAGGCAAGGAGAGATCCATAGATCTCTTCCTGGAGTGTATTAATCTCCTTCAACTCTTCTTGTATGATTTCGGAATCGAAAAAATTACTCATGAACTATTGACCGTAATACTTTTTTATATTGGAATACATCAATATTTATGAAGGGATTATACTTTTTAATTTTAAGACTCACAGTTTCCCACACAGGATCATCCAACCTCTTATCCATAATAGATACGAAATCAAAAATCTTATTAAAGATTACCAGAGTCTCTAGACTAGTCCTTCCACCAAGATATCTTTTTAGAATTACTGGATGCCCTTTGGAACAACTGAAGAGTTCTTCTAATTTTCTCTCCGAGAGTAATTCGTTGCTTTGTTCTTTGAACAAGTAACTCAAACTCTGCTGTCGTTTCATCCACTCCGCGTATGTTTTTTCTCCAGAATTGATAATTTCTCCAATCCATAAGTTTTGCGGGTTGTCGGTGGAAACAAAATTTGCTAGTAGAAAATCTACTACTTCTTTATTAGAATATTTTCTAGATGTTTTTTCAAACCAATACTTATCTTTCCTTTTATTAAATGAGGATACAGTAGCGCGAGATTTTCCTCCATACTTAAAAAAGTCATATTTACGATTAGTAAAATGACTCTTCAAAGAAAGATATGTTTGGTAGGTCTCATATGGTGTCACTTTCAACATCATCCACTCTTTCAAATTCTTCAATCATATTAACAGGAACACTGTGCTTATTGGCAATTAGATACCAGTGTGTTCCTTCACCGGGACCAATATATTTGATCTCGGTTTTGGGAATATTATGTTCCCTTATTGCTGCCTGCATCTTAAGATGTAGAAGTTCATCATGAGAAATCATATCGGAAGTTTTGCTCTTGAAGTTTTCTTCATGAAATTAAGACTAATAGCATCATACTTAAGGCGTTCTTTCAAAGATTTTGAAACAAGCTTTGTTACCGATTCTACCTCAAGTTCGTTTACTTCGCAATAGTGAACAATGGCATCAATATAATTGAGTTTTTCTTCGGCAACAATTTTTTCAATCTCAAGAGCAAATTTTGAAGGTGTTAAAAATTTGCCCTCGATTGCCTTTTCTAGTTCCTTATTTGGTTCCATAGAGCTCCAGTTTATCTGTAACAAACTTTCTAATGTATTCGGTGAGAAGTTTGATGTACTTTGATTTGTCTCTTTCTTCGTAGACGACGCATTCTCCATTTTCACAAGCCATGATGATTACAAATTTTTTAACTGGAATACCAGTCATTTCATACAACATACAACCATATGCTGCACATTGGACAAAATAGTTTTCGATCCAATTTCTTGGTTTCGGTTTTTTAGAAGTCTTAAAGTCAATTATTGCTAACTCACCCTCGTATTCTGCAATACAATCGACGGTTCCAGCAATACCTAACTGCTTACTATATAGGGAAGTTTCCAGAGCATGAATATTATCAATATTATTTAAAGTTCCCTTAGAAATCTTAAATAAAAAATCGGAAATAGGACGAACTTTTGGAAGTTTTTCATTCTTGAGATGATACTCTACAAGAGTATGCATATCCGTGCCACGACCAGTTGCAGACTTTGTGACACGATTTGCCTCTTCATCACCAACCTTCTTACGCCACTTAACAAAGATTTCTTTATTATAATGACTAGTCACCGAAGTAATAGAAACTAGTTTTAAGAGTTCTTCTTCATCAGGAACAGAATAGTATCTGACTCCATCAATAGTCTCCCTCTCAAGTTGAGGGAGACTCAAATCAACATGATTAAACATTAAAAACCTGCATCTATTTTTGCAACTAGATATTCTTTACATAGACCAGAACGAACAATATCATCAAGACCAAACTCAATAATATCAAACGATGGCATTGCTCTAAGAATTCTCATAAAATCGATAATACCGTTTCTTTCATTAGTTTTTTGCAAATCAGATTGAGTTGCATCACCACAGAAACAAATACGGGTGTTTTCACCAACTCTTGTAATTATACTATCAAGTTCATGAAAATTCAAGTTTTGGAATTCATCAACAATAACAATAGCATTATCAAGAGTTGTTCCACGGAGAAATGATGTGGACCAGAACTTAATTGTTTCCTGTGCTTTCAGATTACCATACAGCATCTCAAAATCGGAATCACTAGGCATCTGGAACATGTATTTAACCATGTTCTTATAAGGAATCTGATAGATATCAGACTTATCTTCATAAGTTCCAGGAAGGAATCCGATCTCTCTAGTAGAAACAAGAGAGCGAACCAGATAGATTCTCTCGTAAGGAGTATTATCGTTTAAAACATCTTGAATGGCATTATACAGAGCAATGAATGTTTTACCCGTTCCAGCACAACCATAACCAATAAGATGCTTCCCCTCTGCATACGAATCAAAGAATCTTTTTTGATTGTCTGTTAATGGATCAATATCAACCAATAAATCTGAATTGATTGGTTTTTTTCTTCTCATTTGCTTGGCAGTCATGCCAATTCCAATAGGGGAGTCGTTCTTTCTCTTTCTAGTTGGCATAAGTTACTTAGATCTTTTTGACAGTTGAACCAGGTGCTTTTGATGCCTTGGCAAGCACATCATTCCATCCAGGATTTTTATTGACGAGTTTATCTCGCCATTCTCCAACCTCTCCAGGTTGAGGACAAGTTGATGGATCTGACCAATCTCTTTGCCAAGTAGGATTGTCGTCACACCACTGAGGCCAGTCATGAACACTGAGTTTTACTTCTTTCTGTTCGCCGGTCTCTTTATTAACTACAGGATAGGTTGCCATAATTATGAATGATATATTTTTATTTAGACCCACCCAAGTGCTTCAGCACAGGTTGGGAATTGTTCCAGGAATACTTTCTTACATCCTTCAGCAAGATCCATATGTTCTTGCTGAGTACCGTTGGCAGTCCTCAGATTTATGTAATGAATCCACGACCTGCAAGAACCGGACATATAGATTTTGGTGGGCGTAGCGAGTGGAAGCACAAAACGAGCACACTCCTTTGCAATACCTGCTCCTAACATTTCCTGATAGAGTTTCATTGCATCATTAAAATGCCGTTGAACCTTTAACTCAAAGTCCTGACGCATATGTGGATCAATATCATCAATAGAATTCTGACGATTCTTAGTATCTTGGCGGCGAAGATCGAATAACGGAATTGTATCTGCAAGCATAGAACTATCAGCATACCGTTGAGAAAACTCTTGATATGTGAAAGATCTGTGCCTCAGAACTTGAGCTGCCACACCCCTAGTGGTTTCTAGTTCTAAAGTCATAAATGCCTGCTCAAACACAGACCAGTGATTGTGTTTGATACAGTAACCCAACAATTTTGCATAGTTGGGATTCTCTTGATTGTTGGGGTTTGACACACGAGCAACGTATGCCATCATCTTCTCCGCATCGGGAGTGACGCTAATTAGTTTTACACTCATTCTTCGTTCAAATCACTGTCTTCAAAGACTTCATCATAGTCATGGAGATACCTCGCAACTTCATCGTATTCCACTTCCTGGGTATATGCATCTACATCAGAATAAACTTCTGCCTTGAGTCCATCTACTAAAAGTTCTAGATTGCGGACGATGAGTTTGAGTCTTTCTTTGTCCATGATGAAATGTCCTTTCACCATATTATAGCACAAAAAAAGGGGGCAAACCCCCAGATTTTAAATTAATTTGCTAATAGAATTTTACAAATTCTTTTACATGTTCCTTGGTCTTCTTCGCATTCAATTAAACAGTCAAAGTAGTCATTTACCAAATCCAATTCCTCGTTAGATTTAGAAAGTGCATTTTCGATATGCACCCATTCTGCCAATTGATTACGGGAAATGCGATTGTGCATTTTCACCTCCATAGATTTTGATACCATAAGAAGGAATTACTTCATAGGCTAGCCTTAATTCTATACTATGTAGTCTACTTTGTGTTAATTCACTAACATTTGTTAATTTCTTACTTAAAGACAAAAAAAGAGAGGGTTTGTAACCCTCTCTGTAATGTAAGTTAATGAATCACTTAGTATAAGTACGACCACGATAGCAGAATGTACCGTGCGACTCTTTACTTTCTACACAACGAGTAGAATACTCAATACCACGATATGAGGTGTGAAGAATTTGTGCGTTGTGAATAGCAGATGCCTTGTTGATCTGCTGCTTTACCATTTGAAGGGTGTTCATTGTCAGTCTCCTGAAGTTAGGGTTTTTAATCCCCGTTCCTTCAGTCGTGTGCGTCCCATGGATAGCACTCAGGTGTTGATTCCTTCATGACCTCAATCAATTCTACCCTATATTGGGTAGGAATATTCTCATTTGTTCTCATCCGAATCATAATTGAATCGGCTTGAGCACATGTGAGTGATGAATAGAATAATAGTTCTAACATGGGATGAACGACTCCGTTCCGCGACTTACTTGCGTCCCCGAAGGGATGAACGACAGGTCTTATTATAGACCTCATACATTATTTAGTCAAGTGTCTTGATATTATTGACTACTATTAAAAAAAAACTTTAGGAGGTGAAAATTTTGCCGGAGGTTTTTCCGCCCATATATGGAATTAAAGGTCGGTTTTAGTTTCGGTTCCTTCAATCACCTCTTCAACACCTTCAACTAGTTTTCTAATGATTTCTTCATTACCATCTAGTTTTTTAATCTCGAACAACGAAGATTTCATATACTTCTTTAGTTTTTTATATTTTTTCACCACCTTCTGCATTTCATCTGGATTGATGTTCACATTTAAGGGAATTGATTTTTCACTCATCGTTTTTTACTTTCTTTCTTTGGTTTAATACCCCATAGTTTAGGATTTGCTCTTCCTTCAGACTGGGTCATGTTAATAAAATCATGTTTATAGTTGTCCCAGTAATGATCAAATATATCTACCTGCTTGTAAGCAATAACAATGTCAAACTTCGTTATCCCATCTTGTAAATACTCGATGAGATATGCAGTATATGGAAGACTGCGATCTTCTCCTAGTTTAGGATCACAGTCTGAATGGATAATTTTCATATCAGGCGCGTCCACCCCACTTAATATCAGGATATGCTTGGCTCACAATTTCCTTAGTAATTTTATATTTGGTCTCAAGTTGTTTATCCTTAACAAGACAAACAATCTCTGCTTCCAGGGGATGCAAACCCTGAAGAACGTTGATAAACATCGTTTCTCTACGAATAGAACTCAACGAATCATTACCACCACGAATGAAATTGTAGAACTTGTCATACTCTTTACGGATAGATGAACGTCCTTGATCCTGAGATCCAAGAGAGTTTGATCCAAGTTCATCCATCATTCCAACAGCATCATTGATTTTCTCACTGATGTTTCCACTGAAAGAATTTTGTTCTCCAACACTGGCATAAGGAACTTCACCTGGAGGGAGAACAGATACAAGACTCTCATCATAATTCCAAATGAGTAATGATTTAAGCGATGCGTGTTCGTATTTTTTAAGAACTTCGACTTTTTTTGCTTTTGATCTTTGTTTTGAGGCAAGTTGAAAAACCTCAAAGGCAAAGGGATTAACTGCCAATTCAGTAGTAGCAGTTGATTTGGATTTTTCTGTGGGCATAACTTAGAATGAATAAAAATTTTATTAGAGATCAATCCTCTTCTTCTTCAGATTCGTCTGTAAAGAAACCTTCTTCAAAACGGAGAGCGAGAACTTCGTCGGGAACAACATTACCATGCTCATCAAAGAATTCTGGGTGCAGTCTGGGAGCATCTTGGTAATTCATAAGGTATTCACGAGCAACCCAACCACCAATAATACCTACTACTAGAAACAGAAAAGTTAAAAATGAACCAAAGACTAAACTTACTGCTAACATTGTTCTACTCCGAGAAACTACTTTATTTTCTTTGTCCGAAAAGAAAATTCAAAATAGATGTTTACTTCCCGATTAAAAAAGCAAACCATCTTATCTAAAACTATTTGAAATGGTTTTGGTTGCTTCCTTTTCCCCCCATTAAGAATAAATTCAATACCACGATTGAGGTGGTCCTTGGTTTTATTTAGGTCTTCTTCAGACGATTTGTTGTTCTTTGAGGAATCTGATTGTGTCAACGCATCCTCCTAACTTTCGATCATCACAGAGCACTTGTGGGAATGTAGAACCCTTACCAAATTTATCATAAAACTCCTCACCTGTAAACTCCCTGCCGAGTTTATACTCAACAAATTGTTTTCCAGTCATTTCTAGAACCCGCATTATCTTATAACAATACGGGCATTCATTTTTTGAATAAACTAAAAATTTCATAAAAATAGTTAGATAATATACACCTTACAATACAAACTCTAATTTGTCAAGGAGTTGACAGAGTGTATGAATCTAAGTAGAATACCTTTGTTAGGGTTAAAGGATGACGTTTAGCTTTAAGATTCAGAGTTATAAGCATCTACTGCTTCTTGAACCCAAGCAGGAATTGGACCAATAGTAGTTTCACCGGTAATAGTTTTTGGATACTTATCTTTAATTGCCTGGATAGTATCTTCCCAAGTAGTAGTTCCATTGACCTTATCCCAGTACATCATATCAAATTGATCTTCACGGGATGGATATTCTGTTACTCTAAGTTCAGAATAAGAA
>Ga0257110_1000149_pt1 | contig 36912 bp, 34 predicted proteins | sample LP_taG_7_FD_190184 | JGI IMG/M metagenome (GOLD analysis project Ga0257110, IMG submission 190184) | Marine microbial communities from Northeast Subartic Pacific Ocean, Canada - LP_J_2015_P26_10m | ecosystem: Environmental > Aquatic > Marine > Oceanic | place: Canada: Northeast Subartic Pacific...
TTCTAATACTTCTACAACATCAAACTCTTCTGTAATGAACTCTTTTCTTTTCAGTAAGTTCTTACTTCTTTTGTTTTCGTAGACTGTATTGTTACGAACCATCTGTCCTTCGTAACCATCTTCTGTGTATTGTGAATACAGTTCGTCTAGTTCTTCCTGTGTATCACATGTCTTAGTTTCAACAGTAACTATTGGAAGATCAAAGTTTTGTGCTTCTATAAAATCCATTCTAGTTTGGAAGTAAGGTTCAACACCATCAGTCCAAACCATATCATATACATGATACTCAACAAGTAAAGCACATTCATTTGCCTCAAACTCTGTAGGTTTTACTTTACGAACTAGACTTGTAATTTTGTTGAAGTCATCTTTTAGTTTGTGATTATAAAGTTCACCATCTAATATAACATTAGGATAAGTTTCAAAGAATGATTGTAGTGATGAAAAGATATGATTACATGTTGTAATTTCTTTTCCTGCTCTTGTAAACAAACCATCTTTTCTGGCAATACATCTAATGCCATCTAACTTAGGTTGACTAATACCATTTGACTGTGGTCTTTTTGTATAGTCATGTGCTAGTTGTGGTTTGAACTTATCGTAAGTATCAACTAGTGAGATATCTTCGAAGTATTCTTTTTCTACTTTCTTATCCCACATTGCTTGTGCTTCTTTTTGTGCTTGTTCAGCATCTGTAGTAGCATTTGCTTTGCCTTCGTTCTTTCCGTAAGCATCTTTCCAACCACTAGTAACTAGTTTGCCGTCTTTAATGCCTGCAATAGTTCTAGTAGCATTCATCACACCATTAGAATATTCGACTGTCAGTTCACGAATGTTTCCGTTCGTGTCTCTTTTGTAGAGTGTTTGTAAAGGAAATATCATATTATATAAACTCCATATATTGGCCATACATTGGCAATTACTGCTAAGAATAAAAGTACCATAACAAATGCTACAAATAATTTAACAAGAAACATTAAGAAATTTGGCAACAATTTAAATGCCAGATATATTATTGCAATTAATCCTATTAGTTCTAACATTATGCTGCTGCCTCAATTTTAGCTAGTCTTTCGTCTCTGTATCCTAGGGCATCTTCACCTAAGTAAACATTGCCGTCTTCTGCTCTGTAAAGAGTTTTAAGACTTGCACTTGCGTCTTTGTTTTTTTGTATTGCTGAGAATTCAGCCTGTTCAAAAGTAATAAATCCTAAGTCTACAAAGTCTAACAACATATCACAAAATGGAACTTCACCGTTTGATTTCCAAACTGTAAGTCCGTCTACTTGAGCTGTATCGCCAAACTTAGTTTCAACTGAATCGTCATAAGAATAACCACCTGGGGCTGTTCTAATTTCGCTTTTGTAAAGAACATTACCTGTAAAGGTTTTGTTCGTATCGTGAATGCTTGCCATTCCGAATTTTTCTCTGTAAATAACTTCGTTTGCTATTTCTACTCTATTTTCTAACATATTAGTCCTCACTATTTTTGTTTGTTTCTTCATTGTATACCGTTATTATGCACTCTTACGAACCATAAGTCAAGCATTATTTAAAATAATTCCAATTGATTTGAAGTAACTTCTACCTTTAATTGCTTCATTGCGTTACTGTTTAAGTAAGCAGTTTTCCAGTTACCTGAAGGCCATTTAGCATAACCAATTAAGTAGTAATCTGCTTTAACAAGAGGGTTAGCTGTTGGTTTCCCTGCATCAATACTTAGTACTTCTCCTGTTGTAACACCAGCTGCTGATGTCCATGTTATAGTTTGCCCTACATTCGCCCAATTACTTACTCTCATATTCTCACCTTTTATTGTTTGTTTCTTCATTATACCGTTATTATGCACTCTATAGGACCAAAAGTCAAGCACTTTAGGGAAAAGATTTGATTTATTTTTACTGAGGAATCAGTAAGTTAGGAGAGGTGTGAAGCGTCTTTACCTGAGATATCCTCTATCATACACCGCCATAGGTCTATATTAGGGATAACAAAGCCTAATGTAAGGCGTGGTTCGTGTGTTCCAGCAGTATGATAGTATACTTTATCGGGTTCTCTACCCCTGCCATAGTATCCTACCTTACAAGACCAGCCACCAGGATCTAACATTTCAACGACTTCATGTGTTAATGGGTCTCTATATTTGAAGAATCCACCACCGTTTTCTGTATAGGATAATAGTATGTTGTATCCATGTGCATTCCAATTGTTATGCCAACTCATGAATCCATTCTTAGGATAGTATACATGGACAGCCTCGTTGCGAGCTCCCAACCATGTACATAATTCTGTAGATAAACCCTGGTATTTCTCTTGAAACTCTCCAATATTTCCCATCTTTAAATCATAACTATATGAGATTTCTGGGTATCCTTCATGGCGTCCATCTGCTTTGACTACTTGATCTAAGTATTCGATAGAACAAGCGTTGTCCATTGTGTCTGTATTCTTAGGATTGTCTTTTGCTAATTTGTTTAAAGGAGATAAGTCTTGTTTAAAAAACCAGTCTGAATATGGCACCAACATTTCTTTGACTTCATCTGATATATCAGTCCAAATCATTTCTTTAAATATATCTCATGTGAAGGAATGGAGTAATGCCACATAACAATCTCATCTCCGTTTAGTTCCTCATACATGTGGCCGTTAATAAAGTTCCAACGAACAGGCATATCCTCTCCCCATTTAACTCCATGCTCTGAATATGTTAGAAGTTTCCACATTGTAAAGGTGTCCCACTTCCTAACATCATCTGGATATCCGCCTATATCATTTACATATAAACCATCTACGGTTTGTTCTGTTTGTTTTATATATTCTCCATACCAAGATTCCATTAACTTAATTGTCTGAGGATTATTTCTGTAAACAAACATTCCACAGTGCATTGTCATTTCTTCTGTATTAGAAAGTTGTGTTACTTTAGCATTGTATGATCTAATTTTTGTAAAGACTAGATCTAAATCATCGGGTAGTTGATCAAATACAAATTCTATATCTTCATGTTGACATAACATATCTGCGTCTAGATAACATGTTTTACCTTTGTATGGTGTTTGTCCTAGTGCCCATAGTTTTGCTCTTATATGTTTAGGCACTTCCCAATGTACTATGTAGTCTGCTATATTCCAATCACTAGGTTTAATCCATTCTTCATGGTCTACATATATTGTTATGTGTGCTTCAGGATAAAATAATTTTACTGATTCTGCACAATCAACAGCTGCCTTGTAGAACCTTTCATGTTTAGATGCTACAATTACAAAACCGTTTTCAGGAAATTCCTCAGGATTTATTTTGTTCATCCAATGACTCCATTAATAATATAGTTGTATATGCTTGTACTTCCATAGGAGATTTGGCTTTGCGGATAAGTCTTTTCAATTCTATATTTGAAGAGTCTTTGATTGCGTCTATTTCAAATGCTTGTAGTTTAGCACCGAATAATTGTTCTTGTTTGGCACGAACTGCTTCTGTTTCTTTTCTTTGAAGTCTCTTTTTAATGCCTTCATCTCTTCTTCTAATACCTTCTTCTGTATTTTTATCGAGTTGCTCTACACCAAATTCTTCTAGTATTGCTTTGTAGTCTGGGTTTGTGCCGTCCATGTCCTGGACAGATGCGGTTGCTTTCCTGCCATCGTCGTATTCTAAGACAACGACAATATGTTTGGCCTCTTTATTAGACCAGTAAGGATGCAAGTATTTAAAATTCTTTGCTTTTGGTAAATCGTCTTCTACAGTTGTTATGTCTGCAGGATCAATTGTTAAGGGTATAGCCTTCTTTGCCATGATATCTCCATAATGTAAATGTATTTATACTGCTAACTAGGCAGTTCTTAACCACAATTTTACCGTACTGGCTGTTGAGCTTGAACTTTTAATTGTATCACCGGCGTATGTGCCTGAATAATAACCTGTGTAGGTTCCTGAGTAAGTACCTGAGTATGCTGATGTTCCTGTGTATGTACCTGCATAGTTTTTAGCACCCGTATAAGATCCTGCGTATGCTGAGGTTCCTGTATAATAGCCCGTATAGCTCTTAGCACCTACATAAGATCCTGTGTAGTTACCTACATAGTCTCCTGCGTAAGATGTTCCTGCGTAACCTGAGTAATCTGCTGCGTAGTTTCCTGTATATGTTCCTGTGTATGTACCTGAGTATCCAGATGTTCCTGAATAAGCTCCTGCATAACTTTTAGCGCCTGTGTAGCTACCTGCGTATGCTGAGGTTCCTGTGTATGTTCCACCGTAATTTTTAGCGCCTGTGTAACCACCTGTGTAACCACCTGTGTAACTTCCTGCATAAGCACCTGTATAGTTTTGTGATGCTACATCTTTCTTAGTATCTGTAAAACCACCTGAGTCGCCTTGTTGAACCCATGTGCCAGATCCTGGAGCTGCTGTTTGTAATACATACTTACCTTTACCACTGGAAATAAGATAGTTTCTAAAGTTAGGCATTTTCTGTTCCATCTCTGCAACAGTCATTTCTTGTACACCCGCTCCACTATCTTTAACTTTAAGAGGTTTGTAATTAGTTACAGCTGCTGTTGTAGCTGCTGTCTTTTGCCAAATATACATGTTAGCAGTTGTGCCATCTACCTGTGTATCTGTTATTGTATATCTAGATGTCCATGTTCCACCTGAAGGTGTTGCTGCGTTTAATGAGTATTGACCTATTGTATAGTTGCCTTGTGCAACAAAGTCATCAGCTACCTTATCTAAAATATCTGTGTCTATTTCTGTATCATCGAATTCGTGTATACCTACTGTGCCTGAGGATACATACCCTAAAGGTCTATTTGTAACACTTTCGGATACTGTGGTTTCTACTTGTTTAGCTGTGTAAGTAGTAACTGTAGAAGATGCTCCGTCTGTAGGATGTGTTCCTACTGCGTCATCTCTCTTTGTATCTGTTGCAGTACCGATAGTTGTTCCTGAACCACCAATGTTTATTTCACCAGTATTTGTTCCATCATGATTGTCTGCGAAATCTTTTGTAAGTATTGCACTGTAATACTGTTCGATCTCTGTATCAGTCATTTCTTGTAACCCTTGCAAGTTTTCTGAACTAACTGGATATGCTGATGCTTTAATTCTTAATGGTCTCATTTGTTTTTTCCTAGTTTACTCTTGTTCCTGATGAATTGTAAATGATAACAGGGCTTAGCCTGTTCCATTTCGTTGCGCCTACTCCTACTAATTTTAATGAATGTCCTGGTGCTAAATCTACTGCTACGCCACTGCCACCACTATCAATAGTTTCTCCTGTGAGAGGATATACTTTTAAATTTGCTGCTGTATCATTTAATATGAATGTTTCTAAACCAGCTGCACAATCAGGAAGTTTAACTCCTGAGTTAGCTGCTGCTGTTGTAACTATATTATATGATTTAGTTAAGGCTGTAGCTCCTGACAAATCACTGCCTGCTGCTGAGACTGCTGTTGTTGCACTTAATGTAGAAGAACCTCCTACAGTTAAAGAACCCGTTGTAGCCAAAGTAGTAGCGCTTACTGTTGTACCAGAAAGCGTTCCGAAAACAGCATTGTTTCCTGATTCGTATTTGTCAGTATTGAGATTAGTAAAGTTAGCATCAACCTCATTATTCGTAAGAGGACTACCTTTTGCTGATCTTAATGTTAAAGTTGCCATTTATCTTCCTATGTAATTTTGTTGACTAAAAGTTCTAATGTTTTCCTTATCTCAACAATTTCTGTCTTTAAAGTATTTATATCATTTTCATACTCTAGGATCTTATTATTAGCATTTCTTTTGATTTTATATGCTTTAAGACTTTCATTGTTTGTATTGAGTAAGGCTTTGGAATTACGATCTCTAACTAAATCTCGTTCTCCCTCTATATTTATAAGTCCACTAGTCACTTGTCTCATATTAAACCTGCAACGCTATTGCTCTTAAGTCCTTAAAGAAAGGAACTTTAGATGTTGTTGAACTTAAAGGCACAACCTTAACCGCAAAGGTCTTAAAGCCTGAATGTGTAACGGTACCTACAGTAGCAGTACCACCGCCACCTGAACCACCGCCACCTGTTATAGTTATTGTAGGAGTTGATGTGTAATCTCTACCTGGGTTAGTAACCGTTATCGCGGATATTTGATTACTACCATTAATGGATGCAACTGCTGTTGCTCCATAACCACCACCACCTGTTATTGTAACTGTAGGAACACTGCTATAACCTGATCCTGCAGTAGCGGCAATACTTGCCACTGATTTTACATCATATTCAAATATACCTGAGCTCAGGCCTGCTGAGTTAGCGCCTTTAGCTGGTATTTTAAATTTGTATTCTGCAAAATCTTCTGTTGATTCGAACGGGTTTGTTACTGATGATAATTCTACCCATCCTAAATCATCTTGGAAGTCTGACTCGTCTGCAGAATTTAGCATTTTACCATAGACTTTTAAACTTCCTTCTGTTGGAATAGCGGCATCTAGATATACTTCTAGATCTTCTGCATCCTGGCCGTCTTCCAACACTACCCTTCTTGTAATATACCGAGAAGAAGCGTTTCCTTTATATCTTGTATTCTCATTAGTAGAATCATTGTTTACACTATTAGCAATACACAATAAATCCATTTGATCCATTGATATAATTGGGCTAATATTTTCTTGTTGTGTAGTAAATTGTAATTCAATTAAAGCTGTTTTATTATTTGCGTAACCGCCTGCTGCTGTTGAATTTAATTCAGTAGATCTGCTATAAATTGTATGTTCTTTTTCTAATTTTGTTGTAATATTAAAATCTATATCTGTGTATGTTTCTGTTACACCATCTGCACCAACTGCTGTGGCTGAACTTGTTTCGTTAATTGCCACTTTAGCCAATAGTGCTGTTGTAGCTGAAGGTATAATAGAAGCTCCGTTTAGTGCCACTTCATTAATTACTTTATTTGTAAATGAACCTATAGTAGCATAACCGTCTACATTACCTATAACATCTCCTACTAAGAATGGAGCTAAATCCCCTTGTCTGTTTACTGTTAACTGTTTATCTAAAGAATTATAGTTTTCTATTAATCCTTTTTTAAGTTGTATTGTTATCGTTGCTTGTGTAGTAAATCCTCCACCTGTTAATACAAGTGTAGGCGCTGATGTATAACCTGTTCCTGGATTTGTAACTGTAATACCTGTTACTACTCCACCACTAACCGTAGCTGTAGCAGCAAAGCCTGTTCCACTTGTTCCTGTGTTTGTTGCTACTACTGTAGGAGCACTTGTATATCCTGCTCCAGCTGTTAATGCTGTTGTATGGAATCCGTGTATAAAGTTACCTGGTGTCCAATCAATATCTTCACCTGTACTTGTAGAACTAAAGTTAATCCAATCTAAATTTTCGTTTGCTAATTTACCTGTTGTAGTTCCTAATTTAAAGTTTGCTCTGTTAAGTCTAAACATTATATCTTGTGACTGATTAGGCGACCATGTTCTGTCATTAGCAGAACTAAACATCATACCACCGTGTGGTTGTTTAGTAATTCTTTCTGTTGTTCCTATTTGGTTTTCACCTAATTCTGAAATATATAGTTCGTATCCTTCATCATCATTTTCTGGTTTAGGAACAAAACAATATTCTGTATCGTTTTGTAAATATACTAATTGATCAAATGTAAAGTTAGTTGCAACAAATGATGTTACTCCTCCAGATTCTGTTGAAGTGTTAATACGATTTCTATGTAACTTTTTAGTACCATTAGGTATAACACGAGGTCCTGGAACTCCATTAATAACTTCTCTAAGTTCCATTATTACACCGTTAGCTCCGGATGCTGGTTTAGTTTTAAAGTAAACATCAATGTCTGTAACAAATATGCCTCCTGGCATACCATTAACTGTAAATGTTTGTGCTAAAGGATCTCGTCCACGACGTAAAAATCCGCGTCCTCGTCCCATGAAACCAAAGTTCTCACCAAAGTCTAATTCAGGAACGTCCCAGACATTAACTATGGGTTCTGGTGGTGGAGGCGGGGGACTTGCTGGTATTATTATGTCAGGTAACACTAAGTTACCAATACCAGATCCCATATCAATAATAATATTTGGCCATCCGCCTGCTCCCTGTCCTCTAATAGGGAATCCAGGATTCCAAGGAACTGTATCTGGTGCTGGGTTCTGTGGTACCACTGATGGTGGTTGAGGTGGCAATGTTGGCGGAGGTGTTACTGCCGGTGGTGCTGGTGTAGTTACTAGTTGCGTCACTCTAATTGTTGTAGTTGGAGGAGGAGCCACCGTTGTTACTGGCGCTGCTGTCGTTGTAACTATAGACGAAGTAGGAGGCCACCCTGCTGGTAAAACGGGATCTGGTGGTGGTAATATTACAATTTGAGGTACTGGTACGGGAACAGGGACTATTGTTACAATCTCTACCGGAGGATTATTAATAATCACTGGTGCCGGTGGAGGTGGTAAAGGTGCTCCAGTTCCTATACTGTAAGATAAACTTTGATCTGTTACTACTTGACTATCTGAGAAAGCTGAGGAAGCTACATTAGCTGTTTTAAATCCTAATATAGTATCTTGTTTTTGTTGTATGAAACCTGAAGATTCAAACACCGCATTAGCAGATGTCTTAGCTGTTTTATCTTGATTATTAACATCATCTGTAAGTTTAAATACTCTTTGTCCTGTTTTAAATCTTCCTGTAGGTAGTGTGAATCTTACTATTAATGTTCCATTAGCATTAGTTGTTAATGTAGTTGTAGTTCCATCATCCATTGTACAATTTGCTGATACATCTTCTCCATCAAAGAATGGATAAACTCTTGTAGAAGGTTTTAATCTACTTGCCTCAACAAAGATTAGTTGACTTCTCATAAATGGAGCAAAAGCCATGTCTACTACTTTCTCTCCTAATGATTGTGTTTCTGTTCCTGCTGAAACATCTAGACCAATACCCTGTCTAACTTGTGTTTGTTCTGTTGTAGTAGTTGTAAATGTAGCTAGTGCGCTACCTGTTCCTCCTGTTGCAAAACCATTTATAGATTCTGAGGATGAAGTTACATTTGCTGCACCTGAGTCTTCCCATGAGCCCCATTGTGTGCCCCAAGCATTTGCCATGTTTTCCCATGCGTCGTAGTTGCCGTCAAAGTTTCTATTAACTGCTGGCTGAACTGAGGTGTCTACAAAGTTATCTACATCTGGTGTAAGCTGCATGTCTCCATTCCAAAAGAATGTAAGCTCTTTAACTAAGTTCTCAGTCTGTGATGCTTGTTGTTGCTGTGTTAAAATTTTTGTATTGTAAGGTGCTGTTATATTGACGCCTGTTTGTCTTAATGCAGTCCCTGTGTATGCTGCTGTAGATGAAATATTATGGAACAATTGAGTTCTAATATTTTCAAGTACAAAGAAAGGCCTAGCATGTTTTAATTTAGGGTCAATTGAAATTTTATAATTAGGATCTAATACTGAACCTACATTATGTCCTGTAAAAGGATCTACTAATATGCCATTTTTAAACCTGTCAACTCCTGAAGAGTCTACAATAGTTTGATCTTTAGCAAATGTTTCTAATAGATTTAGTGAGGCATAATATTCTAAATTTTTAATTCTTTGTTCTAAACCACCAATCTCTTTCATTGTAAATCGTTTTTGAGATACATTTTTAATAGTGGCTGTGTAGTCTAGTCTTTCTGCTAGTTTACCTGATTGAGGAGATAAACTTGGATATGGTGGTAGATCAATCAATGCCATTGTCATTGCTTTGGATGGCTCTGCTGGCATTGTAGGATTATCAGAATATGCTCCTTCTACTATTCTATATTCGCCATCAAAGTCTAATACTAATCTAAGTTTTTTGCCTTGATAATATTTTAAATCTGTGCTAAATGTCTTTGTGGGTACAGGGTTACTTAAACCTTGACCTGGTCTGTTAATTAATTTGTCGTTTGTTGGATTAACTGTAGCACTACCTAAAGTTCCTGTAAGTGTTGCTGTGTTGGCTACATAAGGACGAAAATCTACACTATCTCTTAGATCAAAAGTTCCATATTTTTGAGATTTATATACCGGAACATTTTCTGTTCTAATTGATCCTACAGCAGGGCTTGAAGTATCATCTACTGGATAACTATCTAAACATGCAAATGATGGGCCTGCTGCTGTATTTGAAAATACTGAGAGTTTAACAACAATATATCTATTCGTTGTAAGATTTAAAGTACTTGTGCCTCTCTGAAATATTTTTGCCTGGCCATAAAAACTATCTTGTTGTCCGTTAATAGATCTAAAGTCTGATGTTACATCTACTTGGCCTGTTGTGTAGTCTGAATTTGTTCCTGCTGTAATTGATTCTATTTTATATAAATCAACTATTCCTAAATTATATTCGCCTGTTGTTCCTGCAACATGTGTTCCTGTATCTATTTTAACATATTGAGATGTATTAAGAGTTTTAGCAATTGGTGTAGCGTCTGCTACTTGTACTAGTGCGTATACTCTTATTGAACCAGTACCTGTAACTGCTCCTCCTAAATCTATTTCTATAGACTGTGAGTTTGTAATTGTAACTGTTGCGTTAGCATTATTAGATGTTAAATCTAGATATTGGCCTGCTGCTACAGTAGCAGAGTTTTGTGTAAATCCTACTTTTGCTATAGCTATAAAATCTTGTTTTTGTGTGTCTGTTAAAACACCTGAATAAGGAAATGTTTCGTTTCCTGATACTGTTATAGATGCTTTACCTTGTGTTCCATCTAATGAAACATTAAATTCTTTTTGGTATTGGAATGTGTAATCGTATGTTCCTCCACTTTCTGCTTTCAGTGTTTTAATATTGCTGAATGGAAGTTTGTAAACTAATTTGTTTACCTTAGTTTCGTTTAATACTGCTTTACTACTTACTAGAACTGTATTACCTACACCTCCCCAAGTTTCGCCGTTGCTATAATCTACACTCTTAACAAGTGTAAAGTCTCCACTAAGCATTTGTATATCATATAGATATAATCTGTATTGAGCGCTGGTACTTCCTATAGTGCCACTAGAATAGACTAACTGTCTTACCTTAGCTTCACCTATTTTTGCACCTGAACCTCCGGCTCCTGCCACTGCATTAAATAAATCTACTTTAATGCCTCCATCTACATCAAATGTTCCTGTAAGATTATCTATTAAGACATAGTTACCATATGATGTTGATATAGGCTGAGACTCTTTTGTAACATCCATTGTAGGCTTCATGAAAGGAATACGCTTAGAACTTAATAGTTCTCTCTTGTGTCCTCCTACATAAGCCACACCAGGATCAATTTGTATCATTAGTGCGTCTTTAGAACCACCGTTGTCTGCTGTGTATATACCACCGTTGTTGTTTTCGTTTAAATGTTCTCTTAATGAAACTGTATTACCTTTAACAAGATAGTTACCAGATTCATCATAAGTTCTATTTGCTAAAATATTTCCTACGCCATGTAATGGGCTGTCTTTAAGACTTATTCTTTGTATAGCTCCATCTTCAAAGTGTGCGTATGTATAAAAGTTTTCTGGTTTTGTTGCGCTTTTATCAAAAGCTTTTAATGTTACTGTAAATTTAAGTCTGTCTGAACCAGGTGCATTATAGTTAAATGAACCTTGTGCAGGATCTAATAAAGTTGAATCTGTGGCTGCGCCTGCAACTGATTCGTCGACAACAAACCCTACATTTTTTGGTAGTAGTTCATTATATTTATCTACTAAGCAGGAGATTTTATCTGTCTTAATAAAAGCGCCTCGAGCATATATAATACCCGCCTGTAAAGTAACTCTATTTGTTGCTCCGTAATATTTCGCTGTGAAATTATTACCTGTTAGATTGTTTACAACGAAAGTAAAACCGTTTAAATCTGTTGCTGAATTTCCTGGGCCTGTGTTTGCTGTATAAACAGTTAATTCTTCACCTGATGTGAAGTTGTTGTAACTTGTATTTGAATTTAGATATTTAAGATAAAGTGTTTTTAAATTAGGAGCGCCACCAACTGTTCCTGTTTCTACTGCAATAATTCTTGCTTGTAGGTTTGTAGTTCCTCCTACAATTTCTTTTCCTACAAAGTTAGCAAGAGTTGTATTGTCTATGGCAGCAGCTGCTGCGTCTGTGTCGTTAACTTTAATCCAATTAACAGACTCTGTAGATTCAGCACAACCTGTTATAACTGCGCCTTCTTGTATTACAAAACCAAATCCTTTATCTAATTGGTCTTGTAAAATTGTTTGTAATTGAGTTAGCTCTCGAGCCTGTACCGCTACGCCAGGTTTAAACAACACACGATGAAATCTCTTGTCGTCGCTAAAATCGTCGTAGTATGGTGATGTATTTAAATTTAATGCCATTTGTTAAAACCTAATCAATGCCTTTATTTGTTCTACTTGATCCGCTGATCTAATAATTGGAGATCTGTTATCTAAATAAATAACTTCTCCTGTAGCGTTATCAACTTCTGGATCTGTTAAACTATTTATACTCAAACTACTGATGCTTTGAGTAGTATTTGTTAATGTTGAATTTACTGTGATTGCCGGATTTGTAGATGTTAAATATATGTTCTTATTTGTTGTATCTATTTGTATTACTGTAAACGAGCCACCATCATCTGATGTTATTATATCGTCTACTGCATAACTACCTACACTTGCCACATTAATTATATGACATGTTGTAGATGTGTTTGTTATATAAGTTACACCCGCTGGTGTCCTAATATTTTTTATTAATGCAATTTGTCTAAAGTCATTGCCTAATATTAAATCTCTATTATCATTGTCTGAGAATGATACTGTTACACCCACATTATGAGCGAATAACTCTCTGGGTGCATTTGAACCATGTCCACCTTGAGGTGATACAATAGCTCTAGCTGATGCTCCTGTTCCTGGAGCAGCTGTGTTTGTAATTTTAAGTGTTGCGTATGAATAGCCTGAACCTGGATTAGTAACTCTAATCTTTGTAATAGCTCCTGTTGCTGAGTTAACATAAGCACTTGCTTCTGCACCTGTACCGTCTCCCTCTACTGTTACTTGTACATCACTTGTTGCATAGTCTTGTCCTGCTGATGTTACAATAACTCTATCTAAAGTTCCGCTAACTGCTGCGCCTTCTACAGCACTTTGTAAAGTTGGAAGAGAATCTGCGTCTCCCAAATTAACTGTACCTACTGCGTTTGCGCCTCCGCCTCCTGTGAATGATATAAAAGCAAAACTATAACCAGAACCTGATGCTGATATTGTAACTCCTGTTACTGCACCGCCTGATATAGTTGCTGTACCTGCTGCTAAACCATCTCCATCACCTTGAATTACTACTGTAGGAACACTGCTATAACCTGAGCCCCCTGCGTTTATAGTAATACTATCTACTTCTCCTGTAACATCATGTGTAGGATTGCCTGTTAATTTTCTTACAGGCATCATATCTGCATCTAAAAATTTATTTTGATCTGATGCTGAGATTTGGAACATAAATTTCCAATTGTAATTGTCTGATAGTTCAAATACAGATGTTCCTGTACTTGTAGGTTTAACTGTGCTTGTGCCGTTATTGTTATTACTGATACATTTATATACTTTAAATTCATCAGTCATTATAAAAAATATTCCTTCAGCAAGATTGGAGGCTCCGGAGTATGTTTGTTGTGATGAAGATATATTATCATCATATTCATCATACACCGTGCCTTGTGTCCAATTTGTTCGCTTAGCTAGTAAACAAACATCTGCTGAATCTATTCTTTGGGTAAACATCATGCTCCGCCTGAACGCTGAGACATACGAATCATTGTCAATAGGAAGTTCAGGGCTTGTGTCATCAGACCAAGCCTCTGTTCTACCTACGGCAAAGTGGAAATAGTCATTGTTATTACGAACATCTCTATGAAATGTTCTTGCTAATTCTACTCTACCTAGTCTGCGAAGTACTAGAGCCATTTATTTCCCTTAAGAAATTGTTACTGTCCAAGTAATTGTCATTGAGTCCGAAGCCCCTTTATTAACAACACTAAAGACTGTTCTACAAAGTAAAGATCCACCTGAAGATGCATTTAATATGCCTGCTTCTGTAATGGCGCCTGTACCTGATCCTGCTGCAAAAGATGCAACATAAGCTACAGCATTTGCTGTAACAGTTGTAGATGTCAATGATTGTCTCGCTGCTTCAGTTCCAAGAGCTGTATCAGAAGCTGCTGCTGCTGTAGTTCCTGTTCCTATTCCCATGTGAGACATGGCTGCTGATGTTGTGTCCTTCATTCTGGACGCAATAAATTCAAGGCCATCATCAACAACAAGGTTTTTTACTTCCCTTGTTTCGATTACTGTACCCTGAGGGTTTTTGATTTCAATAGTAAGCTTACCTGTAGCTTCTGATTTATCATTTTTAAACATTTTATTCTCCTAATATGTCTAGTTTATGTAAAGTTCCAACCGGTTCCTACATAATCCTCTGAAAGATATGTTGGATCTGCATAGTCCTGCACCGATCCTATACCTACGTCTGTAGCTCCTGCACTATCAGCTACTGCTGGTTTGTTAAGTGCGTTAGCTAAGGATTCTGCAACACCTGAGGTGTTATCTGTTATTCCTTTACTTGTATTTATACTGTTTATCGCTTCCGATCCTGTTAAAGATTCAGAAACTGGTTTATTTAATTGTAATATATTAGAATCACTTATTGTTGTGGATTCTGTTACATTATTGAAGTATGCTAATACTACAGCTTCTGTAGCTGTTTGTGTATCTGCTATTACTTTAGATACTGATAATACATTTGTGTCTGTGTTAGATGTTGTATCAGTATAAGAAACACTTAGATCCATTATATAACTTGAATCTTGTGCCGTACCAGTATCACTTAAGGCTCTCGCAAAAGTTGTATTTATTTGAGCTACCTCAGTTACTGATACTGTTTCATCTAGCCCTGGAATACCTAGAATTCTTTCTACATCAATAGATTCTGTAGCTGTTACAGAACCATTACTTGTAGCAACATAATATTGTTTGTCTCCGTTATCTGCTTCATCATTTGTATATGCTGATGAGCCAGTTGCCGGTGTCCAATAAGTATTGTTGAATGCCTCTAGGAATGCTTTAGTAAAGTGTTTTGCTGGGACATCAGTAACTGATGTTGTTGAATCAGTAAATGCTCTAACGAAACTAATATCTATTGCGTCTTCTGCAACACTATCAGAAACTATTAAAGTCTCTGTAAATGCTTTAGAAACATCCACTATAAATTGATCGTCTCCTATGTTATAGTTGTTGGCTGATACTCCGTCAGAGTCATCATTCCAATAACCACTTACACAATAAGGGTTTATGCCTTGATCTGTTCCAAGTACACTTTCAGTCTTACCTGCAGGAACAAAATGTATTCCATGAGATTCTGTTACTGTAGGTGTTTCTGCTTTAGTTATTCCAAAACTAAAGCCGACGGTTTCAACTGTTGTTACTAAGTCGTCTGCGTCAAATATGAAGAATGTGTATCCTGTGGATTCTACACTAAATTCTACATTGAAATTTATTTCACTTTTAACAATTAAATCTCCAAACACTTCCATACCTGAAGGGTGGACTGTATCTCTTAAAGCCCTGTCCCAAGTAGGTTGTGCTATTCCAGATTTAATTACATATGAATATGGTTGATATCTTTTGTTGTCTGCTATTACATTAACATCTGAAAGTTTACCTTGATCGTTTTTATATTTACCTTCATATTCAAATAAATATCCTGTTTGTAAAGTAATCGTACATTGCTCACCTGAAGGAGAGATAATAAGAATATCTGCTGTGTCCTTAAGGAATGTAGATCCAGGATTTACAACGGTAAATGCTGTAGGTAAACCTGATGTTGATATAGCTGTTATTCTTATAAACGCATCATTAGATCCACCTATAAAAGTATAGTCCTCTTTGAAATAGCCTGAAATTGCGTATGCTTTTCCGTCATCGCCTGTTTCATTTATAGCATATATTTGTCCTACTTTAAACCCTGCATTGGCTGCTGAGCCTGTGTAACTTTTAAAGGATACGCCTGTTAATACTCTAACAACATGGCCGTATATATCTGCTATTGCGTTAGACGCGCCGTCATCTACAACATAAGATTTAATATTATCTAAATCTAATTCTATTGTAGGAGCCGTTGTATATCCTGCTCCAGCATTGTCTACAACAATACTTGTAATTTTGCCATCTGATACCAATGCGTGTGCTGTTGCTTGTGTTGTTATTGTATCTCCAACATCTGCAAATATCTGTACAGGAGGTGCTGCGTTATATCCTGAGCCTTTATTATCTACTGTAACGCCTGTAACAGAGCCACTAGCCACACTAGCTGTAAATGTTGCTCCGGCTCCAGGGCCTTCTATTGTTGTTACATTTGAATCGTCGAATGCCAGGATTAACTCGAATCTTTGTAAGGTTAATCCATTTGTTTGATATGTATTTTTCTCTACTCGTCTAACACTAGCGTTTACAGTCTTTGTAATTGTAACTGTACCTGTTGTTTCTTTATATCTAAGGTCTATCTTTTTACCTTCAAGAGTTAACGGCTCTAAACTGCCTCCACCATGCTCTTGTTCTTGAATTTTAACAGCTCTTTCTACATTGTAGATGCCATCTGAAGGTTTAAGTACATATTGATATGGATATATAACTTCTACATTCTCATCAAATAATACTCTAAACCAAGTTTCTATAGATCGTTTACTACCTTTAGCCTCATAAAAATCTTTCGCTCTTTTATAAAAGAAAGACTTATCTGCTTTTAATAGTTTAGGAAAGTCTGATACTAGTGCTCCTCGCCATTTATCTAAAAATGCCTCTTGAGCATAATCTATATCAGAGACATAGTTAGTAGGCTCTGAATAATTAGTATCCATAAAGCTATAATATTTTTCTAGGAAAGTTACAAAAGTAGGATATTCTGTTCTAATATATTGAGGTACTTGTTCCTTAATTAAAAAACTATTATTTTTTGTTTCTACACTAGAAGAGCCTTGAGCTGAGTCTAGTACTGATGTGGCTATTGCTCCTGTTGCTGATGTATCACTAGCATGAGGTGTTATTGTAACTACTGGTGCAGATAAATAACCGGTACCTTTGTTTGTAATAACAAAGCCTGTTACTACTCCATTGAATACTGTTGCAGTTGCTGTTGCGCCCGTTCCATCTCCACCAGTAAGTGTAATCGTAGGAGCGGAATTATAACCCGACCCTCCGGCTGTAACTGTTATAGACGATACATATCTATAAAATGATGGAATATAATCTGCCATTAAACTTCTTCGACTTCTTTAGTAGCTGTTATTTTTATGCCTGATGTTGTATTAATTGTAGAATTTAAAATACTATCGTCTTGAGCTAAAACTGTATTACGAGAAGGTTTAGCTACCACTGCTGATGTGCTAGTATCCGATGTTCTAATTAATGCCTGTGTAGTAATATCTTTAATACTGTCATGAGGTTTTACATTAAGTCTTAAATATGTTTCTGTTCCTAATAAACTTTGAATTCTCATTCCAGGAAGTTCTACAGTTCCTGTATCATAGTTTATTGTACCCACTGCTGTTATAATAGAACCGTCTATTGTTACTGCGTTAACTACTCCTGTTCCACTATATGTGGGTGCTTTTACTGTAGCTGCTGGAGTATCAGATAAAAATACTTTACTTGTTGAACCTGAAACAGTTATGTTAAAAAATGTACTAGACAATTCTCTAGGGTTAAGTTTTTGATTAAATTTAACTGTATAGTTATGATCTTTATTTAATACAGCTTTGACTCTTTTTTGTAGTCCTATTTGTATATTAGTAGATATAATAGCATCTGTTTGTGCATTAATTAAATCATGTAATCTACTATAATAAAAACTTTTATTTAATTTGTTTAGATAGTTATTAAAATAATTATCAACTTGTAATTTAATTGCTGTTTCTATCTCGCCTTTTGTTAAAGATGTAATCTTAGGATCGTATGAAGAAGATACATCAAGTTGTAAGTAAGTATATTCTGGATCTACAAATTGTGGCGTAATGGCTACTGGTGTTTTAGGATCTATAATACTATTTTTAATATTATCTTTATCTTGATCTGTTATAATTTGTCCTGGTACAGGATTTAAAGAAATAAATACTTTGCCATATATAGGTGGATCGTTTTTCTCTCCTCCCCAAACAGCCACAGATTGTATATTAGAATTACTTTGTAGTATTAAAGCCTTGTAGTCGGATTCTGTAACAGCCCTATCTCTTGTAGCATTTAATCTAGGAGCATTGAATCTTATCTCATCTACTGTTTCTTGTATGTTACCACCTGATGCTGGACTTGAAGTTGTGACTCCTACTGTTTCACCCGATGATGAAATGACTCCTGCTACTGAAAATGATTTTGCACCATTAGGTGTTGTGCCAGAACTTGCAATATAGTCTAATGCAACAATATTATCTACATCTAGTTTTTGTCCTAATACTCCGTCTCCAAATCTTACTTGTGTTAATCCATCTATTCCTTCTTCAATCCAGAAGACTCTAGAATCTTTTTTAACATCTAGTATTGTTGTAGATTTATTCCAAGTAGTTAGTGAAGTGTCTCCTAAAGATGTTTGTACTCTAGCTCTTATTGTAGAAGCATCAACACTCTCATTAGGAATAATATAAGGTCCTTGAGGACTTGCTGCTGTTACTGTGAATTCATTAGATGTTCGTATGCCTTCTTTTATTATTAAATCTTTAAATATGAATACTGTTACACCATTTACTACCTCGGCAGATGTTGTTGCACTTTCTAAAGGATAAAAATTATATGTTGCTCCTCCATTAGCAGAAGTAAATGCTTTGTCTCTAGTAAGTTCTAATGTTGTGTCTGTAAAAGATGTAGGAGGTGTAACTGTAACTGTTACTGTTGCACTTGCTCCTAGATATGATCTCGGGGTATATCCTAGTGCCTTTGCAATAGATACTACTGATTCTCTTTTTATTGCTGTATCTATAAAATTTTCATTAGATACCATGTGTGCTAACATACCATTGTAATGTGTATTATATGCTAACAAATCTATTAGTACTGCTAAACCTGATCCTTCAAAATTGTAGTCTGAAAATTCACTCTGTGATTTCAGATAAGCTTTTAAATTAGTTTTTATATCTTCAAAATCTAATTCTGTTAAATTTAATTGTGCCATTATCGTATTCTCTCTAGTTTGACTTCTAATTCTTGTGGCTCGTTAATACCTATAACATGAAAATTAATTGTTACACCATAACTATTTTTATCAATATTTGGTTCTACATCTATACTATTAATTTTTGCACGTCTTTCAAAGTTTTTTAATAATGTTTCTAGTGTTACCTTAATTCTATCTGTTGTAAACATGTTAGCGTTTTCAAATAGTAAACCAGCTAAAGCAGATCCTAAGTCTGGCTGAAAAGGTCTTTCCATTAAATCAGTTAGTATTAAATTTTTCATAGACTGTTTAACGGCATTAACATCTAGCTTTTTATTTACATCACCTGTTATTTCATTTTTACCAAAGGCTAGATCGAAATCCTTATATACTCTAGTTATTTTTTGTCTTTGTACGGCCATATTAGTATTTATACTTAAAAGTCAAAGGTTGGTAACTCTATATCTAAAAAATCATCGGCTTGTTTTTTACTTACAACGGAGGTATTTAACCTAACACCATCTAAGTTGAAAGTACTTGTATCTGGTAATTTTCCTTTTCTAATTAATGCTACAGGATCTATGTCTGGAAATGATGTTGGTATGCCTTTTACCTCTACATCAACACCCTGCATGTCTACATTAGGTACTAGTTTACATATCTCATCTACATCTAATGCACCGCTTCTTAGAAGTTCTGCTAAATTGTCTATGTCAATATCTGTGTTTGCATATTTATTTTTCATTTCAGCAAGTTTACTTGCTATCTTAGGGGCTTGTAAAAAACCTAATGCAGTTAACGCTGCCAATTCTTTCATTTGATCTTGTAATGGTAGTTGATCAAAAGGCAAGTTAGGAAGTTTAATTGAGGGTATGGCATCATTTAATTTGTCCATAACACCTTGAGCTGCTGCCTCTGCCTTTTCTGCTATACTTCCTAATTCTCCTATTGGTGAATTCATAACTGCGGCATCAAATTTTTCGTTCAAAGCATCTACTTGTTCTGCCGCTCCTGCCATTGCTTTACTTAGTCCGCAACTCATTTTGTTCTCCTATGTTCCTGAATTTGGTGAATCTGAAGCATTCTTACTTCCTGCATTTGAGCCATCGCCAGTATCCATTGATGTTGTTGGGTGTGTATGTGTATGTAGTGTTACATCATTAGATGTAATATTTCCTGCAGGTCCGTCTATAGACATAGTAGGCGAATCAATAGTCATTGAAACATCTGCATCCATATCTAAACTTGCAAATGTTTTTATTGTTTGATCTCCCTGTGATGCCAATGTGCTTGTCCCACCTGCTCCTAATGATAAGTTGCCACCTACTTGTACATTGCTATGACTTCCTATTTGATTAAATCTAGTTTTAGACACCACTGTATTGTGTGTCCCAGCAAATGTTTCTGTTACATTGCCTCCAACTTTCTCACTCTTAGATTTAGCAACCGTTTCTTCTTGTTTTCCTACTACTGTTTGCGTATCGTCTAGTGCCACACGAACTGTTCTGTTTCCTTTTATAGATGTGTTTTCATCTGTTATAACTGATTTAATATCATTACCATTAATTTTTGTAACTCTATCTCCTAAGACTGTTAGGAAATAATCTCCTTCTACTTCTTCATATTTATTTCCTGCCACTAACATTTTGGCATCGCCTAATATAGTTACATTGCAAGAACCTCTTATAATAACATTTTTATCTATTGCAATAATCTCATAATCAGAACCTTGTATTTTATTTACTCGTGTTCCATCTGCTTGTACTTCTTCATAGTTTCCTACAGGGTGATAAAAAGCATATCTTTCATTGCCTGCGGTGTTATCTATTTCTTCCGTAAATCCTGCCTCTGTTTCCTTTACTTGATTGAAAGGATACATAGAAGTATATGTTCCTGGTTCCTTAGGTACTCCTGTACCTCCTCCTTTTAAATCTGCAAGTGCGTCCCAATATTTAGGAGTGAACTCTTTCATTTCAAATGTTTTATATGGACCCTTTCCTCTGGCATACGGCTCTTCCCATTCTAGTCCTTCGTAATCTATTCCTTCTTTGTCATCTAATATTTGATCTGCTTCTACTGAGGGTGCCGATGCTGTTCGTACTCCCCATGTTCTTTCTTCTCTTTTTGTTTGTAGTGTATAATGTGTTTCTGCTGCCTCGTCTCTGGCAAGTCTAGATAAATCAGGCTCCCCTACGCCAGCCAATCCTGTAGGAGCTGGCTCTTCAAATCCTCCTCTAGGATATTGTTTGGAAGGATCTCTAAAACCTTCATCTACAAATATCTCTTCATTCTTCGCTGCTGGAAGACCTGAGATAGAACCTAGTATAACAGGCATTTGTGCTTCATCACCATCAGAGAAAAATCCTATTACTGTTGAGCCAGGTAATAGATTAGGTGTTTCCATAATTCCAGATGTACTTGCATTAGTAGGGGAATTAACAACAGGCGCATAAGGCAAATCCTTAGTAGGTAGAGTTTCTTTATCAGGAGTATGATACCCCATAATTCTAACTCTATATCGTCCTGTCTTTGTAATGTCTGCTCTTGATTCTACAACACCAACCCACCAAACAAAGTCTGGGACATTTAATCTACCATAATTTTTTAACTTACTCATCTCTTGTCTCCACTTCACCCATTGATTCTGGTACTCCGTTTTTCATAATTTCCATTTTCATCACATGTGCGACTGTATCTATTTTATGTCTTATTGCTGTAATTATATATTTCCCTGATAATTGTCTGTCGTATATATCATCGAAAGTTAAATCTGCTGTTTTAGATCTTGGTGATGGATATTGTATATAAATTATATTGCCACATTCAATATCTGTTCTTCCAGGCACATCTATTTCAAACTGATAATCCTTAAAGGAATTAAAATAATTGTCTCTAAATAAACTTGATCCTATAATATTTTCGCTATCAGAATTGCCTGTTTTAGAACCAGGTATGTTTGCTGTTTGTGTCATATTATTTACACTATTTAATAACTTTAATGTTGTCATGGACCTAGGGTTTCTTTTTACGCCTTGAGGTATAGGTATGCCGTCATCGGTATGAATGAATTTTCCAAAATCTTTTCTAACATCTATTTCAGCCTCTAAAGTTTCTTTTGTAAATAAATCATATGCTCTTACGCTTTGTGCATAGTATCCTGAGTCTTGTCCATCTATAATGTCTATAGTTCTAGGTATTTTCATGGCGTCAATCTTACACCAAGCTAAGGGTAAGGGTACTCCTATAAAGTTATCGCCCGAACTCCTATGTTGTACCTTTAAAGATGAAGGGGAATATACATATTCTTCAAACACATTATCCTTACCTGCTTTAATTAATGCTTGTAAAGAAGTAAAATAAAAGCGTTTGTTAGATTCATAGAATATAAAATCTGCTCCTCCATGTTTGTTGCCTCTAATATATTTAGACATAAAATCGAAAGTTTGTACAGGCGTCCAGTTGTTGGCAATAAAACTTATATTAGAAACATGAGGAACATCTCCTATGAGAATTCCTGTGGGGTCTGTTCCTTCCATTGGGCGTCTTGCTTCTACTATAAAATTATCATATATGTCTTTTATAATATCCTCAGTATTGCCTTTATATCTTTTAGATAGTGTATGTGTTTGATCTGACATCATTTCTATAGAACAAAAGTTTAGTATATATAATTGTTCTCTATCATTATTTAATGATCTGTTCTTAATAGAATAAATTTGAAATGATTTATCTATAATTGTCTCAGGAGTGTCCTCAAAAGTATTAGTTCGTAATTTTATTGTTATTAACTCACCTCCCATTATAGGAGCATTTGTTATAAAGTTAGTTGCATCTTTAAGAGCAATGTTCCCTGTCAAAAACTTATTCCATATATCCTCATATATGTTTATTTCTGCGAACATTCCTTCGTCTTTAAGATTGTATTGTGTGCCGTCGTGTGATGTAATTAACAATTCGTCTATTGTTACATCACCGGGCTTTATTAAAACTTCCTCGGTCATAATATTATTTCACCAATTTTTTATACTGTGTTACGATGTCCTTTAAAAACCTTTTATTTAATAATGTAATTTGTCTTTTCTTATCGTTTAGTTCTGTTTCATAATCATAGTTTGTAACTGCTTTAATTGTACCTGCACTTAATTTTGCTGCGTCCCAATCAACGATTAAATTATTTGTAGTATCTACATAATGATGTATTGCAGAACTATTGTTTGTTCCATATTTGTCATCTACATAGTCTACTAAGCTTCTATGAGATAAAGGCCATTCAGATCTAACATCTATAATATTATTAGATAATAAAACAATCCAATGATATTCCATTGAGCCGTAAAATTTATATGCTACATGTTCTGGCATGTCGCCATCTTCTACCCATTCATCTTGTAATAACTGTCTGTTGTTAAAAAATTTATCTAAGTGTACGCGACGAAATATATCAGGCACAATCGCTCCATGAAATTTTCCTGTTTTGTCTTTCCAAGGATAAACCATTCTAGGTAGTGCTTTGAAATACATTAAAATTCTCCCTGCTTCTCTTCTCTTGATTCTCTTATTCGTTTGCTTGTAAGAGTTTCTAGTTCTACAAATTGTAGTTCCATTGTTGTTTCAGACGGCATACCTCCAGTATTTTTAAATGTGTTTAACATTCCATCCGGCCCATAAGTTACTTTACAATTTTTTAAAGCACAAGAAGATATTTTAGGTAAATTTTTGTTTATTTCAGATTTTTCTATATCATCGCCTTTTCTAACATGAAACTCTATAGAGAATTCTGAAGGATAAATTAACATCATGCCATCTTCACTAACATCTGGGTGCATATTCTCTTTAAATAAACTAATAATAGCTTGAACAGATTGAGCTTCTTTTTCGTTCTTAGGAGAAAATTGATATTGAAATGAGAACTGCCTGAAGCCCATAGATTTAAATAATTGTTCTTTGTATGGGTTTCCTATCTTCTTACTTGTTGCTTCAAACAAACTACCTAGATCGAGATCTCCAATACCCACTGCTGAAGGTACATTGGCAGCTGCTGCTATAGCCCCTCTACCACCAAGTTCCATGGCATCAGTACTCATTATATCTGTAAGTCCACCTGAACCCGCTCCTATTTGGCCTCCAAAAGGCCCTAAGTCTGTTTCGTCCCAATTTGCTGTATACGCTGCTACAACGGATTGAGGCACATAGAGAGATATAGATTCTTTTAATTTTACTGTTTCCTGATTTTCATCTAACAGGGCCATTCCTCCGGCCGCGAGTGTTCCTCCAAGGAAGCCTTTGCCTAACTCCCATGCTTTACTAACATTATCTCCTGAAGTCTTTTTACCAGCATAGTAGCCTCCAACAGCTCCTGCTATAAAAGACGCTCTCTTTGTTATCTTTTCGTAATTTTCTGCTTTGGATCTGTTTTCGTTAGCTCTACTCTGTTTGTCAGATGCATCTAAATTAGTGTAAGCTCTTTGTCCTTTAGCCGCTGTAATCTTTTTGGCAAAGATGTTAAACTTCACCATATTAGGGAATCTTTTATCTCCTAGTTCTTGCGGATACTGATATATTTGGCCAGGCAATGTTTTCTCCTATAAATACTTATTTAACATTATAGTCTTATTTATATGGTTTATGCCAAAGAAATTTATAAAGGAAAATTTATTCCTAAGAACCCAAAGAAGTATCTCGGCGACTTCAACTCAATAATCTATAGATCAAGTTACGAACTAAAGTTTATGAACTGGTGTGATCGCAGTAGTTCTATTAAGGGTTGGGTGTCAGAAGAGATTGCTATACCCTATCGTAATCCATTAGATAATAAAATACGCAGATATATGGTTGATTTCTATATAGAAGTACAACAAAAAGACTCTATAAAGAAGTATTTAATAGAAGTTAAGCCTGAGAGATTTACCAAAGCTCCACCACCAGGCAAAAGAAAAACTAAAAGATACTTACAAGAGATAGCACAATACGGAGTTAACGAAGCCAAGTGGATAGCTGCTAAGGATTTCTGTAAAGCACAGGGTATGGAATTTAAAATAGTTACTGAAAAAGAACTCGGTATCTAGTATAAATACTTACATGGCTACACCATTCAAAGATATAGAACTAGCAGCAGGAAATCGACACCAGGACAAGTCTGTTCAATGGTATGTTCGTGCTGTTCGTAATTATGCAAGAGGAGTTAATACTTTTCAAGAAGCTAGCCAAACAGATTTGGGTAAAGAAGCAAGGACTTTAACAGTAGGAAAAATGTATATGTTTTCTTATGACCCTAAAACAAAAGCAGATTTACCATATTATGATACTGTTCCTTTAGTTATAATTACAGAACCCATGCCTAATGGATTTAGTGGTATTAATTTACACTATTTAGCTCCTACATTAAGAGCTAATCTTTTAGACAAAATATTTCCAGCACAAAGAAATTTAACAGATGAGAGTGTATTAAAGGCTACATGGAGTGCATTAAGAAATTTTAGTAGATTCCCCGAAGTAAGAGGCTCTGTTAAAAAATATTTAACACCTCACATAACAGGAAAGATGATAGAAGTAGATCCAAAAAATTGGAAAGCAGCTATATTTTTACCTGTACAGAACTTTGTTGGAGCATCAGATAGAACAGTATACAATAGAACAATGGAAAAACCAGATAGAAAAAGACGTCAGTCTATTAATGTAGGAAAAGTATAATGCCAGCAAGTAAAAAATTAGCAGATTATATAGAAGATATTAAATCGCGTACCTTTGCCAGGGCGGATAGATTTGAGGTTACTTTTAATCTAGGAGAAATTAAGAACAAAAATGTAGGGAGAGGTGATAGGAAAGATCCTATTAAAACCGCACAGTTATATTGTGAAGAAGTACAAATTCCAGGTATGATATTAAGTAACAAAGAATTCAACTTAGGTCCTTGGACTTTCTTTAGAAATACTAAAGTAGGGTTCTTAGGAAACGAAATTAACTTTACATTTCTAACAACAAATGATTGGGAATTAAGATCACTTTTTGAAGAGTGGATATCAGCTTGTGCAGATACTAATAGTCAAGAACTAGGTTATATAGATGATATAACTTGTACTATTGACATTGCTACTTTAGATTTACAAGACAATATTACAAAGAAATGGCGCTTGTATGAAGCTATGCCAAAGGTTCTAAACTTAGTACCTATGTCTAGTGGTACAGTAGCACCAATTAGAAATACGCTAATTGTCTCAGCAGCGTATTGGGAATCCAGTGATTCCAAGAAAGGAGATGGTATGGAAGCTTTTGGAACAAGTCCTTCTAATAGATCTTCTATAGCAAGTCAATGGGACAAACCCATGCCAGAGACAATAGACATTTAATTATTAATAATGGAGAAATAAAATTATGTTACCTAAAATAGATACGCCAGTATATGATACTACTCTTGCGTTATCTGGAGAGACTGTTAAATACAGACCCTTTCTAGTTAAGGAAGAAAAGATTCTAATGCTAGCTAGCGTAGGTGAAGACTACAAAGAAATGGTACAAGCTTGTGCTCAAGTTGTAGACAATTGCACATTCGAGACCTTAGATGTTGAGAATATGCCAATGTTTCAATTACAGGACTTGTTTGTAAAAATAAGAATGGCCTCAATTGGTGAGGAACAAGATTTTAATCTTGTATGTGGAAACTGTGAAGGCACTATAAATTACAGCCTGGATCTAAATGAAATGGGTGCAGGTGATCTTAGTGATATTGCAGATAGTAATATTGAAGTTAATGATAACTTTATTATTAAAATGAAATTTCCTAGTGCATTAAAAGTTGTACAGGAAGAAGGCAAAACGGACATAGACACCATTATACATTGTATAGAATCTATTGTTACTGAAGAAGAGGAACAATTTATTAAAGATGTAAAGAGAGAAGATATTGATGATTTCATTAATGATCTTCCTTTAGATGTGTTTGAAAAAATGAGAGATTTTATTAGATCAATGCCTGTATTACAGAAGTTGATTGAATACAAGTGTCCACATTGTGATGAAGATCAAACAGTTAATATTAATGGTTATGAACATTTTTTCGCCTAAGCCTTTCTCAGGAGAGTCTTGATAATTATTACAGGACTAATTTTTTGTTAATGCAGGAACATCATTATAGTTTATCAGAATTAGAAAATATGATGCCCTGGGAAAGGGAAGTGTATGTAGGAATGCTTATAGTACACTTGAAAAACAAAGCCGAGAAGGCTAAGGAAAAAGCAAATAAAAATAAGGGTTGGTAAAACAAATGGATGACAAGAAGTTAAAAGGTTTAATAGATGAGGTTAAAGCAATTGGAGAAGCTGGCCAAGACATGGCTTCCTCTAAGGAACTGGAAAACCTTGAATCTGCCATAAAAGAAGAAACTACTACCCTTAAAGATATTGCAAAAGGCAACGATAAACTTAATAAAGCACAGGTAGCTTATGAGCTAATTAAAGCTGTAAGAGGGAAAAAGAAAGAAGGTAGAGAAAAAGCAGAGAGAGATGCAGATAGAAAGGCAAGAGATAACGCGACAGACCTAGATCGAGCCCAATCGAAGAAAAGAGATAGTGGTGGTAAAGCAGCCAGAGAAATTATTCTAGAACAAAACAAAATGACTCTAGAAGGGTTGAATAGAATTGAAAAAACTTTAAGCCTTATAAGTAAACAGGAAGGAAGAGGAGGAGTAGGTGGCTCGTCAGGTGGAAAAAGCCCTAAACCAACAGGACCCAAATCTCAAGCAGATAAAGACATAGATCAAGCAGCTAAGAATGCAAAGGAAATATCTGAGAAAGATAAAGCAATAGCTTCCAAGACCACGGTAGGACAAGGCGATGGCAAAGCAGGAACAGGCAAAAAATTAGACACAGCGAAAAAGCGTAAAGGCTATGGCATGGACGATGAAGACTATGCCAGACAATATGAAAGAGATCAAGCTGCCTTAAAGAGAGAAAGTACTGTTAAAGATGTAGGCGCTCTCTCAGGCGATGTTAAAACAACCGGCAAGAGTTTAAATAAAAGAAAAATATCTGGACAGGAATTATCTCCCCAAGGAGACATGTTTGATAGAACACAGAATCTTGTGTTTAGAGAAGAGGAACAAATAAGAGTAGGTCAAACTAATTATAAAAGAGCAGGCGGTTATAAAACAACAGATACTGCTAAATTCCAAAATGTAGATACAGGCAGATTTGCTACTACAGATCCCATTAAAGCATTAGCAGAAGATGTAAGAATATCTCAAGGTGTTGTAGGAACAACAAGAAACAGATTACAAAATCAAGGCTCACAAGGAGCAGCAGAATTAAATAAAAATATAGGAGCTAACGCAGCTGCTGTACAAAAGGCATTGGATGATAATGAAGGTGCCAAAACAGACTTAGGTGATGTTATAAAAGCATTGGGAGCAATGCAAGAAAATAAAGATCCTGGCAAACAAAACGAATTAAGAGGCGATGTAACTAAAGGTATAGAAAGACTTAAAGTTACAGGCGGAGAAGACTTAGCAAAAATGCTAAACTTGGATGAAGTTAACAACAAATCTGCAGGTAAAGAAAGGAGTAAATCTTTACTTAAAGATGGTTTGATAGGTTCTAGTAAAGCTGGTTCCATAACTAAAGCTTTCTTTGGTATTAACCAAGGCGATCAACTGAAAGCACAAGACTCTAAAGATAGATTATTTGGAACACCTGATAGTAAAGGCTTTAAAGGTATCTTTGATAAAGGCAATGTAGGAAAAGATTCTGAGGGTAAAACAGGATTTGCCAAAGCAAAAGCTATAGGTGGTGGAGTATTTAATAGAACTCTAAACCAAACAATAGGTAGAATGAATTTATCAAAGGGCGCAATGGGGCAAGTATTTGATAAGTCTCGTATTTTTGGAGATGCTAATACAGGCAAACTCTCAAACTTTGAAAGCCTTCAAGGCGATCTTCAGTTTAAAGAGGCAGCGCAAAGAGATTTAGAAGTAGAAAGTCAAGGTGAAGCTCAAGGCAGAATGATGGGAGATAAGGCCGGACTAGGTATAGTTGCATCCGGCAAAGATGGTATTTTTGAAGGTCCGGGAGGCAAGTCAGTTGATGAAAGAGGATTACCTGTATTTAATCCTGATAAGAAAGAGGAATGGAGAGACAAAAATATTCCAGAAGAAAACAGAGACGGCTCTGTTGCTAAAGCCTCAGAAGAAAACATAGCTGAACTAGAAAAAACAGCAGAGGCGACAGAAGCTACAGCAGAAGATATAAGTAAGTTAACAGAAGAAGCTACAACAGAAGGATCTATCTTTACACATGATACGCACTTAGAAGAAAAATTTGATACTTTAGTAGACTCTATTAATGGCAAAGATGAAAGAACAGGACAAGACACAGAATCATTTGCAGAAAAACAATTAGACACATTAGAACAAATGTTACAATCGTTGCAAAATATTGAAGCTGGTGGTGGCATGGGCGGTGGTGATGAAGGTGGTGGTAGTATGTTAGATACTATCATGGGCAAGCGTAATAAAAAAGGCAATAAGAGAAAAGGTAAAAAACCTAAAGGTAGGTTTGCCAAGTTAGCTAGTAAGGGTGGCGGTTTGTTACGAGGAGCAGCAAGATTTGCTGGACCACTAGCAGCAGTGGCTGCTGTAGGAACAGCTGCTTATGGAGGTTTTAAAGAGTTTAATAAAACCGATGAGTTCGGTGTAGAAGGTAAAGATGCTTCACTAGGTATGAAAGCTGCCAGTGCAACAGGCGGAGCTTTATCAGCATTAACATTTGGACTCGCAGATGCAGATAGTATATCTAAAGGCATATACGGTAAAACGGGCGATCAAACATTAGAAGCACTTAAAGAAAAAGATCCTGAATTAGCAGCTAGAATAGAAAAGAGAGTTGCACAAGGCGAAAATATAGATGATGTTATTCAATCAGAAGATGCTAATATAAAAGAAGCAGGTGTAGATGATAGAGGATTCTTTAGTAAGGCCTTTGATATGTCTCCTGTAGGTATGATAAAGAATGCAATTACAGATGCTACTACAACAACAGACTTAGAAGCAGGTATGGATCAAGCTAAAGAAAGTGGCTTGTATGACGAAAACTGGTGGGGAGACTCTACAATAGATAAAGAAAAACTTAAAGACGCATCTATAAGTCAACTTAAAGCTATTATAAAAGATGATGACTTAACAGGTGAAGATATGCAACTCGTTAAGGATACTTTAGAAGAGAAAAGAAATGCTAAAGCTGAGATGGTACAAAAACTAGAATCAGGAACATTAGATCAGACATCATTAAATGAGGCAGGTATTGAATCTGAAGGCAATAAAACAGCATTGGCAGTTGAAAATATGGGACGCTTAAGCGGAGAAGCTACTGATATGGCTAACGCTCAACCCCAACCAGTTATAGTAAACAATAACTCTACTAGTGCACCGGCAAGTGGAAAATCAGATGATAAGCTTATAGGTGTTATGGGTAGTCCTGGAATTAGAAATAATGACAGTACCATTCATAGAGCAATGGACCGAAGATTTACTTAGACTCTAAACTTTAAAGCTATAACTCTAGATCTAAGCCTATTAGCTCTAGGTCCTACTTGAACCGCCCAACGACTATCCATCATTTCTATAGATGCCTTTTCCCAATCGCCTTTGTTAATAGCTCCGATAAATTTCTTAAATTTACCTAGTCTAGTTCTACCTAAGTTAAACATCATATTAACAAGAACCTCTTTTAGTTCTCCGGAATACTCTCCCCAATTATCTTTAAACAATGCTTCACATTCTGATATTGCTATATCTAAATCATGTTCAAAACATTCTTTAACTCTATCTTCAGAGACTTTCCAACCTTCAGTTTTACCATACTCGTCGTCTGTTTTTAATATTAAATGGCCTACACCAAATGTAGGGTAGCCGAGATGATCTTTATATACTTCATATACTACACCCTCGTCTATTTTTAATTGTTCGTAAATGTTATCTCGATTATTCTTGTTCATCTTTAGTCCTTTTGCATGTGCAAAAATTGTTGGTGGGGTTTAACAAAACAATTTGTTATGCTAATCCTTTTGTTGTTATATTTATTAACTTCATGTATTGTACTATGATTCAACATCTTTTCTTGTATTGAAGGTATTTGATGTTCTAACCATGCAGGCCATATCATTAAGTCTCCTGTCTCTGGTTGTATTGTCTCTTCTAAATTTATTGCCTTTGTTCCTAATGCCCATGTAGTGTACATATCAGACAATGGAGATTTGAACTGTATAGGTGCATGCTCTTCTTCTGCTCTTACATAGTAAGTAGCTACTAAATAATATTGTCCGTGTGCATGCCAACTGTAAGAATCAGTTTCATCAAAGTAAGTATACCAAGCATAATTGTGCCAATAGTTATCTAAAGTCTCTCGTAACAACCTGTCTTGGTCTGATTGAAAATCCTCGTCTATAGGTTGTGTTGCTGTAAGATAGTCCATTACATGGCCTTTAATAGTTTTTCTAAGATCTTGCCAACCGTCTACACCTTCCATAGGGTCTTGTTTTAATTTAAATTTGTGATCGCCATTCTCGGTGTATACAGATACTTTACTCTTTTGTCTATCCCAATGTTCTTTTTGTAGTTGTAGTGCGTCTATGGATTTTTGCATACTAGAAATTAAATGTGTATCTACATCTTTGACATGTAATATTGGTAATCCTAATATATTTTTCATTTTGATAATAACCAAGGTACTATATATTTACCTGTTGTGTCCCACTTACCCATTACAAGTTGCCCTGGATTGTCGTGATGATTTTTGTGATAGTCTTCTCCTCCCATAAACAGATTAGATATTCTACCTAAATTTGTGGGTGTTCCTTTTGTACCTCCATGTCCTCGCCAATTTAGATTAATCATTTGTAACCAACTCCAACAGAACATACATGCTAACCATATATTTAAATATGGATTTATAAAAGCAAACACAATCCAATTAACTAGATATAATCTCCAGTAATTTTCTGTTACCCATTGAGCGTCTTTATTCTTTGCATAGTTTCGCATAAAGGCAGGTTTAACTATTCCGTATTTGCCTAATGCAAGATTCCAAAATCCTATTTGTTTAGGACCATGAGGATCTCCATCTTTGTCAGTATATTTGTGATGATTTAAATGTGCTATTACATAGTGTCCAGGCGGTGCTTCACCTGTAAGTACCATGAAGTATAACATAAGCTTTCTACCTAACCACGTAGGTTCAAATTGGTTATGTGTTAACCATCTATGATAACCTGCATTAGCTATTCGAGAAACTAAAGACAACATTACAAAGGCAAATATAAATTGCCATAGTGTTGCTCCATTCATAAACCAATAGACTAATCCTACTATTGCTGTAGAAAATAGTATACCTAGTTTAATCATAGTTTTGGTAGTGTACTTCATACTAGTATTTATGCCAGTCAAAAAGAAGGCCCCGTAAGGAGCCCTCAAAACTCTAGGTTTTATTTACTTTTCATCAGCAAGCTGTTTAAAGTAACTTAGTGTATCGTCTTCTTCGTCAGCTACTGCTGGCTCAGGAGTGGATACAGGCGCAGGAGCTGAAGCTGCCACGGTAGTTGCCTTTTGTACAAAGTGATCATCAGCAGCATCATTAGTTTGTGCTGAAATGGACTCTGCTGTAGGGACAGTCTTTGTTCCTAGAACCATGTCTAGTTTAGACTTCAACTCTTCATAAGATTTAAATTGATCTGGAGACACAAGAGTACCTAAGTCATATTGTGTATTCCATATTGTTTCAATTTTAGCATCATCTTCTGCTATAGAAGAAGGCGAATCAAATTCACTTTTATCATAATTACGATAGCCTTCTACTTGTCTAATTTTAAGTTTAAAGTTAGCACCTTCCCAAAAATCGAAAGGATTAACTGGTTTTTCATCTTGAAACTCTGGTTTCAAAACATCTTGGATTTTGTCAAAGATCTTTTTACCAAACTTGTAAATGAAGACTTTGCCTTCACTCTCAGGATTAGATGGATCTTCCACTACCAAAATATTAGCCCAATAATTTAGGCGTCTTTTTTGTTTACGAGCAATCTCTTTGTTTGCCTCCACACCAGAATTCCATAGTTCAGTATTAAGTTCTGAAACAGGATCTTGCTTGTTAAGAGTTGTGAGAGAATTCTCAATGTACCATTTTCCACCAGGGCCTTGAAAGCCATGATTGAAAACTCTAACCCAGGGTACGCCAGTTTCTGTTGCACCTTGAGACAAAGGTAAGAATCGAATAACTGAATATCCGTTACCTGCTTTATCTACTGTGGGTTTCCATTCCCTGTCATCGCCTTTCTTAAAATTTGATTTAGGGTTTGAGATTTTTTCGACTTCCTTCATTAAGTTGTCGAAGTTGCCTCTTTGTTTTCTGAGGTCTGAAAGTGTATTAAACGACATATTTTTCTCCGTATTTGCGTTGTATAGCGTTATATTAGCGTTGTATTAAGTGACCCATGTCCCCGAAGGGACATGGATTTCCAATACTTATTTTCTCCTAAGAGAATTAGTACTAGCAATTTTATTTATAAGAGTTAGATGTTTGACATGTAACTTTTTGGTATTAATAATACCATTAATTAAAAAAGGCGTATACCGTTTAATAAGCATACATGTATCTCCTATAATTAAATCACTAGTATAATCATCTATAAACGGTTGAAATAGATTTAATATAACCACGCTTTCTACAGTTATATGTTTACCTAGCAACAACCTTATTGCTATAGGATGATCGTTATCAGTACTCATTAGTATTTGATCTGCATTATCTATTGTATCCAGATCTTGTCCAAATGTGTATCCAATTTTGTCTCGCCTACTTATCCAATCTTTGAATATTTGTTGGCTACTGATTCCGAATGGCATGCCACATCTTCTATCACCACCTACAGCGTTTGCTACAGACAATGCTACAAATTCTGGCTCTTTAAATAGATCACATACCATTTCAAACATAGGGAGCATTCCTTGCTTAGATTCAAACACTTTGTATGGTATATTAATTGCTCTGCCATATTTGTATTTGTCTTTAAAAGCATACGGCCATTTAATCATATCATACTTGCTCCAAAAATGTTCTTTTATTGCAACATGTATTTTATATGCGTTGTATGGCTCCACTATTCAAATTCCTCTTCTAAACTTAATCCTTCTTCTTCATAATCCTTAAAGGTGGACTTGCCTATGTGTACTAATTTATTCTCATAATCCATGCCACTTAAATCGGCATATTCTTTTAATGTTCTTTTATTGCCTATTCCATATATGTCTGTAACCTTACCTTGTAAGACTCTATCTACTTTTGTATTGGATGCGTTTATAATTAATTCCTTTTCTTCAGACTCGCCGTCCCAATGTAGTTCTCTTTTTAATTCCATTCTTTCTGTATTATACCAATGATATAAAGGTGTGTTAGGTACATGTACCATATCATAACCATGTGTAAAAGATCGTAAGGCAAGTGTTGCTTCCTCACCATTAAAATATATTTCTTTATCGTATGGAACATCTTCTACCCACTTACCCTCGGTAAATATGCCTCCACCTGCCATTCCAAAACCTCTAAAATATTTTTTGCCTGGTATAACATGAGCCATTTGGCCAGGGTTGTATCCTCTTGCCCAAGGTATATGTAATTGCATTGCATGTGTTTGATCTGGGTCGTCGTTTGTTATTCTAAATATATACTCTTCATCTGTATTTAAAAACCCTCCCTTAGAAACTAAAACATCAAAGCCTCTTGGGTATCCTGTTATAATAGGTTTCTTAAACCAGTTAAAACAATTAGAATACTTTTCTAATAAATCCTTGTCCCAGTCTTTTTCAAATAATGTATGAGAATCTATCTGCATAAAGATATCTTCTCCCTCAAACAATTCTGTTTGTATTGTACTTCGTGCCCAACAGGCACCTTTTGCATCTTCAGGATCACATGTCTTATATCGTACATTGTCAGGTAGATCTTTTAGAATATCTTTTGATTGATCAAACACTCCTAATATCAAATCATTTTTATACTTGGCATTTTCTAAAATAGATTTTATTGTATATGGCAGTATTGGATCTTGATAAGATGCAATAGAACAAAATATTTTCACAGGGGCAACTTACTCTTTCTTTTCTCTTTTAATAAATTTAAATCTAATGCTTCTTCTTTAATTTTAGCTTTTAGTGATGCTGTTAAAAATTTAGAGACGCTTTCTATTTCTATCTCTTTTTTAATACAATAATCACATACAATATCCATACATTGTGAAGAAGTATTAAAAGCCATTTTCTCTATAAACTGTGAGAATTCCGTAGAAGTATGAAACTCTTTGGTTACTAGGAATATATCGCTTACTTTTTCTTTTGTCATTTCTATTGTATTATCAATTACTACTCTTGGTTCCACTTTTATTCTCCTGTACCCATTGTTTAATATATTCATGTACATTGTGGGTAGGCTCAATATAAGGATTTTTACAGAATGTTTTTTCTGCTTCACCTTTCCTATCAAAAGAATGTACAATTGGATGATCAAAACAATCTGCTATAGATGAAATTGTTTTAGGATCTCCAGTTCCAAAATGTGCTACAGAAGGAAGGGTAGGATCTGCCATTAATTGCAAAATACCTTGTACTACATCATCTACATGAGTGAAGTCTCTTTCCTTTTTCCCCGTACCAAATACCGTTAGAGGCTTACCTTCGTTATAATCATTTTTAAATTTTCTAACAACCGTACTATACTCTCCATAGTCTGCCTCTCCAGGTCCGTATACATTGTAATAAAACATTAGAACATAATCTAAAGCATAAAGTTTTCTGTACATATCTAAAACAGATTCACAAACTACTTTACTAAATGTATATGGATTACCTTGAGACTCTACATATTGCGTACTGGATGAGGTAGAAAAGAATAACTTACAATTAAATATTCTAGCCCAATCTGCAACGGTGCAAGTTGTATTAATGTTATTAGTAATAGTTTCTGTAGGATACTCCAGGGCTCTACGAACTCTAGGACTATTTGCTAAATGAAAGATGGCAGATGGTGGCTCTATAGAATTTAAATGAGGATTAAAATCCACTACATCACAGGTATGGTATTCCACGCTGTTATGATCTAAGAATACCTTGCCTGTTCTACAGTCATCCACAACCGTTACACAAAACCCATTATCCAATAAATTTTTTGTAAGGTGGGAGCCTATAAAGCCACATCCGCCTGTTACTATTACATGAGGTAAATCTGTTAACATGTGCTTATTATACGACCGTTGATTGCTTTAGTCAACATCTTTATAGAAGATATGGTTATCTATAGTTACTGTTTTATTATATACCATAGACCACTTAGGTTTTACTTTAGGGCTGTGATACCACAACGAACCCTCTGTGAAGTCTTCCGTTTCGTATGTGTACATAACTTCTGCTATCAATAATATATCCCTATAGCAGTTCTCATCTTTTATTGTGTCTGGTTTTCCATCACAATACCAACTGAACTGGCATGAGTGAAGATCTATTCTTCCACTAGGATAATACTTCGTTTGTTTTACAACACCACATATAGAATCAGGAAATCTTTTATCGGTGACTCTATTAAGTGTTACAAGTGCCACAGCCATTCTACCCGCTGTTGATTCACTTCTCGCTTCGTGATAAATGTTTTGTGCTAAACATTCTATTTCACTTTCATCCGCATTTACTTCTTGCGCTATCATTACAAAAAATAATATTGGTAATGTTATCCATAACTTAC
>Ga0257110_1000150_pt1 | contig 36766 bp, 30 predicted proteins | sample LP_taG_7_FD_190184 | JGI IMG/M metagenome (GOLD analysis project Ga0257110, IMG submission 190184) | Marine microbial communities from Northeast Subartic Pacific Ocean, Canada - LP_J_2015_P26_10m | ecosystem: Environmental > Aquatic > Marine > Oceanic | place: Canada: Northeast Subartic Pacific...
CATTACTACTTATAATGTAATAAGTTATTTTATTAAGTGGTTTAACTTTATTATTAAATAAAAATATCTTTAGGTTTTATAAATGATAAAACAACAAATTATAATGTTTATATTGATGGCTTTAATCGGGATATGTTTCAACCCGATGAATATCCTTGTGAATAGTTTTAGTGATATATATGTTTCATTAACATTATTTTATGGCGGATTATTGATGGCTTCTAATATGATATGGGGGCATGAAATATATCATTACTTAACTATGGGACATTTCAATATATCTATATTTTTCACAGGAGTAATATTATCAATATTTATATCAATCTTTCTTTTACGTGAACAATTTTTAGTTTCCGATCAGCAGTGGATAAAACGAATGATTACACATCATTCCACGGCCATAACAACAACCGAGAAATTATTACAAAGAAATGATTTAATTAAAAATAAACCAGATTTATTTCGATTAGCCAAAGATATTGTATTTAATCAAAAACAAGAGATATTATTAATGAAATTATTATTGAACAAAAACACTTAAAAATATTTTAGGTGTTCAAAGTAATGAATAACGATTATTTTTTTCAATTTGTACTGATACCAATGTTAATGACGCTATTAACACAATTGTTATCAAAGATGGAAAATATGCAACCTTTTCATATAATTGAAACTATAAAACAAGTAGATTTAAAACAACTTTTTAAAAAGAGATATACGATATGTTTAAAGGGAGAACGACTAAGAAGTGTATGTCAGTATTCAGGAGAAACCAATATTGTAGAATCTTTTACAAATACTTTTTCAGCATTATGGGAATATATTATCAATAGTAATGAATACAAAGATGTATCTGAATTAACGGAATTAAATAGTAATTCTAGTTCACGAATTGATAACGAGCAAAAAACATTTTATTATGTATCACAAGAGACAAATTTTTTAATCAATAAAGAATTAGATTTATATGGTAAAACAGGTGTTAGAGAAGATACACACGAAAAGAAAAATGGTGGCTCAATAGAAAGCCAGGTAATTACAATAGAATTATTTTCTTATTCTACTGATATTGAAAAAATTAAGTTATTTCTTAAAGACGTTACAAAAAAATACACAGAAAAAATCAAAACAGAACGAGAAAAACAACGTTTCATTTATAGTATAAAACACGTAGATGATGAAGATTATTATGATTCTTGGTATGAGGCACCTTTTACAACTACAAAAACTTTTGATAATCTCTTTTTTAATGAGAAACCAAATTTGATGAAAAAAATAGATTTTTTTTTAAACAATCGTGATTGGTATTACAAAAAAGGTATACCTTATACATTGGGAATAGGATTGTCTGGAGAACCAGGTACAGGGAAAACTTCAATAATAAAAGCAATCGCGAAATACACAGATAGACATATAGTTAATTTATCCATGAAATTGTTTAAAAGTCGAAAACAGTTGTATCAATTTTTCTTTGAAACAACGTATAATCGAAAAAATATTTCACAATCAATTACCTATGATAAAAAAATTATTGTAATCGAAGACATTGATTGTTTAGGGGACATTGTTTTAAAAAGAAAAGAAAATATTATACCTCAAAATCAAGAAAATACTACTGATAAAATATTACAAACCATATTAGAAAAATCAGAAAAAGATTCTTCAGAAGAAGGTGAAAAGAAAGTATATAAGGGTCCAACACCGACAGATCCAATTACATTAGACGATATTTTAAATATTTGGGATGGAATTCAAGAACATTCAGGTAGAATTATGATTATTACAAGCAATCATTATGATAAATTAGATCCCGCTTTGGTTCGACCTGGTAGAATAGATATTAAACTTGAGATGTCTCATTTATCAAAATCGACAATACAAACTATTTACAAACATCTTTATGAAAAAAATATACCAACCAATATCATAAAAAAAATTCCCGACTATACATTTACCCCTGCGAAAATTATGAATATGTATTTAAATAATCAAGATAATGAAAAAGCTTTCTTGAATGAACTATGTAACAAAAAAATATAAGGGGGCTTTGCCCCCTTACTAATAAAATTGATAGGTTTTTTTACGTTTACTCTATTAGAAACAAATAACTCATTATGAATATGAACGACGAGAATTATAAAGAGAGTGAAGTGCGAGACTACATTAATAGGTTAACTGAAGAAGATTATTGCAATGAATGCGATGAAAAGAAAAAAATTGTTTGTTGTGATAAATGTGGAAACGCAGTATGCACTAGTAATCGATGTACTGTTATGTTCCCACATTATAAGGGTGGCGTATTTGCTGTCTGTACAAGTTGCAAAACACAAATTGAAGGTAAGTTGAAAATATTTATAGACTTAGACAAACTAAAACTTTTAAAACGAAAAATAAGAAAACGCTTGCAAAAAACAAATTAAAAAAATAAAATTTACAATATAAATGGTATAGTATATTGTAAATTTTTTATGTTTTTCTACGATTTTTGGTTTTTCTATTATAACGACGTTTTTTTCGTGTTTTTTTACCACCACGCGGTGTTTGTAGTAGAACGGATAATGAATCGAAATCACCATGCAAAAATTTAAAGTTTGTACTGTAAGCACCAGAAATACTAAGTTTGTTAGTATTTTTTCCAAATTTTTGTAAAAATATCATTCTACAAGCAGATAGTCTATCTTCTGTAATTCCAATTAGAAATTGGTTGTTTTTTTGTGTTGTCAGACTTGGACTAATGGTTTCTACTGAATGTCCCTTTATTATCGATTTTTTTGAAACAGTATACATTTCTTGACTCCAATCCCCGATACTCTTTACTAATAAACGACGAATTAATCCATCACCTAATTCTTCAAAAAAATCTCTGTAAACATCGCTATAGTTAGATCTGGTATTAATTTTATTTTGTAGTATATTATATTTTTCTAACATATAATCAATTAATTCTCTTAAAGAATTTGCTGCATTTAATCTTGTGTCTTCTTTTCCTGAAGTTAAATCCATAAATTCTTGAAATCCTACATCTTTTTTTCCTTCTTTACCAAACTGCATTGTTAATAAAACATCTACTTCATTTTCTTGCAGTTGTAAGTCGACAGTATAATACATATCTCCTCCTTTTACTTGTAGTTTTGAATCATGTAAATAATCTCCCTTTTCGGTTTCAGTTTCACCTTGTTTAAATTTACACGAAGCCATTCCATCTAATATTGATGGAATAGGACAAAATGTTTGACGTTTTAACCAAGGTCCATATTTGTTATCTGTAACCTTTGCTGCGTTATTTACAACAAATCTATTCTCATTTATATATCTATTTTTCATTAATTTTTCTATTATTTGACTCGCATTAATATTTTTGTTATTTGTACCGTGTAATAAAATATTACTATCATCTTCATCATCTTCTACATCCATATCATCTTCTTCATCTTGTTTTACTATTTCAGTAATCATCTCGTAAATACTATCTTCAATGTCACTAGTATTAATAGTAATATCTTCTCCATTAAAAAAAGGTCCAAATAATAAAATTAAATCTACACCTTGATATTGATCTTGTAATTCTGATAATAGTTCACTTTTTAACTCTGTTTTTGAATTTCCAAAAATAATATTTTTATAATTCACTAATATCAAAAATAATTGTGTATTATATAAATAATACTTATTTTTTTTTTTTATAGACATGCTTTCGGTAACCGGTTCAAATTTTACACTAATATCGCCATGATCGTATTCTTTATCAATAACATTAATATATCTCAAAAAATACAAAATGTTATGTGCTAACATCTCTCTTAAGAATTCTTTTTGATCTTTTGGTTTCAATCCTCCGTTTTGTCCACCTTTGATTGCAGAAAGACAAGTTGGATCTTGTATACAGCGTATAATTTCAAGTAAATTAGTATTTATATCATTAAATTGACCTGTAGTGTCTGACTTAGTTTTGTCTGGATGAAATTGACGTAAAATTTTTCTTTTTAATGATTCTATTTTCATTTTTAATGCATCAGGATTGCTTTTTTCTGCTTCTGTAATTACTATTTTATAATTTGGTGAAAGTGTATTTATATCCTGAATTACTTTATTCACATCAAATAAAACAGGATTATTTTTAGTTAATACTAATTGATATAGATCTCGTTTTATTTCTAACTCAGCTTTTTTTATTTTTGTAGTTAAATCGTCTTGTAAAATAGCCTTTTGAAGTAATGGTTTTATTTTTGGTATATATTTATCTTTTACGACCTCAATGTATGAATATTCCGAATTTTCTAATTTATTTATTGCTGGTTGAATAATAAGTTCTTGTAAATCATATACACCTATTTTTTTTTCTCTATTAACACTTTGCATTATATCTAAGACATTTAAAAGACTGTCACTAAAAACAAAATTTGTGAAATTTTCAACAAAATTATCAACCATTTGCATTGAATATGTTGTTAATTCATTCGAAGTCATTTTGACTAAGTCTGTTTCACCACCTCCAAATTTTCGTTTTTTTCCACCATTACCATCAATATCATCCTCTTTCGGTCGTTTAGTTCCTGATTTTCTACCAGTTGATTCTTTTAACCTTAATAAACGTATTAATTCGTTTAAATCTTTCACAATATCTGTATGGCCTTTTATTCTAGTCGCACCTTCTTGAAAGTCATGAATGGGATCTAATGTAAATAGATTTAAAAATAAATACTTAATACTTATTGAATCGAGTGTAATGGTAGTATCAGTTTCTGATTTTGATAATGGTTTTTCTGGAGTAAAACCTTTATATTTTTCATTTTTTTTGGTTGATAAAGGACTTGGTGAAGGTGTAGGTTTTTTGGTTACTGTAGGTTTGGTTGGAAAAGCTCTATTGTAAAAAACTTGAATAGCATCTTCAATTGTTTCAAATGCACCATCACCCTTACTTGAAATGAATTTAAATTCAAAAATATAAGTACGCATTAAAAATCCGAAAAAAAATATATACAATTTTTGTGTAGCTTCATATTTACCTTCTGCAATTTTTTTTAATAATGATTTTTTACTAAAAAAATTCTCCAATTCTTCATCCAATAATCCTACTAATATATTTTTATTAGTAATACTCCATTCTTGAAAAAATTTGGGTAAAATTTTTTCTTTTAAATGAGTGTGAAGATCACGTAACTCAGGATACTGTCTATAACTCAGTTTATAAAACAATGAGCCACGTGCTGTAAAATTTTGTTTAATGACTTGTGAAACAAGTGCGTAATGACTATGACGATTATGTTTAATAATATTAAAAATATTATTGTATAAATAATGTTCGTTTGATTCAATTACATCAAAATAATCTTCAAATGTTTTGCTCATTATTTATCTATATAATAGATAAATAATTAATTATTAATAATAAAAAGCAGGTAAACTATTAAAAACAGAATATGTTTTTGGTTTACTGGAGTATTTTGGATAAGGAACCCCTTGAATTACGCTTACTAAAAAGTGGTATAAATTATAGATTAAAAGTTCTACACTTGATATTAAAAATGGATAAACGACTAAACCACCAAGTAGATACCATTTATGTTTTGGTGATATATCAATACGATCTTTGATAATCATATAAGCAATAACACTAACAATAATATAATAAATCCACCAAATATAAAAATTAAATACATTCCATCCCATTATATTTTGATTCATATGTTTTACACGTGCAAGATCAGTAGAATATTTATCACGTAGACGTGCATTTTCTACATCAATCATTTCATTTTGCCATTTTACGGAATTATATAAATCACGTTTAGTTTCAGACATATATAATTCAATGCGATTAAATTTTTTATTTATAATTTGAAAAACGATCTGTTAATTCTTTACTATGATTTAATCCTTTATAATAAACATCATTATCGTAATGGTTGTTTAAAGGCAATAAATCATTTTCATCTGCGGGATAATATACCTTACGATTTGTCTTTCTACAGTCGTTTATTTCTGTAGAATCTTCCATGGTTGTGAAATAACATTTTCCAGGAGGAGATTCTCCCGGAAGTGATTGTTCTAAAAGATCATTACCTAGAGAATTAATATCATTTAAAGAATCATTATAATTTTTTTCATTATTGATTTTATCGAACGAGCTTGATATGTCGTCTATGGAATTCATAGTAGATCCCATAATAGATTTCATTGAATTTTTAACATTTGTTTTATTATGTATTTTTCTTTGTTCACGTGTAGCAGTTTTTGGGTCATATGTAGCAGGGTCGTATGTTTCTGCTTTTTTTCTTTCAGCCATTTCATTTTCTATTTTCATTTGTTCACTCGTCTTACCTGGTATAAACTTGGGGCATAAATTTAACGAATTATTTACTACAAAAGATTCTACGACAGGCGAACTACTACCCTGAGAACTATTTTTATTAGTATTTGTTGTACAAACACCTGTTTTATCATTCCAAACTGTATTTTCCCCACAACATCCATCTGAATAACAAAGACCTAAATCTTTAAATAGATTATTATAGTCACTTACGGCGGGCGTTGATGAACCATCTAAAATTTTTGGAGGCGGTAGTTCTAATTTATTAAAATTGATATGACTACGTGATTGAATATTAATATAAATATAAAAAGCAACCAATGTCCAAATCGCGAAATTAAAAATATGCAATAAAACAAAGATTGTATTTACCCCTGGATCAACTGGTTCTTCAAAAGCATATTTAACAATTAATAGCAATACAATATGTATTACTATACAAAAAATTAATATTAATAAAATTTTTGTGTAAGAAGCTTTTCGTAAACTATTTGATTCAGTTAAAAGAGCTTTTCTTCTTTCTTCCTCATCTACTTGATCGATTAACATTTTCTTTTTTTCAAGACGTTCTTGTTCTTGTTCAACAATATCAATAACTTTATTTTGTTCTGTTAATACATTATTCGCTGATGTGTTTGCTTTTTTATAACTATCTGTGGTATTTTTCATTTTGTTTTGCAAATCTAAAACATAATTTGCAATTAAAGGTGCATTGTTAACATTTGGATAAGAGTTTGATAAATCTGTTAAATATTTATCTTGAACGTGGAATACCCCAGACAAGTCAAATTTTCCTTTATTAGTATTATCATCATTATTTTTCGACATTATATATTACTAATTGTATATATTAGAAATATATAAATCTTTAAAAAAAAGAACATTATTCTTTCGCCAATAATATTGCGAATACAATAAGTGTAGCTGTTGTAACTGTTCCTAAAGCAAATAATAATTGTGAATTTACATATAAATCGTTATTGTCTATTATTTTTTTTTTACGAACATCTGGTATTAATTTCGTGCGAAAATGTAATAATTCATCACCCTTAAAATCATATTTTGGTTCATCAGTCATTTCATTACGTAAACGCATATATCCAGGTATGTCTTTTTGTAATTTATCATATTTTTTATTTATACCCATCATTTTTTTACTATACTTTCGTTCTGACTTTAGATTATTTCTTATAGCATCACCAGTATCTGAAATTGCGTGTGTTACTTTCGATTTATTTTTTTTATCGGTAAATCCTTCTTTTGTTTTCCATGATCCATCATTAAAATATTTCGCATCATCATATAAAATCTTCTTTGCATCATTTTGATGTTTTATGAAAACAGGATCACCACAAATACCTAATTTTGTAGGTTCAATAATTTGTTTATTATCAATCGCATATTTCGCATATTTAAAGGTATCGGAAAAGTTTGTTGTATTTTTAATATCGTTTATTTTATTTATATTTCTAAACGTTCCACAATTCAACGATCCGCTAACATCTAATTGATAATTTCGTAAAAACACAGACGATGAATTTTCATCGATAGGATGTTCTGTATTTGAAGGCGGAATACGATTATAATAAGGTAAAGAGTTATCTGAATTAATAACGCATTTTGGACTTTTATTAGAAGTATACGTAAAATAATATCTACAATTTGGATCATCATTACATAATTCTTTACATTCAACACCTGTTAAATCTTGTTCTTTTGAAAAGTATTGATTATCAACACTTGTTTTATTAGGATAATAACCAGATTTTTCGCGATAACTATTTGAATATTCTAATATAGAATCACTCAATTTATCGCTGAACTGATTCATGTAAAAAGTACCATTATCATCTGCCTTGTTTTTTATTTGATAGGTTTTACCCATTCTAAAATCACCTTTTATTTTGTATATAGAATAACAAAATGGAGCAGGGTTCATTTGTTTATTTACTATAGAATATTCAATATTAATACTAGGTATTACACCATACGACAATCGGTTGTCTTCGTTATAATCATATCTATTGTTTAAAACGTCGTTTAAATTTTTTTTAAAACTTTTATAAAAGAGAGATAATTGTGAAAAATCATCAACCATTATTTTATTGTTTTGTATATCAAACATAGAATAACATTTAAATCGATCGTTTAAAAAATCTTGGTTATTTTCTGAAACGAATGCAGAGTAAATAAGCAAAATAGGATCTTCTGTATTGTACATTGATTCTGCTGTTATATTTCGTGTTGTAAGTTGATTATCTACCATTTTCTCTTCAACTATTGAAAATGATAAATCAACCACGTCTTTTACTTCGCTAGAAAAATAGCATTGTATACGTATTGGTACATAGCATTCATTTGCATAATAATTACTAATTGAATTATTGTTATTATTTATATCAGAATTACTAGAATAATATTCACAAACAGAATCATCTCCAATCCAAACGTAGAAATCGCAATTTTCTCCATTTGATATAAATTTATAATTTCCTGGTTTTAGATAAATCAAACCTGTAAAATCCAAGCTAATAAGTTCTGTATCAGCAGTCGGATTTTCGGCATTTGTTTGTACATCTTTTAATAATTGAGCTAACATTGTTTTAAATCCAGTAAAATCTTCAATCACACCTATTTTACTTGTATCGTTTTCGATAGTTATATTGTAAGATAAATTTGTAGTATCGATATTTGGTAATACTCTAGGGAGAGTTAATTTCGGATCTTTACTTTTATTTAATATGAATTTCAAACCCGATTTTCGAGTTGAATTAAATTTTTCGATTTCATCTTTTTTATATTTATTATATAACTTTGCTAAATTCATTCTCCATGCGTCAATACCGTTCGTAAACGATATCTCTTTCCAAGAAGAAACATTAGAAAATACATCACGTCCAAATCTACCAATGTTAGAAATGATAACTCCTTCTGGGCTGTCTTCAAAATGATAATATTTATAATTTTCGCTAGATGGATTACTTTCCTCCTTTTCTATTTTGTAAACATATTCTTTATAATTTTTTACAAAATCTGATAATCTATCAAATGTAAATAAATGATTTGAATCCATAATATATATTTATATTAGATGAATATATATTTGTTATTGCTAATTATCTATTTATAATATCAAAAATTAAGACATATACTAAATAAAAAAACAAAATCGCTAAAAGAGTATTGATTAATATACGACTATTAAGCATTCTATAAATAGGTGCTGTACGTACATTTCTATTTTCTTGAATATATTTTAATTTTTGATCCAGATCTTTACGTAGTGTTAATATTTCTTCATGATTAGTTTCTAATTCTTCAATATTTTTTTTATAAACACCAACTGTTTTACCATTAATTGTTGTTTGTTTGTTATATACCTTTTCAAGATCATCTAGAGATGTGAATAAATCGATATAAGCATCATTTAATGAACTAAAACCATCGGTTGTACTCAATTGACATGGCGGATCTACTAATTTTGCCGTATCTTCATTCTGACAACGAATATATCTCGCATATGTAGTTTGAAATTTATTTAAGTTATCCGAAACCGCATTTTGCATTTTAAAAACATCTTGAGGATTAGTTAAATCTTTTGTTTCTGGAGATGGGGTAAATTGCACATACATAATTATTAATCTATATATATATAGTGGATTATTTATTATAGTGATAGATAAATACTAAAGTTCCTATGATTCCAGCAGATAAATTTAATGTTTTTAAAATAGCAAAATTGTATTTGGTTTGTAAATTTTCATAACTTTCGTCAGAAGTTAAATGATTATTACGTTTATTATACATAGTATTTACTAAATTATTATTTTTACACAACTGATATTTGTAACATTTATCTAAATTTGAATCATCATCACATTTAAAAGCATTTATTTTTTGCTCTTCTTCTAATACTTTGCATTGATTTTCATTAGGTAAATCCTTTCTTTTTGTAGAGTAATAAAAATCATACGGTGTATAATTTAATTCAAAATTATATTGCTTGTTAGAAATATTCGACATATATACAAATACTTGCTATAATAAGTATTTGTAAATTTTTTAAACACATACTCGATAATAATCGGTTTTCATTGCTGTTATACTTGAACGTTCAAATAAACAGATATTTCCCGGCCTTAATGCATTTACTAAAGCCTGTGGATCAAATCTAGATATTTCGGGAAGTTGAGATTTATCGCGAATTTGAATATCTTTCATAAATTTTTCTTCTTCGGATTCGTCTAAAATTCTCATATATGGAACCAATGTGTGATCTAAAATATTAAATTGTAAACGTTTAATATTGTGAATCACAACAAATATACCATCATGATCAAATAAATATCTCATTCGAGTTAAAATTGTATCGTTTGGTTCATCGTCAATAATAATCATCAATGTATCTTTTTTTGTTAATATTTCTTCAATGGAAAACAAATCTTCAATAATATTATCTAAAACTTCTTTTTTAATTTGCTTAGTTGTTTGTTTAAGTGTAAAATAGTATTTAATATACACTTTTGTTTTTTTTTCTTTATGAGTAAGCAACATATCTAATTGGGTATTTGATAACATAGCATCTATTTCATTCATACTAAAAGTATTATAGTCTTCAGTATCATATCCTTGTTTTTGTAATTGTTCTAACAATGTTTTACGAGAGTTATATATCTTGATAATTCGAGAACTAACTGTAGACATTTTACTAAATATTAATATATATATAATATCTTAATATCCTTTCTCTAATTCAATTTTATCTATCTACTTTTTTAATTACTAAATTCGAGAAATCTACGTCCGCTGCTCTCTCAACGGGCGGTAATGCAGGGGGAGCACTTTTAATATTATCTTTTATAACAATAGACGGTTCGTTTACCATAGAATTTTGTTCAACAGTATTCGCAGATGTTTCCGTTGTTGCGGTAGGTAATTCCGAAGTAGAATGATCACTTCCATCACCATTAAAGAATTTTGGCGCTATAATTACTGTAGGTTGTTGTGATTTTTGTTGTATTTCATTTTCTATTGGTATATCATTTATTTGTTTTGGTCTAAAAAGCTCTGGTTTAAATATGTGCAGTTGTGATTCTGGAATAATATCATAACCTGATACCACATTTACTGAATCATTATCACTTAATCCAGTATCATCAATTGCTTTAATTGTTATGAATTTAGGTCCAAGATGTGTAATTTCCCAAGGCCTTTTTGGATAATTATCTTTACAATTTCTTTTACATACACGATCGCCTTGTTTATATTTATTTTCACCACCACCACCGGTTTGCATATCATCATCCGGAGCATAAGGTGGTGAAATCGGATTATAAGGAGGTGAAACAGGAGCATATGGTGGTGAATTTGGATTATATGCAGGTGAATTTGGATTATATGCAGGTGAATTTGGATTATATGCAGGTGAATTTGGATCGTTTCCAGGTGCATAATCTGGAGAAACAGGTGCATATGCAGGTGAATATGGTGCATAATCAGGACTTTCAACCAAATTTACGTGTTTAATTTCATCTCTACTAACTGCAATCGAAAGGGTATCATCGGTTTTCTTCAGAATTTTGCTATCAGGTATTGATTCTATATTTTCCATATCTTGTGTGATAATACCAATATTTTCATCATCCATAATTGCCTTTATCCTCCATTGACGACCTTGTTTTTCGTCATTATTAAAATACACTCTATCATCTTTATAAAATTCGATTACCTTTTCGGGTGTAAAATCTTGGGCATCTGGTGTTTTAAGATGATCTTGTTTTTTGTGTATTTTATTAAAAATAGCGCGTATTAAACCGTTTGGCTGCATTAACTCATTTTGAGTCAATGTTTTTATATTATCAGAATAAGACATGCTGTTTATTTGTTCTATATTGTCTTCTGTTATGATTCTTAATTGAATATTCATTGCTTGTAATTCTTGGACAAGAAGTTTAAATGAATAAGGAATTGAAACAATACTAAACGAACGACCGAATTTTGTAACGTGTTTAATACGCATATTATCATTTTCAAGAGAGCCATTATATTGAACAGGACCATCCATTATTGGACTCATAAATAAATTCTTAGAAGGATTGTATATTGAAATTAAACCACTTTGGTTACAAACAGCTAAATATGACTTGTCTGCTCTTTCCATCATAGATTCTTTTAAAAATTCGTTCATACCGTGTGAAATAACAGTATCACGTTCCATTTCACCAATACGTAAACCCCCATCATTTGCGCGTCCACTAACAGGTTGTTTTGTTAATGCGGTTTTTGGACCAGTACTTCTGAAATTAACCTTATCTTTTACCATATGTTTCAATCGCATATAGTAAGTAGGGCCCATAAATATTTCTGACTCCATTTGTTCACCAGTCATACCATTATATAAAACTTCATTTCCATTACTATGAAAACCGTTTTTAACTAATAATTCTCCATAAACTCCAATCTTGGACCCTTTGTTGTTAAAAGCTGTACAATCTCCAAATCCACCCATCATAGCACACGCTTTACCAGTAATACATTCAACCAACTGTCCGATAGTCATACGAGATGGAATAGCGTGTGGATTTACAATGATGTCAGGGCGCGTACCATCTTTAGAAAAAGGCATATCGCGTTCAGGTACAACAAGACCAACTGTACCTTTTTGTCCGGCACGTGATGCTAATTTATCACCAATTGCCGGTATACGTTGCTCCAAAACTCTTATTTTAGCAATACGTTTTCCATCTTCATCGTCAGTAATAAAGGCCTTATCTACAATACCTAATTGCCCTTTTTTTGGAAATTTTGAATTATCAATATAAGAAGGAGTTGTGTTTAAAGTGGTACCTGGAACAGGAGTCGTAACCTCAACTAATCCAATTAATGCAGTTTCATCATTTACAAGTGTACCTTCTTTAATCAACCCGTGTTTATCTAGTTTACTATAGTCTGTACCAAATTTTGTACCAACAATTTCTGTATTATCGTAAATATTCATAAATTTTTTCTCATTTATAAATTCGGCGGTAGTATTTTGTTCTTCATGTGATTCATAGCAAGAAATATAAGAAGTTCTAAATAAACCACGTTTTATAGAACCTTCATTAATTAAAACCGCATCTTCCACATTATAACCAGTATAACAGGCAATTGCTACGATAATGTTTTCACCATAAGGATTTTCTTCTTGTGTGATATGACTCAAATATCTAGACTTTACCAAAGGTGTTTGTCCGTAATTTAATAACACAGCAGTTTTATCCATACGTACTTGAAAATTTGTATGATACATTGAACAAGCTTGTTTACTTTGACCGCAAGAAAAAGAATTACGGGTTGCTGGATTGTTTTCTGGAAAAATAATCATATTGGACATCATACCAAATATTAAAGAATTATGTATTTCACAATGAGTATATTGTTGTTTATCAGATTGTTCGACAATATCTGTATCCATAGCTATTAATGTATGCTCACTCTCACTATTATCAATATAATCTAATACAGCTTTATCTTTTAAAAATCTATCCAACTTAGCAGGATTAGTTTCACTTTCTACGCCTTCATATAATTCAAACATATTGTATATTTTCATTTCAGAAGGTTCAAATACAACGCCTTCACGCTTTTTATTGAATCCGCTTATTAAGTCCAGCCAAGAAAAATCGCTATCCTGTAATCGTTTTAATATTTTCTTGGACTGATACGACATCTGACCTGTTTCTTCGTCTTTATAAAAGATTGGACGACACAATCTTCCTGCATCTGTGTAAACAAAAATAGTTTTTAAACGGATATCGAATGTAGCACTCGTGTAAATTGGAATTAATGCATTACGTCTGTAAAGTCTAAATGTTTTGATACATTCAATAGGTTGTTCTACAGCACCTACCATATATCCATTAATCATTACTTTGGTTACCCTAGATAAAGTACTCGGTGTATGTTCTTCAATTAATTTCATACCCCATTTTTCACGAAGCCATTCAATCATTGGTTCTCTTGAAACACCACGAGTTATATATGTGGATAAAGAAAGATGTTTATGTAAACCTATACTTCCACCATCAGGTGTATCAATCGGATCGATATACCCCCATTGTGAATTATGTAAAATACGTGGTCCAACTAATTTAAGACTACTGTCCAAGGGAAGGTTCGTTTTTCTTAGATGATTTAACGCAGAATTAAATGAAAGACGATTTAAATCTTGGACAGCACCTATGCGTTTTGTATGAGTATATGCACCCCAGTTTCCTTTGAATGCTTTTTTGAATCCTTTTTCCAATTCTCTTTCTTTAAAAACATCCTTGTAATTTTGTGTAATCAATCCAAAGAGGTTATTTTCATATAAATCTTGGTTATAATACAAACGTTTTTCAAATTCTAGATGAATAGCACGTAATTGAATAGACCAATATTCTCGGAAAAGGTCATAAAGTAACGATCCCACTAATTCAACGCGCTTAAATTTAAAATTATCACGATCTGTAGGTGATTCGCTACCTGTATAAACCGATAATAATCTAAAAACAATGTCGCCAAGAGCATATGCCTTTGCGATATAGTTAGTTTCACCAACATGAGGTAGAAAATAATCAGTTAATATTTCTAAAGCGTGGGTAACTCCCTTCCCTTTTGTTAAAAGGGCAATATATTCCAATGCATTCTGTTGATTCATAATAGTGGAAGCATCGTGTACACACGGAATAAAATGATCTATTAGTGATTCATATTTTTCCATGTCCAAGAGACAATACGAAATAATATCTTTATCGGAAATAACACCTAAAGCGCGAAATACAATAAAAAGAGGTACTGGGGATCGAACATTTGGTATTTTAACGACAATTTGTTTATTTGTATATTTGTTGGTAGGTGTGCATATTTTTACAGAAAATGTACGTACGGGTTTGGAGGCATTTTCAGATACACATCGCATTTCTGCTGAGTATAGGTACTTTTCATCATCTACTTTTTTAATATACAACATATTATCTGCAAACTTTTCTTGCGCTACAACTGTTTTTTCTTTACCATCGACGATAAAGTATCCACCCAGGTCATTTCTACATTCACCTAATGTGTGGCGTGTATGTTTGGGTAAATCATTTAAAATACAAAAATCAGATTGAAGCATAATAGGAAATTTTCCAAGGAAAACTTTTTCTAAAGTATGAATACGTGTTTGTGTACTACCTTGCATGGATATCTCAGAAATATCTCTCAATTTAGCCGCTGCTTTTGTAGTCATTTCGAATTTTAACTCGTCCTTTTTCCTTTTTTTTATTTTAGTCTTTTTTGGAGTACCTGCACCTCCTGTTTTTTCGGGTTCTTTTTTACCTTGTTTAATATCATCTTTTTCTTGAATAACGTCCGTCCTAATTGATTCAGAAAGTTTTTTTGTTTGTTCTGTTTCTTGTGGATAGTTTTCAATTGTAACTCCACCATTCATTGTTTGTTTCACTAATTCGGCACCAATTACAGTAGGAATTTCACCGGGTTTTAAAAAATCAATAAATTCAACATCAATATCATAATGAATAGTCATACTATAGTTCATATTTCGTAATCTTGCTTCATTAGGATACATATAATGCACATTCGATTCGTCGTGTATAACTGGTTTACCAAAATATATTTTTGTACCATCTTTACCACCCATATAAAGTTTACATTGTGATAAAAATTCATTTGTATCAGGATCAAGTTTCGAGTAAAGTACGATAGGGTTTTTTTCACGGAAAATTTTAAAAATACCGTTCTTATAAAAGTCGTTATACGAATCAATATGATGTCGTACTAAAGCTTTTGGATTATCATTAAAATAAGTATTGATAATATTCCATATGGTAGCGTTATCCATTCTAAATATGTCTTATAAATTGACTATATATATATTTATAAGACCTTTACGTATTTTTATTACATTTCTATTTTTTCATCAAATATATCATATACATCTTTATCGTGAGTAATTATAATAATTGACTGTTTGTATGGTTTGAAATATTTAATAATTTCTAATAGTTCCATTTTTAACTCTTTATCAAGCGCATTTGTAGGTTCGTCTAATATTAATATCTTGGACGGATTTACAAGACCACTGATAATATTAACAATTTGTCGTTGCCCGCCTGATAATTTTTCACCAGAATAACCAGCACTATCATTATTCAAATCAACATTTTTATACAAGTTTTTAATTCTAGGATAAGAAAGAATCTTTTTATAAAGATCTCTACAAGTGTTTTCTTCTTTGCACCCGTATAATATATTTTCTAAAACTGTCTTATCAAATAGTCTAGAATTTTGATTGATATAAGTGATATTATCACGAATATAATCGGGATCAATATCTGTTAAATTAACTCCGTCAATTGTAATCTCACCTTTTTCAATTAAATGAAGTTTTAATATAATTTTTAAAATGGAACTTTTACCTTTTCCTGATTCTCCAGTAACACCAATAATTTTATGATCATCGCAAGTAAAATCAATAGTTTTATCTTGAAAAACATAGTCTAAATCTTTATTGTATCGAAACCAAACATTTTTGAAATCAAACTTTTTAAAATCAAGTTTTCGGTTTTTATAATGTTTTTTTATCGTTTTCACACGATCTTCAAATGATTTAAATGGTTCAACAACAGCATCTAATCGACTTAATTGTTCTATCGAATCACTTGCTAGACTAGCACAAGAATTCATACGTTCTTTAAAGACCATTAACAATGTAAACAATGATACAAATTGAATAGCGTCTATTTTTCCTTCCATATAAATATGAATAGCATAACCAGTACATATAAACATAGTTAATAAGGTAATTAATTCAATCATAAATTTAGCAGTGGATACACTATAATAATAATCACGATGAGCCTCTTCCGTTTCCTTTGCTTCTTTAGAGAAAATGTCTGTTTCAACCGTTTTTTGTCCTCTTGTAAAAATCTTATCGATGTTGTTTAATACTTCAGTTAGATGTTTCTCAAAAAATAGATTACTCCTTTCATAATTATTACTTCGATTCCACATGATAGTCCACATATAATACATTAGTAATACCCATAATATATTCCCTAAAATAAAAATAATACCGATAGTTTTATTTTGATAAACAAAATATCCCATTGTAACCAGAACAAACATTAAATATGGTAAGGTATAATTCATCAAATCAGAAATGATTAAATAACATGTATTCGATAATCTATTAATAGGTGTACTTAATTTAGTAAAATTGATATTACTAATATCTTCATTGTTTGTTTTAAATATAACATCAATTAAGTTAAACCGCATCCATTGTTTTAGTTTAGTCAAAATAACATCTTGTGTTAATTTGTAACCATAATTGAATAATGCTAAAAATAATCTCGAATACATAAAATATTTAAAAAACAGCACACTTTTATCAAATGTATTATCTTGTACACTTGTTTGTAAAGCTGCATTAAAATATGTAATTACATTTGTATGTAAAATATTTCCAAGTAATGATAATGTGATAAGAAATATTGTTTCGTGTAAATTCTCTTCGAAAAAATTAACAAATAAATATTTAACAATTTCCATTATATATATTGGTTTTCTATTTTAAATCATAAAAATTTCTCAATAATATTATATAATGGATAGCAAGCTTCAATCACTTTTTGGCCCCCTTGATCGTAAGTACTGTGATTGGTTTTTCTACTTATCATTAGTAGCTTTTGTTTTTATGGTATTGACCATTATTAGCGGTGTTTTTGTATTATTACAAAAAAAAATGAAAATGGAATACGTATTGGCTATTCTTTGGACATCCGCCATGTATGGCGCTTTCTACTTCCAAAACCGTCTTTTATACACAATGTGTTTAAAATAAATGCGTTTTAGCTAAATAGTATAACTCTATATATAATACAAATCTATGGATACTTTGTATTATAGCAATTACTGTAAACATTCACAGCGAGTACTACAGTTTTTAGTAAAAGGTAATTTAGCAGAAAAAATGAACTTTTTATGTATCGATAATCGCGAAAAACATCCTTCAAACAACCAAATATATATTGTTTTAGAAAACGGTAAAAAAGTGATAATGCCGCCTAATATTCAAAGTGTTCCTTCACTTTTATTGGTACGTCAAGGATATCGGGTTATTTTAGGAGATGATATTATTCGTTATTATCAAGTAGATGCTAATAGAGAGAGTAAAAAAAAAATATCAAATCAAATTCAAGAGCCGATAGGAACAGGATTAATAATGTCGGCGGGTGGTATGAATATTGTTTCTGAACCATATACTGCATTTGATTTAACACCAGACGAATTAAGTGCTAAAGGCATTAGTACAAGACGTAATTTACATAATTATGTATCAGTAAATGATGATATTATTAGTATTCAAACTCCTCCCGATACTTATCAACCTGATAAACTTGATACAGAAGTAACGATTGGTAGCTTACAACAAAAAAGAATGGATGAAATTGAATCAAAGCAACAAAATATGCATATTTAAACCCTTGGATAATTATTTTATTAATAGACCACAATTTCCTTCAGGACCTCTGTGTCCTTGAGGTCCTTTTTCACCAATATCACCTTTTTCTCCAATAGGACCGATTGGTCCTTGTCTCCCTGTTGGAACTTCAATTGTAAAAATATTATTGAAATTATTATTTGATTTTAAATTTATTGAAAATTTATCGCTGTCTTTTTTAACAACCGTATCTAACTGTAAAATTTCGTCTAGTTTATAATTATACAACTTTTCTTTTAATGCATTTAATTTAACTTTGGTATTGTAAAGTATTTCACCCTTTTGTTTCAAGTATTGTGTATCAATTGAATTAGAAATAGGATTGTTATCTAATGATTCGGGATCATCAAACGATTCTTTTATTTCTTCTTTTTTATTTAAATTATAATAAAAATAAACGACTGCACAAAATAGTATAATCAATAATAAAATTACTTTATTCATTTATATTTTTGTATATAATACAAAACTATAATATTATTTTAATTCTTATTAAACATATCGTAGAATTTTGGTAAAAAATCATCACCGACAGCTCCTTCTGGCCCCCTTAATCCCCCTCTTCCTAATTCACCTTGTATTCCTACAATTCCCGTTTCACCTTGTTCTCCAGGTTTTCCGTTTGGTATAATCATTTCTAAATATTGTTTAGGTGCCTCTCCATCTTTTGATTGAGAAAAATCTTTTTTAATTAGTGCTGTGGCAGACATTGAATGTGGAGCTAATGTAATGCCGTCCTTTTTTATATCTAATATATTAGGATAACTTTGAATATATTTTTGGATATTTATTAATCTTGCTTTTAATTGTTTTAAATGATCTGTAGCAGACTTATTCCAATCGTCAGCTATTTTTATTAATACGGGATCGTTTTCAGAGGCAATAGGTCTCTCTGGAACACACGGTTCTTCAAGTGCTTTCAGTTCCAATTCTTCCCAAACATTAAACATATCTACCCATTTTTTACATGACTCATTCCCTGTATCTAAAATTAATGATGATTGACGTGAAATATTACCAGGAACACTGTTAGATACGTCTGTCCATAAAGCTGTTAGTTTATCTTTACCATAGTCATATGTATCAGCCATTGTTATAGCTTTACCACATTCTCCAGCAGCTTTTAAATATTCATCTCTTACACAAATTGGAATATCATTATCATCTATTCCAACACGCGTGTCTTTTACCACACATTGATCATATAAAAGTGGTATTTCATCTGACCACATTTTGAGTGTAGCTTTAATTTGCGATAATGTTAATTTTGCATAACCACTATTATAGGTTGATCTCTGATCCATAGGATACCAATTATAGCAATAATTAATATAATCATCTACTCTCTTTGCTTGTTTGTATTGAGGAAATTTTTTTGTATTTTTAATTTTACTCATTACTTTATTTGATTTATCTTTGTAAACTTTAATACTATTCCGAAAATCTTCAATCAATTTATTAAGTCCACAAGACTGTAACCCAGGTTTATTTAATAGCGTATTATCATTTAAACAAAAATTAAATACATATTTAGGTATATCATCTTTTATTGCCTTCACTTGATTAATATAAGTTTCAATTTGATTATCAAAATTTGTATTTTTTGTATATCTGTATCTATCTAATTTATTATACCATCTACTATGCCAGTGACGCCATCTACTTCTTCTACCCCAACGTCTTTTTGAATGTGAAACATCCTGCCATTGAGATTGATATGTCCATAAGTAAAGAGGACTTGCATCTTTAACTAATATAGGTAAATTATCTCTGTAGATATTTAATTTTGTTTCCATTGCACTTTTTGCATCTCGAGGGATATATCTTAATGCACCCTCAATAGTGTCTCTAACATCTTCTATAGCATCTAAAATAGTCTGTTGTTTATCACCCTCTGTCGATTTGTCTTCGTTATATTTACTCATTGTAGGCCAGTTTTTCAATTCTTTTTTCTCTCTTGCCGCCCTGAGTTCATTAAGACACCATGTAATATTCCATGGATAACCATAGCCACAAGTATTTCTATTAGGTGTAGTCATTTATATATATAATATAAAATATTATTTCATATCTCCGCGAATACCGTAATAACCAGGTATACCAGGTGGACCTTGTTCTGCATTTAAACCACGTTTACCTTGATCTCCTTGATCTCCTTGAACACCACCAATACCCGCTCTGGCCTGCCAAATATGAAAATCTAGAATTAAATTTGTTAAATTACCACTTAAATCTATTCTAGGTATATCTCTAGATTGTAGATCAAATTTAGGATTATTTTCACACGAAAAGGAAATTTTGTATCGTTTTTCTAAATCTTCAATTTGGTTTTCTAAAATTTTAATTTCGTCTGCTTGTTTTTGCATTTCTGCGTTTAAAACATTAATACGTGCACTAAATTTACTTGCTCTAATTGGTGGAGGACATTTTAAATCTTTAATGCGTTGTATAACTTGTGGAGGCATTTCTTTTGGTGTAGGTAGTTTTGCGAAATCATCGGCCATTTTTATATAATATATTAAAATATTACTACATTATATAATATGATTAACGGCGAAAAACGCCCCTGGGGGTTCTATGAAAATGTTTTTGAAAGTGACGGATTTAAAATTAAACACATTTGTGTTTTTCCAAATAAACGTCTTTCTTTACAAAGTCATAAACAACGAAGTGAACATTGGGTTATAACTAAAGGTTCTTGTAAAGTTCAAGTCGGGAAAGATATCTTGGTTTTAAATGAAAATCAACATATTTATATTCCAAAAGAAACTCTTCATAGAATAGAAAATATTGGAAAAGATAATCTTCATTTCACGGAAACTCAAATAGGATGTTACTTAGGTGAAGATGATATAGTACGTTATGAAGATGATTTTGGTCGTAATTAACAATAATTGTTCCCACCCAATGATCCACGTGGCCCGGATTGTCCCTTTGGTCCTATCGGTCCTTTTGATCCTTTATCTCCGCGAATTCCTGCAACACCAGGCATTGGTGGTGGGAAAGCAAAATTAAATTTAATATCGTTCGGATAACTTCCACCAACAGTAAAAGTTGGTTCTTTATGTTGAAATAAATTATTATCTACATAACCTATGTTAAATTTCATATTTTTCATATTACGGTCTAATAATTGTTCTTGTCGTAGAATATGTTCAATATCTTTATCTAATGCATTATAATCAATTTGATTATTGGTTATATATATATTAATGTCTCCTTCATTATTATCTTCTTTTGGTGAATCATCTCTAATTCCTAAAGGTCCAAGAGGTTCAATTATTTTATTTCTAATTGAATAAAGTATAAAAATAATTATAAATATTAATAAATATTTTAACATTGTATATTTATTAATGCGATTATAGTTTTTAACTAATTACAACTATTATTTGAACAATCTTTCCCCCAAGGACCTTGTCTTCCCGGAAGACCTTCGTCTCCTGATGGTCCATGTGTACCTGGTCCACCTTTTGGCCCTTTTAAACCAGGCGGACCTTGTTTTCCTCTAGGTAAAACAGCATTAATTTTCCACGTACCAGAAGACTCATTTTCATTTGTAAAAGGATTTAGCGTTTGTGTAATTCCTTGTTCAATTGTAAATCCGACCTGATCTAAATCTTCTGTTTGATTAATTGTTCCAATTGTGATATCTTGGACACGTCTAGGTAATACTTCATTTATCTCATTGATAATATTCTGACATTCTTTTATTTGAGAATTAATACCGCTTATTTTACTACCTGTAGTGTAATCAGTCATTTCTCCTGTGGTGTTTTTATTATCATTATATGCCTGTCCGTCATCTGTAGATGGTACGGCACTTGTCGCATCTAATCCTTCAGTTATAACACTTTTATTATAATAAAAAAATACGATAATCACTATTGCTAAAATAACTATATATACTATTCGTTGTTGGTAATTCATTCGTTATATATAATACAATAATATATATAAAAGTAAGTATATATCTTATTTTAAAAATGGGTGATAAGTCAACTGTTCTTAAAACATTTAATATCCAGTTTTTTAGTTTTTTAGATGATATTATTAAGGTATTTCCCGATAAGGATGATTTAAAAATAGGAAAAAAATCGTTTGAAACGATTAAACGTGCGAATCCTACAATTATTATTAAAATATGGTTTTCACAAGTATATTCTGTTTATAAAGAAAGTATCGATAACGGAGATGTAGAATACTTTATTCAAAAGGATTATCAAGCAGATTTACAAGGTTTAGCGAATAATGGAGAAGTTTTAAGAATTATTAATACATTAAGAGAACCTATTGGTGAAATGGATGATCTAAACAAACAACATACCGTTAAATATTTACAAATTTTAAGTAAGCTTTCTGAATTATACAATAAAGCTTAATTATAGTATATTTTGCTGTTAATAAAAGCAAAATATATATGTGATAGCCTCCAGTGAGAATTGAACTCACGATCTTCAGTTTACAAGACTGACGCCTTACCACTTGGCCATAGAGGCTTATTGTGATTACATCACAATATATACAGTCATTTAATATTTCTATATTTTTACGAATATACCCTTTTATCACTAAATAAAACATATAGTAATTCGCCTGGGTGTTTTTTCATTAAAAAATCAAATACTGTTTTTTTTGTAACCTTTTGTTTTGTTTTAATATTTGCTAGAAATATTTCACGATGTATTTGGTCTATATATGAATTATACTTATTTAATACATCTGTTTCTAATTTCCAAACATATTTCATTAAATATCCTACATGCATATTTTCAACAAATTGAGAGAAATGATCTTTAAAAAGTCGAAAACTTTTTCTATATGATGGGTATTTAATTAAATAATCATTTAACTTGTTTATACGTCTTAAACATAAATATTGTAATAAATATTGTGATTGTATACTCTTTAATCGTAACAATTCTTTATAATGACCATTATAAAATATACATCTTTCACCACTTGGTAAATGGGTTGCTATATAACCACAGTTATTTTCATTATCTTTTAAATGTATTAATCTTTCTGATCTCAGCATTTCCCAATTATAAAAAGAGTTGGTTTTTGGAAACATGATTGTACTACCATTAAATTCACCCCAGTGTTGAAATATATTTTGCGGGATACTAATTATACGACCATTTTTAGACGAAATATCAAATACATTTGTTAAGTATAATTTTGGTTGTGTAATCGGAAATATTATTGGATTACAAGGATGCAATAAAACAAATGTATAACAATATTTTTTTGAAAAATTTTCAATGATTATATTTTGATTTAGATTATTGTTTTTATCACATACATTTCTTGTAAATGCATCGATAAACATTTCAAGAACACTTATTTTAACCCTTTTGTTTAGAGATTTATTATAAAGTTTATAGTTTCCACCTATAGCTGATTTTGTAGCTATTTCCCATTTTTTAACGCGATCGTCGTAAAAAAGATGAATTAATGTACCGTCAATATATTCATTTATATAAACATCATCACTTGATATATCGTATTTTTCGCAAAAAATATTTTTATCAATTGATTTTTGTGGTGAAAAAGATAATATCTCTTTTTCGGGTATTGAGAAAATTACAGAACGATATAACTTGATTTGTTTTTCTGTATTGTAACATAAATAATTTGAATCATAATTTAATATCTTATATTCTACATTATTTGCTGTAGTATATAATTTCTCGTTAATGTTTTGTTTCTTACTATCATCTAAATTATAAACTGTATATGTATTTTCAATTGATTCCATTAATGTAATAAAAAATTTTATGTTTAAATAGATTTAACAATTTAAATACGTGAAATATATCGAAATGAAATTTATGTAGTTATTATATAATGTCTGATACAGAAATAGATAATAAAGAAATAAATCAAGAAAATTATGTTAATTGTAATTTAGAACTAGGAGATGTTATAGAAATACAGGCACCCGATAATAAAGATTTTCACGAACAAACCTTTTATATTTTATATATTGATGATGGGTTAATTGATTTAACAAATATTGAAAATGAATCATCTAGTACAATTCAATTAGATGAAGACGGTAATATCAAAGATGAAAGTATTGAATCCATAACCATTTTAAGTAGAAGTGATGAAAAAGGTTTTGCACGTCAACAAAATCTTTTACCAAAAACATGGATAGATCTTTATTTTGGTGGAGAAACACCTGTTATTATCACAGGTGAAATTACTAATTTAGAAGAAGATATGATTGAGATAACTACTTATCCAGATTTAGATGTAATTTATGTGGACTTTGGGTTTAAAGGAATTCCTAAAAATTTACCTATAAATGAAATCATTATTAGAACCAAACCTGTTTCTTTAGATAAGATTGAGTCATTGATTAATGTAAAAGAAAATATACCAGAAGGTGAACGATTTGATCCTGATTTTATACCACAGGATAAAGAAGCAAATCTAGAATATCAACCAAGTGGAGAATTTGATATAGAATTACCCGAAGACGTTGAACAAGAAAAAACATTAAAAGATAAATTACAAACACTATACAATGCAGCAAACGAAATAACATATGGCGAAGATCTTGATGATATAGAACGAGATATAGAAATACCTGAAGAATACCAACGTCACGGTGTAGAAACACAAGTAAATGATATGTTAGATGTTTTGTTATCTGAAATTCCAGATGTACAAAGAACACAACGTGTAATTGATAATATTCACCATTTAATATTACGATTTAAAGAATTAAGATCTGAATTTTCACTATTTGATAAACATAACAATATATATGATAAAAAAATTAATGGAATTGGACATAAACCTTTATCAAAAGCTATTTTACAATTTGATCAAACATTAAAATGGGTTTTACCCGTTGTTAGTATAAAAAAGAAGGTTTATACAAATGATCAAGATAACACTACTGACTATAATGATATTTTGAAATTAAACATTTCAAAAGAAATTATCGACCAATCTACATTACAAGATGACTATTATCATAATCGTATACAAAATGGTGACGAAAGTCAATATAATATGTATCACCAATTAAATAATCAATATACTATCCCATTTGATGTACCTCAAGATAAAGATAACCTTTTGGTTCCACAAACAAAAGTAAATGGAGCTATAGAGAGTATAGTTAGTAATTTAGACAATTTTCATAGTACTGTAATGAGCCAGCTAGGTGAAGATATATCCTTTTCACGAAGACAATATGTTATACAAAGATATAATTTAAATGACTCTTATCTAGAACCAATTATTTCAAAAGCTGGTAGAAAAGTATTTGTTAGAAAAAAAATTACAGACAATGAGGATATTTCAGTAAAGTCAATATTATTTTTACCAAAACCAGTAATGTATTTTTCAAAAATAGGATTGCCTGGTACATCTATTTTAAAAAAATCAATGTTAGGTCAACATTATTTATATTTATTTAAACTGTTTACATCAAAAATGATGATTGATAATAATATGATAAAAAAATTTGATGAAGAAATGGATCAAAAACTATGGGAAATTCCGCTTAAGGATTTTTCTTTTGATAAAAATATTCAAAATTATATTTTAGACGATTCACTCGATGAGAAACCTGATCGTTTTGAAAAATATGCTAATTCAATTGTTCCTGATACACAAAATCTAGTTAGACTTTTTGAATACATATATGAAGAAAAAGATTTTTTATCAATGATGAATGTTCATAATGCAGTAAAACAATTAGAACCGTTTATGATTTATTTAAATGATGTAGATTATAGTCATTATAATGCTATACGTTATTTTGTTAAAAATCAACGTATCAAGTATTTAAGTTATTTATCCGACACACGTAATCAATATAGAAAAATAGTCACAACAAATCACAATTACGATGTTCCTCTACCAAATAAGATTCAAAATTTATTTAATGAGAAAAAAGATATTTTATCAGTGATAATAGATGTTTATAACTTAATTGAATATAAATCTTCCGATAAAACAAGTTACAGAACTTCACAAGAATGGTTTAAAACAATTGATCGTACCGATAGTTGTGAATTATTTTATAGTTTATTAAGACTGATGATGATATCATTAATAACACCCGAAAGTATTTCAGCAGCATTAAAAGATAAAACATACGAATCAGATGATATGGAAAAATATGAAAAAATAAAAGCAGGTGATTGTTCACGTCGCGTTTTGTCTAAAAAATATAATTCAATGAAAGAGTTACAGAAACATAACGGTAAAGATATCTTTTATGATAAAGACATGGATGATACTCCATATAATATTATGAAAAATTACAGCGAAGAGTCCAAGAAATATAGTCCCGAAGATATGAGTGAATTTTTAGAAGAAGCATTGATTCAAAAACACGATTGTCCACCAAAATTAGCTCCAGAAATGGCTCGTAATATTATTCAAGGAAATAAACTAATACGCGATGGAGAATATGCTATATTAGAAGAATTTCCTCATTTAAAAGAGGACAAATCAGAATCAGAATTAACTGAAAAAGAAAAAGAATCAATTGTCGACGAAGCAAATGTGTTGAAGAAAATATCTTATTTTAAGCGCGTAAATAATCAATGGATTCATGACGAAAGCGTGGATGATAGTGTTTTTATTGATAGTAATACTTTATTTTGTAATATGAGTAAAATATGTTTCAGAGATCAAAAGAAAAACGTTTGCGAAAGTCTTACTGATACAGAAAAACGATTAAAAATAATGGAACGAAAAAAATTGATTGACGAATTTGACGAACGGTATGAAGAATCATTTGAAACAATAAGAGATGAATTAGAAAAAATAGTAGAAGAAAGTCGCAGAACATTGAAAAATAAGAAACGCTTAAGTGAAGTCTTACAAACACGTTATAATAACTACTCTTTTGAGCTAGGTAAATTAGTAAAAAAAGTAGACGATATGAAATCTCCTCATCTTCAACATATGGAAGATATCCTTGGTGAAGACGACTTTGTTAAAAAACAAACTGATATAGTTAAATTTGCTGATATATATTGTCGTGATCCAATGGTTCAAGAATTAGGTGAAAGTATGTATTACATGTATTGTGTAGATACAAATAAACCTCTTTTACCAACTTCCCTATATAAATTAGCACGGGCTTTTATAAGTGATAATTATAATTCTGTTTTAAATGAATTATGTAGAAAACAAGGTCGTATTGAAGGTGATAATATTATCGACGATTTTACAGGAAGATTGTTACGAAAAATAGATTTTGCCGATGAAGATGGTTTTGATGAACAGGGATTTAGACAGGTAACAAATGAACTAATTCAAAAAGATCCTTATGAAAATGCTATCACTTCACAGGAAAATAAAAAAAAAATGAAAGATCGCGCTTTTGATAACTTAGAAACACAAATGGTATTTAAACTTTATCGTACTATTGTAGGTCATATCGGTATTACTACAGATGATATAGAAGAATTTGTTTTAAGAGAAGCACTTGAGTTAATCAACGATACCTCTGTAATTAAATCAGAACGCACCTATAAACTAGAAGCCAAAGAGTTGTTTGAAAAACAAAACAAAAGGATGCCTCCTTATGAGATTTATCGCAATAAATTAACGATTTTAACTATAACAACTGTTATATTAGTAGCTATACAAACTGCTATACCATCTTTTAAAATACAAAAAACGTTTCCTGGATGTGTTCAGTCATTTAAAGGATTTCCTGAAAATAATGGGGCCATTGAAGATACAAGTGGAATTGATTATTTGGCCTGTATTTTAAATACGTTAAAAACAAAAAGTTCTAAACCTTGGAATTCTATCAAACCATTACCATTTGAGATATTAAAACAGCAATTAATTCAGATAATTACTCAAATAATATTACCAAACCAAAGATTGATGGAATTATATGTTAAGAAAATAGAATATAATCGTGAACATCCAGAATACGATTTACCAAAAGAACATTCTATCAAAAAATGGCTTCATTTTATGCCTCCTTTAATAAATTATGAGATTGAAAAAAAGATGAAAGGCTTACCTAGTGATTTTAAAACAGAACTCAATGAAATGTTAAAAACAGCCAATAAAAATCAACAAAAACAACTGGACATGTTTAAACGAAAATCGGTTCTTTTTTCATACGCAATTGTCGAAAATATTAATAATATTTTACGACAAAAAGGATTGTTATTAAAAACTGCATCAGGTGTTTACTTTACCGAAAATGCTTGCTGTAATGATAAACAAACAAAGACCTTTATAGATTATTTTACAGACAATAACAAAGAACTATTGGTGTATATTAAAATGATTTCTGGATGGGGACAAGTTATAGAAAATGTTAAACAACGTAGCATAGCACCTTTTTTATTTGATCCAAGACAAAGTGGTATATCATATGTAAGTGATATTCAAAATGAACATTTCGAAAATAATGTTTATTACGCATTTATACGTTATTGTAATTTAGATAATGAATTACCTATTCCAGAAGATTTACACGGTCTTATTGGTGAAAAAATACAAGATTATCCAAAACTTGGCTCTCTTAAAGAAAAAATTTCTTTTTTAAAACAAAATGGTCGTCGATTAACAAATAAAAATTTATCGCAATTAATGGATGTTGTTAATAATCGTAATATAATAGATACTAAACAAACAATTATTAAAGGCAGTCGTTTATCTGGACTTGAAGATTTATTAAATCACGTAAATGTCACTTATGGAAATGATGAAGATATTGTTTTGTCGTCACGTTTACGTGAATTATTAAAAGAGGTGTTAGACAAATATAATCCAAAAACATTAGTAGCTGAAGATAATGAGGCTGTTTACAATTTAAATAATTGGTTATCTCACGCGAATACAAATTTATTAGAACGTATTGTGGATTTCATCGGTAAAAATTCTAATTTAACAAAAAGAAAAATGGAACAATTGGAAGAACAATTATCAAATATACATATTTGGAACATGGATTCTACATATGAGTATGGAAATGATGTTTCACCAAAAGAAGAAACAAATATGTATTTTATTACACAATTTATGCGTCAATCTGTATTTTTAATGAGTCGTGTTTATCCTGAAATGATTATCAATAAACATACCATTAATACGAAATCGCATAAACATTGGGGGTTTGGTGATTTTCATAATAAAGATATTTCAAAATTTATTGAAAAATATTATTTGGAATTATCTCAATTTAAAAATGATCAATCGTTAAATTCATTATTGAGTCATATTCAAAAGGAATTATCTTATGTATATCAATTTTTAGATTTACTCCCTAACTTTTTACCAATACATCGTCCACCCGAGGGAGAGATTCCAGCAAAAAGTTATTATCAACTATTCTCAAAGCGAACTTTATATATGTTATATAGTTACGTTTGGTATTCAGTTATATATGAATATATTAAAGCTACTGATAACGAAGAGCTGGTAGAATTAAATACCATTGAATTAAATAAAATCCGTCGCCAATCTATTCAGCAAGAAAAAGAACGGGTAATTGGTCATTCAGATGAACAAATTGAAGAAGAAAATTTAGCAGAATACGATGGAAATATGGTCGAAATTCAAATACTATCAGGTGATAAATCTGCATTAAATAAGAATGTGGGAGAATTGTTGTTAATTTTTATTAATATGAACATTGCGAATAAAAAGAAGTTTGATCTATCTTATAGCGATATCGATAAAAAGATTACACGTTCTAAATTAAATGAGAAAAAGATGATTACCGATTTCTTGAAAAATATGGATGATGATGAAAGACGAGTTGAAGATATGCATAAGTCATTGAAATTAGGTCGTTGGAATGTTGGATTACAAAAAGGATTGGTTGACTATAGCAAAGAAAGATATAATGAAGAACGAAAACAGCTCTTTGATCAACTAAGTAGTAAAGTTGATATTGATATGGATGATATTGTTATTCAAAAAGATATTGAACAATTAGAAAATGAAGTAGAAGAAATGGCGGAAGAAGAATCTAATGTGGAGGCAAATGATTTAAGAGATTATAATGGTGCCGATGGGGATGGTGTATATTATGAAGAAGATAGAGACGACGACTTTATGGAAGATTAATGAGTAAAAATTTATGCATAAATAATATATCAATAAATTATTTATGTTTGAAAAATCATTTGTAAAACAAAATAAACCAATGTTTGCTATAATACTATTTTTAACATTATTCACTTTATTTCATTATATGAAACCTGATTTCGCATATGGTAAAGATGGGGAATTTAGACAATTTGGTGTAGGATATAAAAATAAAACAGTCATTCCAATATGGTTAGTTTCTATTGCTATGGCTATCATTTCGTATACAATTATTTTATATTATTTGCGCAATTAGATTGTTTTCATTGTAACTGATATAATGCTAATAATTAATGATATTACTGACGTAAAGTAAATCCAAGCAAAATATCCAGTCAATCGTTTCTGAGAAACAAGATTACGTAATTTATTTAATTGTCCTTCGTTTTCAAATTTAGGTATAAAGTCAAATGGTAAAGTTACACCAGCTTCATCACGCTCTTGTTGAGAGCACGACTTTTTAAAATATTTAATAAAATGATCAATATTTTCATTATTAAAACAAGTTAACAAAAATGATTGATCAAATATACTTTGATCTTTAGTGTATTCTTTTAATTCACTAAATGTTTCTGATTTAAATATCTCATTAGCAAAATAACGATTTCCTGTAATTCCTATAAACCAAATACCTATACTGTTTTCAAAAATTGTTATTAATTCTGGATTTACAGCTAAAACAAATATAGTGATTAAAACCAATGAAAATGATGCTAATGTGGTGGAAGCAATCGATTTTACTTTACCTGTAGTAATTTTATCTATTTTTGCTTCCATATCATCTTGAATCGCCATTCGGTAATAGAGAAGAGTTATTAAAAAAGCGAATCCATAAATTCCTATAAATAGTAAAAATGAATTCAATATACCTCCAGTAGAATTATAAGCTATACTAAACCACAATCCTAATGGAATAATAAACGTAATACATATAATAATTAATGCTATAGTTCCATTAGGTTTCTTTTTTGTTGATTCGTTAGACATTCTATACATAACATTAAGATTTTGTATACCAATCTATTCTGTATATTATTTGTGTTAAAAATAATATATAAATATGTGTTTTGAAAATATATATGAATATTAAAAGTGTAGATATATGTTGTGGTTTAGCATGGGGAGATGAAGGAAAAGGCAAAATTGTTTCGCAACTCTCTAAAATGAAAAAATATAATTTCGTTTGTAGATGGTCTGGTGGTAATAATGCCGGACATACTGTTTATGTTGATGAAATTAAATACAAAACTCATCTAGTTCCTTGTGGTATATTTTATAACATCCCTTCGATTATTGGTCCAGATTGCGTTGTACACGTAGAATCTTTTTTAAATGAGATTAAATATCTACAAGAAAATAAATTTAATGTATCCCTTGTGAAAATATCTCCTAGAGCACATATAATTACTGATGAACACGTAGCTGAAGATTCATCTACTTTAACAATTACACAAGGTAGTACTTCAAAAGGCATTGCACCTTGTTATGGTGATAAATATAGAAGAATAGGTATTCGAGCAATTCAAATTAAAGAATTGCAAGAATTTATGTGGGATGAAAAATTATCCGGGAACGTTTTATGTGAAGGTGCACAAGGATTTTGGTTAGACGTAAATCAAGGTAATTATCCATATACTACTTCAAGTGCGACACTTCCTTACAATGCGTGTAGTCTTGGATTTTCCCCAAAATTAATCAATAATATTTATGGAGCTATTAAGATTTATGATACACGCGTTGGCGTTGACCCAGAATTTCCTGACTGTTTATTTGTAAACAAAGAATTAGAATTAATCGGTAAATTTGGAGAAGAATATGGATCTACTACTGGTAGAAAACGGAAAGTAAAATGGCTTAATATAAACAAATTAATTCAAGCTATACAAATATCGGGCGTTACTCATCTGATTATATCCAAAACAGATGTTTTACAAAAAGCAAACTTATTTAAATTATTTGATCCAAATGATATTCTGTTATCTTTCAACACATTGTCCCAGATGAAATTTTATATAAAAACTATTTTAAAAGAAAATTGTAATTTGCAATCTATTATTTTTTCAGATAATCCTTATACAATTACAGAAAAAACCGAAAATTTTTTTAGCAATATTTTATAATGGACGGTCCCAGATTAACAGAAAGTGGTTTCGGTGACTATATGTTGAATAGATTAAAATCGTGTCATGAAAATAGAGTAAAAATATATTCTTTCGCATTAAATGCTGGTATTTTTATTTTATTTATAGTTATAGTAGGTGCATTTTTGTATTATCGATATAAAGAACAACCAACGCAATATGAAAAACAACAGAAATTATATCGTGATCAACAATATATTTTAGATAGAATTCGATATTATCAGGTTCAGCAAAAAAATTTAATGAGTTCTCCTATTGGAAATTTGACGTCACCGTTAGGGAATTTATAATATCTATTTATTTTATAATTCTATTATAAAATGAGTAATCAAGTACAACGCGAACAAATTATAGCAGATAATGATAGTGAAACCATATTATCTGAAATAATTAACAGTACAAATTTTTCCCAAACAAGTGAACTACGAATAAATCATATATTACGCGGCGATGTAGATTTTTCTATTTTGAAAGATAGAGATGTGCAAAATATTTCTGCTATCTATATTGAAAAACCGGGTGAAATAACAAATATATATAATATTCCCGAAACTGTAAAAATTATACATTGTCCAGAACAATTATTAGATAAGGTTGAGAATTTACCTAGAGATTTGGAAGAATTAAATCTAGAAAACAATTCGATTAAAAAATTTAATTCTGAAACATTAACAAAATTAGTGAATTTAAATCTTTCTTATAATGAATTAGCAGAATTATCTAATCTTCCTGAATCTATAGAAATATTGAATATTGAAAATAATCAATTGAAACAACTAGATTTAGAAACAATGCAAAATTTGAAACATTTGATCTGTTCCAATAATCCAATTCTTGTTTTACAGAATGTTCCTTCATCGGTAAATAAAATAGAAATGGACAATAACCCGTTTATAGAAATTGACGATAAAGAAATAGATTCTAAGAAAAAAAGCCAGAAAAAACTCGATTATTTACAAAGTATAAATGAATATTTTAGACTAAAAAATGAATATGAAAAGGCATTTTTGACTTTAAAACGTAAGGCTTATCATAAAGGCGGTAGTAAAAAAGAAAAAAAACGACTTGTCGGAGATGTAAAAGCTCAATGTATTTATTGTAAAAGAAAGGTGGGTTCTTTGTTTACACATAAAGATAAATATTATACAACTAAGTGTGGTGATCAACGTAATCCATGTAAATTAGACATATCAATTTATGAAGGTGATCATACAAATATTGAAGAAGTAATCAACCTTTTTTCGGAAGATGTTGAACAAGATAAAGAACAGATTATAATCGATAAATTGAATTCCGTGTTTAAATATATTAATGCTGATTCTTATGCTGAAGATTTTAAAAAACATATAACTAATTATAATGAAACAAGTGATATCTATAAAGAAACCTTAAATCGATATGATTTAATCCATAATAATGAAGAAAAAAAATTATCTATTGAGAAAAAAACTGATGAAATTATCAAAATAAAGGATAATCTTAACAAAATAGTAGAAGAATATAAAAAAACTGGTAATAAAAAATTGTTAAAAACATTATTAGAAACATACAAAAAAGATTTAATACCTGCTATTGAACATTTACGTAAATTAACTTATGCACATATGTTTGTTGAGATAATAGACGAAGAACCAGCTGTTACAACATTAATACAACATTTAGTACCTGTACACGCCCGCGATTTTATTTTTGGAGAAGAACCAAATGTTTTAAAATTTGTAACAAACACAGATGTATAATTAGTATTTTACAAAATTGAATTAAAATAATACTAATTATATAGTTTATAAAATAAAATGTCTTTACAAATTGAAACAAGTGTCCCCAAGAAAAAAGTGGTTATTAAACGAAAAAAAAAAGAAACGCCTATTGCCGTTCAAGAACAATCTGATACAGATATTGAGATAAAACTGCAAGAAGGTTTGGAATATTTGTCTACACTGAAAGATAAGTCAATCGATTTGGTTTTGACGGATCCACCTTATATTATTTCAAGAGATAGCGGTATGAATACCCACTATAATACAGTGAAAGAAAATGAACGTAAGAATGTTCAACAAGTAAAAACAGAAACAGAATGGTTAGCATATAAAGAAGAAAATGGCTTAACAGATGATTCAAAACGAGAAAATTATATTAAATATGGTACTATTTATGGGAAAAAATATTGTGTGAAAACTGATTACGGTGATTGGGACAGTAAATTTACAATTGAAGTATTAGACCAATTTATATGTGAATATTACAAAAAGTTACGTGTGGGAGGTACTATGATTATGTTCTTTGATCTTTGGAAAATATCAGATCTAAAAGCACTATTTGAAAAACACAAATTTAAACAGATTCGGTTTATTGAATGGATTAAAACCAATCCCCAACCACTGAATTCTAAAGTAAATTATTTGACGAATTGTCGTGAAATTGCTCTTTTGGGTGTAAAAGGTGGAAGTCCTACATTTAATGGTCAATATGATAAAGGTATTTATGAATTTCCATTACAAGGTGGTAAAAATCGTTTTCATCCTACACAAAAGAGTTTGCGTTTGTTTGAAGAACTCATTAAAAAACATTCTAATGAGAACAGTGTTGTTTTAGATACTTTCCTTGGTGCAGGAACAACGGCATTTGCGTGTAAAAATACAAATAGAAGTTTCAAAGGTTGTGAAGTTGATAAAGCGTATTATGATAAAGTAATGGAACTTATGGTATAAATTATCCATATGTTGATATATGATTTTCAACACGTTCACAAACCGCATTATCTAAAACTGCTTTTCTTGCTCCATTACAAAGCCACTTAACAGACCATTTGAATTCAAAAACGATTGGCCATAATTCAGGTGATGTATCAAAATAACCGGTTTTTAATACTGAATCTACTTTATCAATACCGGGACTTAACGAAAAAAGTGGCCAATTTTTATGATTATTTTCCCACCAATTTAATTTGTAATCCTTGCATGTTCCAAATGGTTTTAATTGATCATCAATTGAATCATTAATCTTTAAAATTTCTATATATTTTTTTCCACTCTTTGTAGTCCAATTCTTTTTTCTATCCATAGAAACGTCTTTCCATCTTGGTATTAATTGCAATTGATCTACTTTATTGTCTTTTAAAATATCTATAGCATCCGATATAAATGGTTTTTTTAATATCCAACTATCTTCCCAATGAATCCAATAATCATAATTTCCTTCACGTAATAAATCAATGATCATGTTTACCGAACGTGCTTGACCCTTGTCCTTTTCTGTTTTATTAATAAAATCTATTTGTGTATATTTATTTTCCAATAAATATATAGATTCTTCTGTATTTTCGGCATATTCATTAATTACAACCATTCTATTCAATTTTTCTTTTGGTGTGTATTTTAAAAAACTGTCTAAAGTTTGTTTTAAAGATTCTAGTTTACCCGGTTTTGATATATAAGTAGTACACGTAAATAATATTTTTGGATCTGTATCAGTAAAGTTTTCTATATTTTGTATTAAACTATTATAGAATACAGAAAAAATTATCACTAATATTGATATAGATATTAATAGTCTTTTCCAAAATTTCATTATATATATATTTAATATAATTTCATTGGTAGATAAACTACATCATTTGCGTGCAAAAATATACATTTAATAGACGTGTAATAAATAAAGATTAATTATGATAAGGTTATTGAGTTA
>Ga0257110_1000151_pt1 | contig 36354 bp, 18 predicted proteins | sample LP_taG_7_FD_190184 | JGI IMG/M metagenome (GOLD analysis project Ga0257110, IMG submission 190184) | Marine microbial communities from Northeast Subartic Pacific Ocean, Canada - LP_J_2015_P26_10m | ecosystem: Environmental > Aquatic > Marine > Oceanic | place: Canada: Northeast Subartic Pacific...
ATAGTTAGTGTGGGGGCAGTTGTTGACACTCTGCCCCGTATGTGCTAGAGTGGCAGTGTAAAATAGCAGCGTTTTATGGGGCGCGGGGGGCGTATATAAAAAAGCGTAACTACCCTAACCTACACTGTATGTCTTTTGCGAGAGTGATATCGAGTTGACTTAAAAAAATTTTTCGTATATAAAAAAGGTCCTGTGAGGTCGATGTGAGAGAAAAAAAATCGCGGTCTGAAAGACGGACTGAAAGGATGTATTGGAATATACCCCGTGTAGTTTTCACCTATGTGACTGCGCGGGTTTTTTATAATATGTTTATGTTATTATGGAGTGGGGTGGGGAAGTATCTGCTGTGTATTATAGTGGGTATGATAGTAGTTTCGCTGTTATAGATAGTGATAAAACCCGGAGGTATATTTTTGAAAACGGTTTACAGTATTTACATTAAGGATGAGTGTGTGTATGCCAATCTACCAGAAGAAATGTTTCAGGTTACTTGGGCACAACTAACTGGTATGGTAGGACTTATGAAGACGGAGTATACTGAGAATGATTTAACGTATAAGTGTAAGGTAATAGATTGACAAAGACTACATAATAGACTAGAATTGAACTGAAAGGAAATTTCGATTTATGGCTAAAGGATTCACTGTAAAAGCAAAGTCACCAACTGTTGAGAAGAAAGCAGATTGGGATATTAATGCAATCAAGGAAAGAATGCGTGGGAAGACTGTAGTATTTTGTCTTCCTGGTCGAGGGTGTTCTTATATCTTCTTAAAGAATTTCGTACAACTGTGCTTTGATATGGTACAGAACGGAATGAGTATTCAGATTAGTCAAGACTATTCATCAATGGTTAACTTTGCACGTTGTAAGTGTTTAGGTGCGAATGTATTACGTGGACCAAACCAAGTTCCATGGGATGGTAAGTTAAAGTATGACTATCAGTTATGGATTGATAGTGATATTGTATTCAATACCAATCAGTTCTGGCAATTATGTGATATGTCAATTGCAGAGGACGGAACTGAGAAAGAGATTGTTGGAGGATGGTATGCCACTGAGGATGGTCAAACTACGAGTGTTGCACATTGGTTAGAGGAAGAAGACTTCCGTCAGAATGGTGGAGTAATGAACCACGAAACAGTGGAATCAATCAGTAAGCGGCGTAAGCCATTCACTGTAGACTACACAGGTTTTGGATGGGTGCTCATTAAGAATGGAGTCTTTGAGAATTTAGAGTATCCATGGTTTGCTCCAAAGATGCAAGTATTTGAATCTGGGAGTGTGCAAGATATGTGTGGAGAGGATGTAAGTTTCTGTTTGGATGCAAAGGAGAAAGGGTTTGAAATCTGGTGCGACCCTCGTATTCGCGTAGGTCACGAGAAGACTCGTATTATTTGATGCTAAGTTTTCTGTATGTAATACTCTTGACCGTTCTGCTCGTCTCGGGTATGATGGTTATGGGAAATAAAAATGCTAGTCAAAGGAGATTTTAATTATGGCAATGATGAAGGATGGAAATTACATTCCAGGTAAACCGAAAAAGACTCGTCAAGGTAATTCTCAGAACACTCTTTTGAGTTCTACCAGTCGTAATGGTGCTAAGAAGCGTTATCGTGGTCAAGGCAAGAAATAATATAGAAAGGGACCTACGGGTCCCTTTTTTTGTGCCTAGATAAAGAAATATAACTTGATAATTATGGCGTGTTTAATTGCCAATCTTCCTTCAATGGAAGTATGGGTACGTAAAGAATATCTTACTGATCATCAAAGTGGGTGGGGAGAGTTTGTAAAGGGTGTTTGGGTAACAGTTAAGTCAATACCTGGTCGTGCATTTTATTTTGAGACTTATCTACCAGAGTATGCTGCAATGTATGACAAGTTGCCCATCAGCGCGTTTGTGAGCGACCCTGAGACGCCTAATCCTGATATGAGTCTACCTAACCTACAATTTTGGAATTGTATGGATTACGGGGTTGTATCGGTAGATAAGAAATTTATTGGAAGTATGGACTTTGAGTGTTATACTCGTGACCATGGCAATGTAAAAGGAACTTATATTTGTACTATCGATAATTATCATCATGATCCTGACTACGTTGACTATGCAACTAGTGAGAATCCTGCAGAACATAAGTCACATAATCTAATTGAACTTGAAAATGGGCAGTATGCACTGTATCCAAACAATAGATTACGTATTTACGATAATAGTTTAACTCCTGTTGATCCAAAAATGCCGGATTTCAAGGTATCAACTCAATATTATCAAGTTGAGAATGGAAATGATAGACTTGGTATGGGGCGTGAGGATGAATATTTTTGGAAAACTGCAAAAGAACGGGCAAATGACGATAATGTTGGTGGTTTTACCATAAAATTTAAAGATGAACCATTAGATCAAGAATAAATAAGTAAAAAACGTATTATGAGTCATCCACAACATCTTGATGGTTCTGTAGATAAAGGAAATTCATTCATTCAGGATGGAATGACCTTAATTACAGAGGTAGAAAGTGAAAAACACCTAAAAAAAGTGAGAGAAAAGCGTGCATTGGAGCAAAAATTCCAAGAAGTTCAAGAACGTTGGACATAATTGCAAACTTCCCTAATAAATAACTTATAATTGCTGAATTAGAGTGCCTTTAGAGAGGGTTAGTAAGGGATTTAAAGATATTAGTATGACATTTCAGGTTAATCCCCTGAGTAGTGACTTAATTGCCCTTAAAAATGAGAATGCAATTGCACGTTCTGTGAGGAATATTATCTTTACAGTCCCTGGTGAAAAAATGTTTGATCCAGATTTCGGAACAGACATTAATGCGTCTCTTTTTGAACTATTGGATGAAACTTCTGCAGTAGTAATTAAAGAACAAATTAAATATTCATTAGAAACATATGAACCAAGAATCCTTCTTCTCGATGTGATTGTTGTTCCTGACTTTGAAGGTAATGGTTATGATGTTGAAATTTCTTATAGTATAGTTGGAGTAGACATTGATCCCCAACAGATAAGTTTTATTTTGCAAGCAACTAGGTAAAAATGTCATTAACAAATTTTTCTAACCTAGATTTCGATCAGGTTAAACAATCACTCAAAGATTATCTTCAGGCAAACTCCAATTTTACGGATTATGACTTTGAGGGTTCTAACCTATCGTCTATACTTGACGTTTTAGCTTATAACACATACATTACTTCATATAACGCTAACATGGTAGCGAATGAAGTCTTCCTTGATAGTGCTACATTGAGAGAAAATGTAGTTTCTATCGCAAGGAATATTGGATATTTACCAAAATCAAGAAAATCTGCTAGAGCAACTATTAGTTTCTTCGTAAATGTTACTAATGTTACCCCTTCGCCAGTATCGTTAACGCTTAGGCGGGGTCCAGTCGCAACATCATCAGGAAATTTTGGTAATAGTTCTTTTATTTTTTCAATTATTGACGATATTACAGTTTCTGTTTCTAATGGAATTGCAATTTTCAATAATATTCCAATTTATGAAGGTCCACTGATATCACAATCATTCGTTTACAATTCCAGAAACTATAATCAGAAGTTTATTTTACCAAATTCTGGTATTGATATGGATTTGATGAATATTTTTGTCAAAGATAGTGAAACTGCAACTGCATCTACACGTTATGCCAGACAAGATAATTTATTTGGTGCAGACAAATACACAAAATCGTATTTTTTACAAGAAGTAGAAGATGAAAGATATGAAATTTTGTTTGGTGATGGTATTTTTGCTCAAAAATTGCAAGATGGTAACCAAATTGAAGTAAGTTATATCAGATCTAACGGTGATAGTGGTAATGGAGTTTCTAATTTTACTTTTAACGGAAGAATCACCTATCAAAGAAATGCTATTGAATATAATGTAACTGATGGTGTTTCATTATTAACAACTGGTGTTTCTTCTTCTGGCGGAGAAAATATTGAAAGTGTAGAATCTATCAAAAAATTTGCTCCAAGGTCATTCGCTGCTCAAAATAGAGCAGTTACGAGTTCAGATTATGAAACTTTAATTCCATCAAAAATTTATACCGAAACTGAGTCAATTTCAGTTTTTGGTGGGGAAGAATTAATTCCTCCACAGTATGGAAAAGTTTTTATTAGTATAAAACCAAAATTTGGAGATTTTTTACCAAATTTAATTAAAGAAAATATTAAAAAAGAACTTAAAAGATACGCCGTAGCAGGAATTCTTACAGAAATTCTTGATCTTAAGTATTTGTATGTTGAAGTTGACTCAAAAGTTTATTATAACTCAAATTTAACACCTTCCTCTCAACGAATTTCTTCTATTATACAAAATAATATACAAAAATATGGCGAATCTACAGAATTAAATCAATATGGGGCAAGATTTAAATATTCCAAATTTCAAAGAATTATTGACGACAGTAATCAGGCAATTACATCTAATATAACTACTATTAGTATACGAAGAGATTTAAGAGTTGTTTTAAACACTTTTGCAGAATACTCAATTGGGTTTGGCAATCAATTTCATATAAAAAGTCTTGAAGGATACAACATAAAATCATCAGGTTTTACTGTTAGTGGAATTCAAGAAACTCTATATCTGGGCGATGTACCAAACTTAAATAATCAAACTGGAGATTTATTCTTCTTTACTGTACCAACATTAACATCCCAAAATCCTACGATTGTAAAAAGAAATGTTGGCACAGTCGATTATGTAAATGGAATTGTAACTTTAAATCCTGTAAATATAATTTCAGGAAAAATACGTGATGGTCAACCTATTATTGAAATTTCTGCAACACCAAAATCTAATGATGTAATTGGATTGCAAGATTTATATTTACAATTAGATATTGGAAATAGTGTTTTTGACATGGTGGTTGATGATATTTCTTCTGGAGTTGATTCTTCTGCTTCTACGTATATATCGTCCTCTAGTTATGCTAATGGTAATTTGGTAAGGTCTGGTGGAAGAGCAGGATCAACTCCTCTCTCAGAAGCACAAGCAAGGGCAGTTAATGCGTCTGGAACAAACGTTTACAGTACTGGCGCTTCTTCATCAACAAACACATCAACGACGCCTACAACGACGCCTACAACAACCTCTACATCATCAACGTCTTCATCTTCCTCCTCTTCATCATCATCTTCATCATCTTCATCGTCTTCATCATCTTCCTCTTCCTCATCGTCAAGTTCGTCTGGCGGCGGTGGTTACAGCAGCGGTTACTAATACTTAAATTAAAATGACAGCAAAAAGAGTTCAACTTTCCACAATTGTTAAAAGTCAAGTTCCTGACTATGTTAGGTCTGATTTTCCTCTGATAACTGAATTTTTAAAAGAGTACTATAAAGGACAGGAATATCAGGGTGGTCCAATTGATCTTATTAATAATATTGATAGATATTTAAAAATTGATTCTTTTACTAATAGGGTATATTCAAATACTATTTCAAAATCTATCAATACCATTGATAGCACAATTGAAGTAATTGACACATCAGGATTTCCAGATTCTTATGGTTTGTTAAAAATTGATAATGAAATTATTACATATAAAGGAAAAACTGACAGATCCTTTACTGGTTGTATTAGGGGATTTAGTGGAATTTGCGAACTTTCTAAAAATAATTCTCCAGATGAAGTTCTATTTGAATCAACAAATGCAGAAACTCATGCAAATGGTGCTCAAGTTTTAAATCTTAGCGTATTGTTTCTAGCAGAATTTTTAAATAAAACTAAAAAGCAATTTTCAACAGGTTTTGATGATAGAGAATTATATTCTGAAGTAAATCAAAATACTTTTTTAAAGCAAGTAAGAAGTTTTTATGCGTCAAAAGGAACAGAAGAGTCATTTAAAATTTTATTTAAAGCATTATATGGTATAAATGTAGAATTAGTAAATCCTTCAGATTTACTTTTCAGACCTTCTGATGCACAATTTAATCAAGTAGAAAGTATCATTGTAGATCCAACTACAAATGAAAGTGAGTTTGATGATATTCAAAATATTACTCTTTTTCAGGATTATCCATCAAAATCTTATGCACCTATTTCTTATTCAGAAAAAGTTCTAGGAAAAGATTCTAAAGTATATCATAGATTAGATATTGACGCTGGATATAATAAAGATATCACATTTGATGGTGCGATTTATGGAGATTTTAAAGTAACTCCTAAAACAAAACTTGTAAATCCAGTATCTATTGGGGCATCTTACCTAGATGTAGAATCAACAGTTGGTTTTGCGAATACGGGACATATTTCCTTTAAGTATAGTGATGGTTCATTAGGAACACTATATTATGGATCCAAAACGATTAATCAATTTAGAGACGCTGGATACATTTATAAGCAAATTGAAGAAGAGGAGAATATAACAGATAGAGATACTTTTGCATATGCTACAATAAATGGAAAAAGAGTACAATGCAATGTATCTTCGATTATTTCAGAGGTAAATGTCCCAAGTAAATCTCTTTATAATATTAAAGGTAGTAAATCAAGAGTTAAAACTCTTGGTTTTGAAGGTAGAGGGTTTAAATTTAATGATTGGATTTATAACAATAAAAAATTATTTACTATTGGATCTTTAAGTATTATTGATGCAGCAGATAATGTATATCGTGCAAATTTAAACAATAATCATTATGTTTTTAAAGATGATACTATTGAAATAATTGACAATAGTGGACAATCCATAAACGGAGTAGTTTTATCTGTCATCAATGGAAAATCCTTAAATATTAGAACAGAGGGAACACTTAGTTTAACCGGAATATACACACTTAAAAAGAATATTTTAAAAGGTATATCTCCATCGTTCCCACAGATAGAGGATTATCAAGCAAATATTCAAAATGTATACGTAAATGACGATAACAATTTATTAATTGCATCTTCTTCAATACCTTCAGAACCAATTTCAATATCAGATGTAGATTTAGAAGTTAATGGAACCTTTGAAGGAACTGAAGTTTCATTTAATTCTGAGCATAATTTAAAAACTGGTGATAAAGTTTATTATTATCCAGAAGTAATTGAAGAAAAAATTATTGATGAAAATTTTAACTATGTGACACAAGAAGTTGAGGGAAGCAAATTATTTAATGAGGGAATTTACTATGTTGAAAAAATTAATAATTTTTCTGTAAAATTTTCATTAAGTAAAGAAAATATTTTCTTTGAAAAATACGTTATTTTTGCACAAACTACTGTACAAAATAATAGAGTTAGACTTTATGATTATCATGAAAAAGATCTTCTAGATCAAAAATTACTAAGAGAAATTCCTTTACCATTAGAAAGTTCTTCGGAAAAAGTAAAAACTCTTCCTGGAATGACTGGAATTTTATTAAATGGTGTAGAGATTCTAAACTATAAGTCAAAAAATAATATCTATTATGGAGAAATCAAAAGTATTGATGTAAATTCATCAGACAATCAATTTGATATAATTAATCCACCCAATTTAGTTATTGAAGACAGTGGAAGAGGTAAGAACGCTAGCGGTTTTCTTGGAATCACAGGTTCCCTAAGTAAAGTTAAAATCGTAAATAGAGGATTTGATTATGAGAGCACCCCGACTATTAAAGTGGTTGGTGGTAATGGTAATGGTGCTTCAGTTTTAGTAAACATGAAGTCAACAGATAATGTTGCTAATTTTGATAGTAAGTTTATTCGACTATCTCCAATTAATAGTATTGGTTTTTCAACTTATCATAAATTTAGAGATTATGAAGAAGTTGTTTATCAAACTAGTGACCAGTTAGGAATTGTTGGTTTAACTACAAATACTACTTACTTTGTTGGTTTAATTGATATAACTACAACTTACTCAGTAACTGTTGCTAATAAAACATCAAGTCATCCTTACTACGGGGAGGGATCTGGAAACGGATACTATATCATTGGTGGTGATTATGATACAACATCAGAAGCACCTAACTTACAGTTTATTCCTGGCGAAACTTACATATTCAATCAAAACGATGCATCATCTGCATCCCATGCCATATACTTTAGCACAGTAGAAGGTTCCTATGGCGGTAATGACAGATATGAGACTGGTGTAACTTACACTCTTGATGGAGTAAAAGTTACGTACAGTGCATATGCAAGTGGTTTTGCAGCTGCCTCAAATCGTAGTATCAGTATAACAGTTGATGATACAGCGCCCGCAACTCTGTACTACGCATGTCAACAACATGAAAAAATGGGCAATGCAATAAGAATTTTTAATGTTGAGGGCAAAAAAGATCTTAATAATCTAAAATTATATAACACTAGAAATGATGCTGTTTCTGGAATAAACACCATATCACTTACTGTATATGGAAATGGAGTTCATAGTCTTACAGCATTAACTAAAAAAAGACAAGTAGATTCCATTAATATTGTCGAACCTGGAGAAGGATATTCAAACAGAAAAGTAACCTGTCAACATACCGGAATTAATACCTCAACCAACAGCATTAATAGTATTGATCATGGATATACTAGTGGTGATAAAATCCAATATATGGGAGTTGCTAGTGGAACAGATACTCAACTAGTAGGTCTTTCATTAAATATTGACTATATTGCTACAGTATTGGATAAAGACAATTTTACCCTATCAGAAATAGGTGTTGGCAATACGATCAATATATTTGCAGATAGACAAGAATATGTAAATATAACTACAACTGGAATTGGAACTCATATTTTTAATCATCCTCCAATTCAAGTTATTTTAACTGGTCAAACTGCTATTGGTACTGAATTTGTTGCAGAACTCCAACCACAATTCTTAGGTTCTGTTAATAATATTCATATTTCAAATGGTGGAGTTGGATATGGTGTAACTAATATTCAAAACTTTGAAAGAAGTCCAATTATTACATATTCTATTGGAAAAGATACTCAAATTAAAGCCAGTGTTAATAATGGTAGCATAACAGAAGCAATTGTTTTAAATAGAGGTAATAATTTCACTTCTGCTCCAGATATCGTTGTAGATGGTGATGGAACAGGTGCAGTATTAACTGCGATTATTAGAAGTGATGGTAGAATTGAAAAAATTATTGTAATTGAAGGTGGTAGAGGATATGATAGTCTTAATACTAACATTAGAGTTGTATCGTCAGAATCTCTCTCACAATCAAAATTCAAAGCAAATCTTCAATCTTGGAAAATTAATTTATTTGAAGATGCATTTGACAAATTAGAAAACGATGATGGTATTCTAACTCTTTCAAGTTTTGGAAACTTTGGTATTCAATATTCTCATCTTTTTGCCCCAAGATATTTAAGATCTAGGTTAATCCCAAGCGATTCTGAAGGTGATAAAAAATATGGAACAAGCGATCTTCCATTTAATAGAGTTGAAATTGATTCTCCTAATCACTCTCCTATTATTGGATGGGCTTATGATGGAAATCCTATCTATGGACCTTACGGATATTCTGCAAACTCTGGCGGTGTAGCAGTAAGAATGAAGAGTGGATATTATACTGAGACATCTTTATCACCAAACAGACCACCAAATTATTCTGCAGGATATTTTGTTCAGGATTATACTTATTATAGAGTTGATGACGATACTGTTCTTGACGAAAATAACGGAAGATATTGTATAACACCAGAATTTCCAAAGGGAACATATGCATACTTTACTACAATAAGTGAACTTTCTGATGATAGTGGTCCTTTTAGAAATTACAGAAGACCAGTTTTTCCATATCTAATTGGAGATAATTATTTCTCAATTCCAAGTAAGTTTAATAAGGAAAAAAATTCAAATCAAGATGGTTTTGATTTGAATAATAGTGATTATAAAAGAAATACTACCATATATAATTTCTTTGATAAAGATGTTAGATATCCATATATCAATTTACCAAATGATTTAAATCAAAAAGTAACAATTAAAAATCTTTCCAAAGGTAAAATTAGTGATATTAAAGTTTTAAATGGCGGAAACTCTTATAAAGTAGGAGATAGATTAGTATTTGATCAAAAAGAAACTGGTGGGAGTGGACTTGCTGCTAAAGTTTCTTTTGTAGAAGGTAAAGAAATTAGTAAAATTGAAAATGAGCATAGTGAAACTTTTATTGAAATTTTGCCCTCCGGTAAAAAAGGTATATTTGTTGGAGTAGCATCTACTGCTCATGGATATTTTAATGGAGAATTAATATCCTTAACTAATTTTTCTACAACTAGATCAAAATTAGAAGGTAATTATTCTGTAGTAGTTCCAGCAACAACTCTTACATTAATTGGTTTAGGAACCACTACACATGCTCTAGGTCCATTATCAAATACGGGAATTGTAACTTTTGTACATGTATCAAATTCAAACTTTGATCGTATTAACGAAAATGATGTTATTCAGATTCATCAAGAAAGAGTTAAAGTTCTAAATGTAGACTCCTTATCTGGAAGACTTAGAATTATTAGAGAGTTTGATAATACTGTTTCAGGAGTTCACACGATAGGGGTTGCAGCAACTGTAGACCAAAGGAGATTTGAATTTAAATCTGATCATGATAAGTCCTTTAATTTTAAAACTAATAAAGAGTATTATTTTGACCCGCAAGAATCTGTTGGATTATCTGGTGGGTATGGGAATCCTGGAACGGGAAGTACAATAACATTTGAAGTTCCAGGAGTTGGTGGTACATCAATTCACATTAAACCAAAGTCAGTATACTTGAGAGGTCATGATCTAAAAACTGGTGATGCAGTAGTATATAATATTAATAATAGTGGAGGCAATGCAATTAAATATGAAGACTCTACTACATCGTCTGGTATTGGTTCTGACTTAATTGATGGTAGAACATATTATGTTGCTAAGTTTAATAAGGATTTCATTGGAATTTCGACCGTTAAAGTTGGAATTGGATCAACAGGAGTATTTTCTGGTATAGCAGTAACAACTAAAGATATTGGTTTAGTTGATTTTATCAATCGCGGTTCATCTACATATCATAGTTTTGCAACACAATATCCTAAAATTACTTCAGATGCAATTAAAAACCGAGTAATTGTTTCAACTGCAACTACTCATGGACTGAGTTCTGATCATAGAGTATTATTTGATATTAAACCTAAAGTTCAAAAAACTGTAGTTGTAAAATACGACGATTTTAACAGAAATATTTTAATTAATCCAAAATCTTTTGAACCAACTGGTGTTAACACCTCAACCGGAATTATTACTATTCAAGACCATGGATTTTCTACTGGTGATAAGTTAATTCACACCAGCGAATGGGCAGCAGCTGCTTATGCTAATAACAGTCCATATTTTGCAGTAAAAATTAATAATAACAATTTTAAACTTTCGGAAACACTTTATAACTCAAAACTCGATCAACCAATAACCGTTGTTGGTGTTGCAACTACTGCAGGAACATTAAGTCCAGTAAACCCAGTTATTGACACTGAAGGATATAATTCTATTAAATTTGACTTATCAGACCCTTCTTTACAATATGAGTATTTCTCAAATCAATATCCTGGATTCGAGTTAGATTTCTATGTTGGAAAATCATTTAATAAACCTTGGACAAAAAATCCACAGGATATTGGATTTAAAGTAATAAAAACTGGTGTGGTAGGTTCAAATGCTATTGTAACACTATTTTTAGATTCCGATACGCCTAAAGATTTGTATTACAATCTTGTTCCAAAGTATACTCAAGGTGTTCCATTAGCAGAAACAAAAAAAGATGTATATCTTGACACAACCGTAAATGGTGCAGGTTATATTAAAGTATCACCTAGTTCATATTCTGGTTCGCACAAGATAAAAGTTTCTACTGCTAGTACGTTTACATATAATTTGACCAGTGAACCAGAAATTGTATCTTATGGATCAACTAATGCATCATTGTCGTACATTACAGACTGTACACATACAGATGGTCCCATTTCTCGACTAGAAATTTTAAATACTGGAGACAATTATAATACCCTTCCAGGTTTTACAACAGTAACCTCTATTAATGGTGTTGATTGCGATTTGGAATTGCGAAGTTTAGATATTGGATTAGTTAAAAATAGTGAAATAACTAATTATGGATATGATTTTCCATATGATCAAACAATTAGACCATTATTTTACTATTCACAATCTTTAAAAATAACCCCATTCTCATCAATTGAGTTTATTGGAATTTCTTCTTTTGGAAGGGGTTATTTTGGAAAGCAAGAACTAATAGTTATTGATGGAGTTTCTAAAGAAATAGTATCTGATATTGATTTAGAATACACCAGCACTAGTGCTGAAGTGACTATATTACGTAATACTTATGGGATGAATAATGTTGTTCCGAAAATTTATCCAATAAATTCTGGGGCAGGTGTTCCCGTTGATAATAGTATACTAGGCGATGGTGTTACTACTGGTATTACATATAATTCAGCAACTAAAATTGCTAAAGCAATAATAAAAACAGAGTATTCTACTGGAGACTATTATCCATTTGAGGTGGGTGAAAAGATAATGATTGAGGGTTCCAATCCTGGTATTGGAAACTCTAGAGGATTTAATAGTTCTGAATTTAATTATGATTTATATACAATTACCGCAATTGATCCAAACGTTGGTGGTGGAGCAGGGTCTGTTTCATTCAATATAGCAGATCAGTTAAAAGATACTGAAACGGTTATTGAATATGATCTAATTAATTCGGCTGCAAGAATACTCCCACAAAGAGACTTTCCAACTTTTGATGTAAAAATTAAAAAGAATGAATTTATTAAAGAAGAGATAATTAGAAGTAATGGCAAGATTGCTATTGTAGAAGAATGGGATAAAGAATTTTCAATTCTTAAAGTTAATTCTATAGATGAATTTGATAGTAATGAAACTATTACTGGTCAAACCTCAAAGTCTATTGGAACAGTTGGTAGTGTCCTATTCCCTTTCAAAGAATATGGCAAATATGGCAGCACAATTAAACAGAATAGGGGTTGGAAAGCAATTGCAGGATTTTTAAATAACGATCTTCAAAGAATTCCTGATAATGATTATTATCAAAACTTCTCATATTCTCTAAAATCTACTGTTCCATTACAAACATGGAATGATCCGGTATCTTCAATGAATCACGTTGCTGGATACAAAAAATTTGCTAACTATCAGTTAGAGTCGTATGAAAGGGGTCTTAGATTATCTACTTCTCCAACCCAAGGTTCTAGTTATATAAACCTTATAAAAGATATTGTAGAAACTGTAGATATTAATTGTGTTAATGATTTTGACTTAGTTAGAGAAAATTCTATTTCTTTGGGAGGTGCAGATTTAGTTTCTACACAAATTATTTTTGAAAGCAGACTTATATCCAACTTTGATCAAGCAATTGGCAACAGAGTTTTATCAATAGATGATATTAGTGATTTGTTTAGCCATCGTCCAAGACCGGAGGAATTTGTAAATATTGATAAATTTAGTCTTGATAAAACAAGATTCTTAAGATTTATCACTCTTATAAGAGATCAAAGATTTACTTCAGAAAGACAGGTTTCTATTTTTGATGTTATTCATGATGGAAATTATGGATATAGTAATGAATATGCTGTCCTTTCGACGGTTGAGGATATGGGGTCATTTGATTTTGCAATTCAACAGGGGGAAGGATTAATTCAATACCATCCCACGCCAGAAAAAGTAGCATTTAATGATCTTAATATTTCATATGTTTCTTATAAAATTGATGATAGTTTTGTAGGTATAGGAAGTAGTGCTTTTGGTGATGTTGCGATTATAAACACATCAAGCGTAGAACTGAATACTGTTGGAACAGGTGTTACTATTGTTTCTATTGGAAGCACTTATAATTCCGTCTCAGTTATGGTAACAATAAATCCAGACACTGGAGAGCAAAATGAAGAGTTTCAATTTACTCAAGTTAATTTTATTCATGATGGAACTAATATAGTATCTTCTGGAGAATATGCATCTCTGTTTACTCAACTTGGACAAAGTGGATCTGAAGGATTTATAGGATATGGAACTTTTTATCCATATATTAATGGTAATAATTTTAATGTGGAGTATATACCCAATGCTGGTATTGGAACAACTGCTGTTATCAATACAATCCAAATTGGATTAGCACAAACTGCTGTCAATGGTTCCACGGACTTTAATATGGTCCATACTAGAATGCAAACGCAATCTACCACTATTGCAGCATCAGCAAGTCCTGGAATTACAACCGTTAATGATTATAGATATATTGCAAATTCTCAAGAATTCCATGCAGCAAAATATTATGTTCATATAGCAGATAAAACTAATAATGAACATGAATTTGTAGAACTATTTGCTGTTGACACTATTAACGCTGTTGGTATAGGTAGTGATGTATATTTAACAGAGTTTGCTAATTTAAGAACTTCATCTTCTGGTCTTGGTACTTTTGGTGCAGAAGTAGATGACACTGGGTTTGCGGTTGAGTTACAATTTACACCAAATCCAAATATAGATGTAGAGGTAAATGTTTTTGCTCAACAGTTAAAATCAGAAACAGCAGATGATGTTGATACAATTATTGATTTTAATAATGGTCTTGTTACTACTGACAGAGATGACTATGTTGGAACATTTAATGCTATTAAAACTGATTTTGACTTAACTCATGAAGGTCAGGATATTTTTGAAAATTGGTTTGAAGGAGGAAATTCTGATATTGTCAACACAACTGATAATACGATTAAACTTCCAAACCACTTCTTTGTTTCTGGCGAAAGAGTTAGTTATTACAGAGATGATATCAATAATACAGCTTCTGCAATTGGTATAGGTGAAACATTTATCGTTGGAGTTGGATTAACCACCATTCTTCCTAATGATATTGAAAATCTCTTTATAGTTAAAATTGATGATACTTTTGTTGGATTGGCAACTAGTCCAGTAGACGCACAGTTAGCAAATCCAAATTTAATTAGTATTACAACTGTAGGAAGTGGAACTTCACATAGATTCTTAACAACTAAACAAAATTCGAGAGTTCTTGTCACCATCGATAATATTATTCAAAGTCCTATTGTTTCTACAGCAATTACAAGTTCTTTAAATGCAATAGCACTTTCAACAACAGATATTCTTGAATTTACAGGAGTAACTTCATTCTTTGGTGGAGACTTTTTACAAATTAATAATGAAATTATGAAAGTTGCTGGAGTTGGTGCTAATAATGACCCAAATAAAGTAAGAGTTAGGAGAGCAAAACTAGGAACTAAGTTTGCCAATCATGCGGCAGGTGATGTGATAACTAAAATTTCTGGCAACTATAATATAACTGATAGTACAATTAGTTTTGCAGAGGCACCTTATGGTCTGGATCCTCTACCAAACCCATCAGATCCCAATTCAATTGACTGGGAGGGAATTGCTAAGGGTTCTAGTTTTCATGGAAGAAGTTATATGAGGGGAAAGGTTGCTACTGGCACCAGTGAAACCTACCAAAGAAATATTGTATTCCAAGATGTATCTGATAAATTTAATGCTCTTGAAAATACATTCCCCTTGAAAACAACTGAAGGTCAAAATATTGCAGATATTGCAAATGAAAATGCTATCATACTAATCAATAGTGTATTTCAACTTCCGGGAATTACAGTTGAAGAAGATTATAGACTCATAGAAGAAACTGTAGGTATTACCAGTGCAGTATTCAATGGTGATGCAAGAGATATTGGTTATGATGTTGGAATTAGTAGTTTCCCTTCTGCTGGGATTATCCAGTCTATTGGTTCTACTGAAGGTCTTGGATACCAACCTCTTGTTTCTGCAGCAGGAACAGTTACTGTGAGTGCATTAGGGACGGTAACGTCGGTTAGCGTCGGTTTTACTGGAAGTGGATATAGATCTCAAGAATATCATGAAATTATCACAAAAACAAATCATCCTATTTCCACTGGCACTACCAATATCTTTATTGAAAATGAAAATAGTGTATTTGGTATTTTAAGTGAAGTTTATGATGGAACTAATGCATATATTGGTATTGGATCATTTAGGGCACAATATGTAACGACACTTAATGGTATTGGTAATACATTTGTCCAAATTAGACCAGAACAAACTTCTATTTACAATATTCCATCTGGAACTTCTGTGAGCATTGGAGTTACCGTACCATACGGTATTGTTAATGTTAGTGCTGCTACTAGCAATATCAGTCCAGGAGTAGTTTCTGGTCTTACTTATGATGTATTAAATGCAGATTATAATCCAGAGACTGGATTTATGTCTATGACTCTTCCAATAGGTCATGAATTAAGTCAAGGAGATTATATTAGATTTGTAGACAATAGTTTAAACTTCAGTTGTAACAGTGACAATAATACTAGAATCAAATCATATCCTAGACCAAATCTTGACACTAATGCAAGTAGAAGACCTTTAAGACTTGAAGATGTTTCAGATCAACGTGCGCGAGTATTTGTTGGTCTCTCAACCTTTGTATATTTTGATGTTACAGATGCAACATACACACCCAATACTGGTAATTTAGAACTTACTATTGGTAGTCATAACTTTGTTGCGGGTAGAGGCATATCTATCGAAACTGATTCTCTATCCTTTAAGTGTGCAATGGATGGCAATACAGCAACCAAGACATATCCTCGCGCAACTGATCCTGCGGCAAATACTACTCTTGATATTACTGCAGTAACCTCTAACACAATTACTGTCAATGTTGGTGCTTCACCTCTGGTAACATATACACCAGGTGCAGGAACAACATATGATCCTAGCACAGGATTGATGGTTCTTGAAATTGGTACGCATAATTTAACTGCTGGTACAAGTATTAAATTAGCAACTGAGTCATTGACATTTAGTTGTGGATATAATGGTGCTACTGGTTCTGCTGCTGAAAAATCATATCCTAGATCTAATGGCAATGATCCATTCTATGATACTGCAATTAACATCGCGTCAGTAACTGAAACTACAATCACACTTCAAGTATTAACAACCATTCCTTCTACAAATACTGACGTACATACATTCGTATCTGCAACGACTGGAGCAGTTATCTCTGGAGGCAACTATCTCCACTCATTCCAAAGTGCAACAGCAAATGCTGTTCGTGCTGGCGGTCAGTATACGCATACCTTCGTAGGTATTGGGACAGACGCTGTTGTTAGCACTGCAACTACATCTATCCAACATATTGGTTTTGCGACTGTCATAATTGGAACTGGACATATTTCTCCAAATGTTACTATAACCAATCCAGGATATGATCTTGATATAGATCAAGAATTAATGCCACAGATAATATTTGATAGTCCAAAACCATATGGAAATATTCCCTTAGTATTTTCTAATGAGAATGCATTAGTTAGTTTGGGAACGGAAGCTAGAGTTGATGTTGTAGTTAGTAATGGTTCTAGTGTATCTTCTTTCAATTTTACAAATAGTGGTTATGCATATGGAAATAACAACATCTTAACAGTACAAACTGGAGGATTAGTAGGAATTCCGACATCACCAAACTTTAAAGAATTCCAAATTATTGTACAAAGGACTTTTGATGATACATTTAATGGATGGAATCTTGGTGAACTTGAATTACTTGATAATGTTGACGCTTATATTAATGGTAGAAGAAAACTTTTCCCGCTGTTTAGAAGCGGAGAAAGACTGTCTATCATTGCCGCAAAAGATTCAAAAATTGATCCCAATCAGTTATTGTTAGTATTCTTAAATAATATTCTTCAAGTTCCTAAAAAATCATATTTCTTCTTTGGTGGTAATAGGATTAGATTTACTGAAGCACCTAGACCAGGCGATTTCTTAAGAATTCTTTTCTATAAAGGTAATGGTGAAACTGATGTTGTCAATACTGAAGTAATACAAACAGTAAAAGAAGGAGATACTCTTAATATTAATTCAAATGATATTATTCTAGATGAAGATAAGAGAACTATTACAGATATTGTTTCAACTGATACCGTAGAAACTCTTCCATATTTTGGACCAGGAAATACTGCCGATATTGATTTAACTAGACCAGTTGATTGGTGTCGTCAAAGTGAGGATAGGATAATTAATGGGTTGCCTATCTCTAAGGCAAGAACATTCTATGAACCAAATATTTTACCAAATGCCTACTTAATTAAACCAGTTGGTCTTGGCGGAACAGTGTTTAGTGTTAATACTACTAGACCTCTATTCAATCAAAGTGATGAATTTACTACCGTTCAAGGAAAACTTGCCCAAAACGTAATTAAAATTCACCCACAAAGGGAAATATCACCTTCTACTGCAACTGCTACTGTTTCTACTGCAGGAACCGTCTCATCAATATTAATAACAGATGGTGGACATGGTTATCTTACAGTTCCTACGGTAAGTATTGCAAGTACAAATGGTGTAGGTATTGGCACAAGTGGGACAGCATCTGCGGCCGCTACGCTTACGAATGGAGTTGTTACTGGAATAACAATAACTAATGGTGGTGTTGGATATTCTACGGTAACAGCACCTAAAGTTTTAATTTCTCCTGCACAAGCATCCAAAATTGAACAATGTGAAGTTTATTTCCCAGATGGTTATAGAGGAGATTCTGGAACAGTTGTTGGATTTGCAACAACTTCAATTTCAGGAGAAACCTTTGCATTATTTGACCTCTTTATTCCAGAACAAGACCAAGTTTTCAATAATATTAAATATGTTGGATTTGGTATAACTGTTTCTCAAATTGAGCAAGGAGATGCATTTACAATCTACAACTCTAATGTTGGAACGGCAAATACTTCTATCACAAGTTATGATAGTGCTGGCGCTGTTCTTGGCATAAGCACTTCATATATTGATGGGGTTTATGAAGTAATAGAAGTTGTAGAAGAACCTAGAAATATGGGTGGAATTGGAACAGCAACAGCAAGAGTTCGTGCAAGAGTTGATAATCCTCCTGTAGGATTTGATTTTAATGCTAATTGGACTGGAAGCACTGGAATGACTACATCAAATTATCAAGGTTCATATAGTTGGGGTAGAATTGTAGTTAAGAGTAGAGCAATTTCTACTACCTATAATCCATATAACTCACAAGGAATAAGTGGCATTACTACCTCCCCACTTGTTGTAAGAGAGAGATCTCTAGCATTTGTGGGATATACCACAACTACGTAACTAAATAAAGAAAAAACTGTGGCAAAATGTCTGCAATAATTACAGATCAAATTAGAATTTTGAACGCGAAAAATTTTCGCAATGGTGTATTGAGTACTTCTAATGCTTATTATACCTTTGTCGGATTGACTAACTCTACCGATTTTAGTGACACATGGGAAGCTAGACCTCCCTCTCCAAGAGATAGTTTTAATCAGGAGAATGATTATTGGGACACCATGATTGCTATGAAGAGGATTACTTCTTCAGATATTATGCATGTTGTACCAAAAAGAAATTGGTCTTCAGGTTCAAAATATGATATGTATCGGCATGATTATAGTATTGACAATCTTGCTGCAGTTTCGAGTGCAACAAATCTGTATTCATCATTTTTCTATGTTATGAATAGAGATTTTAGAATATATATTTGCCTACAAAATGGAACAAGTCCCGATAATCCAACAGGAAAACCCTCACTTGATGAACCTACATTTACTGATTTAGAACCAAGAGTTGCTGGTTCAAGTGGAGATGGATATGTTTGGAAATATCTTTATACTTTAAGTCCTTCAGATATTATTAAATTTGATTCGACTGAGTTTATGCCAGTTCCAAATGACTGGGAAACATCTTCAAATAATGCCCTTGTAAGAGACAATGCTGTTAGTGGTTCAATTAAAATTGTAACCATAAAAAATAAAGGATTAAATGTTGGAGCAGCAAATTTACAATATCGTAATGTTCCTATTAAAGGAGATGGTATTGGTGCAGAGTGTACTATTACAATCGATGAAAACTCCCAAGTTTTATCTGTAGATATATCAAATCAGGGTTCTGGATATACATATGGAACTGTAGATTTAGTTGCTGGTTCTGTTCCTACTGGAACAGTTAGACCTACATTTGATGTTATCATTCCTCCTCAGGGTGGACATGGATATGATATATATCGAGAACTGGGAGCATCTAATCTTTTACTTTATGCAAGAATTGAAAATGATACTCAAAATCCAGATTTTATTACCGGCAATAAAATTGCTAGAGTTGGTATTGTAGAAAATCCAACTGAATTTAATTCAACTACAATTCTTGATAAACCCAAAGCAAGTGCTGTTGGCGCTTTAAAACTTGTAGGAACAGGGTATAGTACTGCCGAGTTTGCTATAAATACATTTGTTTCTCAAACTATTGCAACAGGAACAACTGCTTTTGGTAGAGTGATTAATTATGATCAAACAACTGGAATATTGAAATTTTGGCAGGATAGATACCTTGTTGGATTTAATACCTCCGATGGTACTCCAAATATTACTCCAAGACATGGATATGATTTAGCAGAATTTACAAGTTCTCCTGATACGGGTGGTTCATTTTCAGTTATACCAGATAATGGTAACAATTCTAGTTTGTTTATTGATAGTACATTTACAGGTGCTTCTACCGTAATAAATAATAGAACCTATTATTATGGTCTTAATTTCACTGACGGTATTGCTTTACCAGAAGTTCAAAAACAATCTGGTAATATCATTTACGTTGATAATCGACCTTCTATTCTTAGATCGTCAAATCAAAAAGAAGACATAAAAATTATCTTGCAGTTCTAAAGGATTATGCCACAACAAACTAATCTCAACGTATCGCCATATTTTGATGATTACGATCCGTCCAGTGATTTTCATAAAGTTCTGTTTAAACCTGGTTATCCAGTACAAGCAAGAGAACTAACAAATCTTCAATCAATTCTTCAGAATCAGATTGAAAAATTTGGGCAGCACTTTTTTAAAGAAGGTTCTAAAGTAATACCAGGTAACACAGGATACACTCAACTTTACTATAATGTTCAGTTGAATAATACGTATCAAGGTGTTCCGGTTTCTGCTTATGCAGATCAACTTGTAGGATTAAAAATAACCGGACAAAACTCTGGAGTAACTGCAGTTGTTGACAGTGTTCTTCTTCCTACGGATTCTGCTAATGGAAATTTAACTTTATATGTAAATTATATAAATTCAAATACAGCGAATAATTTAAGTCAAGAATTTTTTGATAATGAGGAATTAGTTTGTAGTGCTGCAATAAATTCTAGCCTATTAGGAAATTCTACAATCCCGGCAAATAGTCCTTTTGCGGTAACAATACCTCAGAATGCAAGTTCTATTGGATCTGCATTCCAAATTCAGCAAGGTGTATATTTTATTAGGGGTAATTTTATACAAGTAGATACTGAAACTTTAATTCTGGATCAGTATTCAAATAGACCTAATTACAGAATTGGTCTTCAGATTAGAGAAGAAATTATAACTTCAGATTTAGATCAAACTCTAAATGATAATTCTCAAGGTTTTAATAATTATTCGGCACCTGGTGCAGATAGATTAAAAATTTCAGTAAGTCTATTCAAAAAACCACTTGATGATTTTGATGATAATAATTTTATTGAATTAGCAGTAATCGAAGATGGAATTATAAGATCGCAAATTAAAAATACAAAGGCAGGTTCAAATCAAGTCTTCCGCGAAGACTTGATGGATACTTTGGCACAAAGAACTTTTGAGCAGAGTGGTCATTATGTAGTAAAACCTTTTGATGTATCAGTATTTAATTCACTCAACAATAATCTTGGCAATAATGGATTATTTGCAGGTGGAGAATTCACCTATGGAGGTTCATTAGCATCTGATGATTTAGCAATATTTAAAATTTCATCAGGTAAGGCATATGTAAAAGGATATGAGATTGAGACTTCAACACCAACATTTATTGATGTTGAAAAACCAAGAACAACTAATGATGTTAATGCAGAATCTTTATCATATAATACTGGTTCCACAATTAAACTAAATCGAGTATTTAGAACACCTGCACCAGGTATCGGAATTGGTAATACATATGTAGTAAGTTTGAGGGATCAAAGATGTGGTTCTAATCAAAATACCGCTCCAGGAACAGAAGTTGGTCTTGCTAGAGTTTATGACTTTAGATTAGAGTCTGGTTCATATAGCGCAGATAATGCATCTACTAATGAATGGGGTCTTTCTCTGTTTGATGTTCAACCATTTACAAAACTTACATTAAACCAGGCACACACATTAACAGTACCAACTTTTGTCAAGGGTGCTAATAGTGGTGCTACTGCATTTCTTAGAGATGCCGTTACTGCATCTACAGCACTAACTCTTTATGAAAGAAATGGTTCATTTATTGAAAATGAATCTCTAATTTTCAATGGAAATCAAGATGGTAGAATTGCAATTGCAATCACAGAAAAATCTATTGCGGATGTAAGATCAGTTTTTGCTACAGAAAATAGATTAGTTGGTATTAATACTTTTGCTGGTGATGTTATTCAAACAAGATCATTTAATGTAGGTGTTGGACAGGTTAGTGCCGCAGGAAATATTGAAAGTTCTAATCCAAGATTCTTAGATAATGTTAAAGTTAGCGATCTAATTACATATTCGGATCTTGCAACTTCTACTGATAAAATTATGGTTAAAGTAACGGCAGTTAATGCGAGTAGTATTACTGTAGAGGGAGTTCAAACAGTTGCTGGTATTGTTAATGGCAATCTTCCTGGATCAGGTTCCATTAATGTTTCTGATATGGACATTGTAAGAACTTCACTTGACAAATCTTCTGATAATACATTATATACAAAACTAACTAAACAAAATGTTGCTACTATAGACCTTGATGAGTCTTCAATTACTATCAGAAAAGTTTTTGATGTAAATATTCTTGCGAATGGAACTATTGACACTGGAACTCCAATGGATGCAGGAGATCGTGAAGTATTTTTACCATTTGCGGCAAATAGATATTCCCTTATTAGAACTGATACAGGGGAAACAATTGAACTGACAGAAAATAAAATGTCTTTCAATGCACCTAGCAGTAGAATATTGAATATATTTAATATTGCTGGTGGTGCTGGTGCGGCAAAACTAGTTGCTACTTTAAGAAAATCAAAACCCAGGTCAAAAGTTAAAAATAAAATTAATATAAATTCTTTGATTGTAGATAAATCAAAACTTGAAGGGTCTGGTATTGGCACAACAACCTTAAACAATGGTCTTGAACATGGAAATTATCCTTTTGGAACTAGAGTCGAAGATGAAATTATCTCTATAAATTCTCCTGATGTTTTAGAAATTCACGGGGTATTTGAATCAAGTGGAACTGAAAGTCCTTCTGCCCCGAAAATGACGTTTTCTTCGGTAAGTAGTCAAACCTCTACAACCCAAGATATTGTTAATGGAGAAATACTTATTGGCCAAACTAGCGGATCTATCGCTGTCTGCGTAGAAAAACCTGACAATCTAAGTGTATCGTTTATTACAAAAAATCAAATTGATTTTATTGAGGGTGAAACGGTTATCTTTCAAGATAGTTTAGTTGAAGGAATTATTAGTATTATTGTTGAAGGAAGTTTTAATATATCTTCAAATTATACATTTAGTACTGGCCAAAGAAAAACCGTTTATGGACATAGTTCTTTAAGAAGAAGATCTTCTGCTTCTGCACCAACTAAAAAAATAGTCACGTACTTTGCTTCTGCTAAGTATGATACAGGAGATACTGGAGATATTACAACTGTAGAAAGTTATACTTCTTTTGACTATGCTACAGAAATTCAATCTATTGATGGTAGTTCTAATAGCGATATTATTGATGTTCGACCAAGAGTTTCAACTTATACAGTTTCTGAAGGATCACGTTCACCATTAGAATTTGAAGGAAGAACATATAATCAATCTGGTAATTCTGGTGCAAATATTCTTGCTTCACAGGAAAGTTTAGTATTTGATTTCTCATACTATCTGGGAAGAATTGATAGATTATTCCTCACAAAAGACGGCAAGTTCCAAGTTGTTTATGGAACTCCTGCAGAAAAACCAGAACCTCCTGTAGGAATTAATGATGCAATGGAGATTGCATCCATCAAGTTACCTCCATACCTGTTTAATACTGAGCAGGCATCTATTAAATTCTTAGAACATAAGAGATATAGAATGTCTGATATTAAACAACTTGAGAATAGAATTAGAAATCTTGAGTATTACACTTCACTATCTCTTCTTGAGTCTAAAACAGAAAGTGCGTTTATCGCAGATTCTGATGGTCTCAATAGATTTAAAAGTGGATTTTTCGTGGACAATTTTAACTCCTTTAAATCGCAGGAGATGAAATCAACAATTAATAATTCTATTGACAGAAAAAACAAAGAACTCAGACCAAAGCATTATACAAATTCTGTTGATTTAATATTTGGACCAGTTGAGGGAGTTGACTCATCTACAGACTTTAAATTTAATATTATAGATGGTGAGAATATTTCCAGAAGTAGTGATATTGTCACTCTTAATTATTCTGAGGTCAATTGGTTACAACAAACATTTGCAACCAGATCAGAAACAATTACACCATTTACAGTAAGTTTTTGGCAGGGAACCATTGAACTTACTCCTTCTTCAGATACTTGGGTTGATACTGTTAGAGTTCAAACTAGAATTATTGAGACTGAGGGTAATTATGCTGCTACAGTTGATTACTATGAAAGAACAAACGAATTAGATCCCCAAACTGGATTTATTCCAATTCTCTGGGATTCTTGGGAAACTAATTGGACTGGCGTATTAGATACTGTTGAATCTGAAAGTAGAGCGGCAACTGATGCTCTTGCAGAATCTACTAAAAAACTTGATGGAACAACTGGTCCAGGTCAGTGGGTGAGAAGAAACGCTACTACTGTTTCGCAAGAAGAATTTCAAGAAACATTTGATCTTGGAACAGAATCTAGAGGTGGAACAAGAACTATTGTTCATGAGGAATATGAAAAGAATTCTATCAATGATAGAACTGTGAGTAGAGATCTAGTTCCATTTATGAGATCTAGAAATATTGAATTTAATTCAAGAAAATTAAAACCAGGAACTGAAGTTTATCCATACTTTGATGGAGTAGATGTTTCTAGGTATTGTACTCCAAAACTCATTGAAATTACAATGACCTCGGGTACATTTATTGTTGGTGAGAATTTACGAAGTGTTCCTTTGAGGAAAGGTGTTTCTGCGCCTAAATTCTATGCAAGAATTGCTCAAATTAATCATAAAGAAGGAGAGTATGATTCTGCAACTAGAACTTACGAACAAAACCCATACAACGGCCAATTAATTCCTTCCTCATATAATTCTACTTCAACAATATTAAATATTGATACATATTCATTGTCAAATGAAACTCAAGGTGAGTATTATGGTTATATTGAAGTTGGCACTTTACTTGTTGGAGAAAGTAGTGGTGCTACAGCAACCGTATCTGATTTAAAATTAGTTGTTGATAATCAATCATCACTTATTGGTAGTTTCTATATTCCAGAAACAATTACTTCATATCATCCAAGATTTGAATCTGGTATTAGATCATTTACTCTTTCCAGTAGTAATAATAACGATTCTGAAAACGTAACCACTATTGCATCGGAATCATACTCTGCTACTGGAATTATTGAAAATGAAGGTTCTGTTAGAAGTATTCGACTTGAAGATAGAAAAGAATTTGAACAGCAGACTGTAAGCAAATCTTCTGGCACACAAATTGTAGGAACCAGTGTAGTTAATAGAACCTCTCCAGAGACTATTACTGCTTGGTATGATCCACTTGCACAAACGTTTACTGTTGATGATGAAACTGGTATCTTTGTTACGCGATGTGATATTTTCTTTAAAGCAAAGGATGATATGGACATTCCTATCACCTTGCAGATTAGAACCGTAGATGGTGGAATTCCTACATCTAAAGTTCTTCCTATGTCAGAAGTAATTTTAGATCCTGATGAGGTTTCAATTTCGACAGACAGTTCAATTGCTACATCATTTACCTTCAAGGCACCAATTTATCTTGAAGGTAGAAGAGAATATGCGATTTGCCTTTCTACCAATTCTACAAAATACACTACATTCGTATCACGAATTGGTCAAGAAGATTTTCTAACAGATACTTTGATTTCCTCTCAACCATTCTTAGGATCACTATTTAAATCTCAAAATGCTTCTGGTTGGGAAGCAAGTCAGTGGGAAGATCTTAAATTTACACTTTATAGAGCAGAATTTGAAGTTTCTGGTTCTATTGATGTATACAATCCACGTCTATCAGTAGGTAACAAGCAGGTTCCAAATTTGTTGCCAAATTCTATAGAATTAAAGTCAAGAAAACTTAAAATTGTTCTTAATGCGCCAGATGATACTAATAATGATTATAGATTAGGAAACACTTTCCAACAGGTGGGCACTAATGCTACAGGCAATTTAGTTGGTGCCGGTGGTTCTGCAACAGGGCAATTAACAGTATCCAATGGAGGTCTTGGGTATATTCCTTCAACTGGTGCTGAGACGCGGGCCATAGTTTTAACTACATTATCTGGAAATGGTAGTGGTGCTAGTGCCAATATTACTTTTCAAAATGGAGTTGCTATTGGTGCAACAATTGCGACTGATATTGGTGGTAGCGCGTACCAAGTAGGAGATGTTCTTAGTATTTCTAGTGATAATGTTGGAAGAGATTTGAGATTGACCCTTACCGGAGTTGCTGCCACAAATACTTTGATATTAGATAATGTAATTGGTGATTTTGTTGCAAATAGTAGTAATGGAATTACATACGTTTCCAGTGATACGACAGTTGGTTTTACCACATTTGCTATTAGTAACGTTGCTGGAGTTGCATATCCAACTGCAATAACACCATTTACTGATGATTCTGATGGAAGACACATCAAAGTTAATCATTTAAATCATGGTATGTATTTTGATGACAATAGAGTTGAGATATCAGGTATTGAATCTGATATAGTCCCAACTAGACTTTCAGTTGCATACGCCGCAGGTTCAACAGCAGCACTTTCAGTAGAAGATAATGCCAATTTTGGCGAATTTGAGAATTTCCCTGTAGGAAATATAAATCGGGGATACTTAAAAATTGGTGACGAAATTATTGAATATACTGCAACTTCTGGTAGTAATACTATTGGAGGAACGATTACTAGAGGTGCAAATAAAGCATCATATCCAATTGGTACTTTAGTTTATAAGTATGAATTGTCTGGTATTAATTTGGCTAGAATTAACAAAATTCATGATATGAATGATGTTACTGTTCCAAATCCTATTACTTTAGATTCTTATTATATTAAACTTGACACTCAAGAAGTGTTTAATACGAATAATTTAAATCGTAGTATTGAAAGACTTACAGATACCGCGCCTACACTTTATATAAGAGATACAAAATCTGCTGGTGGATATGGAATTAGAGCATCTCAGAATATTTCCTATGGAATTATAACTCCAATGATCCAGTCTCAAACTGTTCAGGGTTCTACAATCAGTGCTAAATTTAGATCTACAACAACGGTTGGAATTAGTGGAAACGAAATTCCATTCGTTGATAATGGATTTGAACCTGTTACATTAAACAAACCCAATTTCCTCTCTACACCAAGAGCAATATTCTCTAAAGTTAATGAAGATTTAAAACTTACTAATGTTCCTGGTAATAAGTCTATGACTCTTAGACTTTTCCTCAATACTGTTGATACAAGAGTAAGTCCTGTAATTGATTCTCAAAGAATGAATACTATTCTTTCTACAAATAGAATTAATAATCCAATATCAAATTATATCACAGACCCTAGAGTAAATGGTATTGATTCTGATCCTTCAGCATTCCAATATATTTCAAGGGAACTTTCGCTAGAAAATTCTGCAACTTCACTGAAAATTGATCTTAATGCATATATTAATACATTCTCTGATATCAGAGCATTCTATTGCATAGGTAATGAACCAACGTCAACCCCAATTTTCACAGCATTCCCAGGATTCTCAAACCTTAAGTCGAATGGAAATATCATTAATCTAAAAGATAATGATGGACATCCAGATGTTGAGATTCAAAAGACGAATGTTCTTAATTTTGATAGCAATAGTCTTGAGTATAAAGAATATACATTCACAATGGATAATCTGGAACCATTCAGATACTATAGAATTAAACTTGTAATGAGTTCTACTAATCAAATTTATGTTCCTAGAGTTAAAGACCTTAGAGTTATTGCACTAGCATAATGGATTATCACGGAGTAGAGGGTCACTCAAATCTTTTGAGAGACCCTGACAATGATTCAATTGTCAACATTGATTCTATTGGGTATCAAAAATATATTACTAGACGTAAATCTAAAGATATAAAAAATCAAAAGGTACAAAATATAGAACAAGAAGTTGCTAATATGAAAGAGGATATTGATGAAATTAAAAACTTACTAAAGGAGTTATTAAATGGACCCAAATGAAATAGAACTAAAAAATCTTTCTAAAAGTTTTGAGTATACAAAACTAGCTGCTGAAATTGATGAGTGTAACGATATTAATAATTTAAAAAATTTGGCAAAGTCTTTCTGTAAACTTTATTTTAAGCAGCAAGAAACAATATCAGTTGTAAGAGCAAATTATTAAGATAAATATAAACATAGGGAATTTGTGAGTAAATGGCAAAACCATCATCTAGACAAACTTTAATAGATTACTGTAAGAGGCAGTTAGGAGCGCCTGTATTAGAGATAAACGTTGCTAATGAGCAAATAGACGACCTAGTTGATGATGCCCTCCAATACTGGAACGAGAGGCACTATGATGGTGTTGAGAAAATGTATCTTAAACATGCATTTACTCAAGAAGATATTGATAGAGGAAAAGCAAGTGGAACAAGTGGAGTTGGTATAGTTACTACAAGTAACTCTTCAAATGTACCTGGATTAGGAGCAGTTACTTCTAATTGGTATGAAAATTCAAACTTTATATCTGTTCCAAATTCTGTAATTGGAGTTGAAAAGATATTTAAATTTGATAGTAGTACAATATCTAGTGGGATGTTTAGTATTAAATATCAATTATTTTTGAATGACTTATATCAATTCAGTTCGGTTGATTTACTTCAGTATTCTATGGTTAAGACTTATCTAGAGGATATTGATTTTTTATTAACTACAGATAAGCAGATTAGATTTAATCAAAGGATGGATAGATTATATTTGGATATTGATTGGGGATCTCAGGTGGTTGGTGAGTATATTGTATTAGAATGTTGGAGATTATTGGATCCAAACGATTTTTCAAAAGTATGGAATGATTTCTTTGTTAAAAAATATTTAACTATGCTAATCAAAAAACAGTGGGGTCAAAATCTTATAAAATTCCAAGGAGTTAAACTTCCTGGTGGTGTAGAACTTAATGGAAGACAAATTTATGATGATGCTGTAAAAGAAATTGATGATTTAATGGAGAAAATGTCCAACACATATGAAATTCCACCTTTGGATATGATAGGTTGATATCATGGCATTAAATCCATTTTTTATTCAGGGTACAAGTGGAGAACAAAATCTTGTTCAAGACTTAATAAATGAACAATTAAGAATGTATGGGGTTGAGGTATATTACCTTCCTCGTTCTTATCTGACAACAAATACAGTTATAGAAGAAGTTATTCAGTCATCGTTTGAAGACGCATATCCTATTGAAGCATATGTCCAAAATTATGAAGGATATGATGATAATAGTACACTTTTATCTAAATTTGGTATACAGTCAACTCAAGAGATGACCTTTATTATCTCAAAAGAAAGATTTGAAACTTATATTACTCCGTTAACAGAAGGTAAAGCAAACTTAAAATTAACATCTAGACCCAAAGAAGGTGACATAATCTATATGCCCCTTGGCGATAGAATGTTTGAAATTAAATTTGTTGAACATGAAAAACCATTCTATCAATTACAAAAAAATTATGTTTATGAATTAAGATGTGAACTCTTCCGTTATGAGGATGAGGTTATTGATACTGGTGTAGAAGAGATTGATGATACTTTGGTTGGTAGTGATACTGATGGTATCTCTGAATCTGGTTCTTCCACGGTTCTTGGTGGTTCATTAACCATGACATTAGTTGGGACAGCATCAACTGCTACTGCAATTACTGGATTAATCAATGGAGGTATTCGTTCTATTACTGTAGGAAACCAAGGTGCTTTGTATTCAGTTGCCCCCACAGTTGCTATATCTTCAGCACCTTCAAGTGGAATAACAGGTATTGCCACTGCTATACTTGATAGATCTTCCGTTAGTAGTATTAATATTACCAACCCAGGTGCTGGTTACACAGTAACACCAAAGATTATGATATTGAGTAATACTGGAATTGGTGCAACTGCTTCCACAACTCTTGGTTCTGGTTCTATAGGAATTGTTACTGTTACTAGTGGTGGTGCAGGATATACAACCGCACCGACAATTACCTTTACTGGAATTTCTACAGTATCTGCTGCAGCAACAGCAATTATTTCTGCTGCTGGAACTATTACTGCAATTAATATTACTGATGCTGGTATTGGATATACCACAGCACCAACTATTACAATAAGTAATCCCACATCTAGTGATGTTGGAACTTTTGTATTTAATGAACTTGTTACTGGTTCTGTAAGTGGAACAAAAGCAAGAGTTAGAACATGGAATACTAATACTAATGTGCTTGAACTGGGCAATGTTACTGGAAACTTTAAAGCTGGAGAAACTATTGTAGGTTCTATATCTTCCGCTACTCACACAATATTCTCAATTAACAATGATCCGGTAGATGATGGATTTGCTCAAAATGCAACTATTGAAACTGAAGCAGATGGAATATTAGATTTTACTGAAAGAAATCCTTTTGGATTGCCTTAACTAAATATTATTATAGTGAACAAAAGTCATGTTTGAGCATTTTTACCACGAAATCCTAAGAAAAACTATCATATCATTTGGTACGCTTTTTAATAATATCAATATCCAGAAGAAAGATGCTTCTGATACAGATTTTAGTATGATGAAAATTCCTCTTTCATATGGACCTACCCAGAAGTTTTTGGCAAGACTTGAGCAGTCTGGAGACTTAAATAAGTCCACTGCAATGTCCTTACCTAGAATGTCTTTTGAGTTCACTGGTCTTACTTATGATTCTTCTCGTAAGGTTACTTCAACTCAAAAAATTGCAGTAAAAGACCCCAGTACGCAGAAAAAAGTAAATAAAGTTTTTACTCCAGTTCCTTATAATATGCAATTTGAACTTAGTATTATGTCTAAGATAAATGATGACGCATTGCAAATTGTAGAACAGATTTTACCTTTCTTCCAACCTGCATTTAATCTTAGTGTAGAGTTGATAGATCAAATTAAAGAAAAGAGAGATATTCCAATCATTCTAGAAAATATTACAATGCAGGATGATTATGAAGGAGACTATAGCACAAGAAGAGTTCTTCTTTACACTCTAAGATTTACTGCTAAAACATATCTGTTCGGTCCTGTTACAAGAGTCGAACCAATCAAACAAGCAACTCTTTCTTACTATACTGATAGTGCTGAGAAGAGAGATCTTGCATATAAAGTTACTCCAAGAGCAGTTAAAGATTATGATAACTCTGTAGTAACTAATCTTTCTGCAGATATTTTATCTAGTGCTACTAGTATTACTGTAGATGATGCAAGTAATATTACTGCAGATACATACTTTGAGATTGATAGTGAGTCTGTATATATTAAGAAAGTTACCGGTAATAAAATTACTATCGATAGAGCAAGAGATAGTACTATCGCTAAAGATCACGTTAAAGGCACTGCACTTAAATCAATTACACAAGTAGACAATGACCTTATTGAAATCGGAGACGATTTTGGATTTGATGGGAATACTTTCTTCTAATATAATATGACTGATAAATTTAATGGTTTAGATGAAGCATTTAGTATAGCAGGAGAATTAATGCCTGCCGAAAAGAAAGAAATAGAACCAGTCAAACCTAAATCATTTTCTCCACAAGATATTCAAAAAGACTATGAGTATACCCGTGGTAACTTATACTCAATTATTGAAAAAGGTCAGGAAGCAATTAATGGTATTCTTGAACTTGCACAGGAAACTGAACAACCAAGGGCATATGAAGTTGCAGGTCAGTTAATTAAAAGTGTGTCTGATGCCACAGACAAACTGATGGAACTTCAGAAAAAATTAAAGGATGTAGAAGAGACTAATACTCAGAAGGGACCAACAAACGTCACTAATGCATTATTTGTTGGTTCTACTGCAGAGTTGCAGAAAATGATTAAAAAGGCAGACGAGAATATAAATAATTAAAAAAAGAGATGGCGAAAGTAGTAAAAAACATAACTATCCCACAAGGTTCTGATTTTTCAAAAACCTTTACGTCTTTAGAATCTGACGGTTCTGCTACAAATCTCACTGGATATTCTGCTGAGGCAAAATTAAAAAAACACTCAGAAGCATTAGTATCACATTCTTTTACTGTTGGAATAACTTCAGCAACAGGTCAAGTTTCTATTGCAATGACTTCTGGTGTAACAACACCATTAGATTCTGGTAGATATTATTATGATGTTAGATTAACTTCCTCTTCCGAAGCAAAATCAAGATTAGCAGAAGGAATGGCGTTAGTAACCGCAGGAATTAGTACATAGTATCATGACTGTTGATTTAAAAGATTTTTTCTCCGCCATAGGTAAAGCGAAACAAGAAAAAGTGGACGAAGTTCGTTCTCTTGTGGGAGAAATTGATATTGATTCAATGTTCTCTCAAGTTAAAGTATCCATAGAAGAAGATAATAAAAAGAAAAAAGAACAGAAAAAGCAGATAGTAGCATTAGAGTCTTGGTTATATACTGAAGTAATAGAAGAAAAAGAAATTGTTGAAGAGTCTACTACCATAGTTGTTCCTGATGAGGAAGTGGAAGATGAATTAGTTGAAGATGTAGAAGATACTGAAGATACTGAAGATGTAGAAGATACTGAAGATGTAGAAGAAGAAAACTTAGTAAATGATGATTCAGTTGATCAGGCACTAAAAATTCTTGAGACTATCAAGTCAAAAGAAGAAATAAGAGAAAATGTAAGTGATCCAGAAGTTGTTAAAATTCGTCGTGAACTAGAGTATCTTAAAAATCTTGTTAATGCTCAGGGGGGCGGTGGTGAAGTTCGTCTTGAGTTCTTAGATGATATTGATAGAGATACCACAAAGGTAGATGGTAAATTTCTTAAGTATGAAGCATCCTCAGGAAAATGGATAGGTGTAGATGGTTCTTCAGATTTAGATAGTGTTCTCACGCAAAGAAACACTTCATCTAAAGGAATAAATGTTGGTGTAGTAACTGCAACAGGTTTAATTGTAGATCCTGTTGGTGCTGGAACTACATTTACTGAAGATATGGTTGTAGTTGGCAATGCTAGAGTCACTGATACTCTGAGTGTTGGAACAGCAACAATTATTTTTGATGGTTCTACCGATACTTTAACCGTAGGAACTGGTGCAACAATATCATCAGCAGGTGAAATTAGTGCTTCGTCATATGTGGGTAGTGGAACAAGTATAACCGGAGTTATAGCAGAAGGATTATCCGGAACTCCAGATATTCAAGTTGATGTAATAACAGCATCTAGTGCAACATTTAGTGGAAATGTATCTATTGCAGGCACATTGACATATGAGGATGTAACTAATGTTGATTCTATTGGAATTGTTACTGCTAGATCTGGTATTGAAATTGGTGGTCCTGTAATTCTCAATCTCAATACATCAACTTCAACCACAACATCAACTTCACAGGGTGCTGTAGATACATTTAGTGTTACTGATTATAGATCAGCAAGTTATCAGGTGCAGATAACAAGAGGCACAGAATATCACGTTACATCTTTAAATATTGTTCACGATGGAACAGATGTTTATGTTAGTGAATTTGGAACGATTAATACTGGTTCAGTATTAGCAACTTTTACAGCAGATATAAACTCTGGAAATGTAAGAATACTGGCAACCCCAACAACGGCAACATCTACAGTATTTAAAATGTATAGAAATCTAATAAGAGCATAAATAAATGAAAGCATTGTCTTGCTATAATGTCTGAGAAGAAGTATTGTCGTCTTTGTAAAAGAAAAGAGACCAGAGAACATTGTTCTTATGGACCAAGACTATATGACAAGTATAGTGTAGATGATGCTACTGAAAAAGAAACTGCTGATGCAGCAGTTGAATCTGGTATTTCTGAAAATGACATCAAAAACTTCTCTAAAACCATTATTGAAAAGTCGAAAAGTGGTGATTCTTCTTTGCGTGACTGGTTTGGCAAGAGTCGCTCTAGTGATGGCAAGCCTGGCTGGGTTCAGTTGGGTGGCAAATACTCAGGTAAACCCTGTGCCAAACAACCCGGACAAACTACAAAACCAAAGTGCGGTTCTAGTAAGATGAAGCGCAATCTTGATAGTGATGAAGAACAAGCAGCATTCCGTCGTAAGCAAAAAGAAGATCCAAATCCAAATAGAAAAGGGAAGGCAATTAACGTGAAGACAGAAGAAACACTCCACGAAGGTGATTATTGGAATCCCGATCCCGAAAAAGATCGTAAACTAGGTGGTCCTGGAGCAAACCAAAGAGCACGGGAAGATCGTGCTTCATCCTCATCTTCTTCTGCTAAGAAAGACGACTCTAAGAAATTGAGACCTGGTGAGTCTTATCTAGAGTATTCTAAGCGTCAGAAAGGTGGTTCTGCTTCTGTCACACCTAAGAAAAAATCTTTGCTAGGTAAGTTAGGTCTGAGAAAAGAAGAATTAGAGATTGATGAAGGTCACAAAAATCCTGAGAGTGTGAAAGGCATTGCTAAGGAACTTGATAAGGCTGTTGAGATGCACAAGAGTCAAGCAAAGAGACTCAGAAAATCTGGCGTATCTGAAGATTATGTTGATGAAGCATGTTGGAAAGGATATGAGAAGAAAGGTATGAAAACTATGTTTGGCAAGAGATATCCAAACTGCGTCAAGAAAAAGGCAAAGACAGAAGAAGTAGAACTTATTCAGGTTAAAGAAGAGGGTAAGAAAGACGCTTGTTACCATAAGGTCAAGTCTCGCTATTCTGTATGGCCATCTGCTTATGCTTCTGGTGCTCTAGTCAAGTGTCGTAAAAAAGGTGCTGCTAACTGGGGTAATAAAACAAAGAAAGAAGAAATAGAATTAACTGATGCATATGGAGAAACTTTTGCAGTAATTACTAACTTAATTGAACCAGAACCAATTCAAGTTGTTAAATCTTCTGCAGATTATGATACCTATGAATTAGAGGAAGCAACTAGAGTAAACGCAGAGACAGGAAATCTTATTAACGTAATTCTAACCTGGAAAGGAAGAACTTATGGAATGAAGATGTTCTTCCCTCAGGTTAGAATGCCTAAAAGAACTGAAGTGCAAGCAGAAATGGAAAAAGTGTATCCAGGTTGCAGAGTAATGTATTTTAAGATTGTTGATAAACAACCTGGAGAAACATTTTTATATGTTTCTGAAGAAAGTCAAGTTGATGAGGCAGTAAAAGGTCAAGATACTGAAATGAGAAAAGCAGGATCTGCGGAAAGAAGATTGGGTGATAATCGCCTTGCCCCTTCAAAAGGAAAGGGATATGCTGACCAACAAAAACAATCCATTAATTATATGGATAGAAAAACCAAAAATAATAAAATTATTGTTGGTATGACTCACGAAGAAACTGAAGTTTCTGAAGGTGCTGCCTGGACTAAGAAGTCCGGTAAGAATAAGGAAGGTGGTCTCAATGAAAAAGGACGTAAGTCTTACGAAGCAGAAAATCCTGGTAGTGACCTTAAGGCACCATCTAAAAAGAAGGGTAACAAAAGAAGGGCATCATTCTGTGCAAGAATGAAAGGTATGAAGTCTAAACTTACTTCTGCCAAAACTGCTAGAGACCCCGACAGCAGAATTAATAAATCTCTTAGAGCGTGGAATTGCTGATTAATTTATGAGTGATGTATATCTTGGTAATCCCCTTCTAAAGAAGGCAAATACTCCCATTGAGTTTACCCCAGAACAGGTTGAAGAATTTATTAAATGTAAACAAGATCCAGTTTATTTTACTAAAAAGTATGTAAAAATTGTGACCTTGGACGCAGGTCTTCAACCTTTCTTACCTTATGATTTTCAAGAGAAGTTAATTAATAACTTTCACGGAAATAGATTTAATATTTGTAAGATGCCCCGGCAGACTGGTAAGTCTACTACTGTGGTATCTTTTTTGCTGCATTATGCGGTATTTAATGCCAGTGTCAATATTG